>Ga0315910_10004086_pt1 | contig 12285 bp, 3 predicted proteins | sample EdamamesoilMG_FD_204470 | JGI IMG/M metagenome (GOLD analysis project Ga0315910, IMG submission 204470) | Garden soil microbial communities collected in Santa Monica, California, United States - Edamame soil | ecosystem: Environmental > Terrestrial > Soil > Garden | place: USA: California... | reverse complement strand
CGGCGCTCGCGACCGTGAGGCGGCCCTCGTCGAGATCGACGAGGGCGTAGAGCGCGGTGACAAACCGCGGGAGCGGCGGACGGTCGAGCAGCGTGCAGAGGCGTTCGTTGAGGCGCGCGAGCATCGCCTCGGGCGAGAGCTCCTCGGCCTTCACGTCGGTGATCAGGCCGCGGATGAGCGTGGTGACGAGCGCGGCCTTCACGCCGTGGCCCATCACGTCGCACAGGAGCATGCCGAAGCGCCGGCGTGTGATCGGGAGGAGCTGGAAAAAGTCGCCGGCGAGGTGGACCGAGGCCTCGTAGTGAAACGCGATGAGCGGCGCGAGCGGGCCGGTGGCGTCGAGCTGTTCGCGCACGCTCACGAGGCTCGAGGTCATCAGCTCGGTCTGGAGTTCGCGCGCGAGGGCGAGCTCGGCCTCGATCTGCCGGTTTTTTTCCTCGAGCTGGTGCTGGATGCGCACGGCGCGCGCTTCCGCATCCTTCTGTGCGGTGATGTCGGCGGCCATGCCGACGAGTCCCTGCACGTCGCCCTCGCCGTCGCGCAGCGGGACCTTGGAGAGGAGCATCCAGCGCTTGTCGCCGAGCGGGCTCGCGTCGAAGTCCTCGCGGTTGAGGATCTCGGTGCCCTTCTCGATGACGAGGCGGTCGTCCATCGCGTAGGGACCGGAGCGGTCGTCGGCGACGAGGTCGATGAGGCGCTTGCCCTCGACCTCCTCGGCGCTGTGCAGGCCGAGCGCGCGGCGGTAGGCCTCGTTGGTGAGTGTGATGCGCCCGTCGCGATCCTTCACGAAGATGCGGCAGGGCAGGATCTCGATGAGGGTCTTGAGCAGGCGGTGCTGGGCCTCGAGCGATTCGCGGGCCTCCTTCACCTCCGTGATGTCGCGCGAGATGCCGAACGTGCCGACGATCGAGCCGTCGTCGCCGTAGAGCGGGAGTTTCGAGGTGAGCACCCAGCGGCGTTTTCCGCCGATCGTGTGGCCCTTTTCCTCCTTGCCGACGATGCCCACGCCGGTGCGCACGATCTCGCGCTCGTCGTGATCCTTCTGCCGCGCGAGCTCCTCGGGGAAGAAGTCGTAGTCGCTCTTGCCGATGCCCTGCTCCGGGGACTCGAGCCCGAAGTGGGAGGCGAGGGCGCGGCTCAGGCAGAAGAAACGTCCCTCGCGATCCTTGAAATACACGCTGTCGGGCAGGCTCTCCATGAGCCGCTCGAAGAACATCCGGGCCAGCTTGTCGCTCGTGAAAGGCATGCTGCGGGGGAAGAGGAGGAGGTCACCGTACGGGCGAAGGCGGGGGCGTCGAATGAAAAGACGGGGGCGGGGAATTGCGGAGTTCGGAGTGCGGAGTGCGGAATGCGGGGTGTCCGGAGGGTCGGAGGGCGACCGACGGTCCGGGACGATCCCCCGAGTCGTTCGGCCTGCGAGCGGCGGCGACTCGTGGTGCTGCGGACTCGATCCGCACTCCCGATTCCGCACTCCGCACGCCTCCACAATCCCCTTGCGCGGCTCCGGGCCGCCGTTGGACTCGCGGGCTTTTCGCATGGAGCCGACCGCATCCGCCCCCGCGACACCGGGCACAAACACGCCCGCGTCCACGCCCAATTCCGAGCACGTCCTGCGCATCGCGCAGGAACTGGGCTTGAAGGTCTTCCAGGTCGCCGCGACCGCGCAGCTCATCGCCGGCGGCGCGACCGTGCCCTTCATCGCGCGCTACCGCAAGGAGGCGACCGGCACGCTCGACGAGGTGCAGGTCACCGCGATCCGCGACCGGCTCGAGCAGCTCAAGCAGCTCGACGACCGCCGCGCCGCCATCACCGCCTCGCTGGTCGAGCGCAACCTCCTCACGCCCGCGCTCGAGGCCGCGCTCGCCGGCGCGGACACGCTCACGCGCCTCGAGGACATCTACGCGCCCTTCCGCCCGAAGAAGCGCACCCGCGCCACCATCGCGCGGGAAAAGGGCCTGGCCCCGCTCGCCGAGCTGCTCCTCGCGCAGGATCCCGCCACCGGCGCCGAGGCCGCGGCCGCCGCGTATGCGGGCCGTGAGTACACGGTCGACGACAGGACGGCCGTCATCGCCGACGCCGCGGAGGCCCTCGCGGGCGCGCGCGACATCCTCGCCGAGCAGGTGAGCGACGACGCGGCCGCGCGCGAGAAGCTGCGCGTGCTCTACCGCGCCCACGCCGTCGTGTCCTCGAAGGTCATGGCCGGCAAGGAGGCCGAGGGCGCGAAGTTCAAGGACTACTTCGACTGGAGCGAACCGTTCGCGAAGGCGCCCTCGCACCGCATCCTCGCCATGCGCCGCGGCGAGAAGGAGGAGTTCATCTTCATGCGCATCCAGCTGCCCGACGAGCAGCCCGCGCTGACCGAGCTCGCCTCGCTCTACATCCGGGGCGACGCGGCCAACTCCTGCTCCGCGCAGGTGCGCCTCGCCCTGGCCGACGCCTTCAAGCGCCTGCTCGCGCCCGCCATGGAGACGGAGATGCGCCTCGAGTCGAAGAAGCGCGCCGACGAGGCCGCGATCAAGGTCTTCACCGACAACCTCCGCCAGCTCCTGCTCGCCGCGCCGCTCGGCCAGAAGAACGTCCTCGCCATCGACCCGGGCTTCCGCACCGGCTGCAAGGTCGTGCTCCTCGACCGGCAGGGCAAGCTGCTGCACAACGACGTCATCTACCCCGACCGCCACGAGATCGAGGCGAAGGAGAAACTCCTCGGCTTCGCGAAGCACTTCCAGGTCGAGGCCGTCGCCATCGGCAACGGCACGGCCGGCCGCGAGACCGAGGCCTTCGTGCGCGGCGCGGGCCTGCCGCCGTCTGTGTCGGTCGTCATGGTCAACGAGTCCGGCGCCTCCATCTACTCGGCCAGCGAGGTGGCGCGCGAGGAGTTCCCCGACCACGACCTGACCGTGCGCGGCGCCGTCTCGATCGGCCGGCGCCTGATGGACCCGCTCGCCGAGCTGGTGAAACTCGACCCGAAGTCCATCGGCGTGGGTCAGTACCAGCACGACGTCGACCAGACCGCGCTCAAGCGCTCGCTCGACGACACCGTCGTCTCGTGCGTCAACGGCGTGGGCGTGGAGCTCAACACCGCCTCCAAGCAGCTGCTCGGCGCCGTCTCCGGCCTGAACAGCGCGACCGCCGCCGCCATCGTCGCGCGGCGCAACGAGAAGGGCCCGTTCAAGTCGCGCCGGGAGCTGCTCGACGTGCCGCGCCTCGGCCCCAAGGCCTTCGAGCAGGCCGCGGGCTTTCTGCGTATCCGCGGCGCGGAGCACCCGCTCGACGCCTCGGCCGTGCACCCGGAGAGCTACCCGATCGTCGAGCGGATGGCCGCCGACCTCGGCGTGACCATCGGGGACCTCATGCGCGACGCCGGCCTGCGCGCGAAGATCAGGCTCGAGACCTACGTCACCGACACGGTGGGCCTGCCCACGCTCAAGGACATCCTCGTCGAGCTGGCCAAGCCGGGCCGCGATCCGCGCGAGCAGTTCGAGACCTTCGCCTTCGCCGACGGCGTCCACAAGCCGGCGGACTTGAAACCCGGCATGAAGATCCCGGGCATCGTGACCAACGTCACCGCTTTCGGCGCCTTCGTCGACGTCGGCGTGCACCAGGACGGACTCGTCCACGTGTCACAATTGGCGGATACATTCGTGAAGGATCCGTCCGCGGTGGTTAAGCCGCAGCAGAAGGTCATGGTCACGGTCGTGGAGGTGGATCTCGCGCGCGGCCGCATCGCCCTGTCGATGCGCAGCAAGCCGCAGATCGGGCCGGCGCAGCCGGGTGCGGGAGCGGGAGCGCAGGGCGGTGGTCCGCGCTCACCGGGCCCGCGCACGCCGCAGGGTCAGGACCGGCGGCCCGCGCCGCCTCCGAAGACGCTCAACGGCGACTGGTTCTCGCAGGCGCTGCAGAAGAAGCGCTGAGGCCGGTCATGCCTTTTTCGACCCGGCTCCGTGGGTAGGGCGCGCGTGTTCCGGTTCGCTGCGCGACCGGTCTTGTCGGCCGCATGTGCGGCCTCGGAACCGCGCGCGCCGCGTATGTCGAAGTGTCCTCGCGGCGGGTTCGGCCTGCCCTGCGTAGCTCGCCGAGCGAAGAAGGGAGAACCCGCCCTACCGATCGAGCCGGACGCATTGATTCCGAGGTGGTCGGCCGTGTCCCACGGCCGCCTCGTGGCGCGGGGCCGTCAGCGTCGGCGCACCGAATCCAGAGCAGGCAGCCGGAGGTCGCCATGACAGCGCTGTTCATCCCTCAGCTTTCTCTGCGATCTCCTGTCCAAACGGATCGGACTGAAGCGTCCGTCTCGTGCCCTCGGCGGCGACGTTGCCTCGGCGGCGACGTGACTTCGGCGGCTAATTTGCTCCGGCGAAGGGCCGACTCAGCGGCCCTTCTGCGTCCAGAGTGAGCGCTGGTTCGCAGGGGCCGAGGCGGCGACCTGGGCGAGCTTGGTCGTGAAGTCGCGCTCCTGCTCCTCGAGCTTGCGTTCCTGCTTCTCGATCTGGGTCTGCTTGTCGCGCAGGTGCTCCTCGTAGCGGCGCATCGCGGCCTCCTGTTCCTGGAAGGCGCGCACGTCGTCGAGGAAGGCCTTGCGCTCGCGCTCGAGGCCCTCGGAGGCCTGCTGCACCTTTTCCCAGGCGAGCTTGATGTTGGCGTCGTCGACCTTGCCGCCGGCCTTGCCCGCGGGCTTGGCCGTCTGGACCTTGACCTTCTCCTTCTCGATCTTGGCGGCCTGGAGACGGAGGCGGGCCTCGAAGGCCTTGAGTGTCTTCTCCTGCTTCTCGAGCGTCTCGAGGTCCTCGAGCATGTGCTTGCGGTCCTCCTCGACCTTGGCGGCCGACTCCTTGATGCGCGCGGCGTCGAGGCGCATCTTGAGCTGCTCCTTGTGCAGGAGGTCGCGCTCGTCCTGGAGCTTGCGACGCAGCTCGTCGATCTGCTGCCGGTCGGCCTCCTCGGCGCGCATCTTGTCGGCCGTGGCGAGCGAGAGACGGGTCTCGAACTCGGCCTTCTGGCGCGCGAGTTCGGCGCGCTCGGCCTCGACGCGGGCGAGCGTCTCCTCGTTCTTGCGGGCGAGGCGGCTGCGCTCCTCGGCGATCTGGGCGGCGTCGAGCTGGAGCTTGCGCTGCTCGACGGTGAGCGCTTCGCGCAGGCGGGTGATTTCCTCGTGGGCGCCGCTGAGGCCGGGCGCGGAGTCGCGGTCGGCCTGAAGGCGGGCGATCTCGGCGGTGAGCCGGTCGCGCTCGGCGGCGAAGGCGACGCGCTCGGTCTCGAGCGTCGAGCGGGTGAGCTCGAGTTTCTCGCGCTCGGCAGCGAGGGCCTTGCGCTCGTTCGCGAGGGTGTCGCGCACGGAGTCGAGTCGGGCGCGCTCGCCGGCGAGGGCCGCACGCTGCTCCTCGCGGGCCTGGAGATCCTCGGCGGCGCGGGCGGCGAGCGCGGCGCGCTCCTGCTCGAGGCGCGACTCGGTCTCGCCGAGGGCCTTGAGGCGCTCGGTCAGGCCGGTGTCGGAGGAGGCGGCGCGGGTGGCGGAGTCCTTGAGCGACTTCTCCCACGCGGCGAGTTCGTCGGCGCGGGCCTGGAGCCGGCGGGCCTCGTCGTCGAGGCGGGCGAGCGATTCCTTCTCGGCCTGCACGCGCGCGGCCTCGGCGGCGAGGCGCTCGCGCTCGGTCGCGAGGATGGCGCGGTCGGCCTCGAGCTGCTCGGCGCGGTCGCGCGCGGCCTTCGCCTCGGCCTGGGCGCGGGCGACGCGCTGCTCGAGCTCGGAGCGCTCGCGCGCGAGCTGGAGCTTGTCGGCCGTGAGCTTCTCGCGCATCTCGGCCAGCATGTCCGCCTGGGCCGGCGCGGTGCCGGTGGCCTCGGTGGCGGACTGCAGGAGATTCTCGACCTCGGCCTCGCGCAGGGCGAGGGCGGCGGCGCGGTTGGCGAGATCGGAGCGGGAGGCCGCGAGATTCTTGCGGTCGGTCGCGAGCGCGGAGGCGCGCTGGTCGAGTTCCTGGCGGGTTGACTCGACCGACTTGAACGCGGTGGCGAGCTTTTCCTCGTCGAGGCGGACGGTCTCGCGGGCCCGCTCGAGGGCCTGCTTCTCGCCCTCGATCGAATCGCGCAGGGCGATGACGGCGTCGGCCTCGGCACGGGCGGTGGCGAGGACCTCGCGCTCGCGGGCGAGCTGCGTGCGGGCCTCGGAGAGCGCGGCCTCGGCCTGGGCGATCTCGCGGCGGATGGACTCGGTCTCGGCGCGCTGGCGCGCGACCGACTCGCGCTCGGCGGCGAGCGAGCTCTTCTCGGCGCCGAGGCGCGACTCGGCGTCGCGCAGGCGGGCGGCGGCGGATTCGTTGTCGCGGGCGAGGGCGGCGGCGGCGCGTTCCTTCTTGTCGAGCTCGGCGCGGCGCGTCTCGAGTTCCTGCAGCGCGGTCGCGAGGCTCTTGCCCTCGGCCTCGATCGCGGCGGCGCGGCGGCGCAGCGTGTCCGTCTCGTTCTTGAGCACGGCACGGTCGGCCTCGATCTGGCGGCGCAGGGTGGCGGCCTCCTGGTCGAAGGCGGCCTCGCGGTCGCGCTGCGCCTGGATCCCGGAGTCGAGCTGCTCCTGCTTCGCGGCGAGTTCGCGGCGGGCGGCATCGAGGGCCAGTTCCTTCTTGGAGAGCTTCGTGGCCTCGGCCTCGACGGTCTTCTTGATCTCGAGCTGGCCGGCGAGCTCCTGCTTGAGGCGGGCGGCCTCGGCGGAGTGGGCGGCGGCCTCGGCGAGCGAGCGCTCGAGCGTGGTCTGCTGCGCGGCGACGCGCTGCGTGGCCTCGGTCAGGCGCGACTGCTCCTGGGCGATGGCCGACTGCTCGGCCACGAGGTGCTGCTCGCGCTCGCCCAGCTCGGTGCGGCGGCGCTCGAGATCGGCGGCGGTGTCGTCGAGCGAGGTGCGGCGGGAGTTGAGTTCCGCCTGAAGTGTATCGAGCTGGCTGCGACGCTCCTCGAGCTGGCGCGTCTCCTCGGCGAGGCGCTGGCCCTCGGCCTCGATGTGCGCGGCGCGCTGCTCCAGTCCGGCGAGCTGGGCGCGGGCCTCGTCGAGGCGGGCCTGCTCGGCGACCTGGCGCTCGGCGCGGCGGCTCACCTCGTCGCGGGCGGCCTCGAGGGCGGCCTGCTGCTCGGCGATGTCGCGGCGGGTCTGGTCGAGCGCGGTGGAGCGCTCCTCGAGTTCGCGCAGGCTCGTGCGGGCGTTCTCGGCGGCCGCGGTGAGTCGTTTCTCCTCGGAGACGATCTCGGCGGAGCGGCGCTCCATGGCGGCGAGGTCGGCCTGCACCTGTTCCTCGCGCTGGCGCAGCGCGGCCTCGCGCTCCTCGATCGACGTGCGGTAGGTCTCGATCTCCTCCTCGCGCGAGCGGAGCAGCTCCTCGCGGGAGCGCAGCATCTCGGCGGTGGCGTTGAGCTCGAGGCGGCGCTGGTCGACCTGGATGCGGCGGCTGTCGAGCTCGACCTGCGCCTCGGAGAATTGCGTGCGCTCGGCGTCGAGCGCGGCGCGGTCGCGGATGAGTTCCTCCTCGGCGGCGTTGAGTGTGGTGGAGGCGAGCTCGAGTTGACCCTGGCGGGTGGTGAGATCCTTCTCGCGCGCGGCGAGGCGGGCCTGCTCGGCGGCGAAGCGCTGCTCCTCCTGGGCGAGGGCGGCGCGGCGCTCCTCGATCACCTGGAGTTCGGCGGCGCGGCGCTCGACCTCGGCGCGGGTGCGCGCGAGCTCGAAGCCCGAGGCCTCGGTCTCCTCGAGGCGGGAGGCCACTTCGGCCTCGAGGCGCGCGATGTCGGCGGCGCGGCGCTCGAGCTGCGCGGCCTCGGCGGAGGCCTGCTGGTGGGCGCGGGCGACGGCGTCGCGCTCGGCCTGGAGCCGCGTGACGGACTCCCGTAGCGCGGCCTTCTCCTGCTCGACCTGGCCGAGGTCGGCGGCGAGCGCGCTCTCGCGCGACATCAGCGTCTCGGCGAGCGTGGCGATCTCCTGGGAGCGGGCGTCGAGCGCCTCGGTGCGCTCCTTCAGCTCGGCCTCGGCGGCCTCGAGCGCGGCGCGCCTGGCGGCGTGCTGGGCGACCTCCTGCTTCTCGCGGTTGAGGGCGACGCGGGCCTGCACGAGGGCGTTGCGCTCGGTGGCGAGGTCGACGCGGTCGGCTTCGAGTTGCTTGAGCAGGTCGCGGGCGCGCGAGCCCTCCTCGGCCATGCGCTCCTCCTCGTCGACGAGGCTGCGGGCGCGGTCGTTGAGGCGGGTGCGTTCCTCCTCCACGCGCTTCTGCGCGGCGGCCAGCTCGGCGCGGGCGCGGGTCGCGGCCTCCTCGTCGATGCGGGCCTGGCGGCGGAGTTTTTCAATCTGCTCGACCAGCGCGGCGTGCTCGGAGCGGCGCTCGGTCAGCTCGGAAACCTGGGCCTCGAGCGAGGCCTTCTCGATGCGCAGCTGCTCGGCGGTCGCCTCGAGATCGCGGCGGTCGGAGCTGAGGCGGTCGAGATCCTGGCGCAGGCCGGCGATCTTCTTGCGCACGCCGGCGGTGTCGCCGATGCGCGGGGCCTCGTCCTTCGTGTCGCTGCCGCCGGTCGCCGCCACCCTGGCGCGCACCGGCGCGGGTTCGGCCAGGCCGGGGCTGATGTTTTCCAGCAGCGTCTCGATCTGGGAAAGTTCCTCGACCGAGACGGTGTCGTCGGTCTTGTCGCTGGGACGGAGGAGCTGGACGGTGCGACGGACCACCTCCTTGAGGTTGTCCGGGTCGCTGAACACGTCTGTGATGCCCAGACGGATACCCTTGATGATGGAGGGCAGCTCGAGGTTGGCCGCGACCATGAAGACCGGCACGGTGGGCTGGATCTTCTTGAGCGCCTCGACGAACGCGAACCCGCTCGAATCCGGGATCTCGTGGTCGGTGATGACGAGGTCGAACAACTCCTGGCGGGCGAGCTTGAGCGCCTCGGTCGCGTTGGTGAACGCGCGGATGTCGAAGCCAAAGTCGGCCATGAGCAGCGCGAGCGTGCGCTTGGCCTTGGCATTGGCGCGCAGGATGAGGATTTTGCGGGTCAAGGTGGGAAAGGGACTTTGGGAGGATTGCTCGTCTGCGAATGAGTGTGGGTTCACCGCCGGACCCGGAATTTACGGGGGGTTTACGCCGAAAAGTCGCGTTCCCCGGGCCGGTCTGAGCCGCTGAAAATCAGTTCCTTGTGTAAAACGCGCGGCGTGCATGACCTTTGGTGCTGAGCGGCTGGGGGAAACCTCCCGGGGCGCGGTGGCTCGAACTGGCGCGGCGCGGCGCGAGCGTGTGTGTCGCGATGCCCCGCGCGGGGTGCGGCGTGGAAAAGTCCCCGCGATTGCCGCGATCTTGTAAGTGAGTGCGCGCGAGGCCATTCTGCCGGCCTCGACGCAGCCGCGCCCGCGCCCGACGGCCGGAACGGATCATGCGACGGACCGGGTAAACCATCGTCCCATGGACACCAACCGCCTCACCGAGATGTCCGCCGCCGCCGTCCGCGAAGCCCAGAACGAGGCCCGCCGGCGAAACCACAACGAAGTCGACACCCTCCACCTGCTCGCCGCGCTCGCGGCCCAGGAGGGCGGCATCCTCGAGGGTGTCCTGCGCAAGCTCGAGATCCCGCCCAACGCCGTGCGCCTGGCCGTCGACCGCGAGCTCAACCGGCTCCCGAAGGTCTCCGGCAGCGTCGACACCTCGAAGATCTACGTGACGCAGGCCGTCGGCGACGTGCTCACCCGCGCCGAGGAGGAGGCGGAAAAACTCCGGGACGAGTACGTGAGCGTCGAGCACCTGCTGCTCGGCCTGGTCGACGTCGCGCGCCCCGCTGCGCTCGCGCAACTCCTGCGCAGCTTCGCCCTCGACCGCGCCCGCGTCCTCAACGTCCTGCGCGAGGTGCGCGGCAACCAGCGCGTGACCACGCAGACGCCCGAGGCCACCTACCAGGCGCTCGAGAAATACGGCCTCGACCTCGTCGCCCAGGCCCGCAAGGGGAAACTCGACCCGGTCATCGGCCGCGACGGCGAGATCCGCCGCGTCGTGCGTATCCTTTCCCGCAAGACAAAGAACAACCCCGTCCTCATCGGCGAGCCCGGCGTCGGCAAGACCGCGATCGTCGAGGGCCTGGCCCAGCGCATCCTGCGCGGCGACGTGCCCGAGGGGCTGCGCGAGAAAACCATCTTCTCCCTCGACATGGGTGCCCTCATCGCCGGCGCGAAATACCGCGGCGAGTTCGAGGAGCGGCTCAAGGCTGTGCTGCAGGAGGTCAAGGCCGCCGAGGGCCGGATCATCCTCTTCATCGACGAGCTGCACACCATCGTGGGCGCGGGCAAGGTCGACGGCGCGATGGACGCCGGCAACCTCCTCAAGCCGATGCTCGCGCGCGGCGAGCTGCACTGCATCGGCGCGACCACGCTCGACGAGTACCGCAAGCACGTGGAAAAGGACGCCGCGCTCGAGCGTCGTTTCCAGCCCGTGCAGGTCGACCCGCCGTCGGTCGAGGACACGATCTCGATCCTGCGCGGCCTGAAGGAACGCTTCGAGGTGCACCACGGCGTGCGCATCCAGGACAACGCGCTCGTCAGCGCCGCCGTGCTCTCGAACCGCTACATTGCCGACCGTTTCCTGCCCGACAAGGCCATCGACCTCGTGGACGAGGCCTGCGCGCTCATCCGCACGGAGATGGACTCGATGCCGACGGAGCTCGATGAGTTCACGCGCCGCATCATGCAGCTCGAGATCGAGGAGGCCGCGCTCGTGAAGGAAAAGGACGAGGCCAGTCGCGAGCGGCTGGATACGCTGCGCCGCGAACTCGCCGACCTGCGGGAAAAGTCCAAGGGCCTGCGCGCGCAGTGGGAGGCCGAGAAGGAATCGATCGGCAAGCTGCAGAAACTGCGCGAGCAGATCGAGCAGACCAAGGTCGAGGTCGAGCGCGCCGAGCGCGCCTACGACCTGAACAAGGCGGCCGAGTTGAAGTACGGCCGCCTCACGCAGCTCGAGAGCCAGCTCGCCGCCGCCGAGAAGGCGGAGCGGTCCGCGGGCGCCGGCCTGCTCAAGGAGGAGGTTTCGCAGGAGGAGATCGCCGAGATCGTGGCGAAGTGGTCGGGCGTGCCGGTCACGCGCCTGCTCGAGGGCGAGAAGCAGAAACTGCTGCGCCTGCCCGAGCAGCTGCACCAGCGTGTCATCGGCCAGGACGAGGCCGTCGACCTCGTCTCCGACGCGATCCTGCGCGCGCGCGCCGGCATCAAGGACCCGCGCCGGCCGATCGGCAGCTTCATCTTCCTCGGGCCGACGGGTGTCGGCAAAACCGAGCTCGCGAAGACGCTCGCCGAGTCGCTCTTCGACTCGGAGCACAATCTCGTCCGCATCGACATGTCCGAGTACATGGAGAAACACGCCGTGGCCCGCATGATCGGCGCGCCTCCCGGCTACATCGGCTACGACGAGGGCGGCCAGCTCACCGAGGCGATCCGGCGCAAGCCCTACTCGGTCGTGCTCTTCGACGAGATCGAGAAGGCGCACCCGGATGTCTTCAACGTCCTGCTCCAGGTGCTCGACGACGGGCGCATCACCGATTCGCAGGGCCGCACCGTGGACTTCAAGAACACGGTGGTGATCATGACATCCAACATCGGCAGCCGCCACATCGTCGAGCGCGTCACCGGAGACTCGATACCGGACGGCGTGCGCGAGTCGGTCTTCGCCGAGCTGCGGCAGGCGTTCCGCCCGGAGTTCCTCAACCGCGTGGACGACATCGTGCTCTTCAAGCCGCTCACGCTCGAGGAGATCGGCCGCATCGTCGACCTGCTCCTCGCCGACCTGAACCGGCGCCTGGCCGATCGGCGTGTCACCGTCGTGTTCGACGCGAAGGCGAAGAGCTGGGCGGCCGACCGCGGCTACGACCCGGTCTATGGCGCGCGGCCGCTGCGGCGTTTCCTGCAGCGCCACGTCGAGACGCGTCTGGCCCGCGCGCTCATTGCCGGCGAGGTGCCCGAACACAGCGAGGTCGTCTTCTCGGTCGAGAACGACGAGCTCGCGATGCACGTCGGCGCGGACGCGCCGGCGAAGCGGGGGCGCAAGGCGGAGCGGGCGAAGGGGTAGGGCGTGCGTGTAGGCCGTCCGCTTGCGGACGCCACCGGTGACGCGCGTACATCCAACGGGCGCCCGCGAGCGGGCGGCCTACGACAAAGCGCGGATCCGATCTCCTTAGGTCGTGAGTTCTTCCCAGGGTAGGGGGGGGGGGGGGGGCCGGGCGCCCCCCGGGGCGGGGGGGGTGGCGGGGGGGGGCGGGGGGGCGCGCCCCCCCCCCCCACACAAAACCCCAGCGCCC
>Ga0315910_10004085_pt1 | contig 12286 bp, 8 predicted proteins | sample EdamamesoilMG_FD_204470 | JGI IMG/M metagenome (GOLD analysis project Ga0315910, IMG submission 204470) | Garden soil microbial communities collected in Santa Monica, California, United States - Edamame soil | ecosystem: Environmental > Terrestrial > Soil > Garden | place: USA: California... | reverse complement strand
CGTTCGTTCGGTGCCCGTGGTCTCATCTGGCGCGCGCGACTCTGCAGCGCCTGCCGAACAGGTGTCGGTTCCCGTAGCAGTTCCGCAGCCTCCCGAGCCGCCAACGAGTGCCATGGTACCGTCCGCCGTGCCCCCACCCGCTGCGGCTGCCGGTCTGCCCAGCGCCACTTCTCAGACTGCGCGAGCGCCTGCCAAGGTTTCCATCCGAGCGCTTGGCACTGCGGCGCCCGCCGCCAGCGCGTCGGTGCCGCGGGCGCCGGCTGCACATGCGTCGGCCAGCGCGCCCGCGCGCACTCCGCCTCGACCTCAGCCGGAGCGATCGGGTAACGTCCCGGTTCAACGCTCGGCCAGCAGCGTGTGGACTTCGCGCGAATGAACGCCCCGAAACTGAGTCGCGCCCTCGTGTGCGCCATGGGTCTCTCGAGCGCCGTGTGCCTCTCGGCGATGGCGCGCGCGCAAGCAGCCGCGGAGCCTGGCGCCGAAAAGCTCGCCGACCAACGCTTCTCGGAGGCGCTGTCGATGATGGACGCCAAGCGTTACGCCGAGGCCTGCGCTCTCTTCGAAGAGAGCCAGCGCTTGGCGCCTGCGAGCGGTACGCTGTTGAACCTCGCTGACTGCTACCAACAGCTCGGACGCTTGGCGAAGGCCTCCGAGACGTTCGCCGTCGCTGCCGAATCCGCCCGCCTGAGTGGGAACGTGGCGCGCCAGCAGGTGGCGCAAAAACGGGGCGAAGCGTTGGCGCCGCGGCTCGCGCACGTGACCGTGAGCGTGAGCAACGCCGTGCCCGGGCTCAGCGTCACGCTGGATGGCGTCGAGCTACCAGCGAAGCTGTGGGCCACACCCAAGGCGGTCGATCCCGGCGCGCACGTCGTTCGAGCTACCGCGCCGGGACATCAGGCATGGGAGATCTCGGTGCCAGCTCTGGCCGAGGGAGCCAGCCACACGCTCGCGATCCCGCGTCTCGAACCCGTGGCTGCACCGCAACTGGCGCCCGAGGCAACCTCCGAAGCCGCTCAGTCGACGGACTGGCAAACGGTGGGAGCCGTGACGGGGGCCGCCGTCGGCGCCGTCGCGGTCGTCGGTGGGACGCTCTTCGGGCTCGAGTCGCAATCGAAGCACGAAGAGTCGGACCGCTACTGCGAGGGGAACGACTGCACCGATCAGCGTGGCGTCGACGCCATGCACGACGCGATTGTCGCCGGCAACCGCGCCACCGCGTGTTTCATCGTGGCTGGTGTCGGGCTGGGGGTGGCCGGCGTGCTCTGGTTCGTGCGCCCCTTCGATTCCGCTGACCCAGAACCAACACAGGTGGGCATCGGTCCCGGGCGGATCGAGCTGCGCGTGCGCTGGTGACGACTCAGACCGCCTTGAACTCCCGAGGCGACGACTGATTCGAGAGCGTGCGCATCGAGACGATGTCGGCCAAGCCCAGGAGCAGCCGGCTGCCGGGGCGCTCGTCGGCGTCGCGGAGCGCCTCGATCACGACGTGGCTTGCCGACACTTCGAGTACCCGTCCGGTCGTCACGAAGACGCGCCCGTCTTCGTTGTCGTCGTGTTCGCCAGCGACCGTGACCACCTCTACGAGTTCGCCCACGAAGTTCGAGAGCTCGGGCGACACTTCGGGCAAGAACGCTTCGACGGCACCGCCCCGGCACACGTGATCCACGAAGGGCAGATCCGAGTAGGCGAGCGCGAGCAGTCGGCCGAGCGCGAGCAAGCTGAGGGGACCACGGCCGTTGCGTGCGGGAGCTTGTCGCGAGACTCGCCGCAGTCCTGCTTCGACGCGACCCCGCAGCGGCGGCTCGAGGCCTTGGCTGAACCGATAAGCGGCTTCGATGTCTTCGAGAGCTTCACCCACGGCGAGCGGCTCGCTCGTGAGCACTTGGCCCAAAACCGTGAGGTGCTGCGACAGCGCCGCCGAACCCAGCTCGCGCATGATGGCAGGATCTTGCAGCGCGCGCAGCAGCAGCGGTCGCAACAAACCCTGAAGCAACGGCGAAGCCTGTTCCAGATCCAGAAACGCGCGTTCGACGCCGTGAGCTGGCTTCATCGAACCCTCTTCGTGCCGAGGGCGTTTGGGTTGGGGGGAGGGAACTGAACCGACCCCGTCTGCGTGAAGGTCATGCTCGAATACGAGAGCAACCCTTCCTCTGCGGCGCTGCTCAGGTGACCGATGAAGAGCGATCGGTTCGGCAGGATCGCCAACACGGCCCCGAGCCCACCGACGAACGCGGTCGAGCCGTCGCGGCAGCTCGCGCGATCCGCTGTCCAACCCGGGTTGGCAGCTTGAATCTGCAACCTGAGTTCGTCATACAGCTCCACCAGTTCATCGTAGCTCCACCCCGAGTCGTGAGCGAGAGTGAGCCGGCGAACCGCCTCGCGGTTCATGAAGGTGCCGGCATTTTCGCCGCTGGGCGCGACTGGAAGCGTGCGAAATCCCGGGTCTTTTGGGGATGACGGCTTCGGGGTAGGCACGCCCCCGCAGCATACATTGGAACGCGTGCTCCAGGGGGCCGCTGTGGGACATCGACGTTAGAGGCTCGGTGTTTCAGGTGGTGACGAATCCATGGCGCCGCGCCTCCTGCAGCCACAACGCGACCGTTTTGACCCCATCCGTCAACACCGCCGAGTAGGACCCGCCATCCCGCCAGATCTCGCATGAAAGTAGCTGCCACATGTCGCGCGCTGCACGCTACCAGGTTTCGCGCGCCCTGAGGCATGTGTCCGTGCGCGTGCTACAGCAAGAACCCATGCAGCGAGCTCAGCACCCAAGGCGCCTGATGGGCTCGATCTGGTTGGCGGGCGCCGTGTTGTTCGGGGCTTGCTCTTCTGACCCGGAGCCGGAGCCGGCGTCGCCATCGACCTCGACGGCTGGCAACAGCGCAAGCACGTCGGGCACGAGCGGGGGAGCGCAAGGAACGGTGGGGACGACGGGAGCCTCGGCCACGATGGGCGCTGGTGCCAGCGTGGGGACCGCGAGCGTCACGAGCACCACGGGCGGCGCGGTGGACAGCGGAGGCACGAGCAGCGTGACCACTGGTGGCACGGCGAGCGCGACGGGTGGTGCGGGGGCGACGACGAGCAGCTCGACCACGGGTGGTTCGGGCGGCGCAGGGGGCACCGATCCGGGGCCGCCCGTCTACGCGCTGCCGCCGCCCAGTCAGTGCCACAACCAGGACTACATCGACCAGCAAGAAGGCTGCATCGATGGAGACGCGGCGAGTCTGTGCGGGGGCAAGTGCAACACCATCAACGCCTGCCAAGAGAGCAGCGCCGAAAAGCCCAACGCCGACGTCACCTTCATCTGCCCGCGCTTCATGCTGTTCAGCGACGCCATGCAACAGGCGGCCGTCGACGACGGTAACGCCGATTTCAACTATGCGGTCGTCGGACACGACGTCGACCAGAGCGGCATCGACAGCGGCGCCGAGAGCACTTGCTGTCAGTGCTACCAGCTGGTCTTTGCGTACCCGAGCCCTCAGAACGAACGCCAGGCACAAGCGAATCCAGACAACCCGAATCCGCCGGCTTCCGGTATTCCCATTCCCAAGCCGCTCATCGTGCAGAGCTTCAACACGGCCGCGACGCCACACAGCTTCGACATCTACATGGCCGCGGGCGGCTTTGGCGCGAACAACGCGTGTGCGCCCGGCCAACAACCCGCGGCGCGTTCCGGGCAGTACCTGTACAGCGCTTACCCGACCGACGGGCAACCGAGCCAGGGAGGCGTCAAGCCGGTGAGCTTGTACTCCGAGTGCAAGACGAACTACCAGTGGGTGACGACCGAATCGCTTTCGTCCGACGCGTGCCAGAGCCGCGTTGCCGACGCCTGCAACCAGATCGAGTCGGAGATCCCCGGCCTCACGGAGCAAGCGCGCCGATCGTGCATCGATGCCAACAGCCCCGAGTCGCCGTATCACCTCAACTGGTCGGTCTACGCCATGAAGGTCGAGTGCCCGGCACACCTCACCGAAGTGACGGGCTGCAAGCTCGAACCCCAGGGGTTGCCGGAGGTCGACTCGAACGCACTCACGGCCGAAGCCGCCCTCCAGAACGCCGGCTTTCGCACGACGTCGTCGCTCGGTACTCCCTACGAGACCACGACCATGGAGGACTGCTGCCGGCCCTCTTGCGCTTCGAAGGACTGGGTGAGCGGCAGAGGGCTAGCGAGCGACAGCGAGTACAACGCCTTCTATTCGTGCGCTGCGAGCGGCGAGCCGATCACGGAGTAGCTCGCCCCGGCCGGCGCTCATTCGGGGATGGCGATTTCGGTTTCGCAACCGAGGTCGACTTGCACGCTGACGTTGCCGTTCTTGACCTGATCGCAGGTCTGCGGGCAAACCGAGATGGTGGTGGGAGCGTCGGGGTTGTCGTAGTGCCAGCCAGCGGCCACACCCGCGCAGTCGCCTTCCGCCGACACGCGGCCGATGGGATCGCCTGCCACGCCGTCGATGGTGAGGATGACGTTGACCAGATTGGGGTCGAAGGTCTCGCCCTCTGGAGGATCGGGTAGTTCCCATTCGCAGGGCAACGCCACGGTCTCGATCACGGTTTCGGTGACCGTCTCGGTGACGGTCTCGGTGACCACGACGGTGTCGCGGATGGTTTCCAGTGCAGCGAGCAAGCCCGTGGAACCGGTCTCAGACACGTCGCATGCTTCGTCTCCTGCGGCACCCGGGGTGCAGTCGGTCCCGCCCGCTACGGCGATCGCGTTGAGCAGGGCAAAGCCGTCTTCGGTCACGCCATCCATGCCCACGGTGAAGGTCGGGACGCCGGCGAGCAGCCCGTCCGCCGCGATCGGCGTCAACGTTTGTGCAGCCAGTGGGTCGACGCAATCCATGCTGCCGCCCTGAGCGCAGTTGGCGCTCAGCCCGCAGCCGTTGGGCTGTCCGTCGGTGACCATCACGACCACGCACTGGTAGTCGGGGTTCTCGGTCTTGAACGTGGTGCAGAACGAGACGCCACCCATCATGGCGCCCACGGTGGGGGTGGAGTCTTCCGGGCCCGCGCCCTCGAGCGACTGAGTGATCGCATCGGAGTTCTCGGGCAGTGGCCCGACGTCGACGGCCGGCGTGCCCTGGAACGAGCCATCACAGAGGTCCGCATCGCCATTGTTACCGGTCGGATTGAAGTACTGAATGCCGACCTCGACGCCTTCGGAGTTGGGGTCGTTGACGAAGTCGCTCAGTGCTCCCACTGCGTCGTCCCAGCGGGTGGGCTCTTCGTTGCCAGCCCCGCCAGCCCCGGGACCGGGCCCAGGAAAGCCCGTTGTGGGGCCCATGCTGAGCGAGTTGTCGAGCACCACGTAGATGGCGATCGGCTTGGGCACCTCGGTTTCGATCACGGTCGTGATCTCGCGCGGCACCTCCACCTCGATGACTTCGGGGTCGAGCTTGACGCCGGCGCAGGCTTCGTCGGGGTTCACCCCGGTGGTCCCGGTTTGGCCGCCGCTCGTGCTCGGCACGAAGCCACCCGTGGAGGGCAGGCCGCCGTTCGTGGCACCCGACGACGGCAGCAAGCCGCCGGTCGTGGTCGAGCTCGTCGCCGTGGTCTCGCCGCCGCTCGGGCCGTTGCTTGCTTGAATGACGGAGGGCTTGCCGCCGTCATTGCCCGAGCTGCACGCTCCGAGGAGGAGACCGAAGCACAGAGCGGAGCGAAACTTCTTCATCGCGTGAGATTACCCTTCTTGCGTCGCCCGAGGGCAGAAAAAGCCCAGAAAGCCTCGGGTAGAAATCAGACACCGAGCACATCGATCCTCGGCCTTTGCACACGCGGGGCCACCAACACACGACGGCAGCTCATGTTGGAAACGTTTGCTTTCGAACTCGGTGTGCGATGGTCACGCTCACGTCGTGCGTGAAGCCGCATCGTCACTGCAGAAACCAGCAGCAATTGGAACCCGCGACGCGCTCGAGTCGTGCCAGCACAATTATCCAATCTGGCGCTAGCCCACTCTAATTCGCCGAGATCGTCACGCTGGCAGCGGTCAGGCCGGAGGCGCTGGCGGTGACCGTGATTTCTCCGCTTTGGTTGGGCAAGGCCCGCACGATGGCGAGCGCCATTCCGCTGAACGCGCTGCGCTCGGGCGACGGAAATACCTGCCGGTCCGTGGGGTCGCCGTTGTCCGTCGCTACGATCTCGCCGGGCCCGCTGATGCTGAACGTCACCGTGGGATCGGCGTGCGGTACGAAACGGTCGGCAGCGTCGAGCACCGTCAACGTTACGAACGAGAGGTCGACTCCATCGCCGGCGATCGCGTTCCGATCCGCGGCGAGCGCGAGCTTCGCGGGCGACTCAGCGGTCTCGACCGAGGCGGTCGCCCATTCTTGGTCCCCCTTGTAGGCGACCACTCTCAGTTGACCGGGCTCGTACACGACATCGTCCCAGCGCAGGCGATACTCATACTGACCCTTGGTCTTGCGTCCCTGCGAGACGTCGTTGACGAAGAGCTCCGCAGAGTCGCCCGAAGTGTACACGTGCACCGGGGTGACGTCGCCTTCGCGTCCCGCCCAGCTCCAGTGAGGCAGAATGTGGACCATGGGTACGTCGGGGCGCCAGTAAGCCTGGTACAGATAGAAGCGGTCCTTCTTGAAGCCGGCGAGATCGACGATGCCGAAGTACGAGCTCCGCGCCACCGCGTCGAGGGGTGTCGGCTCGCCGAGATAGTCGAAGCCGGTCCAGACGAACTCGCCGCCAACGTAGGGCCACTTGTCCTGTGACTCGAACTCCTCGTCCGGCGAATAGGACCAGTCGGCGTGGTACAGGTCGTAGGAGCTGATGCGCCCGGCTTGGGTGTCGACGCCCGAGGAACCCGTGGCGGGGGTGCCGCGACTCGTGGTGACCGGGAACAAGTACGTGCCCCGCGTGCTGAAGGTGCTGGTCGTCTCCGTGCCGACGATGAACTTGTCGGGGAACGCCGCGTGGTACGTCGGGTACTGAGCGCCGAGGTCGCGCACGCCGGTCCCCTGGTAGTTCAGCCCGATCGTATCGATGGGTTCGGAGAACGGGTCGTCGGGTTCGGCGCGGTTCATGCCCGACACCGTGGGCCGCGTGGGATCTTCGGCGTGGCAGAGGTCGGTCAGCTCTTGGGCGCGCGCCGGGCCTCGGGTCGCGTCCGACTGTTCCGGGATCTCGTTGCCGATGCTCCACATCAACACCGAAGGGTGATTGCGATCGCGGCGGATGAGCGCGCGCAGATCTTGCTGATACCAGTCTTCGAAGAACACGTGATGGTCGAGATCGGCCTTGCCCGTACCCCAAACATCGAAAGCTTCGTCCATCACCAAGAAGCCCATGCGGTCTGCCAAATCGTAGAACTCCGGCTCGAACGGGTTGTGGGCGGTGCGGATCGCGTTGCTGCCCATCTCTTGCAAGATTTCGAGCTGTCGCTCGCGAGCGCGCTTGCTGGTGGCAGCACCCAGCGCTCCCAGGTCGTGGTGCAAGCACACGCCGTCGAGCTTCAAGAGCTCGCCGTTGAGGCGGAACCCCTCGCCGTCGAACTGGATGCTGCGCACACCAAACGGCGTCTGGTACACGTCGACCACCGTGTCGCCCTGACGCACGGTCGTGGTCGCCAGGTAGAGGTTGGGGGTCTGCGTCGGGGGCACACCCCAGAGCTTCGGGTTTGCGATGGTGCCCGTGGTCTGTGCGGTGCCGCTCGAGCCCGCGGGGATGGTGAGCTCGGCGGGCGTGAGGCTCGAGACCGGGCTCGGCGCTGCCCGGCCTTCGGCGTCGAGCTCGTAGATATCGGTGCTGACGCTGACCGACGCCTCGGTGTCCGCGTCGTTGTCGATGGTCACGCCGAGCGACACCGACGCTTCGCTGCCGCTGATCTGCGGCGTCGTCACGACTGTGCCCCAGTGAGCGACGTGGACGGGCGGCAGCGTCGTCAACCACACGTTGCGATAGATGCCGGCCCCGGGGTACCAGCGGGAAGAACCGGAATCCCAATTCGCGTCCGCTGGGGTCGGCGTGACGAGGCGAATCGCAATCGTGGCGTCTTCACCCGGGCTCACGAGCTTGCTCAGGTCGAGGCGGTACGATGCGTAGCCGTAAGGCCAGCCACCCACGAACTCGCCGTTGACCCACACCAGGCTGTACTGCATGGCCCCGTCCAGATCGAGGAACACGGATTGGGCGGAATCGCTCGCGGGCAGCGTCAGCTTCTTTCTGTACCAGGAGACACCCGGGCTCGGCAGGCGACCCATGCTGCTCGAGACGTTGTCGGTAAAGGGGCCCGCGATAGCGCTGTCGTGCGGCAGATCGATCTCCTGCCAGGCGCTATCGTCGAAGTCGGCCGCGATGTAGGCAACCCCTTCGCCGAGCGTGCCTTCCGGACGAGTGCTGTGCTGCTCCGGTGCTAAGAACGGGTTGCCGGTGGGCAACACCCACTGCTTGGTCGCGTTGTACGACAGATCGGGTGCGCCTTGTGGATCGTTCTTGGTGAAGCGCCATCCGGCGTTCAGCGACACGCGCGTGCGCGGGCTGTCTGGTTCGGTACCGCCCGCGCCGCCCGTCGTCGTCCCGTCCCCCGTGGTCGTGGTCACGCCGCCGCTGCCCGTTGCGCCGCTCGAGCTGCTCGCCCCCCCGCTGCCCGTCGTCGAGACGCTGCCTGCGGTCGAGGTTCCGCTGGTGCCAGAGCCCGTCACGCCTTGCGCGCCCGTGGTCGGGCCGCTGGTAGAGCTACTGGTGCCCGCGAGCGTGCCCCCGCTCGCCTCGGCGGCGGTCTCCGAGTGATTCGGCGAGCCCGATGAACAGCCGGCGGCGAGCAAGGCAAGCGGCAGCGTGAAGCAGAGATAGCGGTAGCGCGCGGGTTTGGTCATTCGAGGCTGGGCGTCTCCCACGGGATCCAGGTTTCCGTATCGATACTGGTGAACTTCGAGCGCAAGATGTCGGTGTCGACGTCTTCTTCCCCGAGCAAGTACTTGTCGAGGTACGCCTCGAGGTCGGGAGTGAAGCCGTCGTGCCAGACGCAATGGTTGGTGTTTTCTTCCGTCGCCCCCATCCGGTTCGGCACTCCGAGCGCGGTCCACACCTCGCGTGCTGCCAGCGCGTCGATGCGCGCGGCCTCGGCTCCCATGCGCGCGATGGCGGTGCTTTCGATGGCCAAGAACGCGCGGGGCGCGACCATGGCGATCAGCTCGTGATGGTCGAAGGGCAGCTTGTCGGGAGTATTGTTGAACTGCGTCAGTGCTTCGGCGTACCAGGGGGCGCCTTGCGCGTGCAGCAGGTTCTCGACCTCGGTATTGTCGCGCTTCTCGAGCATGTCCGAATAGCGCCACGAGATCGTACCGCCGCCGCCGGATTCGTGGGGAATCGTGAGCGCGATGCGCTCGTCGAACGCCCCCGCGTAGAGCGCGATCTTGCCTTGATACGAGCAGCCAGAGACCGCTAGCCGCGTGACGTCGATGTTCGCCTCGGGCAGCGCGTAGAGCGCGTCGATGATGCGGCTCACGCCCCAGGCCCAGCGGATCATGAAACCTGCGGTCGCGCCGGGGTAGAGTTGGTAGAAGTTCCCGTCGCCGCGTGCGCCGCCGGAAAACCCGCTCGGTGCCAGCTGCTCCGAGTTGAAGGTGATGGTGGCGATGCCGCGCTCGCTGAAGAGGTTCGCGGGCAGGCTGCCTGTGGGCGTATTGATCCCGATGATTGCAGGGATCGGGCCGCTGGGCGCGCCGGCGGGGCGCGCGATCGGGGCCGTGATGTTGAAGCTCTCGCCGCCTTCACCGACGCTGATGCTCAGCGTGTTGCCGTCGAGTCTGGCTTCGAAGCTGCTCGGGGCGCCGGGCTTCTCGCCGACGTCGTATTTTTCGAGCAGCGCCTTGATCTCCGCGCGCCGGCAGCGCCACTGGGCACGCGTGGTGATGGGGGTACCGTCCGCCATCAGGAACGGATCCGGCAGGTACGAGATTTCGGGCAGATCAGAGTACGCGGGCAGCGGCGGCTCTGCGCAGTCCGCGCCCGTGTCCTCGTCGTCGTAGTTCGTCGGGAACTCGCCGATGACTCCGCCGTCGGTGGTGGAGCCCGTCGTGCCACCGCCGCCGTCGGTGGTGGAGCCCGTCGTGCCACCGCCGCCGTCGGTGGTGGAGCCCGTGGGTCCAGCGCTCGTGGTGCTCGCGGAGGTCGTCGTCGTCGCCGTGTCGACGCCGCCAACACTACCCGTCGAGGTCGGGCCCACGGTTGCGCCGGTGGTCGCTCCCGAACTCGAACCTCCCGTCGTGGTTGGAGCGGTCGTCGCGCTCGTGGTCGCGCTGGTCATGCCGGCGCTCGTCGAACCGCTGGCGCTGCCATCTGCGGCAGCCACCGGTCCGTCACTGGCTGCTTGGCTGTCAGCGGAGGGGTCGCTGCAGCCGACCAGTTGGACCAACGTGAGACTGGCAGGCAGGAAAGCGTGGAAACGGGACAGCATCGGTGCCTCGGGAGCTCCCGCAGGGGCATCTTTCGGGAGCACGAGGCAGTGCAAGTTTGGGAGCGGATCTATCAAAAAAAATGACTAGGCCCGGGCGAGACGACAGTCAGCGCACGCAAACCGCGCTACGTTGGCGAGCCGATGTCGGTCGACCGATGGCTGCGGGCTCGAGATTCGAGGCAGAGGGGAGACTTCAGTTCTCGCTCGAGCGTCGCTCGTGCCCTCGTGAGCGTCGCTCTTGCGCTCGTCTGCCTGTCGTGCGAACCCACGCTGGTCGTCGGTACCTGGACGTGCAGCGCTGAAAGCGACGAACTACCGCCCTCCGACACGAGCGTGACCGAGGCGCTCGAACTGCCCTGGGAGACCGGTTTCGAGGATGGCTTTTGTGATTACGCGGACGCCAGCGGCTTCTGTTACGCCAACCCCACCGCCGCCTACGAGATCGTAACCTCGCCGGTTCGTTCGGGAATGTACGCTGCGGCGTTTCACGTCGCCGGCCTCGAGGGCGACGGTCTGCAGGCGCGCTGCGCGCGGCACGGCATTTTGCCCGAAGCTGCCTACTACGGGGCTTGGTTCTACGTGCCAGTCCCGATCACGGTCAGCGACAACTTCAACCTGTTCCACTTCGACGGCAACGGGGCGGACGTGCACCACGACCTGTGGGACGTCTCGCTGGCGCTCGATGCGGAGGGCGAGCTCACCGCCTACGTCTTCGACTTCTTGCGCAGGATGACGCGGCCCACGGGCGCTCTCGGTCGCGTCCCGGTGGGTGAGTGGTTTCATCTCGAGGTGTATTGGGTGCGTGCAACCGATGCCACAGGCACCTTCGAGCTCTACGTCGATGGTTCGCGAGCGCTGAGCCTGACCGAGCTGGTGACGGACGATTCGGACGCGGGCGAGTGGTACGTCGGCAGCCTGGCGACGGAGCTCGAACCGCGTCCGAACACGCTCTACGTCGACGACGTCAGCATCTCTGCAACACCTCGGGGTGGTAGCTGAAGTGACCCGCGGGTGGCTGGTATTACTGATCGGTTCGTTCGCGCCGCCAGCCTTTGGGCAAGCCGCGTCGCCGCCGGAGTTCGAACTGAGCTGGACAGCGCCCCCCAGCTGTCCGGACAAAGCGGCCCTGAAGGCGCAGGTCGCCAAGTTGGCGCCGGGTCCAGCTGCGCGAGATCGCCCGCTCCAGGTGGCTGGCGTGGTGCGACAAACCGAGAGCGGCTTCGTGCTGGAGCTCTCGCTCCGCGACGGCGACCTCGAGGGGCGCCGTCGTTTCGAAAGCGAATCGTGCGCAGAGGTGGTGGGGGCTGCGGCGGTGACGATCGCGCTGCTCTTGAGCTCGGGCAGCAACGAAGCCGGGGACCTCGGGCAAGATCCCACGGACACGCCCGCGGCCGCAGGCGAGAACGGCCCTGCGAAGCAGGCGACGGGCGGCGCGCAGGCACGCCAGCCGTCGGAGAGTGCCCGCCCACCCGAACCGGCGAGCGCGAAAGAGCCGACCGAGAGCAGTGGTCACGCAGCAGGCGGCTCGGCTGACGCGGCACGGCGTTGGCGCTCGGTCCTGGTAGCTCCGGCGGTGAGCGCTGGTTTCGGCATTCTCCCGGACGCGAGCGTGGGTCTCGCCGCTGGCTTCGGCATCGAAGTCGACGACTGGCGCTTCCTGCTGAGCGGCGTCTGGAACTTCGACGTGCGCGTGCCGCTGGCGAGTGCGTCCGACTACGGCGCCGACGTCGGCCGGCGCATCGCGCGCCTTTCAGCGTGCTACTGGTTCGGGTCGTTGCGCTGGCAGTTTGCTCCGTGCGCCACGCTCGCACTCGAGTACCTAGTTGCGCACGGAGTAGGTTCCGGCGTGGCTACTGAAAAAGCGGACGCCCTCTGGGTAGC
>Ga0315910_10004084_pt1 | contig 12286 bp, 10 predicted proteins | sample EdamamesoilMG_FD_204470 | JGI IMG/M metagenome (GOLD analysis project Ga0315910, IMG submission 204470) | Garden soil microbial communities collected in Santa Monica, California, United States - Edamame soil | ecosystem: Environmental > Terrestrial > Soil > Garden | place: USA: California... | reverse complement strand
CGAACGCCCGCTGTCGGCGGAACACCCCAACGCCCCCCCTCCTAGTATGATGAGGGCTGGAAGCACCCAGCCCCATCCCCGAATCCGCATGCCCTCACTATGGCGGAAAGCCGGCGGCGTGACCAGCCTCGATCAATACAGTTCAGGACATTCCATGGTCCAGACTCGGGCTATGATGTACGATTCTGGCGGATATGGACCACGAAACCCTGGCAAAGCAGCTGATCCGTGCGCTACGCGGGCGCCGGTCGCAGGTCGCGCTCAGTCGCCGCCTGAAGTGCCGCAGCAACGTCATCTACACCTGGGAGTCCGGCCGCCGTTGGCCGACCGCGGCGGTGTTCTTTCACTTGGCAGCGCGCACCGGGGTCGACGTGCCTGCCGGCATCGCGCAGTTTCTGGGGACGCTGCCTCCCGCGCTCGATGGGCGCGACTTTTCGGAGCCAGCGACGGTGGCGAACCTGCTGAGCCACCTGCGAGAAGGCACGACGTTGGTCGAGCTCGCGCGCCGTGTGGGCACCAATCGCGTGAGCCTCGCCCGCTGGCTGAAGGGCGAAGCCGAGCCGCGCCTGCCCGAGCTCTTGCGCGTGATCGACGCGAGTTCGCTGCGACTGCTCGACTTCTTGGCCGTGTTCGTCGCACCCGATCGCCTGCCGGAAGCTCGCGAGAAGTGGCGCATCCTCGAGGCCCAGCGCAAGGTCGCCTACAGTCTTCCTTGGAGTCACGCGGTGATGCGTTTACTCGAGACCGAAGCGTACCGCGGCTTGCGTCAACACCAGTCTGGATTCATTGCACGCCGCCTCGGTATCAGCGAGGCGGAAGAGACCGAGTGCCTGCAGGCACTCGCAGCCTCCGAGCTGATCGCCAAGCGGCGCAAGCGCTGGGTCACGACGCAGGTGCTGACGGTGGACACGCGGCAGAATCCTGGCGCCGGTCGCGCGCTCAAACAACACTGGGCGAGAGTGGCGCTCGGTCGCTTACCGGCGCTCGAGCCCAGAGAGAACGACCTGTTTTCTTACAATCTGTTCAACGTCTCCGAAAAAGACTGGATCAGATTGCGCGAACTGCACATCGCCTACTACCAAGAGCTCCGGCGGATCATCAACGCCTCGGAGCCCGCGGAGCGCGTCGCCCTGGTGAACGTGCAACTGCTGCGGCTCGACGAACCGATCGCGCTCGAGCCGCTGAGCGAATGAACGAGTGCGCCCGGGGTGGAAGCCACCTGGCGCGGCGGAAGCAGCGCTAGCGGGCCTGTGCGACAACCGCGTTGTCAGGCCCGAGGTCTCGCTTTTTGCCGTCCGGTCTTCCTGAAAGCCCTGCTGGATTACTACAGGCACCCACAGTCCCGCGGCGTACCCGACGGTTCGAGAGACCAGGCTGTGCTAGCGTAGCGTTGGTCAGGAGGGTTTGGATGGTGAGGGTTTGGATGGTGAGCGCTAGAATGGTGGACGCACGGAGCAAGTGGTGGTTGCGCAGGCGTTGGGGCCTGGTCGGTAGCGTTGGGGCGCTGCTGCTCAGCCTCGCGGGTTGCGGTGGCACCGTCGAGGAAGGCACGGACGCTACCGACGCAACGAGTGGCTCGAACGGTTCGAATGGGACGGGCGGTACGCCGATCGTCCCGGATAAATGCGTCGGTAACTACCAGGGCAGCTTCGCTGGAGACATCCGCGGCAATCTGACGGGTGCGCTCGACGCCCACGCTGACTTCGACGTCACGTTCGGGCTGTCGGACGGGCAGACCGCCAGTGGGTCTGGGAGCGTCGCCGATGACGGAACGATCGACGTAGCAGTGGGGGCCAATCGCGTGACGGGGCAGTTCAACTTCAATCGCTGCCGCGCAAGTGGTGACTGGGTCTTTGGTGAAGCGCGCGGCACTTGGAAGGCCGCACGGAATTGACGCGGGACGCTAGAGGCTGCCGCTGAGCGTCGCGCCCAGCTCATGACCCGTCACCACGGGCACGATCGTGGGGCCATGTGCGGTGCTCGATGATGATGATGCGGGAGCTGCGGGCCACCAAAGCCACGTCGCCAAAGTTCCGAGGCCGAACACCCCCATGCTGACGAAGCCTATGGTCGAGATAGTCCAGGCTTGGTCCCTGCGGTCGACCGTATCGGCAAGTTGGGCGCACGTGGCGTTCGCGTTCATGGCGCAGGGGTTCGGGTCGGTAGCGCTGTCGGCTTGAATGCGTTCCCGGAGCACAGACGCTTCGTCGTCGAGCTTCGCCCCTTGGAAATAGAATCCGAGACCAACCCCAGCGCCAGCGGCCGTGAGCACGGCCCCGCCGACGAGCGCGATACTGCGAGCATCCACGGCATTCGCGTGAGCGTCCACCGGCGCTTGGTCGGTGCCCGATGCATGCGCCAGCGGCGTCGCAGCCGCGGCAGGTTCTAGCCGCTCGAGCTCGAGTGCAAGGCTGCGGCTCTCGCCAGCGAACGCTGGGACCTCGCGCTCGAGATCGCGGTAACCGTGCCGCTTGAGTTCGACGACTTGCGTTCCGGGCATCACGTAAACGTCGTGCTCGAGTGGAGTAGTGCCGACGCTGGCGCCGTTTACGAACACCTCGGCGCCATCTGGAGCGACCTCGAATCTGAGGCTCGCGACTTGCGTGCGCACGGTGTCGAAAAGCGCCGAGTAGCGCTGGCGGGCGTCTTGCAGATCTTGCTGCGGGCTCGAGCTGAAATGATCCAAGCAATAGGCGAGGTGGCTTGCCGCTTGCGGCAGCTTTCCGAGCTCGGCCTCGGCTCGGCCGAGGTTGCACGCGATGTCGAAGGTTCGATGCAGCTGCCACGCGGTCAGGTACTGCCGGTAGGCTTCGTGCGTGTCGCCGCGTGTGAAGGCTTGGTTGCCCTCGTTGAAGTGCACGATCGCTTGGTCACGTGCGGATGTCGCGCGTGTTGGCGTGGCAGCTGCTGTTGCGCTGGTCAGCAGCACAGTGCCAGCAAGCGCCGCAGCCAGAGCCAGGTTTACGACGCACGAGGGCGGGACTAAGCGGCGGACGAGCTCTCTGGTCACGCATCCCATCGATATCATGGAACGCGCCGCTGGGAAGAGGCTTGCGGTTGGGAGGTCTCCGAGCGAGTCGTTTCCAGCTACTTCAGCCAGACCTCGCGGCCCGGACGTGGGGGCGCTTGTGGCGTTTCTGCCGCGCCGGCTACGTTTGCCTTTTGTGAAGCACGTGGGGCCGTGGATTTGCGCGGGGCTCGCTCCTGAGCCGTGCGCTCGGTGGCGGCCGCGCCGGGGCTCGGGCCGTCGACGCGCGCGGGCGCTGCCTTCGGAACCGCCGGTGCGGGGTCCGGACCTGGCGCCGGTTTTTCCCGAGCCGCGCCTTGGGCAGCGGGCACGCGGGCGGGCTCTTGGGCTGGTTTCATGCCGATCTCGGCGCCGGCCGCCGAAGAGTCGACGAGTTCGACGCCGATCACGAAACCGATCGCGACGACGACTAGGAACGCGACGGCGATCCACGGACCACGCCGCCGCCGATGCGCCTGGTCCAAGAGTGCGGCGATCTCTCGAGCGTCTTTCTGTTGCTTGTCGTCGCGTCGCTTGATGGCGCGGGCGTTGAGGATCGTCGGGGCGGTGCGCGGGTGGATTGCGGGGTCGAGCCGGACCGGTCGAAGCTCGAAGGTTTTGTGCTGCGCCACCTCGGGTAGTGGCTGAGGCGGCACGTACTCGCTCGCGAAGTCAGGCGTCAGATCCATGACTGGGTCGGGCGCGCGGCGTGGATCGAACCAAGTGTCCATTTCGAACGGAGCGTCGTCCAGGTCACGCGTGATGCGAGCGATCGGAATACCGGCGCGCAGGCGATCGGTCGCTCCGAGCTGCCTCACGCCCGAGACGGGCATTTCACCGAACGTCGGCGCTGGTGGTGTCTGTGCTTCGACGCTCTCGCTCGCCTCGCGAACGAACACGACCTGTCGGCGGTTGTCGCGAACTGCGTAGCCAGAGGCGGGTGCGCCCGAGCGGGCGCGCGGATCGCTCGGGGGGAGGGTGCGCTCGAAACCATTCGGCGGGTCGTCTCCTTCCCAGGAGACGGCTTTGCTCCAGTTGTGGCGGTGCGTCATGAGGGTGTGCTCGTTCTCGAGCTGCTCGAGCGGATTTTTTCATTCCGCAGCAGGCAAGCCAAAGAGGGGGGAGCAAACAGTCTCTCGGTCAGGCGACCGCGTCAAGAGCATCTCCTCAAGTTACCCCAAGGTTGGTGGATGCATCCCAGACAACGTCGCCTCTGGACATGCTGTGGACATTTGGTGAGAGGCGGAGATGTTTCTGAGACCCTGACTCAAGTCGAATGACCGTGCGTCAGCCCTACCATTCGCGGCTGCTTCGCCGCGCTTTGATGTGGCGCCGTTGCACGCCGTTAACCGGGACGACACAAACCAGGTCGTTAGGCCTGGCTGAAGTTTTCCCCAGCCGCCTGCGCATCGTCACAGTGGTTTCGGAGTCGCGGTACACATCCCTTCAGGCAGGCTTTTTTCAAACGAGCCGGGCGCGAGCGCGAGCCGGCCGCGGGCGCCTCGGAACCATCGCCGAAGGATCTTTCGGTTCGGGCTCGGGGTGGCGCTCGGGCGGCTCGGGTTAGGGGGGGACGGGGATGGCGAGCCGCTGTCCGATCCTGAGCGGTTTCTTCGGATCGATGCGGTTGGCCCTGAGCAAGGCGGCGACGCTGATATCGTGGCGAGCCGCGATCGACGACAGCGAGTCCCCCGACTTTACCTGATACGCGATGGCTTCTTTCTTCTTGGCAGGGGTCGGGGCGGAAGCCGGCTGAGTTCCTCCACTCGCAGCTCGCGTCGCGCTGCTCTGCGGCTTGCTGCCGCGTGGGACGCGTAGCTTCTGGCCCGGGAAGATCGGCTGCTTCTCGCTGATGCCGTTCAGCTTGGCGATCGCGTCTGGTGTCGTCCCGTTGCGCTTGGCAATCAGCGTCAGATTCTCGCCCGAACTCACGATGTGGAACCGAGGCAGGGCCGTTTGGTTCGGATCTTGCCACTCTTTCGGATAGATCTCGATGCTGGTGCGGCGCTCGGGGCGCAAGTGATCGAGCACGACGCGCCGAACGTCGTCGGCGTTGACGCTTTCGATGCGGCTGAGCGCGGCCTCGGGGTCGCTGCCGCGCAAGAGCTCGTATTCGCCCACGTACTCTGCGGTGCCGAGGTTGGAGCTCAGGCGTTCTAGCTGTGCTTGAAGCACTCGACGCTTCGCCGCATCGACCGTGGCTTCGGGGAGTGGCGCGCCGCGTGCCACGCGCGCCAAGACGTCGTTCAGGGCGCGTTCGATGAGATCGAAGCGAGCCTCCGGCTTGCCCTCGATTCGCAGCGCGAACAGTTCGGGGCCGGCATGCCGGGTCGTCCACCCGCTCACGCCGGTCGCCAGATGTTGCTGATCGACGAGCTGTTGGTGCAAGAGCGAAGCGTCGCCTTCGCCCAGGATCGAATTGGCTACGAGCAGCGCGGCGTGATCGGCATGGCCGGGCGCTGGCGTCACCCAGCCGTGGAGCGCCAGCGACGCGGTGGCGGTGGGTTCGATGAGCACGCTGGAGCGGGGGCTGGTTTGGCGCGCCACGCTGTCGTTGAACGGCGTCAGTGTGGCGTCGCCCGCAGCGGCGTTGGCCAGATGGCGCTTCACCAAGTCCAACATCTGGAACGCATCGAAGTCGCCCGCGATCGAGAGTACCGCGTGCTTCGCACGGTAGCGCTCTCGGTGAAACTCGCGCACGTCGGCGAGCGTGAGACGCTCGAGGTCGTCGGGGTTCGGAAGCTCGACTCGCTCGTACGCAGCGTAGCGCTGGAAAGCGATCTCACGCAGCCGCCGCTCACCGCGTGCGTACACCGAGCCCTGGGTCGCATCGAGGTATTCTGCCTTCAGCGTGGCGATGCGCTTTTCGAAGTTCGGCGTGTTGAACGCGTACTCCGTCATGCGTCCGGCCTCCAGCCACAGCGCGAGCTCGATTTCGTGTTTCGGCACGAGCGTGCAGAATCTGGCGTAGTCCTCGGTGAATGTGTCTGCCAGCTTGCCGCCGCGTGCCTCGACCTGGCGCGAATAGTCCGCGCCGCTCGTACTGCGTCCACCTTCGCGCAACATCCGGTGCACCAGCGCCGCGCGACCGGCAAGGCGTCCATCCTGGCGGCTGCCAGCGTCGTAGGTGCTGCACACGGCGACTTGGGGCAGAGCGTGGTCCACACGGAGCACCACCCGAAGCCCGTTGTCGAGGCTTGCCCGCTGCAATCCGAGCCCTGCGGCCCTGGGTGACGGGGACGCGGGGCTGGAACCAGCCGCAGCCTGCGCCGCTTGGCCCGCGGGTTCGGACCGCCCGGGGCTCGACCAGCCGCTCGCACACAGCACGGCTGCAAGGAACAGAGTGCCCGCGCGCGGTCGGTGAAACATCCCCCGGGACCTAGCACGACCCGGAAAAAACACGCCAGTTACTCCAATTTTTTCCGGAAGTCGCACTTTCCACGACGGTTCGCTCTTTACTGCGGACGCAGGCACGGTAAAGGGTAGCCCCAATGCTGCAGCTCCGATGGAAGCCCGCCGTCACTGGTGCCCTCTGCTTCGCGGGTGTGCTGGTGGGCAGCGTTTGGCTGCACGGGGCTGCGTTTGCTGACGAACCTTACGTCCACGTCGTGTACCAAGGGCAACGACTGGGCTCCATCGCCAAGCGCTACAACGTCAGCATCGACGCGCTCTGCGCTGCGAATGGAATCAGTCGCCGCGCCCCGATCCGTCCCGGCCAAAAGCTCGTGATTCCCGGCAAGACAGCTGCTGGTAAAGCCCCGAGCAAGAAATCGCCCGAACCGTCTCCACCTGCGGACGACGCGAACGATGGATCGGACTCCGCACCGAACGCCAAGACGGCGCCGGAGGCCGAAACTCGCAGTGAGCGCTCGAACCCGGCGCCTCCGCGCAAGCACAAAGTTTACAAGGGCCAGCGCCTGGGCTCGATCGCCAAGCGCTACAACGTGAGCGTCGAAGCCGTCTGCAACGCGAGCGGCATTGGGCTCAGCGATCCAATTCACCCCGGTGACACGCTGCTGATCCCGGGCCGGGGAGACGACACCGGCAACTACGCGCGTCAGCTGCGCTTGAACGGACAGGTGAGTGTCGTCGAGCACCCCAAAGACACTCCGCGGGCCAAGGCCGAACGCGCGGACTCGTGGCGCAAGTACCAGAAGGCTCCCTGGAAGCGCGGCTACGTCACGCTGGTTGGCTTCAACGAGAGTTGGAAGGGCTTCGCGATCGGCCCGAACGGTGACGTGCTGCCACGCGCTCGCGAAGAAATCTCGCGCGTGCTCGCGGCCACGGGCGAACGGCCACGGATTCAAGCGCGTCTGATCGCGATGCTCGCCAAGGTGAGCGATACCTTCGGGGGACGCCCGATGCGTATCGTGAGCGGCTATCGCGAGCGCTCGTACGCGGCTGCCTCCCGCCATCGCACGGGAAGCGCCGTCGATTTCAGCATTCCCGGAGTTCCGAACGAGGCGCTGCGCGACTACATGCGTGGCTTCGACAACGTCGGGGTGGGCTACTATCCGAACTCGTCGTTCGTACACCTCGACGTGCGCGAGGGCGACACCTACTGGATCGACTATTCCGGTCCTGGCGAAGCGCCCCAATACCAGCACATCGAGTCGAGCGATCCCGCGGCGGGCGCCGAGTGAGTGCGCGTCCCGGCCTGAGTCGCTGGCGCTCGGCGGTCGTGTTGCTGACGGCGGCCGGTAGCGCGCTTGCCGCCGAACCCGAGCTCACGGGGCGCCCGCTGCCCGAGCATGCCCGCGCGGTGTTGCTCGACATACTGAAGCAAGCCGGGCTCGAGAGCGCCCAGGTGACGAGCACCACGCGTACGGTGGCCGAGCAGGCGAAGGTCATGTTCGACTTCGTGAACAAGAACGGGTTCGACGCCGCGCTCGAGCTGTATGGCCCGCACGGCGACGCCATCATCAAAGTCTGCGCCGCATCTTACAAGCAGCACAAGAAGTGTGCCGATCCCGTGTTACCGCTGATGGTCGACGAAACACGACGTCAGATCGAGCTGCTGCAAAAGCAGGGAGACCGTCGCACGGAGCTCATGCACACGAGCGACACACACTTCACGATCGACATTGCGCCGGACTCGATCGCGGATCGCCCGGCTTTCGAAGCAGCGGTGGCAGCCGATCGCCGAGTCAGCCGCTTCTTGAAGCCGCCGCTCGACAAGAATTCGTACCATCTCGAGATCCCGCGCCCGTAGGGTGCCGGGCACGCCAGCGCGGGCCGCGTACGGTCACTCCGCCCCGCTCACTCCTCCGCGCTCTCGCACGCCGCGTGTACGATCGACACGGCGTCCAAGTCGAACACGCCGTCCAAAGCGCCGCTGAGGTCAGCGCGATCGGTGATGCGCACGTAGCGCGCCTGCGGCAGGCAGACATCCGCGAGGTCGAACGCATCGCCTCCGGCCAGTGCTGGGTCGGTGGGGTCGAGCTCGTTTTCCAAGGCGTTCGCCAGAACTGGGTGCCAGCCTGCGCACGTCCCGTAGGGGGATTCAGTGGCGGTGCATGGGAACTCGACCCAGTCTTCACCGTCGTCGCTCACCGCCACGGTCGCGAGCTCCGCGAACACATTGTCCTCGTCGCCGCCGGCGAAGAACGCGTTTTCGAACACGATGAAATCGGAACCGGGTCCGTCGACGATCGCGTTGTCTTCGAAGCTCAGAATGACCCAGCCGCCGTTGCCCAAGGAGACGATGCCGCTCACCGCTCCCATGCTCGCCCCCGCCCCCACGGGCGGCCCGAGCACGGGCGCTGGAAAGTCTGCTTGTCCCGTCGCTTGCCCGGGCCCGAAGAAATGGTCGACGACATGGCTCGCGAAGTTCGTCGAGCTGTCGCTGCACGCGACCGGGCTCGACTCCGGAGCTCGCACGCCTTCGCACGTCGCCTCGGCACCGGCCGCTCCGCTCGCGCCTCCAGCGCTCGCTGGTGCGGCGCCCGAACCGCTGCTGCCCCCGCTCGAGCCAGTGCTGCTGCTGCCCCCGCTGCCAGTGCTCTCGGTGTTGGACCGAGTGTCGTCTGAGTTCGACGAGGAGCACGCCGAAGCCGCGCAGGCGAACGCTAGCAGGGACAGTCTCAGAGAGAAACGAAGCGCGACTCGTGGTCGACCAAGCATGCCCCCTTGTGCACGCTCAGCGGCTCGCAAGCAAGAACGCTCGCGGCCCAGCGTCGACGTCGAAGGCTTGTGCCGAGTACAGCTGACTCCATGGCCGGCTCCAAGAATCCAGAGTGTTGGGCGCAGCATGATACTCGGGCTTGTCCGAGCTCAGGCACGTCAGCACCAGAAATGGGTCCGCGCGTCGCGCGCGTCCTACGCGCCCAGAGTTCGCTCTGAATCCGTTGGGTGTCAGGCAGCGCGTCGTGAGCGCGTCGAAGAAGCGCTCGGCCGCCGCGACGGTGCTCTGATCGCGCCCCAGGTGGCGTTCGGCGAGCGCCGCCTGTTGGCTGTTCTGGATGATGAGCTCGAGGTGCAGATGCGGTTGCACGTTGTCGCCGCGCGCGTTGCCGGTCTTGCCCACTTCACCGATGCGCGCGCCCTTGCGCACGTGACTCCAGGTGTCGAAGGGCACGTTCGTGTGGTTCAGGTGCGCGTAGAAGATCGAGGCATAGGGCGTCTGGTTGCCCTTCGCGAGCGACTTCGGCACCGGACACACCACGCGCACCCAGGTACCGAACGACGTACTGTCGCCCGCGCTCACCATGCCGTTGCACGCGGCGAATACCGGAGTTCCTACCGGGGCGAGCAGATCGAGCCCATTGTGTTCGCCATGAAAGCGTGGTGCTCGAAAGTAGCCGTGGCCGCTTTCGTCCGTTCTCACGCCGTGGTCGACGGGCAAGACGTAGGCCCAGGGGCCTTTCAGCGTCGCGCGTTTGACGACCCTGCGCATGGGTTCGACGGGAACTCGCGGAGCTTGGCCAATTTTGGCCAGGTCTTCGCGGTGTTTCGCCTTCTGGCTGTCCTCCGGGCCACGCGCCTCATCGTGCCCGGGTTTGCCCGAGGCCTCGGAGCTGAGAGCCAGAGCGTGTACGGCAAAAGCCAACGAAGCGAAGGCCCCGAGGCTCCAAAGCGGGCGTGCGAACGTCGGTAGCGAAGACATGGGACGGCTCTTGGCTTGGCATACCCGGAGCGCTGGGGAAAAGTTTTCGATCGAAACGCTGCCCGCACACGCGAGCGAGCTTGTGTTATCACGCCCGCCGACCTACCCACGGGCACGGTCGCCCGCTCCGGAGCGACGGCCCTCGCCGAGTAACCTCGTGTACCGCCTTTTCAAGCCGATTCTGTTTCTCTTGAAGGCCGAAACCGCCCACCGCGTGGTAATGCGCGCGCTCGCGTGGCTCGCTTGGCTGCCGGGGGGACTGTGGTGGCTCAGAAGCCTATTCTCCGTGGAAGACCCGCTGCTTCGCCTCGAGGCTCTCGGGCTCGAGCTGAAAAATCCCATCGGGCTCGCGGCGGGGCTCGACAAGGATGCCGAAGCCTTCGAGGCCTTCGGCGCGCTCGGCTTCGGCTTGGTCGAGGTCGGCACGCTCACCGGCGACGCCCAACCCGGCAACGAGAAGCCCAGGCTCTTTCGGCTGCCGCGCGATCGGGCCTTGATCAACCGCATGGGGTTCAACAATCACGGAGCGGCCGCAGCTGCTCTGCGGCTCGAGCGCCGCCGTCAGGGCGCGTACCGTCTCGGCGCGAACATCGGCCGCACCAAACTCGTGGACAACGAACGCGCCATCGACGACTACGTGAAGAGCACGCGGGCCCTGGCGCGGCACGTCGACTACCTCGTCATCAACGTGAGCTCACCGAATACCCCCGGGCTCCGAGCGCTCCAGGACAAGGAATCCCTCGCGCCGTTACTTCGGCGTGTGCGAGAAACTCTGGATGCCGAGGTGTCCTCGCGGCACATCCCGCTCTTGGTCAAGGTGGCACCCGATCTGGTGGATGCAGACATCGATGCAGTGGCTGAGGTGGCGCTCGAACTCGGCTTGGACGGTATTATTGCTACCAACACCACCATCGCGCGCAGCGGGCTCGTGACCTCGGCAGTCGAGGTCGAGGCGCTCGGCGCGGGTGGCTTGTCAGGGCCCCCGGTAGCCGAGCGCGCTCTCTACGTGCTCCGGCGCCTCAGAGCCAAGGTAGGTTCCAACGTCACGCTGATCGCGAGCGGTGGCATCTCGGACGGAGACGCGGCGTTCGAGCGCATCTGCGCCGGGGCGAGCATCGTGCAGGTGTACACGGGGCTCATCTACGAAGGACCCGCGCTGCCCGGGCGCATCGCGCGCGGCCTCGCTCGACGCTTGCGTCAAGCCGGCTTCTCCAGCGTCGAAGCCGCGATCGGCGTGGACATCTCTCCGGCGCGTCCATCCGCATGACGCGGCGTCGGCTCACGCCGTGATTCCAATGTCACGAGCAGCACGCGTGCGAACCCCGAGTGTCGAACTCGAACGCGTAGCGTCAGCACTTTTCCGAATGGTTTCAGCTGCGCACGGAAAGTCCCGTGCCGAGACCGTTGCGCGTCGAAATGTCCAATAGTCAAGGGTATTTATGCGCGAAGCGCTGGGTGCGGGTAGGCCAGCCAAAGGCCGTCGAGCAGAGGACGTCTTTTTGCGGATTTTGCGGATGACGTTGAGCGAACGGGGCGCTACGAGATGAGTCGGCGGCGAGCTTGTGGCCGCAAGTTCGGTGATAGCGATTGCGTGACGTGTTGGTGTGCAGGGTGCGCACCAAACACGGAACGAGTTATAAGGCTCGCCCACTTGAACCAACACCCGACCCAACGAGGCAAAGATAATGATTAAAGTCGGCATCAACGGATTCGGTCGCATCGGCCGCATGGTATTTCGCGCCGCCGCGGCCAGAAAAGACATCGAGGTGGTCGGCATCAACGATCTGCTCGACGTGGATTACCTCGCCTACATGCTCAAGTACGACTCCGTGCATGGTCGCTTCAAGGGCGACGTGAGCACGAAGGACGGCAAGCTGATCGTGAATGGCAAGACCATTCGCTGCACGGCCGAGACCAATCCCGCCAACCTGAAGTGGTCCGAAGTCGGCGCAGACTACATCGTCGAATCGACCGGCATCTTCCTCACGAAAGACACGGCCGACGCGCACCTCAAGGCTGGTGCCAAGAAGGTCGTGCTCTCGGCTCCGTCGAAGGACGACACACCGATGTTCGTCTGCGGTGTGAACACCGACAGCTACGCGGGCCAGACCATCGTGTCGAACGCGTCCTGCACCACCAACTGCCTGGCACCCATCGCCAAGGTGCTGCATGAC
>Ga0315910_10004083_pt1 | contig 12287 bp, 12 predicted proteins | sample EdamamesoilMG_FD_204470 | JGI IMG/M metagenome (GOLD analysis project Ga0315910, IMG submission 204470) | Garden soil microbial communities collected in Santa Monica, California, United States - Edamame soil | ecosystem: Environmental > Terrestrial > Soil > Garden | place: USA: California... | reverse complement strand
ATATAAACATTGAGGATAATATGAGCGACGCTAAAGAAAAATTGAAAGCTCTTCAGTTGACACTGTACAAACTTGAAAAGACTTACGGCAAAGGAACCGTAATGAAACTGAGTGATGAAAAGGTTATGGATGTTCCTGCAATATCCACCGGGTCACTCGGCCTGGACATTGCTTTGGGTATCGGTGGAATACCACGCGGAAGGATCACAGAGATCTATGGACCAGAGTCTTCGGGTAAGACCACGATGACGCTTCACTGTATTGCCGAAGCGCAACGCAAGGGTGGACTTGCCGCTTTTATCGATGCAGAACACGCTTTTGATAAGGCGTATGCAGAAAAACTCGGAATCGACACGGAAAATCTCCTTATCTCCCAGCCTGACAATGGTGAGCAGGCGCTTGAAATCGCTGACCATCTCATCCGCTCCGGAGCAATCGACATTATTGTCATCGACTCAGTCGCGGCACTTGTTCCCAAGAGCGAGCTTGAGGGCGAAATGGGCGATAGCAAAATGGGATTACACGCCCGCCTGATGTCGCAAGCGCTGAGAAAACTTACTGGTACGATAAGCAAGACAGGCTGCTCCTGCATTTTTATCAACCAGCTCCGTGAAAAAATCGGCGTTATGTTCGGGAACCCTGAAACAACAACCGGTGGTAATGCGCTGAAGTTCTACGCTTCGGTTCGCCTTGATATTCGTCGTATCGGACAGATCAAAGAAGCGGCCGATGAGATCACGGGTAACCGCGTCAAAGTAAAAGTGGTGAAAAACAAAGTAGCACCACCTTTCAAGGTTGTGGAGTTTGACATTATGTACGGTCGCGGCGTTTCAAAGTCGGGTGAAATTGTCGACCTCGGAGTAGAATTAAATGTGGTCCAAAAATCCGGCTCCTGGTTCTCATACAATGGAAATAAACTCGGTCAGGGACGCGATGCTGTAAAGCAACTCATTGAAGACAATCCTGAATTGATGGAGGAACTGGAGAAAAAGATCAAAGATAAATTCAGTGGAGCCGAAGAAGGAAAGGTTGCTGAAAAGGAAAACGGCAAAGCCGTCGAAAAAGTCAAATAGTAATAAGTAGAGAGTATTTAGTCTAATTACTCTCTACCAACTACTAATCCTACTTGTCATGTTTCCAAATTCGTTTGATAAATTCTTTAAATGCATTTACCGCAGAGAATTAATACAGCAGTGCGGCTAACTGGGGAGAAGCACAGGGAGCCGAACCTAGCTGTTTTCTTAGTTTATCAGACTCGCGCAGAGCCCGCAAAGCGCAGGTCTTATCGTGCGTAGTCGCGCAAGCTTGGATGTAATGCATCAGGCTTTTAATGGCAATGCGTCCGGGATTGCGGGATGAAAGTTCTGATGTGCTATCCGCAAGCTTGCGCGCCTGCCACTGCGGTCTCTGCGCATCAGGTGAACGGTATCTGTCAGGTGAATTTTGCTCACGGTGCCACGCACGAAGAAGCAGCACTGATGCATTTAAAATCCCTCTGCGCCTGCCCCGAGATATCGGTGGTTAAAAAAATTGCTTTGAACATTCTCAATAGAGTACTCAGTTACGCTCTGATCGCAACGACCGGGTCCATTCTCGCTGCCATGGCTGCCGGAACAATTCCAGAAACAAGTCCAATTGCAGTTGATACTCCCAGGCCCAGAACGATGTTCTTGATCGTTAATGTAACGATCAAGCTACCCATTGGAATGAATGTGACAAGATAAACGAAAAACAGTCCAGCAAGTCCCCCGATTAAGCTAAGGAAGACTGCCTCAAACAGGAATTCAAAAAGAATAAAATAGTTTTTCGCGCCGAGTGATTTTTGCAGGCCTATTATACTCGTTCGTTCTTTCACGCTAACGAACATGATATTAGCGATTCCAAAACCTCCTACAAGGATCGAGAATCCGCCGATGATCCATCCTGCTGTTCCAAACACATCAAACACACCGCTGATCACGTTGGCAATCGCCTCTGGACGGTTAAGTACGAAGTTATCTTTTTCCGTTGGGCGCAGTCCACGTCTTACCCGAAGTATTCCTCTCACCTCGTTTTCCAACTCAACAAGTCCAACATCTGAATCCATACCTTTAACCCCGATGCGGGACGTTAGCTCAAAAGGATCGCCGGTTCCTGTCTGATAAAGTCTTCTGAACGATTGATAAGGAATAACTGCTGTGTAGTCTTTGCTGGGTGTTCCCAAGAAGCTTTGGCCTTCTTTACTGAAGACACCTGCCACAACGTATTTCAGATTTTTAATTTTGATGGTCTTGCCTATCGGATCTGTACCATTGAGGAATAGAGCATTTGCAACTTCATGACCGATAACAACAATATTCCTTCCGGATTCAAGTTCTTCCGCATTGAAGAATCGACCCTTGTCCATGTTGAGTTCAAATACTGCATCATACCCGATACTTCCTCCTACCAATCTCACCTGCCCAATGCTGTTGTTATCGCGCTTGATATTTACATTCCCCTTGCTCGCAAAAATTGCCATACCATTCTGATGGTTGAGATTACTCAAGAGGAATTTATACTCAGCGTACGATGCGTTAGGCCGCTGCCAGAAATCCCACCATCTGTATTCGCCGTTGTTGTCCGCCGTGAATGGCCACTTCTCTATGTAGATCACCCCTGTGCCAAGAAAGTCCAGGCTGTCGCGAATGTTCTTTTCAAGTGAATCAACTAAAGTAAGGACAGTGATGATGGCAAAAATCCCAATGGTAACACCCAACAGAGAAAGAATCGTTCTGAGAACATTCGACTTAAGGGCTTTCCAGGCGAACCGGAAACTTTCATAAATCTGGGCCAGCGTCTTCATGGGAGTCAATTATCGACTGTGCATAATCCAAGTTTGTCGACAGAATCGTCGTCAAATTACTTCTCTTAGACTTAAAAAGCGGTTTTTTGTTACACCGCTGAAAAACTGAATGCCTTTTGTCGCAAAAGCCAAATATTGCCTTATTTTTGCAACCTCTTAAAAAAATATACCCATTAAATTGGGCTTCTTTTGCATTTATTAATATGAAGTTATCAGAATTTAAGTTCGATCTCCCAAACAATTTAATAGCTCTGGATCCAGCAGAAAACAGGGACGAATCCCGGCTGATGGTGGTGCACAAGGATTCGGGGAAGATTGAGCATAAGATCTTTAAGGATATTGTAGACTATTTTTCGTCGGGCGATGTACTTGTGGCAAATGACACAATGGTGTTTCCCGCGCGTCTTTACGGACGGAAGGAGAAGACTGGTGCAAAGATTGAAGTCTTCCTGCTTCGTGAGTTAAATGCGGAGATGCATTTGTGGGATGTACTCGTAGACCCGGCGAGAAAAATAAGAGTCGGCAACAAACTCTATTTTGGAAACGGTGACCTCGTAGCCGAAGTAATCGACAATACAACATCACGCGGGCGTACCATCCGTTTTCTTTTTGATGGCGATTCTGCCGCATTCGATAAGGTAGTGGAAACTCTTGGCGAAACTCCGCTGCCCAAATACATCAAGCGTAAGATCAAGCCTGAAGACAAGGAAAGATTTCAAACTATTTTTGCCAAGAACAAGGGTGCGGTGTCGGCACCCACGGCTGGAATGCATTTCACGCGGCAGCTGCTGAAGCGCCTTCAGATCAAGAGCGTTGAAATGGCGTATATCACTCTTCATATCGGTCTGGGAACTTTTCGTCCAGTAGATGTGGAAGATCTCACCAAGCACAAGATGGATTCTGAGAACTTTATCGTTGGCCCGGAGGCTGTCGAGATCGTTAATCGTGCTTTGGAGAATAAGCACCGCGTCTGCGCAATTGGGACAACAACAATGCGCGCGCTGGAATCAGCTGTGTCGGCAACCAACCGACTGAAAGCACGGGAGGGCTGGACGGACAAGTTTATTTTCCCGCCTTATGACTTTAAGATCTGCAACGCTATGATCACAAACTTCCACATGCCCGAGTCAACGTTACTTATGATGACTGCGGCATTTGCAGGTTATGATGTAGCGATGGAAGCGTACAAGCAGGCAAAAAAGGAAAAGTACAAGTTCCTTACTTATGGCGACGCAATGCTAATCATTTAGTGCTTTAGCGATGTTGCGATTTGGTGATCGCTGAGTATTACAATTGTTTAGTGAGGTAGAGGAAAAGCGATATAGCAACCGGATATACTATAAAGTATTGGGGTGACGCGCCGAAAATTCCAAAGAACATTCCAAAAGGCGCGAGTAAGAGAAGGCAACCGCCTGTGATAATCAGGATTTTCTTCGATCTTTCAATTGGTTGTCTTGCTACAGCGAAAATTCTATAGATAAGAAATGTGACCACCGCTACGTTAAAAACGATCAGCAGAAATCTTATCGCTACCATAGTTTTGGTATTTTAGTAAATCTATGAATTCTAGCGAATACGCTCTTATTGTGGCGGGTGGAAAAGGTACCAGGATAAAGAGTGATGTGCCCAAACAATTCCTCGAGCTGAACGGCTTGCCGGTATTGATGCACACTATTGCCGCCTTCTACCGATATTCCGAAAACATCAATGTCATCGTAGTTATTCCTGAAAGCGATTTTGCCATCTGGGAAAACCTATGCATCAAACACTCATTCCAAAAGCCGGTTGTCCTTCAAAAAGGGGGTGACACCCGTTTTCAATCTGTTAAGAATGGACTTGCGCAAATATCGGGCGATGGACTTGTGGCTATCCATGATGGAGTTAGACCGTTAGTTCATGAAGACATCATCGGCGCTTCTTTCAGACTTGCCGCTGTACATCAGTCTGCCGTGGCTTCTGTTCGTTTGAAAGAGTCAATCAGAATTACTGATCAGGACACGACGAGATCCGCAGATCGTTCTCGCTTTAGACTAATACAAACACCACAAACATTTCGAGTTGAACTGATCAGGAAAGCATACGAATCAAAAGAGGATCCCAGTCTGACAGATGATGCGAGCGTCGCCGAACGCGCTGGCCATTTGATCTCGCTCTTTGAGGGAAGTTATGAGAACATTAAGATCACCACACCAGAAGATCTGGTTGTAGCCGAGGCGTTGTTAAAAAACAGGTTGAAACATCTAAGTGCCGGAAAATGACAAAAGCTGGCCATCGACCAGCTTCTAACTATATGCAAATAAATTAATTCAACGATCAGGCGTCAATACTCGTCTTCATTGAAGAAGAAGTCTTCTTTTGTTGGATAATCCGGCCAGATTTCTTCAATACTTTCATAAGGCTGACCGTCGTCTTCCAATTCCTGGAGGTTCTCAACAACTTCTAGCGGAGCACCGGAGCGTATAGAGTAATCTATCAGCTCATCTTTAGTGGCTGGCCAGGGGGCATCTTCGAGATAAGAGGCAAGTTCAAGTGTCCAATACATAAATTTTGTTCCTCCTTTAATTTTCCGCAAAAATAGAATTTAATTGATCAAAACAAATTTTATTTCTCCTATCATTTCAGGCGGCCTGAAAGTTGAATTTTTAATCGATTTCGCCCAAAAAATGCAAGAAGGGTCAATACTATCAACAAATGGAATTTTTGCCATATTTGCGCCTTAATTAAAGGCGTGACAGCTATACAGATGCCGGATTCACTAACGATCCCGATCACCGCTTTGCTACGCCCAACAACTGACTTCAACTAACAATACGAATGGCCGACGAAAAAATTATATTCTCAATGGCAGGGGTTAGCAAGATCTATCCCCCAAGCAAACAGGTGCTCAAGAACATCTATCTCTCCTTTTTCTACGGAGCAAAGATCGGTGTGCTCGGATTGAATGGTTCGGGTAAATCGAGCCTTCTGCGAATAATAGCTGGTGTTGACAAAGAATTTCAGGGAGAAGTCGTTTCCGACCTTTCATTTTCGGTAGGCCTGCTGGAGCAGGAACCAAAGCTTGACAAATCCAAGACAGTAAAAGAGATTGTCGAGGAAGGCGTCAAAGAAGTGGTCGCACTGTTGAAGGAATTTGAAGCTATTAACGAAAAGTTTGCCGATCCGGAAATAATGGAAAACCCGGATGCGATGGAAAAACTCATTACCAAGCAGGGTGAGATCCAGGAAAAACTAGACGCCGCGAACGCATGGGAGCTTGACACTAAACTGGACCGTGCCATGGATGCGTTAAGATGTCCCCCGTCTGACGCGAAGATCGAGTATCTGTCGGGTGGAGAGAAAAGGCGTGTAGCGTTGTGCCGTTTATTGCTCCAGGAACCAGACGTGCTTCTACTCGATGAGCCAACAAACCACCTCGACGCGGAATCAGTTGATTGGCTCGAGCAACACCTCAAGCAGTACAAGGGTACCGTTATTGCCGTCACGCATGACCGTTATTTTCTGGACAATGTAGCAGGTTGGATCCTTGAGCTAGATCGAGGTGAAGGAATACCCTGGAAAGGAAATTACTCGTCCTGGTTGGACCAGAAACAAAAACGATTAGCCCAGGAGGAAAAATCCGAATCAAAACGACAAAAAGCGTTGGAAAGGGAACTCGAGTGGGTTCGAATGAACCCGAAAGGTAGACACGCTAAAGGAAAGGCACGTCTTAGTGCATACGAAAAACTGTTAAGCCAGGAAACCCGGGAGAAGGAAGACAAGCTCGAGTTGTTTATTCCTGCAGGCCCACGGTTGGGTAACAAGGTTATCGAGGCTACAGGAGTTGCAAAGGGTTATGGCGATAAGTTACTATATGAAAATCTAACCTTTTCTTTACCTCCTGCCGGAATTGTTGGCATCATAGGGCCCAACGGGGCGGGTAAGACAACACTTTTCAAGATGATTATCGGGAAGGAGCAACCGGATGCGGGTACCTTCCAGGTCGGGGAGACCGTCCGGATCGCCTACGTCGATCAGGAGCACGACGATCTTAAGCCGGATGATTCCGTTTGGCAGGCCATCACCGGAGGAAATGAGCTCATGGAACTTGGAGGTAAGCAGATCAACTCTCGCGCTTATGTAGGCAAGTTCAATTTTAACGGAACCGACCAGCAAAAGAAGGTAAAGGAGCTTTCAGGCGGAATGAGAAATCGCGTGCACCTTGCGATCGCATTGAAACAGGGTGGAAACTTATTGCTGTTAGACGAGCCAACGAATGATCTCGATATAAACACGCTGCGCGCGCTTGAAGAGGCTCTCGAAAACTTTGGTGGGTGCGCCGTAATCATTTCTCACGACAGGTGGTTCCTTGATCGTGTGTGCACTCACATCCTGGCATTCGAGGGTGATTCGCAGATCTTTTGGTTTGAAGGCGGCTTCAGCGAATACGAGGAAAACAAAAAGAAACGACTCGGTGACGAGCAACCACACCGTATTCGTTACAAAAAGCTGGTGAAGTAGGCAAATGCCGTGGTGCGGCAGCCGTATTGCGAGGGCATTTTGAAAGACGTTAATCGTTGGGCCAATTGGGTATGCATATATGAGGTTCGTGCCATTTGTTAATAGTTAATCTAATTGGGTGCGCGTAGGAAGGTCTTGTGTTCTGTGCTAATGGTTAATCCGCTTTTATGTTAATAGGTAGGTTTTGTGAAAATGGATTAACTAACATCCATCCCTGGATAACAAACAGAGCCTAAGTGCCACCCACGCAGCCAAACTATTAACCATTAACAACTCGCACTGACAATCCCACGCGCATTGCAAGTGGCTTAACAATTAACTACTAACGGACAACACAATGAGAGGTCTCTACACAATAATTCTCCTTATCCTCTCCAATGCATTCATGACGTTGGCGTGGTATGGTCATTTGAAGTTCAAGGATATGAAATGGAGCCAGCATCTTGGCCTGATTTCCATTATCCTGATAAGCTGGGGAATTGCATTGTTTGAATACATACTGCAGGTGCCAGCAAATCGTCTTGGATTTCGCGAACACGGAGGACCGTTCTCGTTGCTTCAACTAAAGGTGATCCAGGAAGTCATCACCTTAGTAGTATTCGTTATTTTTTCCGTCCTATTTTTCAGGCACGAATCGTTCAGAACGAATCACCTCATCGGTCTGGTTTTATTAGTTCTGGCTGTCTATTTCATTTTCAAGAAATAACACCAAGGGTTCCTGGGTACCTAGGTTGCTGGGTAAGCTAGGCAGATAGCTAGTTCATCTCCTCTCCCGGCTTTGTCTTCCACCGTTCATGCATCCAAACCCACTGGTCAGGATGTTTGCGAATGGTGTCCTCAATAAAATTGGTGAGTACCTGGGTATTGTAAACCACATCTGCTTCTTCATCACCCGAAAGGCGCATAGGTATTTCTGGTAGAATAAACATTTGTTGCTTCCAATCGCTGCCAAGGTGGATATATGTTGGAATAACGGCGGCGCCGGTCTTCATCGCCAGCACTGTCGCACCTACCGGGGTGGCTGCTGGTTTTCCAAAAAAATTCACAAACCGACTTTTGACCCTGGTGTCTTGATCAATAAGCAATGCAACAGATCCACCTGATTTAAGGACTTTGATAAGCCTGAATGTTTCCTTGCCGCGTTCAATTGCAATCGCACCATACATATTCCTATAGTTCCACAATAATTCATTAAGGCGTTCGTCCTTCAAAGGCGTACCGATAATGTTCGGATTCAAGCCGCGCAATGCCATGTTGCTCACCTGGAGATCAAAGGCCCCGAGGTGGCAAGTGAGGAAGATAACACCTTTTCCTTTTTTGATCGCTACTTCATAATTCTCAAGTCCTTTGGTTGTAAGGAATTCTTCAAGCTCGGCCAGGTTCTTAACCCGAGTTGCTCTCAGCATCTCGCCTGTATTTTTTCCCAGCATTTCAAAAACTTTCCAGCTGAGACTGCGAACCTCCTTCTCACTTTTCTCGGGCCCGTAAGCAAATTTGAGGTGTTTGATTATCTTCCTCCTGGTGTTCCCTGCAAACATATATGCAATCCGGCCCAGGAAGCCGCTGAATTTTAACCAGCTCACTCGCGGCAAAATGTTGGAAAGAAAAATAAAGAACTGAACAAATCGGTATACCAGGGAATACCTGATCTTTCTGCGTATTTTTTTTCTTTTCGACATGAGCCGCTAAGATAAGATTTAGGAGTTTTCGAATTAAATTTAAAATGTTAAAACCCCTTATCGCCAGTCGTGAAAACACTCTTTATTATTCGCCATGCCAAGTCCAGCTGGGATGCCTCCAATATTGATGATTTTGAAAGGCCATTGAATGACCGGGGTAAGCGCGACGCCCCTCGTATGGGAAAACGGTTAAAGGAAAAAGACATCCACCCGACCCTGCTACTGTCTAGTCCCGCAAAACGCGCACTGTCTACCGCTAAAAGGATTGCAAAAGTCTTGAAGTATCCGAAAGATGATATCAAGACTGACAGAAGACTTTATCACGCCGATGAAGAAACGATGTTGACCGTTGTACGAGAACTGAAAGACAAGCAAGATGTTGTAATGATCTTCAGCCACAACCCCGGACTTACGGAGTTTGTCAATTCCCTTATGGATGGAGAACTCGATATCGACAATGTTCCAACGTGTGGAATAGTCGCATTTAAGCTCAATTTGGAAACCTGGAAAGATGTGGATTGGGGTAAGGGCAAATTGTTATTCTTTGACTATCCGAAAAGCAAGGAAGACTAAACTTACCAGGTACGCAGGTAGCTGGGTAGCCTTCTAAATGTCGAACCCAAAGGCCTTAGGAAGATCCACCAGTCTCTTTTTGAGGAATCCGGTTTCACGGAATCTGTAGCCAATCAATAACTTAAAAGTTCCGCTTGAGCTGGTAAGCTGAATGCTATCAAACTTTATGTTTCCACCTTGTGAGCCGAAACTAAGTCCTGTGAAGAACCGATCGTTGCTATAACCCAGGGCTACGCGCGCCACAAAGAATGCGCGGAATTCTATATCGTCTTTCGAACTTCCATCCTCGGAACGGTAGTATAGCCAGTTATGTGCTGGTCCAATGGCGAGAGTACCTGTGAGAAAGAACCCCTTATATACAAGATTATAGGTGTAACCGGGAGCAATACTAAACGATGTGGATTTAATCTGTTGAACCTTCGCATCAACACCATAGTAGTCCCGGTATGCGTCCCCGACTATCGCCGAATCGCCGGATGTTTTAAAACCAGCTATTGTTGTGAAAAGAATAAATGACCCCGCGCTCTTGAGTTGGCGTTCCGCAAAATTGTGTGATGAGCGCAATGAAAATTTTTTGTGATTGAAGATATAGCTCCACGTTACACCTGTGTTCCTGGACGCGATATCGGCACGTTGCGGATATGGCGTATTGTCGGGTATTTTTGTTGCCGGATCGTCAATATAAAATCCGCTGTACTTCTGTCGAAACAAATCAAGCCCCCAACTCCTTGTAAACAAGTTTAATTGAAGGTCTCGCGCGTCTGATGGTCCATATATTTCCTTGCTCTTTGTATCAAGTGGTATGGCGAGCGTAAATTCCAGACCTACCTCAAAAATGTACGCGCCCAGTCCAAGCGAATACGGACTGTTGGATTTGTAAAATAACCTCTTGTTCTTTTCCGGGAGGTCCGAAATCTCGTAGTCCAGTCGACGCTGCTTTAATAGCGGCCACACAAAGAAATGATCCGTATAGGTTTTCACATAGATGGATCGCATCGAATCGTATCTATTAGGCGTGTTAACCGTGATCTCGGCTGCATTTTGAGCAAACAACCAACAAACAGGAGAGAGAAGATATATAAAGAAAAAATACTTCATTAAAGAATGTACTCGCTCAGGTCTCTATTCTTAATCAACCCGGCTAATTTTGATTTCACCATTTCAGCATTGACGCAAATCTTCGCGTTTGAAGAAATCTTGTCGGGTACGTCGAACAGGAATTCATTCAATAGCTTACTCATAACCGTATGTAATCTTCTCGCCCCGATATTTTCAATTTCAGAATTGATGTCGAACGCTGTGCTCGCAATTTCTTCGATGGCGTCGTCGGTAAAACTTACCTCAACTCCTTCAGCTTCAAATAATGCCTGATACTGCTTCGTAAGCGCATTCTTTGGTTCTTTAAGGATGCGGATAAAATCATCTTTCGTGAGATTGTTAAGCTCGACCCTGATTGGAAATCGGCCCTGAAGTTCGGGTATCAAGTCCGAGGGCTTTGAAATATGAAAAGCACCGGCAGCTACGAAAAGGACATGATCGGTCTTGATAACACCATACTTGGTATTTACGGTACTGCCCTCAACGATCGGTAACAGATCGCGTTGCACACCCTCACGGCTGACGTCTGGACCTCCTCCGCCTTTTTTGCTTCCAGAAGCTATCTTGTCAATCTCATCGATAAATATAATTCCTGCATCTTCCGCCCTTCTTATTGCCTCTTCTTTCACCTCGTCCATATCAATAAGTTTGGCTGCCTCTTCTTCCAATAAAATGCGCCTGGCCTCCGATACCTTCACTTTCCGCTTCTTACTTTTCTTTGGCATCATTCCATTTATCATCTCCTGAAGATTCATCATCGAGACTTCATCCATCATACCTGCACCGACCATTCCAACGTTAGGGCCACTGCTCCCTTTAATGTTGATGTCTATCTTCCTATCCTCAAGCTCACCCTTCTTGATCTTTTCGCGGAAATGGTTTCTTGTTCGCTCATTTAACTCCGCATCGCTGGTTGGCAATTCAGCCGACGAGTTTTCCTCCTGGGAAAGACTTGTTGTACGACTATTCTGCTGACGAATAGGTGGTATAAGCGCATCCAATATGATCTCCTCAACAGCCTGAGCTGCTTTCTCCTTCACATCTTCCTTCTTCTTCGCTTTGACCATGTTTATGGATTGTTCCACCAGGTCCCTGACCATACTTTCTACGTCACGACCTACATATCCCACCTCTGTAAACTTGGAAGCTTCAACTTTCACAAATGGCGCATCCGCAATCTTTGCAAGTCGTCGAGCAATTTCTGTTTTGCCCACGCCAGTCGCACCGATCATAAGGATGTTGTTGGGCACTATCTCGGCCTGGATATCGGATTTCACATTCATACGTCTCCAGCGATTTCGCAATGCGATCGCGACGTTTCGCTTGGCTTCATATTGACCGATAATATACTTGTCGAGCTCTTCGACGATTTGTTTCGGCGTCAAATAATTTGGATCCATCATTTTCGTCTCTTCATCATGTTATCAATATCTTTCGAAAGCGCAAATGCATACCCTGCATTTCCAGCAACGTACGCACTGCGGCTAAAAACAAGTTCGAACGTTTTTATCATCGCTGAAAAACCGAACGAAAGCCCCGCACCCCCGCCACCTTCCGGCAATTTCAACTCCTGGTGAACAAGATGGTTGTAGCCGATTAATAGGTTTACATTGTTA
>Ga0315910_10004082_pt1 | contig 12287 bp, 9 predicted proteins | sample EdamamesoilMG_FD_204470 | JGI IMG/M metagenome (GOLD analysis project Ga0315910, IMG submission 204470) | Garden soil microbial communities collected in Santa Monica, California, United States - Edamame soil | ecosystem: Environmental > Terrestrial > Soil > Garden | place: USA: California... | reverse complement strand
AGCCGCGCGTACACGGTATTCGTGATCTCGTCCTTGAAGAGATAGACGCCGCCGGTGACGGCGAGCAGGACGAGAAACGGCAGCGTCAGCAAGCCGGCGTAGAAGTGCCAGCGCCAGATCGCGCCGTAGAGCCTCGACTGCATTGCCATCGTCCCCTGCCCCTCAGTCGAGCGAGATCTCGAAGCCCACGTAGACCGACCGCGGCTCGCCGGGGAACAGGATCGCATCGTCCGGCGCGGCCACGTCGCGCACGTAGTGGTAGGCCACGTAATCCTCGTCGGTCAGGTTGTGCACGTCCACCCAGGCGCTCCACTTGCCGCGCTCGAATCCGCCGCGGAGCCCAAGCAGCGTGTACGAATCCACGCGATACCTGTTCGCGAAGTCCGCCCAGCGCTCGCCGACGCGGTCGAAGGTCGGGCCCACGAAGTAGCCGCCCGACGCGCGGTAGATGAGCTCGCCGCGGGCGAACCAGTCGGGCGCCGCCGGCAGCTCGTTGTCACCGTAGACCGAGTCGCCGTCGAAGGCGAAATCATTGACGGTGAGCGTCACGAGCGGCTCGAGGCGGCCGCCGCCGAGCCTGTGCGTCGATCTGAACATCGCCTCGACACCGGCGTGAATCGTCCGGTCGACATTCGTCGCGAGGCTCGTGCCGGGCGCAAGCGGATCGTCGACGGACAGGATCTCGTCGTCGATCTCCGCGCGATAGATCGAGACATCCCAGTCGAAGCTGCCGAAGGCACCGGTGCCCGGGCCGCCGCGCACGCCGATCTCCGCCACCGTGCCTTCCATCGCCGCGAGCGTCGCGCCGTTGCCGGCCACGTTGTCCTCGAGCTGGAAGTTGGTCGGCGGCTCGTAGACGCCGCTCAGGTTGGCGTAGAGATTCGCGCTTGCGCCGATCGACTGGATGATGCCGACGCGGGGATTGATGCGATCGTAGTCGGCAACCGGGTGGTTCACGCCGCCCGGCGGCACGTCGGCGGTCAGCGTGTCGCGCTCCGCGTCCACGGCCTGCGCCGCGAGCACGAGCGTCGTGCCCTCCGCGAGCTGCCAGCGATCGGACGCATAGAGCTCGGCGGTGGCGCCGGCGTTATCCACCCGCGCCCATTGCCCGGTCGGATCCCCGGCGACGTGGCTGAAATGGCCGCCCTCGACGTCGCTCTCGCCGTAGTTGAGTCCGAAGACGAGATCGTGACGGCCGACGGTCTCGCGATAGCGCAGCATCGTGCCGACGTTCTGCTGGTCCGAGTCGATGAGCAGGCTGAAGAACGGCGACCAGACGATCGGATGAAACAGCGACTGCTCCTCGATGGAGACGCCGACATCGAGGCTTCCGCCGCCGTCGAGCTGCCAGCTCGTGACATTCGCGAGCCGCGTGGTGTCGACGTCGATCTGGAAGTTGCCCGTGGTGGCGGGCTCGGGCTGGTCGAAACCGGCCTCGAGCTCCTGCTGCGTGACCGGGCTCGCGAGCTCCGAGTCGTTATGGATGACGGTCAGATAGAACCGCGTCGAGCCCTGCCCGGAGAAGCGCCAGCCGAGATTGCCGTACACGCCCCCGCGGTCCTGCTCGTTGTGCGCGCGATAGCCGTCCCAGGCCTTGCCCTCGACCGTGACAAGCGCGTCCACCGAGTCGTTGAACACCCGACTGAGAGTGAGGCGCCCCGTGGCGAGGCCGTGGCTGCCAGCGGTCATCGACAGGCGGCCCGCGTCGCCGTCCCGCGCCGTCGGCGACACGAAGTTCACCGCGCCGCCGAGCGTGCTCGCCCCGTAGCCCATCGCGTTCGCGCCGCGCGCCATCGTCGCGTAGCGTGCCGCGAGCGGATCGATCACGCGGTTGTGGTTGTTGCCGTCCGCGGTCGTCACCGGCAGGCCGTCCTGCAGCAGCTTGATGCCGTTCGCGTCGTAGTAGGTGGCGTCGAGATTCGAGCCGCGGCTCGTGAAATAGATGTTGTCGTCACCGGTGGGGCTGATGGCCCAAACGCCCGGTACATACGCGAGCGCGTCGGCCAGGTTCGCAACCCGCTGGTCCTCGAGCGCGGCCATGTCGATCAGCGACTCGCCGCCGGGGTTTTGCGCGATTTCCTCGCGCGCCGCTGCCAGCGCCGCCGCGAATCCGGTAACGACAATGGTGTCTTCGACCGACGAATCGGCATCCTGGCCCGCGGGCGCGTCGTCCTGCGCCAGCGTCCTCCCCGCTCCAAGCAAGGCAAGCGCCAATAGCGGCGCCGCCACAAGGTTTTTCGTTTTCATTCCGTCCTCTGCAATCCAGGAGCGATAGGCGCGGCCGCCACGCGAGGGGCGAGCACGGGCCTGCGCGTTTCCCGGCGGGCGAACCCGCCGATTCAGGTCTCAGGAGTGGATTGCGGCGCCAGGGGGGGCGCGGGCGCGGTACGAGGAGACGGGACGGAAGGGAACGGGTTGCGAAGGCTCGCTGAACTCGAACACCTGCGCGGCGGCCGGGAACTCCGGCGCGGCGTCGGCGGCAAGCAGCGTGGTCCCGAAGGCCGCGCCGAAGGGGCAGTGCTCCCACCCTTCGTGATCCGCGGTCGGGACGGGCCCGCCCGGGGCGTTGGCGTCAGGCGTGTGGGCGTCAGAGGTGCCGGCGTGGCCGACCGGCGAGCCGTCGCCGGCGTGCGCGCCGTGTGCCGCATGGCCAACGTGGCCCGCATCGCCTCCGTGACCGGCAACCACCTCGGACGCGGCGGCCTCTCCGGCACGCGACGCTTCCAACCGGCGGAAAAATTCCCCGGCAATGCCCCCGTGGCAGACCACGACCGGCCCGCCGGCCCCGATCGCGGCCGGCATGAAGCCGGCCGGTATCAGCGCGCGGCAGAGCAGCCCGAGCGCGATGAGGCCCGCCACGCCGCGAAGGCGCCGGAGCCGCGTGAATGCCGGTGGGCGATGCATGCGCCGGATTTTAGCGGCTCCGCCTCTCCGTGGCCATGCGCCGATGGCGTAGACTGGCGCGATGGCCGCGGTTCCGGTGATGGAGAAGGATCAGCTCGCGCAGGAACGTCGCAGCGACTTCGACGTCACCAATACCGTCCGCGTGAGCTCGGTCGAGGACACCCGCCGAGCCGTCCGCGAGCTGTTCGAGGCGGAGTTCCGGACGGAGGCCTTCGACCCGGTCTGGCTCGCCTTCCACGATTTCGAGCGGCTCTACGCGGGCCGGCACCCCGATTATCACGCCGTCGACACGAGCTACCACGACATCCAGCACACGCTCGACATGACGCTCGCGCTCGCGCGGCTGATCGTCGGTCATGAACGGAGCGTGGACGCGAGGGACCGGCTCGGCGCCGACCGCACGCGCTTCGCCATCGTCGCGGCGCTCTTCCATGACGCAGGCTACCTGCGCCATCGCGAGCGCGATCGCGACGCCGCCAACGGCGCGGTGTTCACGACCACGCACGTCACGCGCAGCGGCGCCTTCCTCGAGCGCTATCTGCCGGAGGTCGGGCTCGGGCATTTCTCTCCCGTCGTCTCCCGTGTCGTCCATTTCACGGGCTACGAGGTTCCGCTCGAAGAGATCGAGCTCGACGATACGCGCGACACGATGGTCGGGCACCTGCTCGGCACGGCCGACCTGCTCGCGCAGATGGCCGACCGCTGCTATCTCGAGAAGTGCCGCGACCGGCTCTATCCGGAATTCGTGCTCGGCGAGGTCGCCGTGAACATCGAGGCCACGGGCTCGCACGCGCTCTATCAGTCCGGCCGCGACCTGCTGCAGAAAACCGTCGACTTCTACCAGAAGTCCGCGCAGGCGCGGCTCGAGAAGGGCTTCAACCGCGCCTACCGCTTCATCGAGGCGGTCTTCGAGGACGGCGGCAACCCGTACATCCGCTTCATCCGCAAGAACATCGCCTTTCTCGAACGGATCCGGCAGTCGGGCGACTGGAACGTGCTCCGGCGCCGGCCGCCCTGCGTGCTGCCCGACCCGAACGGCGAGACGCGCGTGATCGCGCTCGCGCTGAAGCGCCTGCGCGAGCTCTCCGAGACCGAGCGCGAGAACAGCCGGAAACTCCGCGCGCTCGATATCGCCGCCTTCGAGGCCTCGCTGCTGTCACCGACCTGAGGCCCTCGCCGGCCCGCGGAACCTCAGGGCTTCAGCTCGCGCGCGAGCTTGCTCTGTGCCGCTTCGATCGAGCGCTCGTAGCGCACGCGCGGCGGCTTGACCCCGTGGCGGAAGAGCTCCTCGCGCAGCTCGTGGCTCGTGCCCGTGAAGACGACGCGCACGCCGTGGCGCCCCGCCTTGCGTGCGAGGCCGCCCAGCATGTTCGCGGCCGTCGAGTCGAGGAACGGCACGGCGGCGAAATCGACGATGAAGGCGCGATGCGTGGACGCGATGCGGTCGAGAACGGCGCCGATCGACGCGGCCGCGCCGAAGAAGAAGGCTCCCGAGATCCGGTAGACGACGACGTCGGGATCGGCCGCGAGCGATTCGTCGTAGGGAAGGTCGCGCGGCGCATCGGCCCGGTCCTCGCCGACGAGCGGCGTGTGGGTTGCGATCGCCGTGGTTCGCGACATCCGGTGGATGAAGAGCGCGGCGCCGAGCGCGAAGCCGACGACGATGGCCTCGGTGAGATCGCGCAGGATCGTGATCAGGAACGTCGCGAGCAGCACGGCCGCATCGCCGCGCGGCGTGCGGAGCAGCGTGAACACGGCGTGCTTCTCGACCATGTTCCAGGCGACGACGGCGAGCACGCCCGCGAGCGAGGCCAGCGGCACGTACCGCGCGAGCGGCGCCGCCACCAGCACGAAGATCAGGAGGAAGACCGCGTGCAGCATGCCGGAGACGGGGCCGTGGGCGCCCGCGCGCACATTGGTCGCCGTCCGCGCGATCGTCCCGGTGACGCAGATGCCGCCGACGAGCCCGGAGCCGATATTGGCGACGCCCTGGGCGACGAGCTCGCAGTTCGAGCGGTGGCGCCGTCCCGTCATGCCGTCGGCGACGACGGCCGAGAGCAGCGACTCGATCGCGCCGAGCAGGGTAAAGGCGATGGCGCTCGGCAGCACGGCCTGCACCTCGGCGAGACTGAAGCTCGGCAGCGACGGCAGCGGCAGCTCGCCGGGAATCCCGTCGAAACGGCTCCCGATCGTCGCCACGGGGAGCTCGAAGAGGCTCGTCGCGAGGGCGGCGAGCGCGACGGCGAGCAGCATGCCGGGCCAGCCCGGCCGCAGACGCTTGAGTCCGGCGATGAATGCGATCGTTCCGACCGAAATCGCGGCCGTGACGCCGTCGAACGTCCGCCAGTTCGCGAGCAGCAGCGAGAGCTTGTCGACCAGCGGCCCCGGCTCCGGAACCGGGAGCTCGATGCCGAGGAGCTCCTTGAGCTGGCTCGCGAGAATGATCGCCGCGATGCCCGCCGTGAAGCCGATGGTGACCGGATAGGGAATGAACTTGATGTAGGTGCCGAGCCGCAGGAACCCGATCGCCGCAAGCATGAACCCGGAGAGGATCGTCGCGAGCACGAGCCCGTCGAGCCCGTGCGCCTGCACCGTCGACGCGACGAGCACGATGAACGCCCCGGCCGGGCCGCCGATCTGGAAACGGCTGCCGCCGAGCGCCGAGACCAGGAAACCGCCGACGATTGCCGTGTAGAGGCCCTGCGCGGGCGAAGCACCCGACGCGATCGCGATCGCCATCGACAAGGGCAGCGCCACGATCGCGACCGTCAGCGCGGCGAGCGCATCCTTGCGCAGCTCCGGCAGCCCGTAGCCCTCGCGCAGCACGGTCACGAGCTTGGGCGTGAAGAGCTCGGCAAAGCTCGGCGACTGCTCGTGAGTCGCGCGCGGGTTCCTGACGCGGCGCTTATTCAACCGTGACTGATTTCGCGAGATTCCGCGGCTGGTCGACATCCGTGCCCTTGAGCACGGCGACGTGATAGGCAAGGAGCTGCAGCGGGACGGTGTAGACGATCGGCGCGATCAGCCGGTCGACGTGCGGCATGCCGATGACCGTGATTCCGGGCTCGGACTCGATGCCGCTCGTGGCATCGGCGAAGACGTAGAGCTTGCCGCCGCGCGCGCGGACGACCTGCATGTTCGACTTGAGCTTGTCGAGCAGGTCGTTGGTCGGCGCGACGACGACGACGGGCATGTCCTCGTCGATCAGCGCGAGCGGGCCGTGCTTGAGCTCCCCGGCCGCGTAGGCCTCGGCGTGGATATAGGAAATCTCCTTGAGCTTGAGGGCGCCTTCCATCGCGATCGGCCACATCGGCCCGCGGCCGAGGAAGAGCGTGTGGTGCTTCTCGGAAAAGTCCTCGGCGAGGAGCTTCAGGACATCGTTCATCTCGAGCGCCTGCTCGACGGCGGCCGCCACGTGATAGAGGTGGCGAACGAGCTCGGCCTCTTTCGCGGGATCCATGCCCCGCCGCCGCGCCAGCATCAGCGTCACGAGCAGCATCGAGAGCAGCTGGGTCGTGAATGCCTTGGTGCTCGCGACGCCGATCTCGGGCCCGGCCTGGGTCAGCATCGTGAGGTCCGACTCGCGGACCATCGAGCTGTGCGCGCTGTTGCAGATCGTCAATGAGCCCGCGTAACCCGACTGTTTCGCGAGGCGCAGCGCCTCGAGCGTATCGGCCGTCTCGCCCGACTGGGAGAGAGTCAGGAACAGCGTCTTCTTCGGCACGACGATGCTGCGGTAGCGGAACTCGCTCGCGATTTCGACGTGGCAGGGAATGCGCGCAATCGACTCGAGCCAGTATTTGCCGACGAGGCCCGCGTGATAGCTCGTGCCGCAGGCAACGATGTGGATGTTCTCGATCCCGTCGAGCAACTCGAGCGCTTTCGGACCGAGCGAAGCCGGCAGCACCTTGTTCTCGGAAACCCGTCCATACAGCGTTTCGGCGATAGCAACGGGCTGGTCGAAGATCTCCTTGAGCATGAAATGGCGGTAGGGGCCCTTGTCGACAGCGTCCTGGGTCAGCGCGGTCTCGTGGACCTCGCGCCGGACCGGCTGCCCGCGGCTGTCGAAGACGCGCACGGCATCGCGCGTGATCTCGGCGAGATCGCCCTGCTCGAGATAGATGAAGCGCTGCGTCACCGGCAGGAGCGCCGGCACGCCGCTCGCAACGAAATTCTCGCCGAGACCGAGGCCGATGACGAGCGGGCTCGCGACGCGGCTGACGACGATGCGGTCGGGATCCTCGGAATCGATGACGAGCAGCGCATAGGCGCCCGTGAACCGCTGCACGGCGAGGCGCACGGCCTCGACGAGGCCGGCGCCCTGCTTCAAGTGCTCGTGGACGAGATGCGCCGCGACCTCGGTGTCGGTCTCGGACTTGAACTCGTAGCCTTTGGCGACGAGCTCCGCCTTGAGCTCGGCGTAATTCTCGATGATGCCGTTGTGAATGACCGCGACGCGCCCGCCCGAGAGGTGCGGATGGGCATTGGCCTCGGTCACGCCGCCGTGCGTGGCCCAGCGCGTGTGCGCGAAGCCGAGCGGACCCGTGAGAGGCGCAGCCTCGAGCTTCTTTTCGAGGTCGGCGACCTTGCCGACGGCGCGCCGCAGGCCCAATGAGCCGTTCCGGCCGACGCAGGCGATGCCCGCCGAGTCGTAGCCGCGATACTCGAGCCGGCGCAGGCCCTCGACGAGCACTGGGACGATGTTTCGCTCAGCGATGGCGCCGACGATGCCGCACATAAAACGCGATTACCTCTTTTCCTTCGGCTTCTTCGTCGGGCGCTTCCAGCCGGTCACGGTCTTCTGGTCGCCCCGCTCCAGCGTCAACGCGGCGGCCGGCGCGTCCTTCGTCAACGTGGACCCGGCGCCGATCGTCGCACCGCTGCCGATGACGATCGGCGCGACGAAATTCACGTTCGAGCCGACGAAGACGTCGTCGCCGATTGTCGTCCGGTGCTTGTTGGCGCCGTCGTAGTTGCAGGTGATGGTTCCTGCGCCGACATTGACGTCGCGGCCGATCGTCGCGTCGCCGATGTAGCTCAGGTGATTGGCCTTGCTGCCTTCGCCGATCTCGCTTTTCTTGAGCTCGACGAAGTTGCCGATCTTCACGCCTGCCGCCAGCTTCGTTTCGGGCCGGATCCGCGCGAACGGTCCGATCTCGCAACCCGGGCCGATGTCCGAGCCGACAATCACCGAGTTGGCGTGCACGAGAGTCTCGGGGCCGATCCGCGAATCGCGGATCACGGCCTGCGGGCCGATGCGGCAGCCGTCGCCGAGCTCGACCTTGCCGAGGAATACCGTGTTGATGTCGATGAAGACGTCGCGGCCGACGGTGAGCTCGCCGCGTATGTCGATGCGCGCGGGATCGGCGATTGTCGCGCCCTGGCGCAACAGTGCACCCGCAAGCCGCTGCTGGAGGCTGCGCTCGGCGGCCGCGAGCTGGAGCCGGTCGTTGATGCCGAGCGACTCGTTGGGATTGGCGACGGCGACGCCGATGACGTTGAGTCCGTCGGCGACGGCAAGCGCGACGCAATCGGTGAGGTAGTACTCGCCCTGGGCGTTGCGCCTGTCGAGCCGTGCGATCCAGTCGCGCAGCTTCCCGGCCGGCGCCGCGAGCAGCCCGGTATTGATCTCGCGGATCCGCAGCTGATCGTCGGTCGCATCGGTCTGTTCGACAATTTCGACCACGCTGCCGTCGAGACCGCGCTGCACGCGGCCGTAGCCGGAGGGATCCTCGAGCTCGGCCGTGAGCAGGGCGAGCGTTGCCGTATCCGCGGCGGACACGAGCGCTGAAAGTGCCGCCTCGCCGATCAGCGGCACGTCGCCGCAGAGCACGAGCGCGCAGTGGTCGTCGGGAATCGCCGGCAGCGCCTGCGCGACGGCATGGCCGGTACCGAGCTGCTCTTCCTGCTCGTGCCACGAGAGGTCCTGGTCCGGGAAGGCCGCGCGCACGGCATCGCCGCCATGGCCGTAGACGACGTGGATGCCCGCAGCGCCGAGCGCGCGCGCCCGCTCGAGCACGTGCGCCAGCATGGGCCGTCCTGCGAGCGGCTGCAGCACCTTGGGCAGTCGGGAATGCATGCGCTTGCCCTGGCCAGCAGCCAGGACGACAACCGACAGAGGCACCGGAAAGGACCCTCAAGACCAGGCAATGCGCATCATACCGCGCCGGCCCGCGGCCGACCTGGGACGCAGCGCTGAAATGTGACAGGGCTCCACTGCGGCCGGACGAGCAGCGCCGAGAATGGCACTCCACCCGTCGCCGAGCGAGCCCGTGTTCAAGCGCCTGCGCATCGCGATCCTGCTGCTGATCCTGTTCGTCGTCGCTTTCAGCCAGCTGCTCGCGGGCTGGCGCAGCAGGGACTGGAACGACCCGCTTTACGTCGGCATCTGGTTCGTCAACGGGGACGGCGGCGCAACCACCGCGAGTTACCTGGACTCGCTCGATGCAGACGCCTTCGAGCCTGTCGAGCGCTTCTTCACGGAACAGGGGGATGCGTACGGCCTCGAGCTCGACATGCCGTTCCGGATCTGGATCGCCGGCGATCTCGAATCGGCGCCTCCGGCCCCACCCGAAGATGGCGGCTGGTTCGACGTGCTCACCTGGAGCCTGAGGATGCGCTGGTTCGTGACCCGCCTGCACTTCTCCTACCACGGGCCGACGCCCGACATCACGCTGTTTGCGATTTACCGCGAAAGCGGCCACGGCGGCACGCTCGACCGCTCGACGGCGCTGCGGAAAGGCATGATCGTCTTCGCCAATCTCTATGCCATTCGCGAGATGCATGGCAGCAATCAGATGGTCGTCGCGCACGAGATGCTGCATACGCTCGGTGCCGGCGACAAATACGATCTCTCGACAGGCCTGCCGCTCGTTCCGCACGGCCTGGCGGATCCCGCCCGGACGCCGCTCTATCCGCAGCCGCAGGCCGAGCTCATGGCTGGGCGCATCGCGCTCGGGCCCGCCGAGGCTGCCACGCCGCATTCCTTGAGCCAGGTGACGATCGGACCGGCGACGGCGTATGAAATCGGCTGGACCGAGACTCCGCCCTGAGGCTACCCTCGTCGAAAACCATACGGGGGTGCTTGCATGACGAGGTTCCGATCAGGCGCGCTGCGCTGGCTCGCCGCTGTTTCCTTGCTCTCCTTCGGCCCTGCCGCCCTCGCGCAAATCACGGGCGACGGGCCCTGGGCCGATGACCCGGCCGTGCAGGCCGTCCTCGCGCAACGGCGCGCCGGCATCGAAGCGATGATGGCGGGCACGATGAGCGCCGACACCGAGCGCTATTCCACGACCTTCGTCGCCAACACGCCGAACGGCGGTGTCGTCACCGGCGAAGCGATGCTGCGCCTCTTCAGCACCGGCGGGATCCGCTACACCCACGTCGAGCAACGTATCGACTACGCGGGGTCCCACGGTCCCGACATGGTCGTGATCATGGGCGAGGAGATCGTCGTGCCCGGTGGCGGCGCGGCCAATGCCGGGCAGCGCGTGCGCCGGCGGTTTACCGACGTGTTCCGCCGCGAGAACGGCGAATGGCGGCACGACCTGCGCCACGCGAACGTCATCGCAGATTGAGCTGAGCTAGAATCGGCCGGTCGGAACTCCTTCGCTCGACCATCGGAGGCGTTGCTGTGGCCCTGAGAGTTTCAGCTTGTGCGCTTTCAGCCGTGCTGGCGCTCGGCCCGGGGATTGCGCACGCCGCGGGATTCCTCGAGACGCGCATCGCGATCGAGGAGTTCGCCGTCGATGGCGAATACGACCGCGCCTTTGAGCTCGGCGACGATCTGCTGACCCAGGCAGAGCAGGAGTTCGGCGCCACGAGCAACCAGCTCGTCGAGGCACATCTGCTGCTCGCGTCGCTGTACAGCCAGTACGGGAATTTCGACGACGCCGAGCTGCACATGCTGCGCGCGACGGGCATCATCGAGGACCGCGACGGCTCGCAGTCGGCAACGCTCATCCAACCCCTGCTCGGCCTCGCCGACACCTACTTCGCTGCCGGGGAATACGCGCAATCGATCGCGACGTATGAGGAAGCCCGGGCGATCGGGCGGCGGGCGCAGGGGCTGCTGAATTTCGATCAGATCGAGATCCTCGCGCGGATGTCGGCAGCCGCCGACCTCCTCGACGACTACCGGCAGGCGCGCGCCCTGCAGTATGAAGCCATCGGCATCGTGCAGCGCACCTACGGCGCTGACTCAATCGAATTCCTGGACGCCGAGTTGCGTCTGGCCGGGTGGTTCACGCGACGAGGCCAGACCGCTGATGCCTGGGACACGTTCGACGAGGTCGATCGACTTTTCAATCTGGAGTTTGCCGACGACCCGATGGTCGAGATTCGGATCCTGCGCACCAAGGCCGCGCTGGATCGCATCGAGGCGCAGAACGGGACCGAAAACGACGACCGGCCTGTGAATCTCCGAAAAGCGCTGGACATCGTGCTCCGCCTGGAGGAAGCGAACCCGCTGCTCGAGGCAGAGATCCTGCGCGACATCGGTGACTGGAACGTGGCCCTGTCGAGAATCCGTGAAATCGCCTTACCCTATGAACAAGCCTGGGCGATTCTCGACTCGATCGACGGCGGCTTTCGCCTGCAGCAGGAGTGGTTCGGCGGACTGACATTGATCAGCGCGCCGCAGTTCCTGTCACGATTCATCAGCGGCGACCGGGATGCGCCCTGGGGCCGCATCGAGATCGCGTTCGCGCTCGATACCGACGGCCAGACCGGCAACATCAGGATCACGCGATCGGACCCGCCGGGACATCTCGACGAGCAGGCCATTCGCCAGATCGAGCTATCGCGTTTCCGTCCACGCATGGACGATCTTGGCCGGCTGATCGTCTCGGAAGCGGCTGTCGGCTACGACTTTCGCTACGATCCGGACTCCATCGAGAACACGACCGACTCGGCCTCCCCGGCCGCCGAGTAGTTCGCGCCGGATCGGTGCGCGCGTCAGCGCGGCCAGCCGCGCTGCCTGATCCAGGCATCGATGAGCCACCCCACCTCCGCGTAATCGCCGATACCGGCGGGAATCCGGTTGGCGCGCAGGTAGACGCTGTAGATTTCGAGACTCGCACGCTGGAGCCCGCGCGAAACATGACTCGCCTCGTACGTGGCGAGCGCCTCGAGGTCCGCTTCGATCGGCGCGGCGAGCGGTAGCAACTCCCGACTGAGAAAGTAGTAGATGACGCCAAGCTGGGCCGCATAGCGCAGTCGCGCGTCGGGGGATCGGGTCAGGGCATACCAGGCGACGAAATTGGCGTCGCGTTCCCGCGCGAACCCCGCGAGATGCGCCTTCTCGTGCGCCGCGCTGAACGGCAGCACGAACGCGGGCAGGCCGAGGTCGACGTGCGCCTCGAGAGTCAGCGGGCTCACGACGC
>Ga0315910_10004081_pt1 | contig 12288 bp, 11 predicted proteins | sample EdamamesoilMG_FD_204470 | JGI IMG/M metagenome (GOLD analysis project Ga0315910, IMG submission 204470) | Garden soil microbial communities collected in Santa Monica, California, United States - Edamame soil | ecosystem: Environmental > Terrestrial > Soil > Garden | place: USA: California... | reverse complement strand
CCTTTGTGTAATTGTCAAATGAGCCATTAGGCGGCGTGGTCATACTGAACCTTTCGGTCTGAATAGTCGCAAAATAAACCAAGCTCCAATCAGCATCAAGGAAGTCGCGACGAGACCGAAGAATCCGCAATAGAAGAACACCATCTCCAGGAACGTGTGGATCGACATGTCGAACCGCAACTTCACGTAGTCCGGAAAGATAACCGCAGCAGAGATGCTCCCGAGTGTGACAAGCAGAGCGTAGCCAAGGAAACCTGCGCCAAAGACTTTCGTAAGCTGGAAAAATGTAAGTTTGGGTATACGCATGATGCCGCCTAACATGTATTAGGCGACTAGGAGTGCACGGGTGCGTGCACGGTTGCTTTTGCTAGTGGCCTTGGCTTTCATGGTTTTAGGAAAGCGGACCTGCGAATTTCTATCAAGGACTATCAGGGGGGCAAAAACTTGCAGGTCAGGTTGACGCGCGTGCCGTTCGGGGTGCGGCAGTATTACGTCTGGATGAAAGGGGTGCGCTGGCCGGCGGGCGGGCAGCCGGTGTCACTCACCCGGGTGGTGACGGCGTTGCGCAAGGCGCTGGTGACGGCGTCAGTCCAGCCTGCTGGCGGGATGAAAGCGGGCGGTTGGGGCGGAGTTTGAGCTTAACCCGTTCAATTGCAGACAAATGCCTTAAAAATCCTGACTTTCCCGGCGGCAAAGCTGATCAAGAATGGCCAGTTATTGACTCAGAAACCGGGTTTTCAGACTAGGAAATCAATTTTCCTTGTCGGGATTGTGAGCTTCCTGGAAGGGATTGTGACTTTCCTAGTCGGGACTGTGAATTTCCCGACAAGGATTGTGACGTTCCTAGTCAGGACTGTGAGTTTCCTGGCAAGGATTCCATCGTTCCGAGTCGGGAAAGCCACGTTCCGGATAAGGATTGTGACATTCCTGATCTACCCGCGCGCGGTCCCAGTCCGGAAGCTGGCCGTGTCAGTCTGAGTTGCGACAGTTCAAGTCGGAGTTGCGACAGTTCAAGTCGGAGTTGTGACGGTGCAAGCCGGAGTTGTGACGGTGCAAGCCGGAGCGCCGAATGCCCGCGCAGTGGCTCGGTTTCAGAACTTGATGTTCCGCAGTGCGAGCGCAGCGATCGTAGCGATGAGCATCAAACCGGCGGGCATGAATTTCTTGGTGCTGGCCAGGCGCAGGGCGAAGACGACCAGCAGCCCGGCCATGAGGATGTTCGCGAGGTTCTTGCGGAAGCCCACTTCAAAGATGTTCGGCACGGCACAAAGCACCAGCGCAGCGGCAAACGCAGCGGACATGACGAGGGAGACCTGGCTCTTGCCTTTGAAATAGCCGATCAGGCCGCCGACGAGAAGCAGGACGATGTAAACCCAGAGCACCGTGTTTTGCATGGCGCGCAGGCTGCCTCAAGCTGCCAACACGTCCAAGCTCAGAATTTCCCCGGGCTCACATTCCGCCACGACTTCCATCGGCCGGCAGCATACTTCGCAGTCGGTCGTGAATCGCTGCGACGCGGTGCTCGTGTCCACGATCACGTCGAAGCGTTGCCCGCAGTAGGGGCACTGGATTGATTCAGAAACTTCCATGGCACAAGGTAGCGCAGTTTTGCAGGGCAGGGAACAGCGGGGCTAACATCAAAGGCTTACCGTTTGGTTAGGCTGCATCCTCATACAATTGTGCGCAAGAGCGCCACTCCCATCCCAATGGGAAACAGTGAAAAAATACGCAAGAGCAGAATGAAATATCTCCCGTTCAAGAAAGCCACAAATGGACCAACCCGCGACTGGTCGGGCATCCGGCTAGAAATATCAAGCACTCCTCTCCTCAGACTGTGGGGCTTGAGCAAACCCCAACCTCCCACAAAGAACATGAGCAAACAGACGACGGTGATCAACGATCGCTCGACAAGATCTAGCTCATTGGTGTCTGTCATAAGCAGTGGCCTAACTTGGATCTGGCGGTGAGCCGCTCGGTGATGGCGTGGCGGGATTGGGTGCGTTCAAACGGGCGGGCAGGATCGGCGGCGGTGCGGGTGAAGAGACGGTGACGGTGGGTGATGCAGGGGTTTCGCTGCGTTTGCGCAGGGCGATGACTGCGACCACGCAGCCGGTCCAGGTGGGGATCATGTCCACGAGCGGAATGAATTCCAGCGCAAACGTGGGCAGCAACAGAAGGTGAAAGCCGAGCGTCAGTGTGGTGAGCACCATCGCCACGACATCGATGACCTGGACGAGGCCGAACCAGCCCAACGGGCCGAGCGCCATTTGCAGCCCGTCGGAGATCACGGCCACGGCCAGCGCGAACGCCATCCGGCCGCGTGTCAGGCGCGCCGGGCGAAAGAAATTGTTGAGCTTGTAGATCAGTTGCATCGGTCTCGCGTTGGCAACGGGCTAGCGGTTTCGCTTTGCCCGGTCGATCTCATCCTTGAACACCTCCGTCGAAGGGACAATGACTTCCTCAGTGATCACCGCGGCCTTCATGTATTCCAAGTCGTCCATCAGATGCGTGTCGCGGCCACAGAGCCGGATGCTTTCCATGTACTCCGGGCCGAACACGGTGACCTCGGCTGCGCCGCCGGGTTTGATGGTGGTGGATAATTGATACTCGGGGTTCGCTTGAGCCAGTGGCATGACACCGGTGCTGCCATCGGCGAAGCCGACGATGTTGCCGATGCGCCGCTTGCCATCAAAGATCGTCCCATTGAAGCGGTTTGAAGCGGCGCCGACCCATTCGGATCGCCAGCGGATTTCGAGGACCTTGGCTGTACCGCGGTAGTGTTCCTTGATGGTGTATTGGTCGTTCGTGGAGGTGCTCGTCATGCTCCGCCATTTCTCGGGCACGTCTTGTGGCGACATCTGTTCCAGATCCTCCATGGTGCGTTGGCCATGGGCGATCAGCGCTTCGAGTTTTGTGGTTGCAGGTTGGGGCGGCGGCGTCTGGCAACCTGCGCCGCCGAGGATCAGCAGGAGAGTCGCGCCCGCGACTTGCAACCTACTGATGCCGCTGTCTGGACAAGCTCGCATTTTCGGACTCTGCCGCGTGGGGATTCTGTTGTCGAGGCAAACTCCATCCCGGTAACCAATCGTGCAAAGTGCAGATTAACGGTCGCCCGGCCAATCCGGAAGGCTGGCGAGAAATGGCTTGCCCGCGCCACGAAGCCGGATGACGCCATCCACGATCTTCGTGGCATTCACAAATGATTTGGCATACTGGGCGAAACACAGGCCGACCAGGAAGATGAAGAACCCGCCGAAAGCGAGGCTATCACCGTAAGCAAAGCACACGACAAAAATGCCGATGCCGCAAAGTACGGTAAGCCAGGCAGCCAGGGTGATCCGCTCCCGCAGCCGGCGGTGGCGATCGCACAAACCGAACAGAATCTCAATCCGCCGCGAAGCCATCACCAGCCGGCCGGTGGGCGCCCAAAAGACCGAGCCACGGTGTCGATAGCCGTTCGCCGACGCGTTGCAATAGATACAGCGGTCCGGAAACGGCGTCGCCGAGTGGAAAACGAGTTGTCGTCCGTCCCGCCACAGCTCGCCCACTCCCAGCGCCGGCGCCGAACCCTCGGCCATTTTCTGGAGGTAATGCGGTTTGCAATCTGCGCAGATCCAGCCGCGATTCAACCGGATCACTTCTGATGGCGGGAAAAACCGGCGGCATTCGCCACAGATCCGGTGTTCGGCGGGCGATGGAGTCAGCGCCAGTGCTTCGTGCAAGGGACGCCAGGCATTCATACCGTCACGCCACACGAGCGTGTCGTCGTGGATCTCACCAGTACGGCGCAATCCCTCAAGTTGCTCGGGAGACACCGGGCCGATCTGGCGATCATTGATGGCGTAGTACCAATTCATCGTGACTACCGCCACTCGTGCTTCGGATACTTGCGCTGCAACTCGGATTTGATGCGCGGGTAGTGTTCGCGCCAGAAATTCCCGAGGTCCGAGGTGACCTGGATGGGTTTCATGCCCGGGGTGAGGATGTGAACGACCACCGGCATGCGGCCCAGCGCGATCTTTGGAGTCTGCGTCACATCGTAGAGTTCCTGGATGCGCAGGGAGACATGTGGCGGGTTGCCGGCTTCATAGCTGACCTTGGGCGTTTTGCCGTTCGAGAGCGACAGCCGTTCGGGCGCATGCTTGTCGAGCAATTCGCGCTGGGCATGGGAAAGCCAGGACATCACGACTGGTCTGACTTCGCGTTCTTTCAGGTCCTTGAAACTCGTCGCTCCGTGGCAGACCTGCTCGATGATGCTTTTGCGATCATCATCGGTGATGGGCGGCAACTGCAGCTCGGGGCAATGCTGGCAAAGCAGCTTCAGTCGCAGCAGCCATTGCTCGACGGTGATGTCCCAGTTCGGCAAAGACAACCGTCCCGCGATGACTTCGTCCGCCAACAAACGGGCGGCGGCATCGGCCGGCGGTGGGTCAACGCGTTTGGCGGCGAGCGCCAGGTCGCGGAAGCGCAACAACTCAGCGGCTTGGACGCGCTTGGCCTGCGCATCCCATTGCACGTGCGTTTCACCTTTGATGTCCTCGGGAAATAATTCGTGCAGCCACTCGGGCTTGATAGCCGTGGCGAGGGAGAGGATCGTGTTCACTTCGTTGTCGCGCCCACCGATCTCGCGGATCTCGGCGACGACCAGCAGCGGCTCTTTTTGCACCACGCTTTCGCGGGCGAGCACACCGCGGCGACCGTGAACGAGTTCGCAGCGGAGCGTGCCTTGATCCAGCCGGCGCGCCACGCGGTCACTGAAACCGATAAGGATGCATTTCTGCAGCGCTTCCTCCTTCACTTCGCGCGGCGCGGTGTCGAGGCCTTCGTCCTTGGCGATGCGAAGGAACTGTTCGAACAGCGGGCCGACCTGTCTTGCGGTGACGGCGTGGATGCCGAGCCGGCGGCAGGCGTCCACGCGGAACTGATTGTTCGCGGCGAAATTCCACGCGCGCATCAGGATCCAGAAATCCGAGCTGGCTTTCTCGCCCAGCAGATCCTCCCGGTCATCACGCACGTCCTTGCCGCCGCCGCGCAACAGGAGGTCGCGACCTTGGGTGAGGGCAGCGACGAGGCAAGCCTGATGAACGCAGCCGTATTCCTGCGCAGCCAGCAGCATGCGCGAGTAACGCGGATGAACCGGGAAGGCGAGCATCTTGCGCCCGACTGGAGTTATCTGGCCTGCGTGATCGAGGGCGCCAAGGTCCGTCAGCAATTCCTCCGCGTGTGAAAGTGAGATCTCATCCGGTCTCTCCAGCCAGCGGAACGTGCGCAAGTCTTCCACGCCGGCAGCTTTGAGGGTGAGGACGACTTCAGCGAGATCGAGCCGGCGGATTTCCGGCAGTTCCTGCGGCGCGCGCTCGTGGTGCTCGGGCTCGGACCAAAGTCGCAGGCACTGACCCGGGGCGGTGCGTCCGGCGCGCCCGGCGCGTTGATCACTGCTGGCCTGGGAAATCCGTTCGACCAGCAGCGTATTGATGCCGCGATTGGCGTCGTAGCGTGCGATGCGGGCCAGGCCGGAATCGATCACGCACATGACGCCGTCGATGGTGATGCTGGTTTCGGCGACGTTGGTCGCGACGACAACTTTCGGTTGGTCGTAACGTTCCACGGCGGCGTCCTGGTCACGGGGTGAAAGTTCGCCGTGCAACGGCAGCACGATATAGCCGCGGGATTCTGACACATTGCGAATGGCGGTGATGGTTTGCGAGATTTCAAAGCCACCGGGCATGAAAACCAACACGTCGCCCGTGCCGCCGGATAGAATGAAACGGCTGAAGGCGTCGGCAGCAAGTTCCCATGGAGGTGGGGCGTTCTGGCCGAGACGATGGGATAGATATTCGATCTCAACCGGGAACGTGCGGCCCTCGGAGCGTAAAACAGCACAGTTGTTGATTGTCGATTGCTGTTTGCCGATTGCTGATTGCGACAGGTAGCTCTCCAACTCACCTGCGTTCAGTGTCGCCGACATGACGACGATGAGCAGGTCAGGCCGGTGTTGTTCCTGGATGTCCAGCGCCCGAGCGAGCGTGATATCGCCGTAGAGATGGCGTTCGTGGAACTCATCGAAAATGACCGCCGAGATGCCTTGCAGCTTGGGGTCGTTGATAAGCTGACGGAGCAGGATGCCTTCCGTCTCGAATTTGAGGCGCGTGGCCTGGCTCACACGGTTTTCGAAGCGGACCTGATAGCCAACTTCGCGGCCTAGTTCGACACCCAGTTCGTGGGCGACGCGCGAAGCGAGCATCCGCGCAGCCAACCGGCGGGGTTGCAGCACGACGCATTGCCCGTTTCCAAGCAGCCCATGCTTGAGGAGCATCTGCGGTACTTGGGTGGACTTGCCAGAACCGGTGGGCGCTTGCAGGACGAGACGTTTCGTGGCACGAAGTCGCTCGATGATGTCACGTTCGATGTCGTAAATGGGCAGCCGATCAGTCATGGCGGTGAAGGGATACGGAATACCGGGCCGCTTGGCGAAATCAAATGCGTTGGCGGATGAAAGATTTCCCGCCGGGTTGACGTATGGGTATTAAGCCACCAAGTTACATGTGTGTCACTCATAGTCTGTTGCTCGAATGACTATACTTTGCGCCGTTGATGTCTAAGTGTTCGAACATGTCCGACGCCCGATCCACCTTCGCCGCCTCCCTGAGGCAGTGGCGGTATCAGCGCGGCTTGTCGCAAGAGCAATTGGCGGAGCGAGCGGACCTCCACCGGACTTATATTTCCGACATTGAGCGCGGGGCGCGCAATGTGTCCTTGGAAAGCATCGAAAAACTGGCGCGGGCGCTGGAAGTTTCCTTGCCGACCCTGTTCTCTCCTCCCGGTCCGCAAGTCGGTGATAATGGTTCACCCCCGGCGCCGCCCGCAAGGTTTGTGGACATCCTTCTGGTGGAAGATAACGCAGATGACGTGGAGCTGACCTTGAAGGCTTTTACGCGGTCGCGGGTGGCCAATTCCATCCGGGTGGCCCGCGACGGGGCGGAGGCGTTGGACATTTTCTTCGGCAAAGAGGCATTGGCGGACCGGCTGTCAGATGCCCGTCAGCAGATCGTCCTTTTGGATCTGAACCTGCCCAAGGTGAACGGCATGGAGGTGCTGCGCCAGCTCAAGGCCGACCGGCGGACCCGCGCCATTCCGGTCATCGTGCTGACGGTTGCGGATGGTGATCGCGAAATGTTGGAATGCCGCCGCTTGGGCGCACAGGCGTTCATCACCAAGCCGGTGAATCTTCAGGGACTAAGCCGCGTGACGCCGGAGTTGAGCCTCTTCTGGGCATTGATCAACCCCGTGCCGGCAGAGTCAACAGCCGCTACGCCGGAAAAAACTGACTAAAATGGTGTTTCGAGGAGTGGCGGTCGGGCGATTGATGAGGAATCGTTGGGCCGGCGGTCGCTTACTTTTCTGGCGGCCAAGATGGGTTTGATGCTATTGGGCAGTTCGACCGTCCTATTGCTGACAGGGCGGTAATCCAAGATATGAGGTTATTTCGGACTCATATGAAGGTGGCGTGATCGCGGTGCTGGAGCGCTGAGCCTTCGGAGTTAACACAATGATCTCGCTGGTATATCCAAAACGACCTGACCGGGTGGCCAAAGCAATCGGGCTCCTGATTGTCTCATTGGCTGTGATCGTGCTCGCAGGCGCCGCGTTGGGCAATGAGACGCTCGTTCGCGTGGTTCCGCACTGGCCCGGGATGGCGCGCCTTACCGCCCTGACATTAATCCTGAGCGGCGTATCGCTCTGGTGCCTGGCGCATGCGCTTCCGACCCACACCACCGACTCCAATCGATCGGGCAAATCCTCCAGGGCGCTGATTGTGGGAAGAATCGCCGCCGCGTTGGTTGCGGTGATTGGTTTCAGCCGGAATTGTCTGTGGATTGGCGGTGCGACGGATGGGAGTCTCGACGCTCTTTGGCTGCCATTGCCTGAATCGATTGTCGCGAGCGGATCGTTGCCGCGGATGGCTTTGGCCACTTCAATCAGCTTCTGGTGCCTGGGATGCGCGATGTTGATCGCGAGCCGGCGCCGATTTTCGGGCATCTTTCAACTGTTCGTGATGATGGCCGGTGGTATCGGCCTGTTGAGCTTGAGTCGCTATCTTTACGGGGGTGCACCGTTGATCCCCAACGCGCAAATGGCGATACACACGACCCTCGCCCTCCTGTTCGTCTGCGCCGGAACCATGTGCTTGCGGCCGGACGGTGGGATGATGGCCTTGCTTTTGAGCGACACCGAGGGTGGCAAAATGGCGCGCTGGTTACTGCCGCCCGCCCTGGTCGGCCCCTTGCTGGTGGGCTGGCTCCGGCTTTGGGGACAACGAGCCGGCTGGTATGAGACGGAGGCTGGACTGTCGCTGTTCGCCATCAGCAACGTGGTGTTCTTTTGCACGTTGATCCTGATGACCGGAGTTTTGCTGCACCGGGGTGACCTCGAACGGCGGAAAGTGGAAGAGACCTTGCGGGAATCGCAGGCGTTGTATCACTCGTTGGTGGAGCAGATGCCTGTCGGGGTTTTCCGCAAGGACGAACAGGGGCGGTTCGTGTTCGTGAATTCCTGGTTTTGCAATCTGTCCGGGAGCAAACCCAAGCATTTCCTCGGATTGACGTCTGTCGAATCGCTGCGAGCTTTGAAAGCCGACAGCATCGCCATGCTGGACCTTGAGAAAACAGAATCACTGGCGGCTTCCGGCATCGAACATCACGATCAGATCATGCGGACCGGTCAGCGGATCGAACTGGATGAAGAACGCTTTCTCGCCGATGGCCGGCGACGCTACCTGCACGTCGTCAAATCACCCATCTACGACGCGGAGGGCAGGATCGCTGGCAGCCAGGGGACGCTGATAGACGTCACCGAACGAAAACTGGCCGAGGAGGAAGTGCGCCATTTGAATGCAGACCTTGAACAACGCGTCGCGAAACGTACGGCCGAGCTGGAAGCGGTGAACAAGGAATTGGAGGCGTTCAGTTATTCGGTTTCGCATGACCTGCGCGCACCGTTACGAGCCGTCAACGGATTCGCCATCATGGCACTGGAGGATTTTGGCGACGGTCTGCCGCCGGAAGGTCGCCGGCAGTTGAAGAAGATCTGCGACGGTAGCGAGCGGATGGGACAATTGATCGACGACCTGTTGACCTTCGCGCGGCTGAGCCGGCAACCGGTCAACCAGCAGGATATGAACACCGGGCGGCTGGTTCAGGACGTTTTGACGGAGTTGCAATCCCAGCAGGAGGGCCGCTCGATTGATCTGCATATCGGCGATCTGCCCGCATGCCGCGGAGATATCGCTTTATTGAAGCAAGTTTGGATCAATTTGCTTTCAAACGCTTTCAAATACACCCGCGGCAAGGATCCGGCCGTCGTTGAAGTCGGCTATGCGCACGACGGCAACGCGGATATCTATTTTGTGCGCGACAACGGTGCCGGTTTTGACATGCAGTACGCCAACAAGCTTTTCGGCGTGTTCCAACGGCTGCACCGGGCGGAGGAATTCGAAGGCACGGGCGTAGGTCTGGCCATTGTGCAACGGGTCATTCACCGGCATGGCGGCCGCGTGTGGGCGACGGCGGCGCCGGGCAAAGGGGCTACTTTCTATTTCACCCTCGGCAACTAAAAAACCATGAACCATCCAAACGAGATCGAAATCCTGCTGGTCGAAGACAACCCTGAAGACCTGGAACTGACCTTGCGCGCGCTGCGCAAGGGCAATCTGGCCAATCGCATTGAAATCGCACGCGATGGCGCTGAGGCCTTGGAGATGATTTTCGGCCAGAACGGCTATGCGGAACGCAGCGTTGAACACGGCCCACGTGTCATCTTCCTCGACCTGAAGCTGCCGAAGATCGACGGCCTGGAGCTGCTGCAACGATTGAAGAACGATCCGCGCACCCAACGGATTCCCGTCGTCATGCTCACTTCCTCCAAGGAGCAGAAGGACATCGTTGAAAGCTACAAGCTTGGCGTGAACAGTTACATCGTGAAGCCGGTGAACTTCGAACGCTTCGTCGCCGCGGTGCAGGAATTGGGAGTTTACTGGCTGCTGCTTAATCAACGTCCGGCTGGTGGCACTTGAACCCATGGCTCGCCCGCTCCAGATCCTGCTCGTCGAAGATTCGGACGATGATGCCGAACTGATCCTCCGGCAGTTCAAACGCGCCGGCACGGAAATCGAATGGCGGCGGGTGCAGACCGAGCCGGACTATCTGGCCGCCTTGGAGGCGCTGCCCGATGTCATCATCTCGGATTACTTCATGCCCCAGTTCAGCGGCTTCAAGGCGGCGGAGTTGTTGCGCCAGCGGGAACTGGACATCCCGTTCATCCTCGTATCCGGCACGATTGGCGAAGAAGCCGCGGTGGAAGCGATGCGCCGCGGGGCCACGGATTATCTGCTTAAGAACCGGCTCACACGCTTGCCAGATGCCGTGGCGCGGGCCGTCGAACAGAAGCGGCGGCATGACGAGCACATGGCCGAGCGCCGCAAGCTGGAGGCGGAAGTGGCGCTCCGCGAGCAGCGGCTGAACGCATTCTTTACCAAGGCCGCCGCCGGCCTGATCTTGTTGGACCGGAATCTTCGCTATGTGCAGATCAACGGCACCGTGGCTGAGATCAACGGCCTTTCACCCGAGGAGCACATCGGCAAATCCGTCCGCCAGGTCATTCCGAAATTGGCGCCGCTGATCGAGCCTGCGCTTCACAAGGTGCTGACGACTGGCGAACCGATTCTTGATCTTGAAGCCTCCGGCGAAACGCCCAGCCAGCCCGGAGTCGAGCGGTCCTGGATAATGTCATTCTTTCCCGTCCCCGGGCGGAATGGCACGCCGGACGGTGTCGGTGCGATTGTCGTTGAGATCACCGGCCGGAAACGCGCTGAGGCGGCGTTGCGGGAGAACGAGGAACGCTTTCGGCAACTGGCGGAGAACATCCTGGAGGTCTTTTGGATGACAGACATTGCCAAGAACCGGATGATCTACGTGAGTCCCGGCTACGAAAAGATCTGGGGTCGGTCAGCTGAAGCGCTCCACGCGAATCCGCGCAGTTGGAGTGAGGCGATCCATCCCGACGACCGGGAACGCATTGGCATCGGCGCGACCGCGAAGCAGATTGCTGGGACATATGACGAAGAGTACCGGATCTATCGGCCGGACGGCAGTGTGCGGTGGATCCGCGATCGCGCTTTTCCTGTCCGCGATGCGGGGGGCAACATCTACCGGATCGCAGGCATTGCGGAGGACATCACTGAGCGGCGGCAACTGGAGCAGGAATTCCGTCAGATGCAAAAGATGGAAGCCATCGGTCAGCTGGCCGGCGGGGTGGCGCACGACTTCAATAATTTGCTGACGGTCATCCGCAGCGCGGCTGAACTGATTCTGCTGGACGAATTGCACGTGAGCGAGGCTGCGCGGGAGAATCTGAGCATGATTGTGGCCACGACCGAACGCGCTGCAAATCTGACGCGACAATTGCTCACGTTCAGTTGCAAGCAGGTGATGCAGCCCCAGCCGTTGCAACTGAATCAGGTGATCGAAGAATTCCTCAAGATGCTCGGCCGCATCATCGGCGAAGACATCCAACTCACGACCCGGCTGGGACCAGATCTGCCACTCACTTATGCCGACCGGAGCATGATGGAGCAGATCATCATGAATCTGGTGGTGAATGCACGCGATGCGATGCAACAAGGCGGTGTCCTGAATCTCAACACGACGGTGGAAGAATTGGTTGCGCCCCTTGCCGGCGCAAACCCCGAGGCCCGGCCCGGACGTTACGTTTGCCTGACGGTTGCCGATCAAGGGTGTGGCATCAGCCCGGAAGTCCTGCCGCGGATTTTTGAGCCATTCTTCACGACAAAGGAGGTTGGTCGGGGAACGGGGCTTGGACTGGCGACAGTTTATGGCATCGTCCGCCAGCATCAGGGCTGGATTGATGTGACCAGCAACATTGGCCAGGGGACCGCTTTCAGGATCTATCTCCCGGCGATTGCGTCGGGCGAACGCATGGCTACAGAATCACTGCCTGCCGTGGCGCGGGGCGGGAGCGAGACCATCCTGCTGGTGGAAGATGATCCGATGGTCCGTGGCTTGACGCGCAATGTGCTTCTCCGAAACGGTTACACTGTGCTTGAGGCTGGCTCGGGACAATCTGCGCTTAAGATTTGGGAAAGTAATCCGGTCAACATCCACTTGGTGCTGTTGGACATGGTCATGCCCGATGGTTTATCCGGCCGACAGGTGGCCGAGCAAATGCGGGCGAACCGGCCGGATTTGAAAGTCGTCTACACCAGCGGCTACA
>Ga0315910_10004080_pt1 | contig 12289 bp, 10 predicted proteins | sample EdamamesoilMG_FD_204470 | JGI IMG/M metagenome (GOLD analysis project Ga0315910, IMG submission 204470) | Garden soil microbial communities collected in Santa Monica, California, United States - Edamame soil | ecosystem: Environmental > Terrestrial > Soil > Garden | place: USA: California... | reverse complement strand
TTGGCCGCAGGATGGGCAGCTCCGGGGTTGCGTGCGTCCTGGTCGGTGATGAATGCGATTTTCGCCTGCTCGGCTTCCCCGAGGATGGCGGCCAGGCCCTGCGCCTCCGGCACACCGGAAAACTCACCGTAGCCATAACGCACTGCCAGCTTGTCCCAGAGGCTGACGCCCGCCTGGTAGGCGCGGTCCAGTCGCACCTTGCCGGTTTCATCCAAGTAAAAGTCCGGGTGAGGATAATCCATCACCGATGCATCGCCGCTGTACGAAGCTGCGAAATTGTGATCAATGCCCAGCGTGTGGCCCACTTCATGGGCCGACAACTGGCGCAAGCGGGCGAGGGCCATTTTCTGCGCGGCCTTGCCCTGGTCGCCTTGGTCGCCGAAAGGCGCAGTCAGCGCTTCAGCAATCATCTGGTCCTGGCGCACGCGCAAGGAACCCAGGCTCACATGACCCTTGATGATCTCGCCGGTACGCGGGTCGGAAATACTGAAGCCGTATGACCAGCCGCGCGTGGCGCGGTGCACCCACTGGATGACGTTATAACGCGCATCCAGCGGATCTGCTCCTTCCGGCAGCACTTCCACTTTGAACAGCCCGGGATAGCCCGCTTCGGCAAATGCATCGGCCCACCATGAAGCGCCTTCCAGCAACGCGCTGCGGATGGGCTCAGGCGTGCCGTTGTCGACGTAATACACCAGCGGTGCACCCGGATTGAGACGGTGCCGGTAAATCAGGCGGCGTTCCATGCTGTCGCCCAGAGGCGCAGCGTAATCGCGGTAGGCCAGTTCGAAATAGCCCGAGCGTGGATGAAATGCACGCGGCCGGTAACCATCGTCAGGCAATTGCACAAACTGGTGCATGACCCGTACGGTCAGGGAATCGGGAGTGGGTGTGACATCGCGGATGAATTGCCCCGGCTTGCTGCCCTTGAAAGTGATCACGGCGGGAATCAGGGTGTTCAGCGGAAAGTTCCTGATGGAAGCCGTATCCACAGAGGAGCGCGTCGCATCGATTTCATACGAGCCCTGCTCAAGCTCGCTGACCAGCGTGGAAATGCGTGTGATGTCGGAAACCAGCAGTGGCGTGATGTCGATGGTGACCTGGGGATCCTGGGGGTTGGTGATTTCAAAACCTGCCAGTACCGATTGCGCGAACGCCTGGTTGACTGCACGCTGCTCAGCGGTATCTGCCGTATCGGCCCGGAATTTGAGATTGGGCTCAACCAGCAGCACGCGGTTGCCATAACGCTCAAAACGCACCAGCCGGGTGCGGTCCAGTTGTCCGCGATCCAGCCCGATGTCGTTGGAACCCACGCCTGATTGCAGTGCGGGCACGTAGAGGAACTCGGCAGGCAGGTTGTCTAACTGCAGGAGCACCTGGCCGGTATCGGGTTTGATCTCCAGGTCCAGCAGCTGCTCGTTGGCAGCAAGGCTGGTGGAGATGAAAATGATCAGGATGCCAGGCAGTGCTTTAAGGTGATTTTTCACAGGGGAGTCCGCTTGATTGGTCGGGCAAAGGTTGCAAGATTGCGGCATTGCGCCCATGGCTGTCAAAAGCCGCTGTAACGAAAGGTTGGCAGTGTCTGCCCGTGTGGACTAACCACGCCGCTCCGTATATAAATCCTTCCATGAAATTCCACCTGCCCGTGCTGCTCTGTGGCCTCATGCTGTCGCTGGAACCTTCAGCCTGGGCAGCTTCCCGCCAGGCCGAGGTCTATTACCAGGAAGCCGTGAGGCAGAGCGGTACGGCGGACCTGCAGCGGGTGTTCACGCTGTACACCAAGGCTGCCGAACTGGGTCATGCTTCAGCGCAATACAACATTGCCATGATGTATGCGAATGGTGAATCGGTTTTTGTCGACTACCAGCAGGCCGCGTACTGGTTCGGCTTGTCTGCCGAGCAGGGATTTACACCGGCGCAGTTCCGCCTGGCGGAAATGTATTACTTTGGCAATGGTGGCCTGGAACGCAATCTGAGCAAGGCCGTGGACTTGCTGCAGAAGGCTGCCAAAAGCGGCGATGCCGATGCCCAGATGGACCTCGCCATGTTGGTTGGCAGCGGCGAGGGAATTGAGCATAACCGGGAGCAGGCCGAATACTGGCTGCTGAAAGCCGATCATGGCCTGAATGACTCTGCGGCAGGCTACCTGCAGCTGCTGCGCGCTTCACCCGATGGCCGGTTTTCGGCAGAACAGCAAAGCGACTATTGGCTACAGCAGCGTGACTTCTGGGTGCGCAAAGCGGCAACACTGGGCGTGCGCGAAGCGCAGGAAGCGCTGCGCGCGGACAGTGTCACTGGGAAAACGCCTGAAGGCGGGTAGTGCCGCCGTCCTGGGTGCAGTCAACGGATTGCTTGTTGGACAGAGCCGAAAGCTCCTCCAGTGTGGCCTGCACTATTTCGTACCAGCCCGATTCCATGCCGAGCTCGTGCGCCAGAGGCTGTAGCAGCTGTTCCCCTTCGCGCGGGCAGCCCATCTCGCCCAGCACAGAAGCCAGGTTATTTGCCAGGCCCACATTATCCTCTTCAATGTTCAGGCCTTGCCGGTACAACACCACTGCCTCATCGAGGTCCCCGGAGGCGTAGGCCTGGTTGCCTAACGCCAGGTAGGGCTGTGACTCTTCCGGCCATTTCAGGGCAGCCGCCCGCCAGGCCGGCGCAGCGTCTTCAGCGCCAACCACTGCTTCAAAATTGGCCACTGCTTCAAACCATGCGGCCGGCACTGCAGAAACAGGGATTTCATCCGGCCGGGCCGTGACCAGTGCCCAATTCCCCGCCCAATCCCACAGCCTGGCGAATTTGCCCGCGTCCATGGGCTGTTGCTCCGTTACCCCGGTGTTGAGGAACACCTCGCCAGAGGCGACGTCGAATCCGGTCATCACTGCGTAATGCCACTGCGGGAAATGGCGAGTCTGCAGGTTCTGCAGTACCAGTACAGGGTGTCCGGATTCGACTTCAGCGAACAGTGCACTGCGATCGTCGCGGATGACATAGGGCACCCGCCCTGCGCGGCGTGTTGCTGCCAGTAATTCCAGTTGCAGGCTGCCCTGGCGTTCCGGCAGGTAAACCTGTGGCGCCAGTTGTTCCGGAGTGGTTACCACACCCGATGCAGTGAGAATGGTGGCCAGCGCCGCAGGCCCGCACTGGTATTCGGTTTGCGGGAGGAACGGCACGGCCAGTTTCACCGGGGCGGTGTGGCTGCTGAGCTCAGCAAGGTCCACTTTGGGGTTGATGCTGCAGCCGGCAAGGCAAAGAGCCAGCAGCAGAAAAACCGGGCCGCGCAAGCGGCCCGGAAACAGGGCATTAACGGGCACAGCAAACATCGGAACAAGTCAGCACGGGTTGGTATGGGTGTTCAAGTCTTGTTGAAGATGTTGATCACGCCAGTCAGTTCAAGGATCAGCAGGATCACAAAAACTGCGCCAATGAGGGCAAGAACTCCATCGCCACCGGCGGGCAGGCTGTCGATCTGGGTGCTGAGTTCGGCCAGTTCCTGGTCGCTGAGCGAGCCCACGCGTAACAGCGCCTCCTGAGGATCCACGCCCATTTCGATCATGGCCTGTTGCACGTCAGCGCGTTGCAGGTTGGCCTGGATGTGGTCTACGGTTGACTGCCTTTGCTGCAGCGACATGGCTTGCTGAGTGCTGACCACGGCGGCTGCCACCTGAGTGGAAACCCCACCTATCAACAGGCAGGCCACCAGCACCAGTGAAACTGCTTTCTTCATCATTTTCCATTCCTCCTGATTAAGCGGAATGGAGGTTAGTCAGCGCCCGCTGAACCCAATGTGAATGGGGTTGGAGGGATAGAGGTGACAGCGCCGGAAGGTTCCGGCGCTGTACGGGTAGTGCGGAGTGCGGGTCCTGGTGAAGACTCAGTCGTTTACGATCTGGTAGATCGTGGTAGAACCACTGACTTCGTTGCCTACTACCAACAGGTGTTCACCGTTGGGCGACTGGTCTTCATGGATAAACAGCAGTCCCTCGGGTCCGAGGTCGCCGGCGTCTTCTGTCTCTACCTCTTCAACCAGGAAATCGCGGTTGTTGGTATAGCTCACATAGCGTGGGTTCTGCGGATCACTGACATCGAAAATCATCACGCCGCCGATACGCTCCAGGCCGACAAAGGCATATTCGCGCCCCGCGACTTTGCCAACCACCACACCTTCCGGTTCCGGCCCCTTGTCATCGCTGCGGTCATCGAATGAATCATTGGCGTCGTTGGTGCTGTTGAAATTATCCGGATTTACCAGGGCAGTAACCTGCTCAATGGTGTCGCCGGTGTCGGCAACCAGCGCCCCGTTGGCGTCCCAGATGGAGATGGAACGGGCGCCATAGGCATGCAGTTCATCGTAGTCGCCATCGCCATCGACGTCGCCTTCGGTGTTGATGATCTTGAGTCGGCCAAGATTGGCATTATCGCGCAGCGTGGCGCGGTCGGGAAACGCGGTGGCATCCATGGTGATGCTGCGGACGCGGGCTTCATCCAGGTGGGCAATGCAGTCGCCGTCATCGTATTCATGGCCCGCTGCTTCGCATGCCTCCTCAGTAACACCATCGTAGATGTACTCGCGGCCATCACCTTCATTGGCCGTGATGAGGAAGGTATCGCCCTGGACTTTGTAGGAAGCAATGGCGTCCGGCATGAACGTGCCCAGTACCGGCCAGGCCTGGATGCGAATCTGGCCATCGGTGTTGCTGGCATCCAGTCCAAATCCCTCAACGGAGTGGTCTTTGCTGCCCAGCCCCACCAGCTCGGTGATGACGGCGCCCCTGATGTCCACGATGGCTATCGAGTTGTTTTCCTGCAGCGTTACCCAGGCCGTTTTTGAGTCATCCGATACAGCAATGTATTCGGGCTCAATATCCTGGGCGACGCTGGCGCCGGGGCCGGAAATGCGAACTCCTTCGGGCACATTGTCATTAAAGGCAGTGAAGTCGAGGGTGGTAACGGCGCTGTTCTGGACTGGCTCGCTCAAGCGAACAATCGTGATCGATCCCAGCGGATCATTGCTGTAGTCGGCGCTGGGCTCACCCTCATTGGCGAGCAGCACAAATTGGCCATTGGGAGTGAAGGTGATCATGTCAGGCAGCGCTCCGGCTTCAACGTGGTGAAGGTAATTGCCATCGGTATCGTAAAACGCTGCCCATCCCGGGCTCTGCCTGTCTTCATTTTCAACCGCCAGTGCGACCACGCCATCGTGCACTGCCACGCTATTGACGCCGCCGCTCTGTGGCAGCACCAGCGCAACGTCGATTTCACCTACCAGTTTCGGACTGGTTGGATCGGAAATATCCAGCATATCCACGGTGCGGGCCTGGGCATTCACCACATACAGCTTTGAGGAAGTGGGATCGTAAGCCACGATCTCAGCTGCACCCTCTGCGAACACACCGGTCTCAAAGCGCCCGATCTGTTCCAGCGTGATGTCCTTGATGGGTTTGGGTGGCTTGGGGGGCTTGGCATGCGCCGAGCAGGTAATGGCCATGATGGCTGCGGCAAGCAGCTTGCGTTTCAACATTTCAGACCTCGTGGGGTTTGGGAGAACAACCTTTGGAAGGCCTGAAATTACGACAGCCTCATGATGGATTCATGACAGGCAGATGTCGGTTTTATGACCATGTTGGCGAAAGGTGATGCCAGCTTGGTCGACCGGCATTGCTTGCCGGCGGCAGGATTATTCTGGAAGCAGCAGGGATTGCAGCAACTGGCCCACCACTTCGTTCTGGATCACCCCGTGGAATTTTTCACTGCCCGGGCCGGTGGCGTAAAGCGGTACATCCACGCCGGTGTGGCCCAGAGTGGTCCAGGCGGTTTGGGTACGGTGGTCGAACAACAGTGACAAGAGGGTGTAGGCCTGGGTGCCATCAACGCCGTACTCCGGCCACGGGGGAGTTTCTACCTTGGCTGCATCCAGCTGTGCGCGCTCCTCGTCAGTCAACTGAAATGGCAGGTGAGGTGCTGCTATCACGGACAAAGGCTGGTCACTGGCGAGGAACTCCTCGGTAATCCCCGCAGGGGTGCGCCTGAGATTGTGCATGGGGCGCGGATTCCAGAAATACTCATCGTCGCGGCCCATGCTCAAACCGCCGGTTTCATGGTCGGCGGTAATCACCACAAGCGTGTCGGTATGTTCTGCTGCATACGCCAGCGCGACATCGATGGCGGCATGGAAGTCCTGCATTTCGCTGACCACGCCCACCACATCATTCGAATGCGCAGCCCAGTCGATCTGGCTGCCTTCCACCATCAGGAAAAAGCCATTTGGATTCTGCTCCAGTGATTTGAGGGCTGCGCCTGTCATTTCCGCCAGCGAAGGCGTGGTGGCAGACCGGTCCCAGGCGCGTGGCAGGCCGATGGGGGCGAACAGGCCCAGCAAGCGTGTGGAATGTGCCTGCTGCAAAGCCGGCTTGTCGGTGACTAGCGTGTAGCCTGCTGCAACGAAATCGGCAGTGATGTCGCGGTCTTCGCGTCGCAACAGTTGCAGGCCACCGCCGAGGATCACCTGAGGCAGGGGCAGGCCCTGCCACTGGTTGTCAAACAACTGGTCGGCAATGCCTTTGTTCTCGCTGCGGTCACCCACATGGGCGTAGAACGCGGCGGGCGTGGCGTGGGTCACCTGGGAGGTGGAAACGATGCCAACGGCGATGTCCTGTCTGCGCGCCTTTTCCGAAATGTTTTCCTGGCTGAGGTTGTCCACGGAAATACCCAACCGCCCCACCAGTGTGTCCTGGCCGGTGGCGTAGGCCGAAGCAGACGAAGCGGAGTCCGTGATGCCGTATGGGTCCTGCACGCATTTCGTTCCGTCATCTTCAGCGCAATTGAGCGTGATCGCTTCAGTTGCCACTGAGCCCACCAGGTAGCGCTCGAAGGAAAGCGGTTGAATGCCTGCAGCGTCAGGATTATCGGCAAAATACCGGTAGGCCTTGACGTGGGCGTAGCCCATGCCATCGCCCACCATCAAGATGATGTTGCGCGGCTTCAGCGGCCTGGCATCCACTACCTCAACATGAGAGCAGGAGGCAGCCAACAAGCTGGCCAGCACAAGGCCGGCGACAAGGGGTAAGGCTTTGGGGGATGGCATGAACAGGTGTCCTGGGCTGGTTTTCAATCGAAGGTGAATTTGCCTATAGTACCCGCAAGATGGCTTGGTTAAACCCCTACTGAACCCCTAGTGAACTTTGAGCCTTTCACCCAACAGCCTGGCCAGGTCCGGCGCCGTTTTTGTTCCGGCTGGTTTCGTGCCGCCGGCCGCTCTTGAAACGCCCCGGTTTCACCTGCGCATGTTGACCATCAACGATCTTGAGCAGGATTACGCAGCGGTGATGAGCAGTGTGGAACACCTGCAAAAGGTGTTTCAGAGTGACTGGCCAAAGGGCCTCAGCAAGGAACAAAACCTGATTGACCTGGGCTGGCACCAGAAAGAGTTCCAGCGCAGGACTTCGTTTGCCTACACGGTGGTCAGCCCGGATGAGTCATTGGTGCTGGGCTGTGTTTACATCTACCCATCCGGCCATCCCGGATTTGATGCTGAAGTGTACCTGTGGGTGCGCGAAAGTGAATTGGCGGGCGGGATGGACCAGGAGCTGGAATTACAGGTGCGCAGCTGGCTGGCAGCAAAATGGCCGTTCCGGAAGATCGCCTTGCCGGGACGGTCTGTCTCGTGGGAGGAGTGGAACTTGTCGGGTCAACAGAGATAGACTGGAGCACAGGCTTACCTTGCTGCCAGAAGGAACCACCGGGACTGTGCTTTGAACGCATTCCAAACCCTTTTTGACAAATGGGCGGACACGGCGGATTTCAGCTCCGGATCCGTGATTTCGTCTGAAGAAGCTCCCGCCAGTGTGGTGTTCGTGGTGCTTTCCGGCGAAATTGAGCTGAGCTTGCGCGGTGTGTCATTGGGCCGCGTAGGCGCGGGTGGAATCATCGGCGAAATGGCCATGATCGGTTCCACAACGGGCAGCCCGACTGCCAAAGCCGCAACAGACGTAAAGCTGGCGCGGCTGGATCGCGATCAGTTCAACCGCATGATCGCGAATCACCCGGAATTTTCCCTGCACGCCCTTTCTGCCATGGCCAGTCGCCTGCGGGCCATGAATTCCTTCGTCGAGGCGCAATTGGGGTCACGGGAATAGGCTGCAGGCAGGAGCCTGGCTTCCCTTCACGGAGGAATAACTTGGACTTGCTGGAATCATTCAAAGGTTCAAATGACCTGCAGGACTTCAAGGCCGGGACGGTGATCTTCAAGGAGGATTCCGAAGGCGGCCACATGTATGTGGTCATCAGAGGGGAAGTGAGCGTTACCCTGAAAGGCAAACACCTGGCAACAGCGGGCGCTGGCGAAATTGTGGGTGAAATGGCCTTGATCAGCTCGGATATACGCAGTGCCACAGTCACAGCCAAGACCGACTGCACTCTTGCGGTGATCGACCAGAGCAGCTTTGAAGCGCTGATCCGGCACGTTCCGGAATTCTCCATGCACGTGATGAATGTGCTGGTCGAGCGCATCCACAACGCCTATATAAAAGTCTAGTACACCTCGAAGAGGGACGCGGCACCCTGTCCGCCGCCTATGCACATGGTGCATACCACGTATTTCACGCCCAGCCGCTTGCCGGCCAGCAGGGCGTGGCCCACCATGCGCGAACCCGACATGCCAAATGGGTGGCCTATGGAAATGGAACCGCCATCCACGTTCAGTCTGTCGTTGGGAATACCCAGCCGGTCGCGGCAATACACCACCTGCACCGCAAACGCTTCGTTCAGCTCCCAAAGGCCAATGTCGTCCATGCCAAGGCCAAGTTGCTTCAGTAGTTTCGGCACCGCGAACACCGGTCCTATGCCCATCTCGTCAGGCTCGCAGCCGGCCACTGCCGTTCCGCGATAGGCACCCAGTGGCTGCAGCCCGCGCTTTTCGGCCAGGCGGCTTTCCATCACCACGCAGGCTGAAGCGCCATCGGACAACTGGCTGGCATTGCCTGCCGTAATGAATCCGTTCTCCCGCACCGGTTTGAGCGCAGCCAGGCCTTCCAGGGTGGTGTCGGGCCGGTTGCCCTCATCCTGCTCCAGCAGCACATCGCGGTAGCTGGTTTCACCGCTGACCCTGTCTTTCACTTCCATCGCCGATGGCAGCGGTACGATTTCGGCATTGAAATGTCCGGCCTGCTGCGCCGCGGCGGTGCGCTGCTGGCTTTGCAGAGAGTAGAGATCCTGGGTTTCGCGGCTGACCTGGTAGCGGCGCGACACCACTTCAGCAGTGTCGATCATGGGCATGTAAATGTCAGGATGCAGTTGCAACAGGCGTGGGTCTTTCACCCGATAGGTATTGGCATGTTCATTCTGCACCAGGCTGATGGACTCCAGTCCGCCGCCCACGACAATGTCCAGGCCATCCACGATGATGGACTTGGCCGCAACGGCAATGGCCATCATGCCGGATGAGCATTGCCGGTCCACTGTCATGCCGGGGGTGGTGACTGCAAGGCCCGCGGCCAGCGCCGTTTGCCTGGCGATGTTCAGTCCCTGCGTGCCCTGCGGACGGGCACAGCCCATCACCACATCCTCGACCTCGGCCGGGTCCAGGCCTGCGCGTTGCACCGCGTGGCGGATGGGATGACCGCCGAGAGTGGCCGCTTCGGTATTGTTGAATGCGCCGCGGAATGCACGGCCTATGGGCGTGCGGGCAGTTGATACGATGACGGCTTCACGCATGGTTAGTCGGCCTCAGTTGGAAACTCGTGCGATGATTCTATGCTACACCGCGGCGAACCAGTCCATCCTGCGGAGGGACTGGCCTGGCGGGGGTTGGTCAGGGTGTGGCTGGATCTGCCACCATGGGACTGGTGGCCGCTATCCAGCGGTCTATTTGTGACTCCAGCACGCTCAGCGGCACCCGCCCGGTACCCAGCACCCGCTCGTGGAATTCGCGGATATCAAACGCGCTGCCCAGCGCCTCCGCAGCACGATCGCGCAGTTGCTGGATCTTCAGTTGGCCGATCTTGTAGGCCAGCGCTTGCGAAGGAATGGCCATGAAGCGCTCGGCCTCGGCCACGGCGGTGGCTTCGGCCACGGGTGAATTGGCGTACATGTAATCCAGCACCTGTTCGCGGGTCCAGCCGTAATAGTGGAAGCCGGTATCGGCCACCAGCCGGATGGCACGCCACAGTTCCGCATTCAGCATGCCGAAGTACTGGTAAGGATCAGTGTAGGCCCCCAGCTCCTTGCCCAGGGATTCCGCATAGAGGCCCCAGCCTTCGCTGTAGGCGGTGGCGCTGCCAAACTGGCGGAAGCGCGGCAGGTTGGTCATCTCCAGCGTCAAGGCCGACTGGAAATGATGTCCCGGCACGGCCTCGTGGAGGTACAGCGATTCCATGGCCCATTTGGGGCGCGCGGACAAATCGAAGGCATTGGCGAAAAACACGCCCTTGCGGCTGCCGTCGGGCGATGCAGCCCGGTACTGCCCGCCGGCTGCTGATTTCTCACGGAAGGGCTCCACCAGGCGGATTTCAAAGTCGGCCTTGGGCATGGTCTTGAACAGCTTCGGCGCATTCGGGTCGATCACGCTCCTGAGGGCGATGTAGCCATCCAGCAACTGCTGGCGCTCGGTGAAGAAAAATTGCGGATCGGAATTGACGAAGTTGAAGAATTCGTCACGGTCGCCTGCGAAACCGACCTGCTGCATGACTGCCTGCATTTCTGCGTGGATGCGCGCCACTTCACTGAGGCCAATGGCGTGGATATCCTCCGGAGAAAGGTCGGTGGTGGTGGTTTGCCTGACCAGGAAGGCATAGCGCTCCGGCCCGCCTGGCAGGGCGTTCATGCCGTGGGTTTCACGGGCTGCAGCAAGGTAGTCTTCGGAGATGTAGTCGCGCATGTCGCGGTAGGCAGGCACCAGCTTCTGCTCAATGGCTGCGGTGTAGGCAGCCGCCAAGCGTTCCCTGTCCTCAGCGGAGAAGGATTCCGGCATGTTCGCGATTGGCTGGTAGAAAGCGCTGTCGGCAGCTTTTTCCACGATCTGCGATTCCAGCTGCGGAATCACTTTCTCCATCAGCACCCGAGGTACAGTCAGCCCAGCGCCTATCCCTTCCTGCATGTTGACCTGCGCCTGCTGCATCCAGGCCACGAAGCCATCGATGCGGCTGAGGAAATTGTCATAGTCCTCTACGGTCTGGAAGGGCTGCAGGCCTGACCCGCTGCCGAGTTGCACAAACGCGTTATGTTGCCCGCGGAACTGGTTCAGCGGCATCAGGTGGTCGGCGAAGGCAAAGTCCTGCAAGTCCATTTCGCGGCGGGATTTGAAAATCTCGTAGTTGAGAAGTTCGTCCTCATCCAGCAGTGAAATATCAATCGACTGCAGTTGATCCAGCGCATTACGCTGCAATTGCTCAGCGGCCACGCGCCATTCCGGGCCGATGTCGTTGGCATACTGGTCGTTGTAGCGATTGTCGCCAATGAAGGTGGCAAAGGTCGGGTTGAGCACCAGGTAGCTTTCAAAATAGTCTTCAAACAACTGCTTGAGTGCGGCGCTGTTGGCTCCGGCATCCCCAGCCGGCGCTGCTGACTCAGCCTGCGCGCCGGGCTGTTCGGGCACACTGGAAGGCGGTTCCGCAGACTGTTCGGAACAGGCAAACAGCAGGGCAGTTGAAAGGAGGGTGAAGAGGGCTCGCGATGCAGGCATGAAAGTTACCCTAAGGGGAGTTTTTAGAAGCGCAAAGTAGACCACCGGGGCCCGCCATTGCGCAAGCCCGGGCGCTGGCGGATGATCTCGCTGGTCCCAGCGTTCCGAGTGTGTTGCCATGCCCGAAGTCCTTCCAACCTTACCCCGCCCACGCCCCGAGCTGACGGTATTGCAAGGCAGATACTGCCGCCTGGAGCCCCTGGAGCTGCGCCATGCGAGGCAGCTTTTTGAAGCCAGCTCAGGTGAAGCAAACCGCTCGCGCTTCGACTACCTGTGGGAATATCCGCCCAACGACATCGCCGAGGTGGAACACTGGATCGCGCAATCCAACCAGTCCAACGACCCGCTGCGTTTTGCCGTGATGGACACAGGCAGCGGCCGCTGTGAGGGGCGCCAGGCACTGATGCGCATTGCACCCGAACACGGCTGTATTGAGCTCGGAGGCATTTACTGGGGCCCGGCCATCGCACGTACCCGTGCCGCTACCGAGGCATGCTACCTGCATCTCAGTCACGCCTTCGATACGCTGGGTTACCGGCGCTTCGAGTGGAAGTGCGACAACCGCAACGAAGCATCGAAGAGCGCTGCGCTGCGGTTTGGTTTCCGCTTCGAGGG
>Ga0315910_10004079_pt1 | contig 12289 bp, 14 predicted proteins | sample EdamamesoilMG_FD_204470 | JGI IMG/M metagenome (GOLD analysis project Ga0315910, IMG submission 204470) | Garden soil microbial communities collected in Santa Monica, California, United States - Edamame soil | ecosystem: Environmental > Terrestrial > Soil > Garden | place: USA: California... | reverse complement strand
GGACGATCTGTTCGAGCGCGCTCACGCCGAGATTTCCATATCAACGGTCTTCGGCACCACCAGCGTCGAAACCTCCGGTGTGAAATCGACGTGGAACGCACCGCCCTCGACCGGCCGCAAATCGATCGTCACGACGGTCGGCGCGTCGTGCAGCGCCGTCATCGGGTCAGGCGGATCGGCATCGCGGCCGGCATCGATCGCCTCACGCTGCGCGCCGGGGCCATTCTCGACCGTGATGCTGTTGACGACGTGGCTGGACCGCATATCGAGCAGGTTGAGACCGTCGTCATCGTCCACGGCGAACGTATCGAACGCCTCATAGTGCAACTCGCTCGTCAGCAGCGGCACCTCGCGCCCGACCATCTGCTGATAGCCCGGCTCCATGTACCCTTCCTCGGCGTACACCCCGACACCATCCTCCGGCGCCGACAGAGCGACGCCGCGGCCGATCGTGCAGCCGATCGTCACCTCGGCCTTCAACTCGCCCTCGCCCGAGGCGATCAGGCGCAGCTCGGTCACCTTGCCGGTCGCCTCCCCGCCGGGGAGCTGGTAGTTCAACAGCCGGACGTTTTTGCGGCATGAGAGCGTCACGCCGAGCGCAAACGTCGTCACGAACCTGATCTCGACCGCGCGCGCCCGCGCCAGCAGCCGCGCCCGCGCCAGCAGCAGCCCGTATTCCCAGCTCTGCTGACCGCGCGCGGTCAGGAAATAGCTGTTGCGCCGCAGATCGCCGATCGGCGCGTCGCCCGGCGCTTCCGGCGATCCCCCCTCGGCCGGATCGATCGGCTCGCCGACGACATCCGATGTCAGCTCGATCGTGTCTTCCTCAGCCGCGCCCGGCTCGGTCAGCAGCGGCTGAACGTCGGCCTCGATCGTCGCCGTGACGGTCTCCGACCGATCACGCGCGGCCTCGAAATGCACATGGAATGTGACTTTCCACGGTGCGCAGAGGAACGCCGCCTGCCAGGTCCGGTACGGCGTCGTGAACGGCCCGAACAGGGAGCGCACGACGGTACCGCGCGGATCGCGGAAGGCGTCGAGCACCTGCTCGTCCTCATCGATCCAGCGGACAACATAGGCCGCGTCCTGCATCCAGGCCGCCGGCTCGATCGACGACCCGACACCGACCGACCAGCCGCCGCCGATATCGCTCTCCGGCTCCGGCCAATCCTCGAACAACCCCTCGCCGCTGAATGACGAGATCAGCGGGAACTCGAACGGCGATCCAGACGCGATAAAGGCGTTGACCAGCTCGCGGGTGACATCGACATCGCCCGAGCCGCGCTGCGTCCATGCGACCGTCATCGTCAACGCGACCCGCCGCAGCGGCGACTCACCGTAGCTTAGCGAGAATTCTTCGTAGAGATGCTCGCTCTCGCCGATCTCGATCGTCCCGTCCTCGCCCGACGTGTTGTCGGACGCGGTTAGATCGAGCGTCAGGCGGTCGGTGTGCCACGAGGCATTGCGGGTTTCGAGCACCGTGTCGGGATCGTCGAGCCGCTCCTGCAGAAACGCCCGGTCGAACCACGGCAGCACTCGCAGGCTCTCCGCGAGCGCCTCTTTCTGCGCGATGAAATCCGGCGCGCGCGCGACGAACTGGATCCGCACCACCTCGTCGCCGAGGAATTCCGGCACACCAATCAGCCGGCCATTGAACAGCGGCGCGACACCCGACCCGTTGTCCCACGACAGCCAGCACCAGGTCGGCCGGCCGGCTGACAGCAGCCCGACGCCAGGGTTGACCATCTCGGCCGTAAAGGTCGGAAACTCGCCCTCGCGCTCGATGATCTCAGCCTCAAAGAGGTATTGCCCGCCCTCGATGCCGTCGAATACCTTTTGCGCTGTAGTCGCGTGCAGGCTGGCGTTGAACCCCACGCCCTCGTTAACCATTGCGAAATAAAAATGTGGCATGATCGCACCAGGCAATCACTCAGAAGGACACACAACCCGATGTCACGCTCGCTCCTGATCGCAACCGGCCTGCTTGCCGCCATAGCGCCGGCGCTGGCGATGGCACAGGCACCAGGCGCGATCATCGGCTCGCGCTCGGAAACAATCTGCGACGACCGTGGAAATTGCCGGAACCAGACCAGCTACGAGCGCGCGCCGCCGGAACCGCAAGAAGCGCCGAAGAAAGGCCCCGGTTCACAACAGGATGTTTATTACTTAATCCGTCCGGCGCCCAATGTCGCCACGCCAGCCGTCGCGCCGCCGAACCCTGACCCGAATTTCTGCGGCCCCGGTTTCCGCTACACCGCCGCGAGCGGATGCGTCGCGGTGAAGCGCTAAACTTCCTCCCATTCGCTCGTCCACGGATTTTCGGCCGAGTACTCCTCGACCGATTCCGACTTGCTGATCATCATCATGGTCAGCTCGGGGCGATAGAACACATACCCGTTCTCGACCCGCTCCGACCCCGCGACCGGAGTGCGCTGCGGCCCCGATGGCGAGCCGTCGAGGTAGGACACCTCCTTGACGCAGCCGATCGTACGCACGTCGCCGGGCCAAACATCGTCGAAGGCCGGCGGTTGAAAATCGGTGCAACTGATCGTCGAGCGATATTTGCGGAACTGGCTGGCGGAGAGATTGACGAGACCGCCCGCGACGGTACGGCGTAAGTTTGACGCCGCCGGGATCAGTTCCAGCGTCTGCGTCAGGCCGCGCACCGCATAGGGCGGCAACCCGTCGCCGCTGATGACGAGCAGCGATGTTTCGCCAGCCATGTCAGCCCACCGACGACGGCCGGCGGCCCATGCTGACCGTGCTGGCCTTCACGGCCTCGCGCCGCAGCGCATCTACGACATCGCGGTCGCCCCGGAACGGCCCGAAGCTCTTGCCGTCGAGGTGAATGTTGACGGTCGAGGTGGGGCGGCTGGCGGCCGTGGTGAACGACCCGGCCGGCAGCGACCGCGCCAGAGAGCCGCGCGGATTCGATACCAGCGGCGTGTTCATGGCGCCGGCCAGGCCGCCCAAGGCAAAGCCGGGGAATGGGTTGCGCAGACCGTTCAGCGCGCGCAGCACGCCGACGCCCCAATGATCCACCGCCGCCGCGCGGATGACAAATTCGCCGTCGCTGAGCCGGGCAAGGATGCTGTCCGATAGGCTAGTGCCGGGACCGCGGATCAAGCCCCCGCTCGCAAGCCCTGACGGCGCCGCCGCCGCAGGGAACTCGGCACTGCCGCCAGACACCGCACTCTTGATTGCCCGCGCGACTTCAAGTGCCTTGTCGATGAGGCGCTGGAAAAACCCCAGGACATTCGTGATCTTCTCGCCAATCCATGTCGTAAAATCAGTCCATGCCGTCGTGATCGCCTGCACCGCGCCGACGAACAATTGCACTAATTGGTCTTTGACATAGTTGCCAATGGCTCTGAGCGCCGCCCCGGCCGCATCGAGCGTCCCGATAAACTGCTTCCATGTCTCGCCGGACAGCACCGCCTTCCAATCGACAAACGACGCTACGAGCGCCGTCACACCCGCCAACAGGATTACCGGCCAGCCGATCGCCGCGACTATTGCTGCGAGGCCAGTGCCGACCGAAACTGCGGCAGAGGCGAGTTTGGCGAAGGCGAACCCGAGCGGCACGACAACAGCCAGTGCGGCAGTGGCAGCAATGGCATAAGCGCCCCAGCCGCCATTCTTGATATTCTCGGTCACCGCCGCCAGACCCGACGCCAGACCGGTTATGGCGGTCCGAAGAACCTCAAGCGTGCTCCGGCCGATCTGCGAATTCGCCATCGCGTCGAGAAACTGGTTCCACTTGATGCGCAGATCAAGAAACGCCTCCTGCACAGGTGTCAGCGCCGACCGGAACGATCCCGCGACCCGACGTTCGATCTGCCCAATGATCGAGGTATCGCCGACCGCCTTCTGCGCTGCCTCCGTGATCCGCGCGTTGAACTCGGCCAGGCGACGCGCGTTTTCTTCGTTTCGCTGCCGCGCCAGATCGTTCAATTGCCGGCTGGTTTGCCGGTTGATATCGACGATCCGCCGCTGCAACTGGAATTCGATTTCCTCGCGCTCGGTGCCCTTCCGCCTGGTCAGATCGGCTATCTGTTCGGCCGCCTGGCGCTGCGCATCGATGATGGACAGGCCGCTCTGTCGGAAAACATTGTTGACCGACCGGCTCATCTCTGACGTGGCCGTGCCGACGCTGTTGAGCGCCGATACCGCGGCGGCGGCGCCTTTCGGGATCAGGCCCAACCGCTCGGCGAACTCGCGAAGCGGCTCGCCACCCTTAGCCGCGGCCTGGACGAATTTCTCCATCGAGCCGTCGCCGAGGACGGCATTCAAATCCTGCCCGATCCGCACGACGCGCGCGGCCTCGGTTGGCCTCACTCCGTCGCGGATCGCGGTGTTGAGCGCCGCGCGGGCTTCAGTCACACTCAGCCCGACATCGATCAGCCCTTGAGCGGCGCGCTCAAGCTCCTGACCCGTGGTGAGGCTTGACTTGCCGATGCCGCGCAGCACGACATCGAATTGCCGTGCGGATTCCTGCGCATTGGCGGACCGCGACAGTACCAGTCCAATCCCCGCCGCCAGCGCCACGGCAGCCGCAGCAGCAAGCGTCAGCGGCGTAACCATGCCGGCGATCGCCGACCCCGCCGCGCGCAGCACCGGACCGATACCGCCGCCCTGCTGGAAAACCTGCACGAACTGGCCGCCCTGCTGGGCGAAAACGCGGAATGCGTCCCCGCCGCTCGCGAGCGACGTGGCGACATCGTTGACTTGGAAACTGAGGTTTTGCAGGGCAAAGCGCATCTGCCCCGAGGCCGCTGAGCCGGTCGCGGCGCCGCTCGAAAACGAGGTGACACCCTGCGTCGCCGCGATCAGTGAGGCGCGGACCTGGTTCCCTGCCGTCTGCGCGGCCTGGCCGATCGCGTTGAAATGCTGCCGCACCTCGTCGCCGGCAGTCGGCAATTTGACATCGGCAGCGCGCTTGCCGATACCCGAAAAGGCACGCTCGCCGGCCTTGCCGATGTCCTCAAGCTGGCGCTTGACATCATCGCCGCCGCGCAGGCCGATGCGGGTTTCGATCCTGCTCTGCGCCATCTCAGGTATTCGCCTTCAGGTGACGCACATACGCCGCGCCCAGCCCGGCGCGCGCCTGGTCGAAAATCGCCTGCAACCCGAACCGCGGCCGGATCGTCACGGAAGGCAGACCGACGAACAGCGGCACGACCGACGTGGCGAAGCGCCCGGCACGACCGCCAAAGGCGGTGTTGGCCGCCGCGCGCCGCGTATCCCTGGCGCCGCGTCGCAACTGCGCCACCGTGACCTTGGCCCGCCCGGCACGCGTGGCCTGCACGCGACCGGCGAGCAGCGGGCGCTTGCCCGGCCGCCGGATCGGGATCAGCGGACCGACCGTCTGAACGTACAGCCGCGGCGTCATCCGGCGCCGCCCGATGCGCTGCGGCGCGGTCGGCAGAGGCAACCACAGCAGCGGCGAGCCGGCGATCGTGGCACCTTCCTCGAACACCCCGGCATAGTCGATATTGTGGTGCACGAAAGCCGCCGCGTCGATCGAGGCACCCCGCTTCGGGTAGACATCGACCCGAAAGGCATTCTCCCACCGCTTAGAGAAGCCAGCTTTCGCAATTGCTGCGCGCCCTTGTCGCTTCACCTTCGCTGCCGCGTCGCGGACGGCCTCGGTCGCGGCTTCGGCAATGACCTTCCGCTGCTGCTCCGCGATCTTGGCGAACTGCCCATTCGGTGCGTCAAAGACGAGCTGCGCAGGCATCAGGGATCGTCCTTGAGCTGCTTCCTGACCGCCTTCGGATCACCCCGCGCGGCCAGCGCGTGCAGCGCCAGCAATTCGCGGCGCTCGCGCTCGCGGCGCTTTCCGGCGATAAACAGAAAGGCATGCATCTGGCGCGGCGTGTATTTCCAGACGACGGCAGGCGGGTGTCCGGCGGCGATCAACGCTTCGGCCGCCTCGGCTATTTCGTAGCCGCTGCCTTCCCAGACGCGTCGCCGGCGGGCGCGCCCGCGCCGAGCAAAGGGCTGAAGATATGCCCCGGCATCGACAGCCGCATGATCGCCTCGACGATCGCCTTCTGATCCTCGGCGCCGAGGCGCTCGACGACCGCGTGCTCGATCTCGGCATTCCCGATCTGGCCGAGGCCGGCCGCGATCAGCCCAGCCTGCGCGCCGAGCAGTTCGACCGGCGACACGGTATCGCCGGACCGGCCCGAGACGATGAGGCGCAGCGTCGGGAACCGCGCGTACAGCGCCGCCCAATCCTCGGCGACGATGCCGGAGACACGCAGCTTCGTGCCGCGGATGTCGATTTCCTCCGCCGACAGCTCGGGCGGCGCGATGTCCAACAGGCTCGGCATCGGCTTAACCCGGCGATCCGGCGTATTCGACCTCATCGGTGATGTCCGGCGTCACCCAGCCGAACAAGCCGCCCGAGATCAAAATTTCTCCCTCGATCTCCATCACGGCGGGATCATCGGTGAGAAGGTCCATGCTTCCGCTCGGCGTGAATGAAACACGCGGGTAGTCCCATTGCAGGCGCACGCCGATCTCGTTGGTCCCGATGATCCGCAGTGCCCCGACGACCTCGCTCTCCGACATGATCTCAATAATCCCGTCTGGCGAGCCGACAGAGCCGAGTGCCCAGATCGCGATATTGTCAGGGACGAACTCCTCCATCCCCAGCGTAATGGTCTGAGATTTTGTTCGGACCCAAGTAAAGTCTTTGGCGCGGCTTCCGTTCATCCGCTCAAAATGTTCGCCCTTTTCGATGTCCGTTGACACCTGGATAGTCGCCATACTGCCCATGTGGCGATATTCGGTCTCACCCTCCCGCATGAACTTCACAATCGCGGTGAGGATCGAATAGTTGCCGGTGCTCGGCGCCGGGCTGCTGGCCATGTCTCACGCCTCCATCAGGACGGGGTGCCGCGCGCCGGCGGCGGTGAAATCGTCGAATGCCGCGAGGATGTCGGCCGCGGTGTCGTCAGCCCAGACGAGCCGCTGATACGGCGGCGCACCGGGGATTTGCCCGCCGGGCTCTATGCCGCACGCGGCGATGTAGTCGAGCGAAGATGCGGGATGCCCGACCGAGGCCGGGCGGAAGATCAACGTCGGCGCATCGAGCGCCAGGGCGAACCATAATGGCCCGCCTGACACCCCGAGATTGACTGCCGCCTCGCGGTACAGCGTCGCCCGGCGCTCTAAATCGCGCGACGCGACCGGCGATGTTTCGATACCCGGGAGCGGTTCACCCGCCCGCAGCGTGTCGCGGATCACGACGACGCGATATCCGCGATCGGCGATCAGCCGCGCAACTCGGCACCAATCGGCGACATTGCTGTTGCGCTGCGTCCAGTGTTCGGCCTCGCGCAGCGTGATCGTCACCAGTTCGGGATCGCGCGGCAGCGGTATCTTGGGCCGCAGCGGCCGGATGCCGCGGCGCATCATCTCGACCTGCATTCGGAGGCCGTGCAGGCGCGAAAGGAAGCCGATCGAGCGCTCCGGCAAGGTGCGCCAGGTCGGGCGCTCGTCGCAGACCTCGACCGTCGCGCCGAGCAGCATCCGCGCCATTGGCAGCGCCACCCGGTCCAGCATCGCCTGCCGCTCCGCGAGCGAATGCGGCCACAGCCGGTCGCGCCGGAAACCGCCGGCCGGGCCGCGCAGCACCTTGATCGCGATCCGCTCCGCGCCTTCCTGGCGGCGGTAATGCTCGGCCGCGAGCAGGAACGCCACGATGTCGTAGGTCGGCGGCGACATCTGAAGGTCGTAAAATGCGGTCAGCATTATGCGACTGGCGGCCATTGAAAACTCGGAGCACCAGTGGCGCGGGACCGCTCGATCTCAAGCCGCCACCGCTCACTCGCGATACAAGCCGCCTCTTCCAATTCCTCTGGTCCTGTACCGTTCAGCATGTGCGTCCGCAGCCATTCCTCGACCATCAACTCGTGATGCCGTTCTCGGACATCGAGATCGCGCTGATCGATGGGCAGGCGATATGACAACGGATTGATGATCTTGAGGGCCGCCCGCATGCGATCGATCTCGGCGACTGAGTACTTGCGTTCGGTCATTCCGCCGCCTCCGCCAGCGCGGCGACGCCGTTGAGCAGCACGCCGAAGCCCATGCAGGCGCCCGGCGTCACGATCTCCACCCCGGCATACCGAGACTTGATCTCGCGCCAGAACCGGCCGACCTCGTTGGGATGCCCGTCCGACATCCAGCCATCGGGCGCAGCGATGTCGTGCAGCGCGACGACCCTGCCGAGCGGCGCGTAGTCGGAGAAATCCGCCGCCACGCCGTCGTAGCGATGGTCGGCATCGATCAGCACCAGATCGAACGGACCGGCCTTGCGCGCGCGGGCGATCACGTCGGGATCGCGGGAGTTGCCGAAAATCACCTCGACATCGAGGCCCTCGGTACGCAAATCGGCGACGGTGCGGCGAAGATTGGCCTCGGTCTGTCGGTTCTCCGACAGGTCGATCGACAACCCAAGGCCGCCCTGGCCGATCGTCTGCATGACACGCCACAGCGAGTAGCCGTTGCGCGAGCCGATCTCCAAGTACGATTTGACGCCCAATTCCTTGACGAGCGCCAGGAACTGCACCAGCTCGGCGGGGTCCTGATTGCCCGCCCCGGGCCGCTCGCCCTGGTGGCGCACCGGCAGCCGGCGCATCGGGCGGACGCGCGAGACCATTGGCGGCGGCGCTTCGGCTGCGGCGCGGTCGAGGCCGGCGACGATCTCCGCGACGACCGGGTTCCACGCGGCCGGCTGACCGAGGATGCGCAGTCGGCGGCGGAAATTGCGCATGTAGTGCGGCCGCACGACGCGGCGGCGCCAGAATGCGAGGATGTCCGGCACGTTGATCGCCGGCCCCTGGCCGTGCGTCTTCCAGGTCGGCGAGATTTCGCAGAACGCGACCTCGCCATCGGCGATATAGCCGATCTCGTCATCGCGGTAGGAACCGAGCAGATCGTCATCGATCGTGCCCAGGAACCGCAGATCGCGGTCCCGGCGGATGAACATTGGCGTCAAATGCCAGCTGTGCAGCGAGACGTTGCCGGCGCCGTCGTCGAAATAGATCACGGTCGGGTGCCGCGAATGACCGTGGCCCCACAGCATCCCATCGGTGAGCGGATGCCGATGGCCCCAAATCCAGCGAAACAGCGTCTCCGCGTCTGCGCCGACCGGCGGACCGCCATCGGTTTCGATCTGCGTCCGCACCCCGACCGAGACGACGGTTTTCTTGCCCTGGCCGATCATCTGTTCGGCGACGACCGAGAAGCACTCGCGCGACACCACAATGTCGCTGTTCAGCAGCGTGACGATGCCGCCCCTCGGGGTCGCGGCAATCGCGTCCTTGTGCGCCTTCTTGAACGCGTCCCAATAGTTCGCCGGCAGCCGCGGCATCCGAGGATCGGACGGGATCGGCCCCATCGGGGCGAGCGGCAGGAAGCGGATTTTCGCACCATCGCCAAGCGCCTGGCGGAACGCCGCCTCATCGTCGGTGTGGATCAGCCATGTGACATCGCGAAACGGGCTGTCCGCCAGCGACGCGAGCGCCGCCGGCACCGTGTAGCGGCACGCGATGTCAACGTAATACCGGCCCCATGCCGGTATCTCGATGTAGAGCGGCGGGATGTCCATGTGCTCTTTCTCGGCTGGATCGCGCAAGGCGTCGGACAAATCGACTGCCGGAAAGCAGCGAAGCGCGCTCCCCGGCGTCGCGTTTAGGATGCGGATGCCCGGCGGCAGGGTTTTTGCCGCGGCGGCGAAATTCCGGCACCAGACGGGGTAATTGCCGCCGCGCTTCAGCCCCTTCGGGTGCGAACCAAAGAAATGCTGCTTGCCGGCGACGACACGCATGTCGAAGCCGACCAGGATGATCTCGGCGGCGCCCCACAGGATCGCGAGATTGACTGCCTGGAAACCGGAATTGGCGGCGTAGCGGATACGGCTCGGATCGGTCGAAAACCCCGGCTTACTCTCGCCGGCGACGACGCGCAGCCCGTACAGGTCGGCGATCGATGTCTTGTCGTTCGGCGGCTTGAGGCTATGCGAGGACCATTTCTCACCCGCAAATTCCGGCACGCCGTTATGATGCCGCCACCAACTCCCGTCGCAGGCGTAGAGAACCGCCGCCCACGGCACCATCCGCCACGCATCGTTGATCGCGATCACGATCTCGCCGCGCAACGCCTCGGCGACTTCGGCCGTCAGTGACGGACCGGGCGCGACAACCACCACCCGCCGCCCCGCCCAGCGGGGCACGATCGTCTCCAAATGCACGGTGAGGGCTGCTACAGTTCGGCCGGAATCAGCGGATAGCGGATAGCGAACCGGATCCCGTGCCACGCCTGCGTCTGCTCGCCGGCAGCAAGGCCCGTGCTCAGCCCCTCGTAGCGCACCGAGCCGTTCGACCCGATGATTGTCCGCAACCCGCCCGACACCGCGTCATCGATCACCGCCTTGATGACCTCGATGCGCCAGCCATTGAGCAGGGTTCCGACATCCTCGCTCATGCCGCCGAGCAGCACCCGCAATTCCGGCGTCATCTCGACCATGATCGGCACGTTGGCCGGGCGGCGCCCATCAGACGGATCGGCTTGCTCATCGCCATCCCAGATGACTATCGCCGGCTCGCTGCGGCCTGTGATGTTGGGCGCATTGCGGCCCACCCGGTCGACGAGGCCGCGCGCTATCTCGACGAGCCGCGCACAAATCTGCTCGCGCCGGTCGGTCATGCCGTCTGTATCTCCACCCGGCGCTCCTCGGTGATCGCGCCGACCTGCACGAGCGCCGCCATCCAGGCGCCGAGCTTGTCGCCGTCGAGGGTCACCGAGCCGGACGCCAGGCCGTTGACGAGGCCGACATGCAGCTCGGGACTGGCGGCGCAGGCGGCCATCACCGCGACCCGCTCGCCGTCGGTGAACCGGTTGAAGAAATCGAGCGCGGAGATTTCGGCTGTTGGCTCTGCCGCCGGAGCATACGGCGCCGCATCAACCTCCGGCACGACCGTCAGCCCGGCCGGCGGGGTGTAGGTATCGGGGTCGTCGAGCAGGATGATGTTCTGCGTCACCCCGTCGCCGTCGACGAGCGCGTAGCGCGGCATCAGAAATACTCCTCGATCGCTACATAGCCGGCGCCACCGGCGCCGCCGGCTCCCGGCGTGCTGCCATTGAGGCAGGACCCGCCGCCGCCGCCGCCGGCGCCCCGCTTGCCCGCGCCGCCGTTGCCGCCGTTGCCGGCCGCGTTGCCGTAGCCGCCGCCACCGGACGATCCGACGATATCCACGCCCTCTGGCGTCGGGGCGTCGGCACCGTTTGGCGTGCCGGATGTGCCGCCCAGCGGCTGGGTCGCCCCGTTGAGGCCGCGGCGCCCGATTCCGCCGTCATTTGACGCCGGCGCCGATGACACGCCGCCGCCGGAGGCTCCGCCCGGCGCATGACCGGACGATACGCCGCCGCCGGCGCTGGCGCCGGCCGCCGATGAGCCGGCACCGCCGCCGCCGGCAGTCCCGGTTGATGGCGCCGCGCCGCTGCCGCCGGCCACCCCGATGAAATTCCCGGCGGTGCCGCCAGTAGCGCCGGTCGCGTTCCCGCCGGCGCCGGAATATCCCGCGCCGCCACCGCCGCCGGAGGTGTTGTTGAGCTGCCCGCCGGCCCCGCCGCCGCCACCGAACGCCGTCAGGCTGCCGGCGCTCGTCTGGCCGCCGCCGCCGCCGTTTCCGCCGGCGGTGTTGGCGCCCGCCGCCGGGGTGCCGCCCGTGCCGCCCGCTCCGATCGTGACAGTCAGAGGGAACGCCAGCGCGGCGACCGCGAAGGTGCCCGTCACGCGATTGCCGCCGCCGCCGCCGCCGCCGCCTGATACGCCGGTGCCGGACGCCTGCTGCGCCCCGCCGCCGCCGCCGCCGCCGCCGGAGATGACGGTGATCCGTATGTGCTTGGCGCCGGGCGATGGCGTGTAGCTGCCGCTCGCAGCGAACGTCACAACCTTGACCGGGGTCGGCGGGAACGAGGCCGGCATGGCTCACCACCTCCGCGCGGTGATCTTGTGGCCGGTCGTCGCGCCGTACACCGAGACGGCGCCGATCGGCCGGTAGCCGGGCGGGGTCGTGTAAGTGCCGCCGTTGGCCGCGATGCGGAACGACCCGGTGCCGTTCGGCGCGGCCGCCGCGCTGTCCGACACCCACAAATCCTCGGACGCGTCGGGGTTGCAGACTTCGAAGCCGTGCGCGGGTGTTGCGCCGGCGAATAGGTTCTGCGCGACACCGCCGGTCGTGACGGTCGTGCTGCCGTCGGCGCCTGCTGC
>Ga0315910_10004078_pt1 | contig 12291 bp, 12 predicted proteins | sample EdamamesoilMG_FD_204470 | JGI IMG/M metagenome (GOLD analysis project Ga0315910, IMG submission 204470) | Garden soil microbial communities collected in Santa Monica, California, United States - Edamame soil | ecosystem: Environmental > Terrestrial > Soil > Garden | place: USA: California... | reverse complement strand
ATCGCCAACGTGGCCACCGTGTAGGCCGCCCGCTCGCGGGCGCCCGTTCTGTGAGCACTTGCCCACCGGGCGTCCGCGAGCGGGCGGCCCGCACCGAAACGTCAGGAAGCCTGCGCATGCCGACCGACGCCGATAAACACCTTGCCCGTCTGCGTCCGCCCTGCTCAGTCGGTCCCATGGACAAACTGGCCGAGATCTTTCGCATGCAGGAGGCGCTCAACGAGCGCATCGGGGTGAAGCTCGCCGACATCGACGAGGCCGAGCGCACCAAGTGGGTGCTCAACTACACGCGCGCCATGCAGCAGGAGATCGCCGAGCTCAACGACTCCGTGCCGTGGAAGTGGTGGGCGAAATACCAGAAGTTCGACCTGCAGAACGCGCGCGTCGAGGTGATCGACCTGTTTCACTTCCTCATCTCCACCGCGCAGGCGCTCGGCATGAGCAGCGACGACGTCTTCGACGCCTACGTGAAGAAAAACAAGGTCAACCACGCGCGTCAGGACACCGGCTACGACAAGAAGGACGAACACGACTCGCGGCACATCTGAGCGGGTCGCGCGGGGCGGGATGCGTCACGTCCGCGCGATGACGCGCGCCGGGAGTTCCTGGCACGTGCGAAAACCCAGGCGCTCGTAGAACTGCCAGGCGCCGGTGTTGTCGCTAAGGACGTGGAGAAACGGCGTCTCGCCGCGCTGCAACTCGCGCCCGATGAGCCTGAGCATGAGGCGTCGCGCGTAACCACGACCCTGATACTCCGGATGCGTGCAGACGCCGCTGATCTCGCGGCACGATCCGGCGCGCAGGCGCTCGCCGGCCATCGCGACGAGCCGGTCGCCGTCGAAGCAGCCGAAGTAGTCGCCCAGTTCGATCGTGCGCGGGCCGAACGGGCCGGGACGCGTGAGTGCCGCCAGTTCCACCGCGTGGCCGGCGTGCGCGGCGGAGAGCGGCACGGCGTCCGGCGCGAGGTCCCCGTCGGGGGCGACGCCCGTCCAGGTCATCCGGTACAGCGTCGCCTCGGCCTCGATCGACCAGCCGGCCGGCACCGGCCCGGTCCAGTCCGCGCAGTAGAAGTGTTCGCCCGCGCTGCAGAACGGCGCGAGATCGTCGAACGCGGGCGATGACGGGTCGGCGAATCCCAGGATCGACGAGAACCCCGGCGCGTAGCGTCGCGCACGATCGGTGCCGACGGAGAAGCCGCGTTGATCGCCGCTGAGGGCCCGCCAGATGACGTCGTGCGGCGGTGTCTTCATGGCGCGGGACCGGCGCCGCGGGGCGCGGCGGTCGCGGCGAGGCGCAGCGTGAGCTCCTCCAGCGCCTCGGGCGTCCGCGGCCAGTCATCCTTGAGCAGGCGGGAAAAGGCGCGATCGGCGAGGAGTTTTCCACCGGTCTGGCAGGTGGGGCAGTAGTTGGTCTCGTTGGCCGCGTAGCGTATCCGCTGAATGGTGGCACCGCAGACCGCGCAGGGTTTTCCGAACCTGCCGTGCGCGACCATCTCGGGGCGGAAGGCCGTGACCTTCTCCGGGAAGGCGTCGCCACATTCATCGAGGAGCCGGCGCGTCCAGAACGCGAGCGTCGCGCGCGTGGCGTCGTGCAGGCGGGCGATCTCCGCGGGTGCGAGACGGCTGGTCAGCGGCACGGGTGAGAGCCGGGCGGCATGGAGGATCTCGTCGGAATAGGCGTTGCCGATCCCGCTGAAGAGGCGCGGGTCGGTGAGGGCGCGCTTGAGCGTGTGGTTTTCGCGCGTGAGTGCGGTGGAGAAGTCCGCGAGCGTCGCGTCCATCACCTCGAGCCCGCCCGGATCGTGCGCGGCGAGCGCGGTGGTCGAGCCCACGGCGTGGAGCGCGGCCCGGCGCGTGGTGCCGGCTTCGGTCAACACGAGGGTGCCGTTCTCGAAGTCGAAGGCCGCCAGCGTCGCGCGTCCGGCGAGACGCGCGCCGGGTGCGTCGTGCCAGTGCAGCCGGCCCGCGATCATGAGGTGGAGCACGAGCCACGCGTCGTGCTCGAAGCCGAAGGCGATGCGTTTGCCGATCCGCCGAAGCGCGATGACACGGTGGCTATCGAAGCTCTTCAGCGGTGGCAGGGCGGTGCGCAGCAGGAAGGGGTTGTTCAGCCGCACGCGCGCGAGGATGCGTCCGGCGACGCGACGCTCGAGCGCCGCGAGGTAGACGGTGATGTCGGGCAACTCGGGCACCGGCGGGCGTTCAGGGGATCGGACGGCCAAAGCGCGCGGCGCGGGGGGCGCGCGCGGTGGACTTGCCGCGACGCGCCGGCGGCACGATGCCGAAACGTGTATCGAGCTGGTGGATGCGCGCGACGATTGCGACTGCGTCGCGCTCGAAGGACGCGGCGGCCTCGGGAAGGTAGAGCCACTTCGGCAGGATCGGATGCGGCGCGAGCGCGGGAAACTCGCGCTGGATGGCGGTGTGCTGCTCGCGCTCGCACGGCACGAGCACGCCGCGCCAGGGCTCCTCGCTGTCGGAGAGGACGAGCACGAGCAGGCCGCCGAGATAGCAGGCCTGCGCGCCGAACATCGGCCGCACCTCGCAGGCCGGCAGGTCGCGGAGCGGCTCGAGCACCCAGAGGTGGCGATTGACCCGGCGGGCGGTGGACGCGCGTTTCATAGTGCTGGGGGCCGCGGATCGGTCGGATCGGTCGGATCAGACGGATCCGACCGATCTTTCGGGAGTCGCGAGCAGCGGCGCCGGGCAGTCCAGCGCGGCGGCCACGGCGCGGAGCACGGCGTGCTCCTCCGGCCGCACCACGCCGTCGGCGGCGGCCGCGTGGGCGAGGGCCTCGAGCACGCGGGCGCGCTCCGCCATCGGCGTGCGCTCGAGGCGCTGCAGGGGCAGGGTGAGGCTGGGCAGTGATCGGACCGCCTCGCGCGGTGCGGTCGCGAGGTCGCCGGCCAATCCGAAGGCGCGTGCGCCCGCCGCGTAGGCGCGCTGGTGGAGCGCGGGGTCGGCGCCGCTGCCGGCGCGGGCCACGGCGTCGAGCAGCGCGGCGACGTCCGGCGCGGGCGCCCGGGCGAAGGCGGGGAGCGCCGCCCCGGCGGACGCGCCCGCGGCCGGGGCGAGGGCGCGGCGGATGATGCGGGCGAGCGCGAACTCAAACGGACTGGTTCGCGTGTCGGCGGCGATCATCTCGTCGAGTGCGGCGAGCAGTGCGGAAACCGGTGCGCGTTCCAGCTGGCGGATCGCGGGCAACGCGAGGTCGACGAGCGCGAGGCGGGTCTCGTCGCCGAGCGCGGCGGAGGAGCGCGCGAAGAGCAGCGCCCGGGCCCGTCCCTCGGGCCCGAGGGCCTGTGCGAGGATGTGGCCCTGGCGCGCGGCCGTGGCCTCGTCGGTCGCATGGGCGAGCAGGCCGAGTAGCAGCGCCGGTGCTGTGGCCGGATCGTGGGCCGCGGTGCGCAGGTCCCCGGGGATCGAGGCGAGCACGCCGCGGGCGAGGCTCGGCGCGGCCTCGGCGCCGGCGACGAGTGCGGCGATGAACTGCTCGGGCCGGAGCGGCAGCGCCGCGCCCCCGGCGCGGCGCGCGTCGGCCGGAGCTGACGCCTCGTCCGAGTCAATCGCCGCGGCGACCGTCACCGGCGGGAACCGTCCGTCGAAACCGGGCTCGATCGCGCGGATCCGCTCGGTCAGCGGCGGGTGCGTGGCCCACGGGCCGGCGCCGGCCACCACGAGCGCGTTGGCGAAGAACAGGTGTGAACTCTCCGTCGCGTGGGCGCTGGCCAGGCGCGAGCCGGCGGCGTGTCCGCCGATCTTCTTGAGCGCGCCGGTGATCCCGGGCGGATTGCGCGTGAACTGCACGGCGGCGGCGTCGGCCAGGTATTCGCGTTGTCGCGACACCGCGGCCTGGATGAGCCGGCCGAAGAACACGCCGATCAACCCGACGAGCACGAGCGCGAGCCCGATGATCACGATGGCGGCCTGGCCGCCCTTGCCCTTGCCGGACGAGCCGCGGGAAAAGCGCATCGTGCGCACGAGCGTGCGGCCGATCACGACCAGAAGCATGATGCCGAAGAGCAGTCCGATGAGCCGGATGTTCAGCCGCATGTCGCCGTTGAGGATGTGGCTGAACTCGTGCGCCACCACGCCCTGGAGTTCGTCGCGCGTGAGCATCTCGAGCGCGCCGCGCGTCACGGCCACCGCGGCGTCGTCGGGTGTCCAGCCGGCGGCGAAAGCGTTGATGCCCGTCTCGTCGGGCAGGAGGTAGACCGAGGGCACGCGCACGCCGGAGGCGATCGCCATCTCCTCGACCACGTTGAGCAGCCGGCGTTCGCGCAGGTCGGTGGTGTGTGGCTGCACGCGCACGCCACCGAGGGAGGTGGCGACGGCGCCGCCGCCGCCGCGCAGGGCGAGCATCTTGAAGAGTGATCCCAGGCCGATGACGGCGAGCGTGCCGACGACCACGGCGGCGAAGATCGTGGGATCCCACAACACAAGCCGCGGAACGACCGCGGACTCCGGGCCGGTCTGCGTCTCGGCCAGGGCCCGGCCATGCACGACGGCGAGCGCGACCGCATAGAGCACTGCGATGATTCCCACCACGGCGGCGCCGAAATAGACCACAAGCAGCGAGGTGCGGCTGCGCGCGCGGTCCTGGGCCTGGAAGAAGTCCATGGAGGCAGAGGACGTTGAAGGTGTGGGTTTACGTTGAAGTCGGGCTGAGCCCGCAGGGCCATCCGGCCTGTTCCTTCAACCACAACTCCATGCTTCAACTCTTCCCCGGAACGCCTGGCGCTCAGGAGAAGCTGACTTTCGGCGCCTGGCGTTCCGCCGGGGCATCGACCTGGAAGAGTTCACCGGCGGCGAAGTTGAACATCCCGGCCAGCACGACGGTCGGGAAGGTCTCGCGCTTGGTGTTGTACACCGTGACCGCGTCGTTGTAGGCCTGGCGGGCGAAGGCGATCTTGTTTTCCGTCGAGGTCAGCTCCTCGGTCAGCTGCGCCATGTTGCGGTTGGCCTTGAGATCTGGATACGCCTCCGAGACGACCATCAGCCGGCTGAGTGCGCCGGTGAGGCCGCTCTCCGCGGAGAGCAGGCTCTTCACCGCGGCGCCGTCGGCGGGATTGGCGGCGGCGGCCTGGGAGGCGGCGAAGGCGTTGTTGCGCGCCTGGATCACGGCCTCGAGCGTCTCGCGCTCGTGCTTGAGGTAGGCCTTGGCCGTCTCCACGAGGTTCGGGATCAGGTCGTAGCGCCGCTTGAGCTGCACGTCGATCTGGGCGAACGCGTTCTTGAAGCGGTTGCGCAGGGTCACCAGGCCGTTGTAGATGCCGACCACCCAGAGGAGGAGGACGGCGAGGATGGCGAGGACGACGAGCACGGGGATCGTGAACATAAGCAGATGCGCTCCTTGGGGTTAACCGGGCGCCACGTTGGCAATTAGGTTTGGCGTGCGCGAGGAATTTAGTGCACAGCTGGCGGGCCGGTTGAACCCGGGGGCGGCAGTCGCTGTCGCCGTTGTCTTCCGACACATGACTCACCCACGCCATGCTCCCAGCCGCCTCGCGCGGACGGTGCCGACCCGTCGATGCGCCCTGCGTCGCGGTGTCGCGCGTGCCTTCGCGGCCGTCGCGCTCGCGGGCGTGGTCGCGTTGTGGGGAGGTGCGGGCGCCATGCGTGCGCAGGAGGCGCAAGCCGGGGCCGCGGCCGAGGTGACCGCGCCTTTTTCCACCGTCGATCTCGCGGGCCAGGCGCGGCAGGGTGGCGACCTCGCTTGGAAACTCGAACTCGCCGACAGCGCCCTGCGCGGCGGGTATCACACGCTCGCGGAACGTCTCTATCAGGAGCTTCTCGATGGCCCCGACATCGACGCGGCCGTGCGGCGGCGCGCGGAGTTTGGCCGGATCGACGCGTGGATCGGGCTGGGTCGGGGGAGCGACGTGGCGGCCGCGCTCGACGCGATGAGCGACGGGCGCGAGGCTTCGTGGCGGTTGCGTCGCGGCGTCGCGCACTTCCTCATGGGAGCATCGGCCCGGGTTCCGGCCGACGCGCAGCGCGAGTTCGACGGCATGGCCGAGATGCTGCGCGAGTTGCATCCGGAACAGTTTCCGCGTGAAGCCGGGTGGTTGTTTTTCCTGCGCGGCATGGCGGCGACGCGAGCGGGCGACGGCGGCGAGGCGGAGGAAAACTTCGCCCGGGCCGAGGCGTCCGCGGTGTCCGAGGCCGAGCGTTCGATCTTTGTTCTCGCACGCTTCCAATCGCAGCTCGCCTTCGTCGATCCGACCGAGGCGGAGGCGGATCGATTGCGTGGAGAGTCCGAGCGGCACGCCGGCCGGCAGCTGGCCATGCGGTTCACTCTGCAATATGCGGCCACGCTCGACCGGCTCGGCCACAAGTCACGGGCGGTGGGCGTGCTCAAGACCCAGCGGGAAAACATGCCGGCCGTGGAGATCCAGCTGCGCGACCAGACGCTCCTGCTGCTGGGCCTGATCGCCGGGGCGTCGACCGAGGACGGTCGACAGGCGTACCGCGAGTTGCTCGAGCGCGGGCAGGATGCGGATTACCAACGGGTCGCCCTCATGCGGCTCGCCGCCGCGGCCCGGATCGATTCGCCGGCGGCCTCGGCCGACCTCAAGCGCCTGCTCTCGTCGCTGCTCGAGCGACCGACGCCGCACCCGCTCACCGAGGATCTGCTCTTCTTTCGCGCGGAAGTGTCGCTGCGTGCACGCGCCTTCGAGGAGGCGGAAAACGACGCGCGCGCCGTGCTCACGCGATTTCCCGGCTCGAACCGGTTGCGCCGCGAGGCACTCTCGATCCTCGCGAGTTCCTCCTGGCAGCGGCCGCCGCGCTACCGCACCGCGGCCGACTACGTGGCGCAGATCCGCGCGCTCCCCGAGATCTCCGCAGCCGATCGCGCGCGCCTCGCGCTGCTCCAGGGTGAGTGTTACTTCCGGGCCGCGCGTCAGGACAACACGGTCGAGGACTACCGCAACGCCGCGGGCGCCTACGCCGCGATCCAGGCCGAGGGCGTCGTGCCCGAGGGCGTGACCGCGGGCGTGGTGTTCTTCCAGCGCGTGCTCGCCTCGATCAGCGCGCGCAACATCGAGGGCGCGATCCGCGTGCTCGACGATCCCGCCGCGCGCAGCGGCGTCGATGTCGAGAGCTGGTGGCAGGCCGAGTGGAATCTCGCCCGCGAACTCCAGCTGCTCGGTCGGGGCGCCGAGGCGATCGCCCGCGCCGAGGCCATGGGGCCGGCCCTCGGTGTGCCGGCGGAGCTTCAGCTGCGTTTCCTTTGGCTCGCGGCCCAGGTCTCCCTCGAGGCCGGGCGGCCGGAAGAGACGGCCGCGCGGGTCGCGCGCGTGCGGGCCTTCGTCGAGGGCCCGCACGGTGCGGAGCTCACCGCCGAGCGGCGCGCCGAGGTGATGTCCAACGGCATGCTCCTCGCCGCGGAGGCTCCGCTGCGTGCGGGGGACCGCGAGGGCGCGCGCGCGGCCCTCGAGCTCCTGCGCACGGAGTATCCGGACAGCCTCGCGGCCGACTATTCCTACATCGTCGAGGCCGGATTTCTCGCCGCCGAGAACCGGCTCGTCGAGGCCATGCAGCAGCTCTTGAAGTTCGTCGATGGGCGGCCCGACAGCCAGTACGCCCCGGAGGCGCTCTACCAGGCCGCCCTCCTGAGCATCCAGCGCGGCCAGAAGGAGCACCTCGACGAGGCCAACCGCCTGCTCGACCGGATGGCCACGCGGTATGGAAAGGCCAACTACGTCTTCCAGGCGCGCCTCAAGCAGGCCGAGGTCAAGCTCAGCCTCGGTGCCTTCAGCGATGCCGAGGCGATCTTCCGCGACCTCGAGGACAAGTTTCCCGACCACGGCGACATGCCGCTCGTGCAGATCTCGCTCGCCGGGGCGTTCATGGCCCAGGCCTCGGTCGAGCCCGCCAAGTTCGACGGTGCCGTCTCGCGCTTCGAGCGGCTTCTCGCCAATGAAAACCTCCCGGTCGACCTGCGCGCCGAGGCCGGTGCGCGGCTGGCCGAGGGCTGGCAGGCGCAGGGCAACTCCGCGCGGGCCGCCGAGATCTGCTGGGAGGTCTACCACCGCTTCGTCGAGGATCCGCAGGCCATCGCGAGCCTCGGTCCGACGGGTCCGTCGTGGATCTCGCGCGCGATCTTCCTGCTCGGCGATCTCGAGGCGCACGACGGCCGGCACGAGAACGCCCGGCGCCTCTACCAGTCGGTCATCGACCACGGATTGCCCGGCGATAAGGTCGCGTCGGCCAAGATCGCGAAGATCCTCGCCCCGGCCGGAGCCGGCGGTTGAACGTCGGGCCCGCGATGACGTCCCTTTCCTCCTCGATCACCCCATGAACGTATCGGATCGTTCGCTCTTCGAGCTGTTTTCCCTCGGCGGCCCCGTCATGTGGGTCCTGCTCGGGCTGAGCGTCATCGGGTTGGTGCTCTTCATCGAGCGCGCGCTCTTCCTGCACCGCGGGCAGATCCGCACCACGCAGTTTCTCGAGGGCGTGAAGAACATCGTGCGCAAGCGCCGCGTCGTCGAGGCGCTGACCGTGGCCGAGGAGACGCCCGGGCCCGTCGCCGCGATGGTCAAGGCCGGCCTGCTCCACTACGAGGAGAGCGAGGACCGCATCCGCGCCGCCATGACAGAGGCGGCGCTCGTCGAGATCCCCGTGCTCGAGCGTCGCCTCGGCGCCATCGGCGTGATCGCGCAGGTCGCGCCCGTGCTCGGCCTGCTCGGCACGATCCTCGGCATGATCCAGGCCTACCAGGAGTTCGAGAAGGGTGGGGCCTACGCCACCGCGGGCGCGCTCTCCGGCGGCATGTGGCAGGCGCTGCTCTCGACCGCGGCCGGACTCGCCGTCGGCGTGGCGGCGCGGCTCGCGCATCACTTCCTCTCCGGGCGCATGCGCGCGCTCGTCTACGACATGGAGTGGGTGGCCAACGACGTCCTGCGCTTCCTCGTGACCGAGCGCGGCGCGGGTGGTGGGGAAAGTCCGGTCCCGGCCGGCCCCGCCCCGGCGGCGCCGGTCCTCGATACGCCGGCCCGGCCGACGCCGCAGTCATGATCGTGCAGCCGTTCAACTTCACGGCGCGGCTCAAGCAGATCTCGGTCGGCTTCGAGTTCGTGCCGTTTGTCGACTTCAGCCTGATCCTCGTGTTCTTCGCGTTGCTCGGGTCGCCGTATGTCGTCGCGCCGGGGTTGACCGTGAATCTCCCCGCGATGCAGGCGCCCTCGGCCGACGCGGTGCCGACCAGCCGCGTCCTCACCGTCGGCGAGGTCGAGGGCCGCGAGCTCATCATCTTCGACAACCGCGTCCAAAGTCTGGAGACGCTCGCGAAGACCTTTGCCGACCATCCCGCGGCCGCGCCCGGCGAGGTGTTGCTCCTGCGGCTCCAGCGCGACGTCTCCGTGCAGCTGCTCGTGCAGATCAACGAACTGGCCGCGCGGGCCGGTTTCGCCGCGGTGCAGATCGCGGCGGAGCCCGAGCAGGCCGCGACCCCGGCGTTCCGGTGAACGCGACTGCCGCCAGCATCGATCCTGTCGCGCCCACGGTGCCTCCGGCGTCGCGGCGCCGCCGGGATCGCGGTTCGCGACTGCGCTGGGTGGTCGGGCTGCTCGTCGCCGCGGGGTTTCACGCCGCCCTCATCGGGCTGACGCGCGTGCCGCTCGAGCCGCGCCAGCGCGTCGACCACCTCGACCCGCGCATCAGCTGGTCGGGCGATCGCGCCATCCTCGAGGAGGACACGCTTCAAGGACAACAACTGCGCATCTTCAACGACGCGCCGCTCTTCCTGCCGACCTCGCAGAACTTCGCCAGCACGCGGCGCCAGGCCGCCGAGGCGCGCCGGCCGGGCGAGATATTCTCGAGCTACGAGCCGATCCTCATCGTGCCGGTCGACGCCAGCCCGGCCAGCCTCGCGGTCGCGCCGGTCGATACGCTCGACCCGATCGTGGCGCTCCGGGGCTTCCGCTGGCCCTACCTTCAGCGTTTCGGCCGGGCCGATCCGGTGGCCCGTTCCTTCGAGGATCGCCGGGCGCGCATCGAGGTCCGGTCCACCGCGACCGGGGCGGTGGTGCTGGCCGAGTCGGTGCCGCCCTCGACGGATCGGGAGACGCCGGAAGTCTGGCCCGACTGGAGGCCGTTCGAGTTGCACGTCGCCGTCTCGGATGCCCGGCGCGTCTCCGAGCCCGCCATCCTGGGCGGGGGCTCTGGCTCGGACATCGTCGACCAGTCCATGCGGGACTACGTGCGGCGCCGCATGCGCCTGGATTTGCGCCTCGGTCCGGGCAACTACCGCATCATCGTCGGTCCGTGACCGTCGGCGGTGTCGTGGTGCCGATCCGGATCGGCTCGCGACGCGTCCAGCGCACAGATTCCCAAATATTTCGGTTGACGGGCAAAATCGGGGATTTCAATTTCCACCTTCTTTTTCTCCTCTCCGACCCAATTTTTAAAGCCCTTGTAGCTCAGTTGGCAGAGCACGTCCTTGGTAAGGACGAGGTCGCCGGTTCAAGTCCGGTCGAGGGCTCCAGGTTCGGAAGCCGTTGATTCCGCGGCTCTAAACTTGGATTCAACCATCTGCAAACAACCTCACATCCACATGGCTAAAGGCACATTCGAGAGAACAAAACCGCACGTCAACGTTGGCACCATCGGCCACGTCGACCACGGCAAGACCACCACGACCACGGCGATCCTGAAGTGTCAGGCGGATCTCGGGTTGGCTGAATTCAAGTCCTATGCGGACATCGCGAAGGGTGGCACGGTTCGCGACGCTTCCAAGATCGTCACGATCTCGGTGGCCCACGTGGAGTATCAGACCGAGAAGCGTCACTACGCTCACGTCGATTGCCCCGGCCACGCGGACTTCGTGAAGAACATGATCACGGGTGCCGCCCAGATGGACGGCGCGATCCTCGTCGTCAGCGCCGCTGACGGCCCGATGCCGCAGACCCGCGAGCACATCCTCCTCGCCCGCCAGGTCGGCGTGCCCTCGATCGTGGTGTTCCTCAACAAGGTCGACCTGATCGACGACGCCGAGCTCCTCGACCTCGTCGAGATGGAGATCCGCGAGCTCCTCAGCAAGTACCAGTTCCCCGGCGACACCATCACGATCGTGCGTGGCTCCGCCACCGCCGCCCTCGATGGCAAGCCCGAGGGCAAGGCCGCCTTCAAGGCCCTCATGGACGCGATCGACAAGGACATCGCCGAGCCGGTCCGCGAGATCGACAAGCCCTTCCTCATGTCCGTCGAAGACGTGTTCTCGATCACCGGCCGCGGCACCGTCGCGACGGGCCGTATCGAGCGCGGCGTCTGCAAGGTGGGCGACACCGTCGAGATCGTCGGCCTCAAGGACACGGCCTCGACCGTCGTCACCGGCGTCGAGATGTTCCGCAAGATGCTCGATCGCGGTCAGGCTGGCGACAACGTCGGCGTGCTCCTGCGCGGCGTGGAAAAGGACGGCATCGAGCGCGGCCAGGTTCTCGCCGCCCCGAAGTCGATCACCCCGCACCGGAAGGCCAAGGCCGAGATCTACGTCCTCACCAAGGAAGAGGGCGGCCGTCACACGCCGTTCTTCCAGGGTTATCGCCCGCAGTTCTACTTCCGCACGACGGACGTGACCGGAGTCTGCACGCTGCCCGCCGGCGTGGAGATGGTCATGCCCGGTGACAACATCAACCTCGACATCGAGCTGATCGTCCCGATCGCGATGGAGAAGACCCAGCGCTTCGCCATCCGCGAAGGCGGCCGCACCATCGGTGCCGGTCGTATCACGGAGATCACCGAATAAGGAAAGTCCGTCTTCCTTGGCGCGCCGAGACTCCGTTTTGGGGTCTCGGCGGCACCATTTCAGGAAATTCCACAGGCCAGTAGCTCAATTGGTAGAGTAGCGGTCTCCAAAACCGTTGGTTGGGGGTTCGATTCCCTCCTGGCCTGCCACTCTCGCCGACCTCGTCCATGAAGAACCCGTTTCGCGCCGTCCGCATTTTCAGCTCCGAGATGATCGGAGAGCTCAAGAAGGCCACCTGGCCGACTTGGCTGGAACTTCGCGACTCGACCCTCGTCGTGATCGTCGCGGTCGTGATCCTGGGCATCTTCACCAGCATCGCCGACTTTTCCCTGATCCAGCTGGTCGCGCTCTTCACCTCCTGGGTGAGCTGATCCCACCGTCCACCGCATGACCACCCAGACCTCCACGCCTGCCGGTGCCCAGTGGTTCGCCGTGCACACCCTCTCCGGCAAGGAGAACAAGGTGAAGGAGTACATCGAGAAGTTTAAGCGCGTCGAAGAACTCGACGACTTCATCTTCGAGGTGCTCCTGCCGACGGAGACC
>Ga0315910_10004077_pt1 | contig 12292 bp, 7 predicted proteins | sample EdamamesoilMG_FD_204470 | JGI IMG/M metagenome (GOLD analysis project Ga0315910, IMG submission 204470) | Garden soil microbial communities collected in Santa Monica, California, United States - Edamame soil | ecosystem: Environmental > Terrestrial > Soil > Garden | place: USA: California... | reverse complement strand
CGAGCCGTTCGGCCATCGGCGCATCGAAATCGGCCAGCCGATCGAGGAACTCGCCGACGGCGGCGCCCGCGAGCGCGGGTGGCACGAGGCTCTCGACCGCTATGTCGCGCAGCTCGAGCGACAGGCCCGCCTCGCGCGCGAGGATCACGGCCTTGCGTGCGACATCCATTCCCGAGAGGTCGTCGCGGGGGTCGGGCTCGGTGTAGCCGCGCTCCTTGGCTTCGCGCACGATTTCCGAGAACCGCCGGCTACCGTCGAAGACATTGAACAGATAGGCAAGCGTTCCGGAGAAGATTCCACTGATGCGGTCGACGTCATCGCCCGTTTCGACGAGATCCTTGAGCGTGCTGATCACGGGGAGTCCCGCGCCCACCGTCGCCTCGTAAAGAAAATGCACGTTCGCCGCCTGCGCGGCGCCCTTGAGCCGGCGGTAGACGTCGATCGGCCCGCTGTGGGCCCGCTTGTTCGGAGTGATGACGTGGATGCCACGCCCGAGCCAGTCGAGATAGCGATCGGCTATCCCCTGGTTGGCCGTGCAGTCTATGAGGACGGAATGCGGCAGGTAATCCGCCTGCACGTGGTCGACGAAACGCTCGAGATTCATCGCCTCGCCGCCGGCAAGCGCCGATCGCCAGTCACCGAGATCGAGGCGCCTCTGGCCGAGGCACATCCTGCGACTCGTTCCGATCGCGCGGACGCGGAGATCGAGATCGAATTTCTCCTTGAGCCTCGCGCTCGCGGCTCCGATCTGGTCGACGAGCGCTCCGCCGACGGAGCCGGGACCGATGATGCCGATCGACACCGTCTTCGACGACAGATAGAAGTTGCTGTGGACCGCGCGCAAGGCCTTGGTCATGTCGCGCGCGGCGATGACGGCCGAAATATTGCGCTCGGAGGCGCCCTGGGCGATCGCACGGACGTTGATGCCCGAATTGCCGAGCGTGCGGAAGAACCGGCCCGCGCTCCCCGGCAGGCCCGACATGCCGTCACCGACGACCGCGAGGATCGCCGAGTCGGGCGTCACCTCGACGCGCTGCACCTGGCCCTGCTCGAGCTCGACGGCGAAGGCCTCCTCGACGACGCGCTTGACGGTGGCCGCGGCATCGGCGCGCACGGCAAAGCAGATCGAATGCTCGGAGCTGCCCTGGGAGATCAGCATGACGGAGATGCCGGCATCGCGCAGGGCGCCGAAGAGCCGATCCGCCGTGCCGGGCACGCCGATCATGCCGGCACCTTCGAGGTTGACGAGGGCGATGCCGTCGAAGGCACTGACGCCCTTGACGATCGAGTCCTGCCGCGAGGAGCTCGCGGCAATCAGGGATCCCGGATGCTTCGGGTTGAAGGTGTTCCGGATACGGATTCCGATTCCGTCCTCGACGGCCGGCGCCATCGTCTGCGGATGGATGACCTTGGCGCCGAAGTACGCGAGCTCCATCGCCTCGTTGTAGGACAGCTGGTCGATCACGCGCGCTTCGGGAACGAGGCGCGGATCGGCGCTCATCACGCCGTCGACGTCGGTCCAGATGATGACTTCGCGCGCGCCGAGCAGGGCCGCGATGATCGAGGCCGAAAAGTCGCTGCCGTTGCGGCCGAGCGTCGTCGCCTCCCCATTCCTGTCGGCCGCGATATAGCCCGTGACGACGTGAAATTTCGCCTTGGCCGCGGAAATACGCTCGCGACAGCGCCTGCGCGACTCCTCCCAGAGCACGATCGGGCCCATCTCGCCGTGCTCGATGACGATGACCTCGCGCGCGTCGACGAAAGCCGCGCGTCCCGCGCCCTGCTCCTTCTGCAGCAACGCCGCCATGAGCTGTGCCGACCAGAGCTCGCCGTAACCGGAAATCCGGTCCTGGAGCGCTCGCGTGACCGGACGTCCCGCCGGGAGCTTGCCGAGCGTCTCGCGAATGTGGGCGATATCGGTGTCGACGACTTCGAGGAATCGGTTCGCGGCCGGTCCGTCGAGCAAGGACTCCGCGGCGGTCGACTGTCGCGCGCGAATCGCCGCGAGCGGCGCCACGAGATCCTTGCCCGCGACGGCGGCATCGATCAGCGCGAACAGATGGTTCGTGAGACCGCCCATGGCCGAGACGACGACGACTGTCGGCTCGTCCGGCCCTTCCTGGACAATGGCGGCGACGCGCCGAAAGCAGTCCGCATCGGCGAGGCTCGAGCCTCCGAACTTGTGCGCAATCCAGCCCATCGCGGGCCTGTCTCCAGCGGGAAAACGGGCCGCGAGCATACCAGAAGCAGGGAACTGCCTCATCGGGAACGAATCACGTAACGGAGCGCCTACGCGGCGCGTGCCGCCGCAATCTGCCGACGCATTCCCGCGATCGCCTCGCGATAGTTGCCGCTGCGGAAGATCGCCGATCCGGCCACGAAGGTATCGGCGCCCGCCGCGGCCACCGCGCCGACATTCTCGAGCGTGATACCGCCATCCACCTCGAGGCGCGGGGCAACCCGGGCGCGGTCGATCGAGGCGCGTGCCGCGGCAATCCTGGGCAGCGTCGACTCGATGAATTTCTGGCCCCCGAATCCGGGGTTGACGCTCATCACCAGCACGAGGTCGATCGAGCGGACCCAGGTTTCGAGCGCGTCGAGCGGCACGTCGGGACTGAAGACGAGCCCCGGCTTTGCGCCGCTGTCCCGGATCGCGGCGATCGTTCCGCCGATATCCCGACAGGTCTCCGGGTGAAAACTGATGTAGCCCGCGCCGGCAGCTGCGAATCGCGGTATCAGCGCCTCGACGGGATCGATCATCAGGTGCGCGTCGATCGCCGCGCCGATCCCGCTCCGGTCCATGAACTTTCGCAGCGACTCGCAGACCGGCGGCCCGATCGTCAGGTTCGGCACGTAGTGATTGTCCATGACGTCGAAGTGGATGAGGTCGGCGCCCGCGTCGACGACGGCCTTGACCTCGTCGCCGAGACGCGAGAAATCGGCGGACAGTATCGATGGCGCGATCCAGGGCTGATTCATCGGCGCATTATTTCACTGGTCTCGTTGCGCAACCACGGTGTCGCGAGCAAGGCGATGCCGCAGGCGACAGCGATCAGCAGCATCGACCGGCGATAGCCGGTGACGGCGGCCGCCGACGCCGCCATGCCGCCGGTCAACGACGCTCCGAAGAGGCGACCGGACGACAGGCAGATAGTCAGCAGCCCCTGGCTCGCCCCTCTCCCCGCTTCGCCGCCTTCGCGCAATGCCACGTAGCGCAGCGGCGCCCCGAGCAGCGAGGCGAGCCCGAGCCCCACGGCGAGACCGGACGCGTAAAAGCTTGCCGTGCCGAGCGGCAACAGCGCGAACAAGAGAAGCCCCGCCGTCGTGCAGAGCATGCCGACCTGAATGACTGGCTTCGGCCCGACCCGATCGAGGACGCGACCCGCGAGCAGCGAGCCCGCGATCAGCGCAACGATCAGCGGCAGGAGCATGAAGCTTGCGCGGCTCGCGCTGACATCGAGCGCCCTCACGGCGAGGCTCGGCAGGAACACCATGCTCGCCTCGACGAGGCCCGTCGCGATCGCGAGCAAGCCGACGATGCGCATCTGCCGGGAGTCGAGCAGGCGCGGCGAGACGAGCGGAAACGCGGCACGCCGCTCGGCCAGGCGGAACAGGATGAACGCCGAAACCGCTACGACCAGCGCAACGAGCCCGCCGACGTCGATCGCGAACAGTCCTCCGGCGGACAACTCGAATCGCGAGGCGCCGACGGTCAGCGCGCCAAGCCCGATCGCGAGCAAGGCCATGCCCGGGAGGTCCGCCCGACCCTGACGTTCCCGCGTCGTGTCGTCGAGGCAGGCAAGGGACAAGGCGACCAGCACGACGACAAGCGGCAGGTTGACGACGAAGAGCCAGCGCCAGCTCCACTGCAACAGCAAGCCGCCGAGCAAGGGGCCGAGCACGAAGGCGACGCCAAAGACGGCGCCGATGAGTCCCAGCATCCGCCCGCGACGTTCGACGGGAAAGCGGTCGGCGATCACGGCACTCGCCACCGGCAAAGTACCGCCCGCGCCGAAGGCTTGCAGCGCACGTCCCGCGAGCAACCAGAGCGGCGTCGCAGCCGATGCGACGACCGCCGAGCCGAGACCGAACAGCACCAGGCAGCCGATGTAGAGTCGCCGGCGGCCGAAGCGGTCGGACCAGGCCGCGAGCAGAGGCGCACCGAGAAGACCGAAGAGTATATAGACAGTGAAGATCGCGGATGTCTGACGCGGGTCGAGGCTGAGCTCGGAAGCGATCGCCGGCAACGCGGGCCCGACGATTGCGATGTCGAGCGCACCGAGCAGAACGCCGCCGAAAAGCAGCACGAGAGTCGGGGTCATCGGGACGGACGGACTGTCGAGCGTACGGGCATTCCGTTGCATGCCGCATTGTAAGGGAAGATGATGAGTCCCTGATGGTTTCGCTTCCGCAGCAGATGCCCAAACACCGATCTGACAGCGCGGCGCTGATCCGCGAGACGGAACAGTTCGCCGCGCACAACTATGACCCGCTGCCGGTCGTCCTCGGCCGCGGGGAAGGCATCTGGGCCTTCGATGTGGAGGATCGCCGCTATCTCGATTGCATCAGTGCCTATTCATCGCTCAATCAGGGACACCGCCATCCGAAAATCGTGGCGGCCCTGATCGAGCAAGCCGGGCGGCTGACGCTCGGCTCGCGCGCCGTGCACAACGACCGCATGGGGTCTTTCCTGGCCCGGCTCGCAAGCGTCTGCGGAATGGAGAAGGCGCTCCCGATGAACACCGGAGCCGAGGCCGTGGAAACTGCCATCAAGCTCGCGCGGAAGTGGGGATATCGGGTCAAGGGCGTGGCCCGCGATCATGCCCGCATCGTCGTTTGCCGCAACAACTTTCACGGGCGGACGACAACAATCGTCGGCTTCTCGACTGAGCCGCAGTACCGCGACGATTTCGGTCCCTATGGCCCGGGCTTCGACATCGTCGACTTCGATGACCCGGCTGCGCTCGACGCGGCAATCCGGCCGGAGACCGTTGCCTTTCTCGTCGAGCCGATCCAGGCCGAGGCCGGCATCCTCGTGCCGCGCGACGGCTACCTCGCGGCCGTGCGCGAGATATGCAACCGGCACGGGATCCTGCTCATGCACGACGAGATCCAGACCGGCCTCGGGCGCACGGGCAAGCTCTTCGCCTTCGAGCACGAGGCCGCGGCCCGTCCCGACGTGCTCATCCTCGGCAAGGCGCTCGGCGGCGGCGTCTACCCCGTCTCCGCCGTGCTCGCGTCGCGCGCCGTCATGGATGTCTTCGCGCCCGGCGACCATGGCAGCACCTTCGGCGGCAATCCGCTCGCCGCCGCCGTCGGCACGGCGGCGCTCCAGGTCATCGTCGACGAGGATTTGCCGCAGCGGGCCGCGCGGATGGGACAGCGGCTCCGCTCGGGCCTGACAGGAATCGCCCGCCGGCGGATCAAATCGATCCGCGGCCGCGGGCTGCTGCTCGGCCTCGAAGTCGATCCGGCCGCCGGCACGGCGCGCGACCTGGCGCTCGAGTTGCTCGGACACGGCGTTCTCGCCAAGGACACCCACAGCCAGGTGCTGCGGATCGCCCCGCCGCTCGTCATCGATCAGCCCGACGTCGACTGGCTGCTCGAACGGCTGGCCGCCGTTCTTTAACGAAGTACTAAGTGCTTCGCGTCTTGACATACACCGCGTCACCCCAGGTTGGATGATACGGACAGGCAAGCGCAATCCTGCGAAAACCCCGCTCGGCCAGAAACCCGTCGATGTCGTCGATCTGCGGACACCCGGTGTAAAGCTCCGCGAAACTTACTTCCACATTGATCAGATCGACATGGCGCAAGGTCCGCTCCGCACCTCTCAGCACCATCAGCTCTGCGCCCTGGACGTCTATGTTCAGGACGTTGTACTCGTGTCCGGCCTGGCCCCATTCCAGCATGATGTCGTCGAGCGGCGTGCACTGCACCTCGATTTCACCGCTGGCGACGATCTGTGGGTAGATTTCGGCGTGCTTCCCCAGGCGGAGCAACGAACCGGATTGCGACGACGAAGTCAGGTGAAATTTGCGCAGCTCGCTGCTGTCCGATGCGGCCCGATTCACAAGCACGACATCGCCGATGCCACCGTGCTTCGCAAGCAGCTCGGCGTAGACGTCCGGGTTCGCCTCGACCATCACCATCCGGACGGCGCCCAGCTTGCGGTAGAGATCGATTTCCTCGCCGTGATGCGCGCCAACGTGCACCACGCCCCGCACCTGGATCCCCTGGGCCGCAACGATAGCGGCCAAGTCCGGTGATTTGCGCTCCCCGATGCCGAAATAGGGCGTCAATCGGGAGTGAACGGCGAGAAAGTTCGAGTACTGATAGTTCTCGAGCGAGTCATGCCATTCGGACACTTCCCGGAGCTTCCCCTCCATCCTGAAAATGCGATAGCCGAATGCCTGCAAATACACGAAAACGTCATGCAGACGAGCTCCGCTGTCACGGTAGGTGCCGCCGTATTCGAACTGCAGGTAGTCGATCCGGGCGTGGGACAGCAGACGGCCGCAACCCCTGAGCACGTCCAGTTCGGCGCCTTCGACATCGACTTTGAGGAAGTCGATGTGCCGGATTCCGCGCTCCCGGCAGTAATCGTCGATCGCCACGCAGCGTACCGGGATGCTTTTTGGCGCGGGCTTGCCCACGAACATCGGATCGCTGCGTTTGTAGAAACCGCTGAGCTCGTCCTGCCACTCGTAGAGCTGGAATTCACGACTGCCCTCCGCCCCGGCAACCGCAGCCTGCGTCACGACGGTGCTTCCTGGCCTGGTCGTCTCGGCCCAGGCGGTCAACGCGTTGAACGCAAGCGGGTTCGGCTCGAAAGCGTGGATGTGGGCGCGTCCCAGGCAATGGGTCTGCACCAGCCGCGACCATTCGCCGCGGTTCGCGCCCACGTCGAAGACGGTCGCATCGACGCCAATGAGCGTGCGTACGACGTACGATTCCTGCCGTGTGACGGGGCCGGCCTCCTTGCGCATATAGGGCGGGTCGAGCAGGACCGGGCTGGCCCACGGGTCGAAGGGGCAGAGCCGCCGCTCGACCGGGTCCGGTCGGAAGAACGCGCGCGCTTCCTGATTGAGCATTGCCGCGACAAACGAGAAAGTGCTGTTCGATGTCGCAAGGACCTGGGCGCGGCAAAGCGCATGGAAGTCGAGGACGTATTCAAGATCCTCGGGTATGCCGTCAAACATCCCCGCATGCACTGGCTCATAGCGGTCGAATTCACGGATCAGTGCCGGATCATCGGTTGCGACGTAGAGCAATGGATCTCGCCACTTGGGCCATGTCGATTCAAGCCACCGGTGATACCAATCGACAGGTGCGATCCAGAACCGGCCGTACCCAAAATCACCGCGGCGCAGATGCATTGCGATGACTGTCCTGTTCGGCGCAATGGCCTTGGCCCAACCCGACCGAAGAGCGGTCGCGGCCGGACCCTGGAACTGGAACAGGCTCTGCCAGCGCGCCTTGCTGTGGCCGTAGTGCCCGGAAGGAAACGCGTAAAAGCCTCTGAGGTCGACATTCGACCGCGGACGAGCGTCCGGCGCGATCGCCCCCGCGGCGTCGTACGCATGCTCTTCCAGCACGGGCAGCGCCCTGGCAATGGGAGGATCATCGAAACCGAACAGGTCCCGGCCAATCCAGTCTCCGGTTTCCACCTCGCAACGGCATCTCTCGGCATATAGCCGCAGATATCCATACTGCAGTATCTGGTTGGCAAACCTGCCCGAATGGCCGAGTGTCGACATCGACACCCGGGCTTGCGCGTGTGGCAGCGCAGGGCGGGGACGCGGCGGAAAACCCCACGCCCGGCGGGCCGCAATCACGGACAGCCGGGTGAATGGCGATGCATGCCCCGGAAGCAGGGACTCGGCCGCGCGGTACAGTGCCACCGCCTCGTCGCGCTTCCCGTGGGCCTCGAGCACGACAGCCCGTTGCAAGAGACTGGCAAAATCCTCCTGCATGGGCCCGTTCAGCCTAGAGCCAAAGCGCATCGGTGAATGTCCCGGCTCGGACCAGGCGCTGGCCCTGCAGACGAAACATCTCCCTGTTCCGGACGTCGATCAGGCAATCGCGCGGGATCACGTACTCGACCGGGCGAGCTTCGACGGACGAGTCCCGGACGCGGCGTTTCCCGTCGCGCTCTTCTATGGGGACGAAGCCTCGCCCGGGGGCCGGGAATTCCGGGTGATCGATGACGGGACGCGTGTAGATCCACCACGCGTAACGCGCATGGCTCTTGTCTAACCACGCCGCGGTAATTTTCGGCGCCTCGAGGGGGTAGTTGTTGAAGGCGAAATCGAGGCAGTGGTCGTCGGCGCTGCGGGGGGAGCTTTCGATGACGCCGTGCCATTCGGCCAGGAGCCTGCGAGCTGCCGGCGTGTCGTTGTAGAACTGCGTGGGGCCGCTGCAAATGAGCTGCGACGGGTCGTAGAAGTCGATGCTGTGCGTGAAGCCGTAGAACCGATCGCGCACGACGCGCATGTCGCCGGCGTCCCGTACGGTGACACCCTTCGGTCCATAGGCTTCCGTGTGCTCCTCGGCGAGCCAGTTGAAGATTGCAAAGTCCGCTCCCTCGTCGAGCAGCGATTCGATCCGCACCGGGCGCTGCGCGACCACACAATCGACGTCGAGATAGAGCACCGGCCGTTGGTACCGCTCGAGAAGAAAATGCACGAAGTTCGGCTTGGTGTGCGAAAGGTCCATGTCCCCCTTTTGGCTGATCGAGCAGTGCACCGAGGGCACTTCGTACAGCGCCAGCGGGAGCGCGAAGCCGCGGCAGGATTGCAGCAGTCGCTCGCCATAGCTCGCATAGCTCGGCGTCATCATCGCTCCGACGATGAAGGGGGCGCTGGAAGCTCCTCCGCGCGGTTCGGCAACGGCCCGAAGATAGTGGAATGCCATTGGGTACTGCCGGGCCTGCATGGTCAACTTCACGGCGCGCCGGGCGCTACCAACGATTCCAGCGCGATCGCGAATGCCTCTCCAAACTCTTCGGCCCTGCACAGGGATGACGCAACGAACTGGCTACGCAGGGACCTGCGTTCCGCTGCGGTACGGCGTCCCTGGAGCCCAAGGCTTGTCGCCGTCGCCACATAGCCTCCCACATCAGCGGCGCACCACTGTGCGCACCCGGCTGCCGCGAGCACCGAAGCCCCAACCCTCGACGCGTGCCGATCGCCCGTATACGAGACCACGGGCACACCCATCAGCAGCGCCTCGCAGGTCGTCGTGGTTCCATGGTACGGAAAGGTGTCGAGGGCGACGTCTACCTCGTTGTACACGGCCAGGTGCTCGGGCTCGTTGAACGGCGGCGGACGGAGCTCCAGGCGTGCCGGGTCGACCCCCCATCCAAGAAACCTCTCCGGCAGGCTTGCCCGCGTTCTCTCGTCGAACAGCGCGTGATTCTTGATCAGCAGTTTCGAGCCTGGCACGGCCGCCAATATCCTTGCCCAGGCCTCGACCAGCGACCTGTTGATCTTCGCAAGATTCCCGAAGCAACCGAACACAAGGCCGTCATGCATCCTGGTCGCGTCCACGATCGGCGGAGCATCCGACGGCGGGCGGTAGCAGAGAAAGCAACCGGGCAGTCGAACGATCGTCTCGCCCATGGAATTGGGCGTGCCCGGCGGGTCGGTGATCGCATCCGCGATCCTTGCGTCCAGCGTGTCGACACCGCTCGCGTGCGGATAGCCGAGGTACATCGCCTGGACTGGCGCAATGCGCATGGCGAATGCCTTCTGGCGGTGCCCCCCTGTCAGCCCCGACAGATCGAGTGCGACGTCCAGGGCCAACGCACGGGCGGCCATCGAGAAATCCGCGAGCTTGAGGTGGCCCATGTCGTGCCATTCAGAGGAATGTGCACGAAGCCGGGCAGTCACCTCATCGCTCGTCCGGGACACGTTCAGGACCACGGCCGCGATTCGTTCCCGGGGCAGGTTCGCCAGCAACGGCTCGAGAAAGTACGCCACGGAGTGCCGGTACAGGTCCGCGGATACCATCCCGACACGGATCGGACGATCCGTCCGCGAGACTCTTGACAGCCTTGCCGGAACACCCAGCCTGCGGCGCAGGACCGCTCCGGCCCGGCGGTGCGCGGCGGCCAGGTCACCCACGCTGGCGCGTGGGTCGTAGTTCATCGCATGCGCGAGCATGACCTGAAGGCTCGAGTCGAATGGATGAAACGCGAGCGCCCGATTCAGGGCATCCACGCTCTCCTCCGCGCGCCCCTGCCGGAACAAGGCAATCGCGTGCTCGTACAAGAGCGGCTGGTGTCGAGGGTTCGTGGCGAGCGCCGACACTGCGAGCTCTTCGGCGTCCCTGAGCCGCCAGGCGGCGGACAGCCGCGAAACCTCGGTCGCCATCGCGTCAGGCGAGTTGTCGATGGGTGATGGCGGCACGACCTTCCAATATCACTGCGAGTCGCCGGTGAGCGATTCGCGGCGGTAGCTGCGAACGACGCGAATCGGTCCCCGTATGTGTGCGTTGAAGGTGTCGAGCTCTTCAGCCGGGATCCAGTATTCCCTGTGCTCTGCCCCACCGACCTGCCTGACCTCAAACTGGCCGAGGTAGGCCCGATCGATGTCGAACTCCGTCACGTACCCCGCACCGTCCTGAAGGACGTTCCACTGCCGCGTTATCTGGTCCGCATACTCGAGAGTCAGCACGGGATAGAAAATGGGTTGTTCGGGCAGACGCGGAGGAAAGCGCGCCCATCCGCTCTCCGCGATGAGGTTGAGCTCAGCCGGACCTACGGGTCGGTACAGGGTAAGGATCGGCACGAGTCTCCGATGACAATGGCAGTGCCAGGCCAGTCGCCCCTGGGATCAGCTCATCACGCAGACGGACTTGAGCTCGGTGTACATCTCGATGGCGGCCCGCCCGCTCTCCCGGCCGATACCCGACTGCTTGTAGCCGCCGAAAGGCATGTTCGGATCGACGTAGCCATGGCAGTTGACCCAGACCGTGCCGGCCTTGATCTTCGGGATGAGCCGGTTCACGGTCGTGAGATCGTTCGACCAGATGCTGGCGCTCAGGCCGTAATTCGTGCTGTTCGCGATCTTCGCGATCTCGTTCAGATCGTCGAAGCGCTGCGCGACGAGCACGGGACCGAAGATCTCCTCCTGCACGACACGGATGTCGCTGCGGGTCGTCGCAAGCACGGTCGGGCGTACGTAGTAACCGGGGTGCGAGGGCGCATCGCCGCCGGTGACGACGCTCGCGCCTTCCTTGCGGCCGCTTTCGATGTACGACAGGACGCGATCCTGCTGCTCCTTCGAGACCAGCGGGCCCATCTCGGTCTGCGGGTCGAGCCCGGGCCCGAGCTTGATCTTCGCGGCCGCCGCAGCGACGCCTTCGACGACCTTGTCGTAGATCTTGCTGTGCACGTATAGCCGTGAACCGGCGGCGCAAACCTGCCCGGCGTTGAAGAAGATCGCATTGGCCGCGCCGCCGATCGCGCCGTTGACGTCGAAATCCGGCAGGACGATGACGGGCGACTTGCCGCCGAGCTCGAGCGAGACGCGTTTCAACGTGGCGGTCGCCTCGCGATTGATGAGCTTGCCCACCTCGGTCGATCCCGTGAAGGCGATCTTGTCGATGCCGGGATGCTTGACGAGAGCCGCGCCCGTCGACTCTCCATAACCCGTGAGGATATTCACGACGCCCGGCGGGAAACCCGCCTCGACGATGAGCTCGCCGAGCCGAAGCGCCGTCAGCGGCGTCTGTTCCGCGGGCTTGAGTATTACCGTGCAACCCGCCGCAAGCGCGGGCCCGAGCTTCCAGGTTGCCATCGCGAGCGGAAAATTCCACGGGATGATCTGCGCCACGACGCCGACGGGCTCGCGCCGAGTGTAGGCGTGGACGCGACCATCGCCGCGCGCAGGCACGGAGATGTCGATCGTCGAGCCTTCGATCTTCGTCGCCCAGCCAGCCATGTAACGTAAGTAGTCGCGACTGCCGGCGATATCGATGATGCCGGCCATGAACTTCGTCTTGCCGTTGTCGATGCTCTCGAGCTCGGCGAGCTCGTCCTTGTGCTTTTCGATCAGGTCCGCGAGCTTCCAGATCAACGCCTCGCGCTGCGCCGGCAGGAACTTCGACCAGGGCCCTTCCTCGAGGGCGTGGCGCGCAGCAGCGACGGCACGTTCGACGTCCGCGCCATTGGCATCCGGGGTGGCGGCGATCTGGCGCCCGGTTGCCGGATCCACGACGGGTACCGTCGTCGCCGATTTCGAATCGACCCACTCGCCGTTGATCAGCAGGCGCGGCTTCTTCTTCA
>Ga0315910_10004076_pt1 | contig 12294 bp, 8 predicted proteins | sample EdamamesoilMG_FD_204470 | JGI IMG/M metagenome (GOLD analysis project Ga0315910, IMG submission 204470) | Garden soil microbial communities collected in Santa Monica, California, United States - Edamame soil | ecosystem: Environmental > Terrestrial > Soil > Garden | place: USA: California... | reverse complement strand
TGGCCCTGGCGCACGCCCGGGCGAAGGGAGCAAAGTCATGAGCCGGCACCAGATCAGCTTGACGGTCAACGGCGAGAAGGTGACGCGCGAGGTCGAGGCGCGCACCCTGCTCGTTCATTTCATCCGGGAGCACCTCGAGCTCACGGGCACGCACATCGGGTGTGACACCACCAGCTGCGGCGCCTGCACAGTCGTGCTCGACGGCCGCGCCGTCAAGAGCTGCACCGTGTTCGCCGTCCAGGCGGATCAAGGCAACCTCGAGACGATCGAGTCTCTCGCCGCAGGCGGCAAGCTGCACCCGTTGCAGGAGGGCTTCTGGGAAAAACACGGCTTGCAGTGTGGCTATTGCACGCCGGGCATGATCATGAGCGCGAAGAGCTTGCTGGCTCGCAAGCCGCGGCCGACAGAGGCCGAGATTCGCGAAGGCATCAGCGGCAACATCTGCCGCTGCACCGGCTACAACAAGATCGTCGAGGCGATTGCGTACGCCGCCGACAAGCTGCAGGAGGCTCGCTGAATGGCACACCTGGAACCCCGCGTCGAACGCCACACCCCCAAGGCCGCCGGCACCTCGGCGCGCGTCGAGACGACGGACACGGTCGAGACCAAGACGCCCGAGAAGGTGTGCGGCATGGGCCACCGCATGAAGCGCAAGGAGGACCCGCGCTTTCTGCAGGGCAAGGGCCGTTATGTCGATGACATCAAGCTCCCCGGCATGCTGCACATGGCGATCGTGCGCAGCCCGTACGCGCACGCCAAGATCCTGAACATCGACCCGAGCGAAGCCCTGGCGTTGCCCGGTGTGGTCGCGGTGATCACCGGCAAAGATCTGAAGGCGGCCGGCAACCTGCACTACATGCCGACCCTGATGAGCGACACGCAGCCCGTGCTGCCGATCGACAAGGTCCTGTACTACGCGCAAGAGGTGTGCGCGGTGATCGCGACGGATCGCTACATCGCCGCCGACGCTCGCGAGAAAGTGCTCGTCGAATACGAGCCGCTCGAGCCCGTGATCGATCCGCACAAGGCCCTCGAGGACAAGATCATCGTCCGCGAGGACAAGGAGAAGCAGACGAACCACGTCTGGCACTGGCGCGCTGGCGACGCGGCCGCGACCGACGCGGTCTTCGCGCGCGCGGCGCATGTGGTCAAGGAAGACATCTACATCCCGCGCATTCACGTCTGCTCGATCGAGACGTGCGGCATGGTGGCCAACTACGACAAGGCGCGCGAGCACATGCAGCTCTACATGACCTCGCAGGCGCCGCACGCTCACCGCACGGTCTTTGCGCTGGTCAGCGGCCTGCCCGAGCACAAGATCCAGGTCATCTCGCCGGATATCGGCGGTGGCTTCGGCGGCAAGGTGCCGGTCTATCCTGGTTATGTCGTGTGCGCGGTGGCGAGCCTCGTCACGGGAAAGCCGATCAAGTGGATCGAGGATCGCAGCGAGAACCTGCAAGCGGACAGCTTCGCGCGAGACTACCACATCAAGGCGGAGCTGGCGGCGGACGCCACGGGCAAGCTGACCGGGTTGCGCGTGCGCACGATCTCCGATTGCGGCGTGGCGGACGCGGCGGCCAATCCGTCCAAGTTCCCTGCCGGCCTCTACAGCATCTGCACCGGCTCCTACCAGCTCGAGGCGGCGGACGTGCAGGTGGACGGCGTGTACACGAACAAGCCACCGGGTGGTGTCGCATATCGTTGCTCTTTCCGGGTCACCGAAGCCGTGCACTTGATCGAGCGCATGGTGGACATCATGGCCCACGATCTCGGCCGCGACCCGGCCGAGTTCCGGCTCGCGAACTTCATCCGCCCGGAGCAGTTCCCGTACAAGAGCCCCACGGGCTGGGAGTACGACAGCGGCAACTACGAGGCGGCGCTGCTCAAGGCGATGACGATGATCGACTACGCCGCGCTCCGCAAGGAGCAGGCGGAGAAGCGCGCTCGCGGCGAGCTCATGGGTATCGGCATCTCCAGCTTCACCGAGGTCGTCGGCGCGGGGCCGGCGGCGGACTACGACATCCTCGGTATCAAGATGTTCGACTCGGCCGAGATCCGCATCCACCCCACGGGCAAGGCGATCGCTCGGCTCGGCACCAAGTCGCAAGGGCAGGGGCACGAGACCACGTACGCGCAGATCATCGCGGAGGAGCTCGGCTTGCCAGCGTCGGACGTGCAGGTCGAGGAGGGCGACACGGACACGGCACCGTACGGCCTCGGCACCTACGCCAGCCGCTCGACGCCGACGTCGGGCGCCGCAGCCGCCATGGCCGCTCGGAAAATCCGCGCCAAGGCCAAGAAGATAGCCGCCTATCTGCTGGAGGTGGGCGAGCAGGATCTGGAGTGGAACATCGACCGCTTTCAGGTCAAAGGCTCGCCCGATCAGGCCAAGACGATCCAGCAGATTGCCTTCGCGGCCTACACCAACCACCCGCCCGACATCGAGGCGGGGCTGGAGGCGACGGACTACTACAATCCGCCAAACCTCACCTTCCCGTTCGGCAGCTACATCTGCGTGGTCGACATCGATCCGGGCACCGGCGCCGTGAAGATCCGCCGCTTCGTCGCGGTGGACGACTGCGGCAAGATCATCAACCCGATGATCGTCGAGGGGCAGATCGAGGGTGGCCTGACGATGGGGCTCGCCCCGGCCATGTTCGAGGAGATCGTCTATGACGAGAACGGCCAGAACCTGACCGGCACCATGGCAGACTACCTGCTGCCGACGGCGGTCGAGTCGCCCAAGTGGGAGCTCGGCAAGACGATCACGCCGTCCCCGCACCATCCCTTCGGAGCGAAAGGGGTCGGCGAGTCACCGACGGTGGGTGCGCCGCCCGCGATCGCGAACGCCGTCGTCGATGCCCTCTGGCACCTCGGCGTGCGCCATCTCGATATCCCGATCACCCCCTATCGAGTCTGGAAGGCGCTGCGCCAGCACGGCGTTCAGGGTTGACCAGCGGGCCCGCCGCGCGCGCCTCGCTGGGGACCGAGCGCGCGCGGCGGGGTCTCGACTCCTGGCGGCTGTCTGGGCCGCGCGCGCTGCGGGCCAACGTTTCCGCCTGCGGCGATTTCAGCCGTTCGGGGCTCGAAGCGCCGTTCGTCCCGTGCCATAGCCAGACGGCGGCGCCGTAGAGCCCGTTTTCACGACACATGGCCCCAATCAGTACGGCTACAGAGAACGACGGTGCGCAGCTCGCCGCGGCGTTGCGCGCGTCCGCGATCGTGCTGGCCGCGGGGTTGTCCCGGCGCATGGGGCCACAGAACAAGCTGCTGCTGCCGATGGAGGGGGAGCCGCTGGTGCGGCGCGCCGTCGGACGGGTGCTCGGCGTCGGCTTCGTGGAGGTCGTGGTCGTGCTCGGGCACGCCGCGGATGAGGTCGGGCACGCGCTCGCCGGCCTGCGCGTTCGCACGGTGCTCAACGCCGAGTATGCATCGGGCCAGGTGAGCTCCGTCCGGACCGGGCTGGCCGCGCTGGCGGAGCCGGTCGATGCCGTCCTGGTTTGCCTGGGTGACCAACCGCTGCTCACGAGCGACGATCTGCGCGCCGTGCTCGGCGCTTATGCCACGCGCCCACACGGTTCCATCCTGGTCCCGTTTCGGGGCGATCGGCGCGGCAACCCCGTGATGATCGACGCGGGCAGCGCGCGCGAGACGCTCGAGCACGGCACCAACTTCGGCTGCCGACATTTCATCGATCGCCACCCCGAGCGCGTGTATCGCTGGCAGGCGCCGAGCGATCACTACGTCCGCGACGTGGATGAGCCGGCGGACTACCAGGCGCTGGTCGGCGGCCGCGCGCCATGAAATTCGAGCGCGTCCCGCTCGGCACCGCCGAAGGCCACATCCTCGGGCACAACGTCTCGTACCAGGGCCGGCGCATGCTGAAGAAGGGGCGCCGCCTGGGTGCCCGGGAGCTCGGTGTGCTGGCGGAGGCCGGCAGCGAGTATGTCTACGTCGCGAAGCTCGGCCCCGACGACGTCGCGGAGGATGCGGCGGCGCTGCGTATCGGGCGCGCGCTCGCGTCCAGCGGCGGCGTGCTGCTGAAGCCCGCTTACGGGGGGCGCGCCTCGCTGCTGGCGCCCGGGCACGGAGTGCTGGAGGTCGCGCGGGAAACGCTGCTCGAGCTGAACCTGCTCGATGGCGTCACGCTCGCCACGCTGCCCGGCGGGCGAGCGGTCGGGCCGTCGCAGGCGCTCGGCACCCTGAAGGTCATCCCGTTCGCCTTGCCCGAAGCGATCGTCGTCGCAGCCGAGGCCGTCGCAGCGCGGCAGCCGATCTCGTTTCGCCCGCTCGCTCCGCGCCGCGTCACCCTCATCGTGAGCGGCGCCGCGAGCCGCCGCGAAAAGCTGTACGAGCCGTTTCGTCTTTCACTCGGCGAACGCCTGAGCGGCCTCGGCCAGCCCTCGCTCGGCGGCGTGTATGTCGCGCTGGGAGCAGATCCCGAGAGCGAGCTCGCGCTCGCCATCGCCGCCCAGCTGGACGCCGGCGTCGAGCTGCTGATCGTCGTGGGCGAGACCGCCACGATGGATGCCGATGACCTCGCGCCCCGCGCCATCGCGCGCGCCGGGGGCACGGTCGACGTGGTCGGGGCGCCGGTCTTCCCGGGCAATCTGCTCTTGCTCGGCCACCGTGGCTCGGCGCTGATCCTGGGCGCGCCGGGCTGCGTGCGCAGCCGCGCCCGCAACGTCGTCGACCTGATCCTGCCGCGGCTGCTGCTCGGGCAGCGGCTCAGCCGCCGCGACGTGGCAGAGCTGGGGCAGGCGGGCTTGCTCGACGAGGGGGGCGGTGGCAATTCGCCCGAGGCGGCCGCCGATGACTGAGGGACCTGTCGACGACTTGCCAGCGGAGCGGCTGCGGCTCGACTTCCCCGCGCTGGCTGCCGGAGCGCCGCTGGTTTACCTGGACAACGCCGCCACCACCCAGAAGCCCGAGAGCGTGATCGAGGCGGTGGCGAGCTACTACCGGGCGGGCGCAGCCAACGCGCACCGCGGCGCCCATCGACTCGGCGCCAGCGCCAGCGCCGCCTACGAGGCCGCGCGCGCCGAGGTGCAGCGGCTGATCGGCGCGGAGCACCCGGACGAGATCGTGCTGACGAGCGGCTGCACCGCCGCCATCAACCTGGTGGCGCACGCGTTCGGTGACGAGCGGGTGGGCGCGGGCGATGACGTCATCGTCACGACCCTCGAGCACCACGCCAACCTGCTGCCGTGGCAGCGCCTGTGCCAGCGTCGTGGCGCGCGCTTGCGCGTGTTGCCCGCGAGCCCGGAGGGCGAATTGCGCCTCGACGTGCTCGAGTCCTGGCTCACGCCGCGCACACGGCTCGTGGCCGTCACCCATGTCGCGAACACCACCGGCGGGGTCTCGTCGCTCGGCGAGATCGTCGCGCTCGCGGCTCGAGTCGGCGCGCGGGTGCTGGTCGATGGCGCTCAGGCGATCGCGCGGCTGGCGGTCGATGTGCGGGCCATCGGTTGCGATTTCTACGCGTTCTCGGGCCACAAGCTGTATGCCCCGGCGGGCATCGGCGTGCTGTACGGGCGACGCGAGCTGCTGGCCAGCCTGGGTCCCTTCATCACCGGCGGAGGTATGGTCGATGTCGTCACCCCCGAGGCCTCGACGTACGCGGCGGCGCCTAGCCGCTTCGAGGCGGGCAGCCCGAACGTCGAAGGGGCGATCGGGCTCACGCGCGCGATCGAATACCTGCGGGCAGCGGGCATCGAGCGCGTCGCCCGGCACGACGAGGCGCTGACCCGCTACGCGCGCGAGCGGCTCCGCGCCGTGCCCGGCGTGCAGCTCATCGGTGAGCCGCGGCGTTCGCTCGGCGTCGTCTCCTTCGTGATGGCTGGGGTGCACGCGCACGACCTCAGCACGATCGTCGATGACGCGGGCGTGGCCGTGAGGGCCGGACACCACTGCGCGCAGCTCGCCATGCAGCATTTTGGGGTTTCGGCGACGGTGCGCGCCTCGTTCGGTCTGTACAACACGCGCGCGGACATCGACGCCTTGTGCGCGGCGCTGGACAGAGCCCGGGAGATCTTCGGACCGTGAGTCACCTCGGAAAGCTGTACCAGAAGGCCATCCTCGAGCACGACAAGGCGCCCCGTCACGCCGTGGCCGTGGCTGCGCCCACGCACCGCGCCGAGGCGAACAACCCGCTGTGCGGCGACCGGGTCGCGTTGACGTTGTCTCTGGTCGACGGGCGCATCGCCGACATCGGTTGCGAGGTCAAAGGCTGCGCGATCTGTCGAGCGTCGGGCTCGATGCTCGCCGAGCGGGCTATCGGTGGCGAGTCCGCCGAGGTGCTCGAAACGGGCCGGCGATTCATCGCCGCACTGGCTCCGGCGCCGGCGGCCGAGGCTTCCGCGGGCGAGGCAGCGGCCAGTCCGGCAGCGGCGGGCGAGGCCTGGGGCCCGCTCGCCGCCTTGCTCGAAGCGCGCCGCTATCCCAATCGCCAGCGCTGCGCGACGCTGCCCTGGGAGGCCCTCGAGGCCGCCCTGCGCCATACCCCCTCGAGCCCTGCCCCCTGAGCCGTGCGCCCCTTCAGAGCTCGCTGTCGAGGGCAGACAGCAGCGCGTAGTCGAACGCGATCTTTCCGCTCTGGGTCGCCCGAGTCAACAGAAACAGGCGCCCGCCGTCCAGCGCGAGCCCGTCCGCGCGATCGTTGTCCGTGAGCCCGAGCTGGAGCGCCGACGAGCGGGCGCCGTCGGCCGAGAAGCGCGCGACGAAGCTGTCGAAGGCGCCCTGATTCGGAGCCGCGAAGCTGGCTGCGGTGCGCCCGGCGATCCAGATGTCGCCGCGCGCGTCGACGACGACGGCCGAGGCGGCGCCCATCGCTGCGTCCTCGAGCTCGACCGTCCAGATTGGCTCGCCTGCCGGCGAATACTTGGCGAGCAGGGGGCGGCCCCCGAAGACGACGCCCGGTCCGGCGACGCTGCCACCGGTCTGGCCGGCGACGTAGACAGCGCCGCTGTCGTCGACCGCCACGGCCTCGGCAGCGTCATAGTCCTCGCCGCCGAGCTGCGCCGTCCAGAGCAGATCGCCCGCGCCCGAGTAGCGCGCGACGAAAGCGTCCGCCGAGCCGTTGCTCTCGGTCTGCACGTCGCCGAATGTATATCCCGCGAGCACCACGTCACCGCTCGCCGCGGCGGCGACGCTGGTCGCGATCTCGTCGAGACCTGGGCTGCTGCCCAGCTGCCGCACGTAGACGAGCTCGCCATCCTCGGCCAGCCTGGCGAGGAAAGCGTCGCGGTCGGTGCCGTCCCGAGCCCCCTCGAGCGCGCTGCGCGTCTCGCCCACGACCAGCGCGGCGCCGCTCGGGTCGAGGCTCACAGCGAGCGCCGCGTCCGGCTCCGAGCCGCCGAGCTGGCGCGTCCAGAGCAGCTCACCCGTGGCGGAATAGGCCGCGGCAAAGGCATCGCCGAAGCCCTGCGCGGGCCCGCCCAGCGAACCGCTGGATTGTCCGGCGATCAGCACGCGAGCACCGCGGCTGGCGCTGGCGTTGGCGGCGTCCGACTCCGAGGACCCCAGCTGGCGCGTCCACAGCACCGATCCATCCGAGCCGGAGTAAGCGGCGAGCGAGGCGTCGCGCGTCTCCGACGAGACCGCCCCGGCGACAAACAGCACGCCGTCCGAGGCCGACAGGCTCGCGCCGGCCAGCGGCGCAGCGGCGGAGCCGAGCCGCGTCTGCCACAGCACGCCGTCGCTCGCCGGGCCTTCCTGGCGAGCCTCGTCCTCTCTGGATTGTGCGGCGCTCGTGCTCGCGGCTGCCGCGAGCGTGTCCTCGCGCTCGGGCGAGGGCCATTGCATGCAGCCGCACGCGGCGAGTAAAAACCAGGGCCAGCGAGCGCCCCCGCGAGTCTCGGGACCGGCCAGGTTGGATCTGCGAATCGAGCTCATGATCATCGTCTCATCTCCGGGGACTTCGAGGGCGGCGGGTACTCGCGAGACGGAGCCGACGAGTCCCGCGGCGTGTCTCGCTTAGCCATGGAGCCTCGGTTTGCGCCGACTGCGTCGGTCTGTCGCCCGCGAAGGTGTGTCGTCCCTAGGTACGATGCAGACGGCGTACCCGCACGTTAAGCACGAGTAATTCGCACGGGCCTCGGGCCTTCGTGCTGCTGGTCGACGCCGTGGGATGGGTTTGCGTCGCGCATATGATGCACGCGTGCAACACTGCCTCGTCGCGTTCGTGCTTGAAGCGTCGCTGCGACGTGCCTCATGCGCGTGGCGCCGGGGCGGCGCTCACGCCCGCCGGGCGAGCTCTCCGACCTGCGAAGGATGCGGCAATCTGCCAGCCGGATCTGGCTCTGGAACACGCTTGGAGCGCGACGCGCCTCGGTGTCCATCGTCTCGCGCAAAAGCGCCCAGCTGTGGCAGCGTTTTTTTTGCCCAGCCGTGATCGACGGGACCAGCCCGCTGGCTCGGGCAGCGTCAAATTCTGCCGGATAGCCCGCGGCTTTGGCACCTCTCGTGTCATTTTGCCCACCCAGCGGGGTCTGTCCGGAGTAAACGTCAGACGTGCAACGAAGCATGTCTCTGGGGAGTGGAGAGCTGTTGCGGCACGTCCTGGGGCTCCTGTCAGCCGAGGCCTTCGTGGTCGACGGGGCCGGTCGGTTCAGCTGGAATTTGGACGGCGGAAGCTCGGACGGAAGCGCCGATGCAAATGCGCCACGAGGCAACGTTTTCGATCTGTATGGTGTTACCGCGGAGGCTCGCGCTGCGCTGGGGCGTGTGCTGTCGGGAGCCGAACCGGAGGTCACCTTCACCATCGAGCGTGAGAGTCGGTTTATCGAGGTTCGGTTGCGTGCGTTGCGAGACGATCACGGAGTGGTAGGGGCTGTGGGCAGCACTGCCATCGTGACCGAGCGTGTCCACCTGGAGCGGGCCTTCGCCGCGAGCGAGGCGCGCCTGCACCAGATGGTGAACTGCAATATCCCGATCTTCTTCTGGGAGCGGAGCGGGGCGATCACGCTCGCAAATGACGCGCTGCTGGCTCTGCTGGGCTACACGCGAGACGAGCTGAAGGCGGGCGTTCTCAACTGGAAGGCGCTCACGCCTCCCGATCTCTGGGGCGCGGACGATGCTGCGTTGAGCGAGATCGATCGGGGCAGGCGCGCTGTCCCCATGGAGAAAGAGTACCTGCACAAGGACGGCCACCGCATCCCGGTCTTGATCGGCGGCGCGGGCTTCGACGAGAGCCACAGCGCCGGCGTCACGTTCGTGATCGACGAGTCCGAGCGCAGGCAACAAGAACGCCTGCGCAGAAGCGCAGAAGCGCAGCTGCGGCACGCCGTGAATTGCACGCCCTTCGTCCTGTGGTCCATCGACAACCAGGGTGTCTTCACGCTGTCCGAGGGGCGAGGTCTCGAGGCGCTCGGTTTGCGGCCGGGCGAGGTCGTCGGCAAGAGCGTATTCGACGTCTATGCGCAGGTTCCGGAGGTGACCGATGCCGTGCGCACCGCGCTGGCTGGCGGCGAGTTCCCCCACACCGTGAACATCGAGGGGCGCTTGTTCGAGACCCGGACGTTTCGCCTCACAGACGCTGCCGGTCAGCCCGTGGGGCTCGTCGGCATGTCGCTGGATAGCACCGAGCGCCAGCGCGCCGAGGCCGAGCGTATGCGCTTGCAGGCCAAGCTGCTCGAGGTGCAGCGGCTCGAGAGCCTCGGCTTGATGGCGGGGGGCATCGCGCACGATTTCAACAACATCCTGACCGTCATCCTCGGCAACGCGAGCACGGCACGCCTGTCGCTCTCCGAGAGCGACGAGGTGCGCGCCGACATCGACAACGTCATCGCCGCCGGGCAGCGCGCCGCCGAGCTGACGCGTCAGATGCTCGCGTACTCAGGTCGTGGCCGCTTCGATGTACGGGCTCTGGACCTGTCGGGGTTGGTTCGAGACATCGCCGGGCTGATCGGCACGACGCTGTCGCGCAGGGTGCAAGTGACGACCGAGCTCGCGCCCGTGGCCCCGGTGCGGGCAGACGCGGCGCAGCTGCAACAAGTGATCATGAATATCGTGGTCAACGGGGTAGAGGCCTGCGGCGATCAGCCGGGGACGGTCGCGATCCGCACGGGCGAGCAGCATCTGGACGCGGACGATCCGTTGCTCGAGGCCGGGCTGCGGCCGGGGCGCTACGTGTTCCTGGAGGTGAGCGACGACGGCTGCGGCATGGACGCGATCACGATCGCCAAGATCTTCGACCCGTTCTTCACGACCAAGTTTACCGGACGGGGCCTCGGCCTCGCCGCGGTGGTCGGCATCGTGCGCGCCCACGAGGGCACCATCGACGTCGAGTCGGCGGTCGGCAAGGGCAGCCGCTTCAGGGTTTTGTTGCCATGTTCGGACGAGCCGATCGCGACCCCGGCACGAGCATCGCGGTACTACCGCGGCCAGGGTGTCGTGCTGGTGATCGACGACGATATGAGCGTGCGCCAGATCATCGCGAAGATGCTCGCCTCCCTCGGCTTCTCCGTGATCGACGCCGCCGGTGGCCGACAGGGGCTGCGCGCGCTGGAGCAGCGAGCGCGGGAGATCGCTCTGGTGCTGCTCGATCTGACCATGCCGGAGATGGACGGCGAGGAGACGCTGCGAGCCATCCGGAAGCTCAGCCCGGTGCCCGTGGTCTTGATGAGCGGCTACGGCGAGAGCGAAGCCATGCTGCGCTTCGCCTCGCAGCGCCTGGCGGGCTTCCTGCAGAAGCCATTCACCGCCCAGCAGATCGGGGACGTCTTGGGCCAGGCGCTCGAGCCGGGCGCTGCCGGCCGCGCCGTATCGAGCACCGGCACCTGAAGGGTGGGAGAGCCGCCTCCGTGTGTGTCAGCCGCGGCAGCGGCATGTGCCCGGGGCGAAAATCAGCGGCGAGAAACAGGGCGAGAAACACGGTGGGCCCGTCCAAGACGGGCGCAGCTGCCTCGGAGGCGCCCTGACGGGTGCGGGCGAGACCAAAAAGGCACGGTAAATGGCCTCGCAGCGCGGCGGCTGAGAGGGCGGCGGCGCAGGGGCTGACGCAGCGGCTGACAAAAGAGCCGAGCGCGGACGCCGAGGGCAGGCTGAAGTTTCCGCGCCCCGAGGCCCGAGGAGCCGGGGTGGGCTGGCCCCAGCGACCATGCTGGATTAGGCTAAACGAGACACTTGTCGCTCGAAAACGCCCACAAAGAGTCGTCGCGCGGCCCCGGCGCAGCGGACCCCGTGACGGCCCTGGTCCTCTCTGGCGGTGGTATGCGGGGTGCCTACGAGGTGGGCATCATGTCCGGCCTGCTCGAGGCGCTGAGCAAGAGCGGCCATCCCATGTCGCCCTTTCAGCTCGCCGCCGGCGCCTCGGTGGGCGCGGTGAACGCCACCTACGTCGCGGCCAACGCGCATGCGCCCGGCTTGAACCTCGACCAGCTGATCGCGGCCTGGACGGGGATGGATTTCTCCACCGTCTTCAGCCCGCAGCTGCTCAGCTTCTTTCGCCAGCTATTCAAGGGCACGATGCCGCCGGCGCGGGAGCAGCAGCGGCTCGGCGTCTCGCTCTTGAACCCGGCCCCGCTCGAGGAGCTGGTCAAGGCGGCCGTCAATTTCGAGAGCCTGCACACCAACATCCAACGCCGCGCGCTGGGCGGGCTGTTCATCGCGGCGCTGCAGGTGGCCACGGGCAAGACGGTCATTTTCAGCGAGCTCGCGGACGGCACGATCTATCGCAAGAGCAAGGACCCGCGGCGCGCCGTCCACGTCGAGCCGATCACGCTCGATCACGTGCTGGCGTCCACGGCCATCCCGCTCTTGTTCCCGGCGCGGCGCGTGGGCAGCGAGTTCTATTGCGACGGCGGCTTGCGGCTCAACACGCCGATCGCCCCCGTCATCCGCGCCGGCGCCGAGCGGCTGATCATCGTGTCGACGACCTATGTCGATCGCGCCAGCGCTCCCGCGGATCTGTCGACGTACCCGTCGCTGGCGTTCCTGCTGGGCAAGGTGCTCAACGCGCTGCTGGTGGACCCGCTCGCGTACGATCTTCAGATCCTGGCGCGCATCAACGACCTGGTGGACGTGCACCAGCGCGGTCTGAGCCCGCACGCGACGGACGAGCTGGGGCGGCGCATGGTGCGACGACGGGGGGCGTCCTATCGCCACATCGAGACGCTCGTTTTCGTTCCCTCCCGAGACATCGCGCGCCTCGCCGCGAGCTACTTGAAGGATAATATCAAGCGCTTCGACATCGGCTTGCTCGCGCGCCGGCTGCTGCGCACGGCGGCGGAGGAAGGCAACGCGGATTGGGCTACCTACCTGCTGTTCGATGGTGGGTTTGCCGAGCAGGTGATC
>Ga0315910_10004075_pt1 | contig 12295 bp, 8 predicted proteins | sample EdamamesoilMG_FD_204470 | JGI IMG/M metagenome (GOLD analysis project Ga0315910, IMG submission 204470) | Garden soil microbial communities collected in Santa Monica, California, United States - Edamame soil | ecosystem: Environmental > Terrestrial > Soil > Garden | place: USA: California... | reverse complement strand
AGAAATACAGCTTGAGGGTTGGTTTCGGACGCTCGGGCCTCGGTGCGGGCCAGCTGCCTGCGCCGGCCCTCGTGGCGGTGCCCGTGGCGGCTGCAGCAGCGGAAGCGCCGGCCGCCAAAGCTGAAGAGACCGGGGTGGTCTTCGTGACGTCTCCGTTCGTGGGCACCTTCTATCGCTCACCCTCGCCCGACAGCGGACCCTTCGTAGAGGTCGGTTCAGTGGTGAAGCCTGGCCAGGCGCTTTGCATCGTCGAGGCCATGAAGCTCATGAACGAGATCGAGTCCGAGCACGGCGGCACCGTCGTCGAGATCCTGGTCGAAAACGGTACCAGTGTCGAGTTCGGTCAGAAGTTGTTCAAGTTGAAGCAGGGCTGAGCCCGTTTCGGAAGACACGCGTCTTCCTTGCCCGTTCCCTTCGCGCCCCCGAGCAGTCCTCGATGTTCAAGAAAGTACTCATCGCCAACCGCGGAGAAATCGCCATCCGCATCATTCGTGCATGCCGCGAGCTCGGCATCGCTACGGTCGCCGTGCACTCCGAGGCCGACGCGGGTGCCCTGCACGTACGTTTTGCCGATCAAGCGGTTTGCATCGGACCTGCCTCCGCTTCGGCGAGCTACCTGCACATCCCGAACTTGATCAGCGCCGCCGAGGTGACGGCGGCAGACGCGATCCACCCGGGCTACGGGTTCTTGTCCGAGAGTTCCCACTTCGCGCAGGTCGTCGAGAAGTGTGGCCTGCATTTCATTGGACCCACCTCTGCAGCCATGGAGCTGTGGGGCGACAAAGTGCGCGCTCGTGAAGCCGCCATCAAGTTCGGGTTGCCGCTCTTGCCGGGGACGGGCGCGCTCGAGAACGTGAGCCACGCCGAGGAAGAGGCGCGGCGCATCGGCTTCCCCGTCATGATCAAGGCGCGCGGCGGAGGTGGCGGTCGCGGCATGCGCATGGTGCACTCCGAAGCGGACGTGCGCCGCGCTTTCGAGAGCGCGACGGCCGAGGCCTCGAGCGCCTTCAAGAACCCAGAGCTCTACCTCGAACGACTCTTGCTCAGGCCGCGCCACATCGAGTTTCAGGCGCTCGCCGACAAACACGGGCAGGCTTGGACCTTCGGTGAGCGGGAGTGTTCGCTGCAGCGCCGCAACCAAAAGCTCATCGAAGAATCCCCCAGCCCCGCGATGACGCCCGAGCTCAGGGCGGAGATGGGCGAAACGATCCGGCGCGCGTTGCTCGAGACCGGCTACACCGGCCTCGGCACGCTCGAGTTCTTGATGGACGAGGATCGCAAGCTCTACTTCATGGAGATGAACACGCGCGTCCAGGTGGAGCACCCGGTCACCGAAATGGTGACGGGGGTCGATCTGGTGATTCAGCAGATCCGCGCGGCCGCAGGCGAAAAGCTCTCGCTGCCCGACACGCGCCCCTGGAAGTTCCGCGGACATGCCATCGAGTGCCGCGTGATGGCGGAGGATCCGGACACGTTCGCCCCCTGGCCCGGCAAGATCACGGAGTATCACGCGCCGGGCGGCACTGGCGTCCGCGTCGACTCGGGCGTGTACGGTGGCTGGACGGTACCGAGCGTGTACGATTCGTTGTTGTCGAAGGTGATCGTCCACGCCCCCACGCGCGAACAGGCTCTGGTGCGCATGGGGCGAGCGCTCGACGAATACATCATCGGCGGCATTCGCACCAACATCGCCCTGCACAAGTACCTGCTCGTAGACCACGAAGTGCGCGCCGGCACCATGACCACCCGCACGATGGAACGCATCCAAGCCGAACGCCTAGAGCGCGTCAGACAAACCAAAGGGTAAGTCCCGCGCGCGAGCGCGAGCCCGAAAATAGGCAGCTCGTGCCCCTGTCCGCCCCTTGAGCTACAACGTGCCCGTGGACGACCTCGTGCCGCGGGTGCTCTCGGGCGACGTTCGGGCGCTGGCGCGCGTGTGTCGCTTCATCGACGACCAGCGCCCCGGCTACCGAGAGCTCCTCGCCCAGCTCTACCCTCACGCCGAGCGCGCCTGGGTCGTCGGCATTACGGGGAGTCCGGGCGCCGGCAAGAGCACGCTTACCGACGCGCTGGTGACTGACTTTCGTGCGCGCGGTTGGCGCGTCGGCGTGGTCGCGATCGATCCGACGAGTCCGTTCACCGGCGGGGCCTTCCTCGGCGACCGCATCCGGCTCCAGCGCCATTTCCAGGACCCCGAGGTCTTCATCCGTTCGCTCGCGACGCGCGGCGCGCTGGGCGGGCTATCGCGCACGACTCAAGACACCGTCGTGGCCGTCGCCGCCTGGCAGGCCCAGGTCGTACTCGTCGAGACCGTGGGCGTGGGACAAGACGAAGTGGACGTCGCCGGAGCGTCCGATACGACCTGCGTGGTGGTCGCTCCCGGCATGGGCGATGACATCCAGGCAACGAAAGCTGGCATCCTCGAGTCTGCCGACATCTTCGTCGTCAACAAAGCCGATCGCGACGGCGCCGACGCGGCGGTCCGCGATCTCGAAACGATGCTGGCGCTCGGCGCTGCGCTCGAACACTCGAAGAGCGCCTCCGCGTCACCGAGCTTCCGAGGTCACGCTGCCGGCACGGGGCTCGTCCGCGAGCCTGGCGCGGGGTGGGTGCCGCCGATCGTGCGCTCGGTCGCTACCCAAAACACGGGCATCGCCGAGCTCGTCCGAGAGATCGACCGGCATCGCGCGCACTTGGAAACCTGCGGCGAGGCCCAGCAACGTCGGCGCCGCCGCCACGAGCTGATGCTGAGAGTCATGCTCCACGAGCGTTGGCTTGCGGCTTTCTCGAGCGGCTTGGACAGCGAGCTCGGGCGCATGCTCGACCGGATCGGGTCCGGCGAGCTCGACCCCTACTCGGCGCTCGAGCTTTTGGCGCAGCGTTTCCTGCTGCCCGGCGTCTGAGCGCTGGTGCTACCAATCTATCGAGTCGACGTAGATGGGCCCGGTGTAGATGGCATTCGAGCCGCCGCCGACGCTGATCTTGAGGCCCAGCGTGGTCACGAGCGTTGCATCGAACCCCGCGTCGGTGGATCCCGGATCGGAGGCTTCGCCGACGACCAGTTCCACCAGCGTCCACTCGTCCGGCACTGCGTTGACCCAGGCGCCGTACTGCGAGCGCCAGTGCTCGTCCTTGACGAACAGCTGAAACCCGTTCGGATGCTCGGGATCGCCGACAGCTTGCGCTGGGGCGTAGACCCAAGCGCTGACCTTGTGGTGCGCGAGCTCGACGTTCGGTTGCTGGCGCAGGTCCATCCAGACTTCGGCCGAGGCGAGCTCCGGCTTCGAGCCATCCAGGTCCAGCTCGAGCTCGAGCGAATGACGACCGCGCCGCGCCATCGAGTCCGAACGATCCAAGCCGACCACCGCGGACGGCTTTTCGGAGCTGCTCGAGAAGCCGTGCGCTTCGTCCTCGAACTCGAGACGGCCATGGCCCCACGGCGGGTACAGCCAGGCGTAGGTAGCAAGCGTGACCAGCACGGCAGTCGCGCCAAGCAGCGTCGCGAGGCGCGCCCGCAGCGCTGCACCGTGTTGGCCCGATCGACCGCGCGCCAAGGCCGCGAGCGCCTCGATTCGCTTGCGGTGCGGCGGCAGGTCGAGGGCGTGGCTGACTTCGAGCCGCCCTGCGATGTGCCCGAACAGCTCCTCCAGCGCGAAGCTCGAGCTGCCGTCCACGGTGACCCGCCCTTGCGAGGCCGGTAACCGCTTCGCACTGAGCCCGTCGAGCAGTACGGTGGCGACGAACGCAGGCGAGCTCGCTTCTGGTTCCTCGGCACCGCCGAGACCACGGCTTTGTGGCTGGTTCGAGTACTTCGACAAGATCTTGATCGTTACCGGCGCGCGCGCGGCCAGCGATACCGCACGCGCGGAAGGCGGATCGGCCGCGTGCGCGGGCGAGCTCGAGCCGATGTCCGCGGCGTCCAAGCCGATCACGTCGCACAGCAGCGTCAGGAAGGTGCCTGCGAACTCCGCGTCTTGCACGCTGTGGGCAACCAAAACCTTCACTCTGCCTGGCCGTCCTTCTCCAGCGGCAGGTCGCGCTGGAGCACGAGCCGCGGATCGTCGCAGATGCGCCGGAAGTCTGCCGCGGTGCGGTGTCCCGGGTAGGGGAGGAAGCAATGGTCCATCCCGGCGTTGCGCCATGCAAGCGCGTAGGCGATGCGCGACGCGCTCGGGCTCTCGATGAGCGGCTCGAAAAAGTTCTTGCTGAACCAGTTCGGTGGCGTCAGCTCGCTCAAGCCGTCGCGGATGCCGAACTCCGTCAGCGCCGCGATCTTGTGGTGCGCTGCTGCGGCGGCGACCGTGGCGTCGACAGCGCGCAGCAGGCTCGCGACGTCTGTGTCGTAGTAGTGGTCGACACCCATCACGTCGACGTAAGCATCACCGGGGTAGCGAAACAAGTAATCCCGCGGCGTCTCGAGGTCCGCACCGCCGGGTGAAAAAGCGAACAACAAGTGCACGAAGCCACGCTGGTTCCTCAGGTAGTCGACGGTGAAGCGCCACAGCGAGACGTAGTCGGCATCCGTCGTGTGGTCCTTGCCCCACCAGAACCAGCTGCCCGTGTGCTCGTGAAACGGGCGGAAAATGATGGGGATCAGCGCGCCGTCGTCGCCGCGGCACGACTCCAGGAAATCGGCGACGCGGTCGAGGTAGCTCCGAAATACGGTGTGGTGGCTGCCGCCTGGCACGATCGCCCGAACTGCAGGCGTGGTGTCCCAGGCGTCGCCCCGAGTCACGGGGTTGTCGACATGCCAGCTCAGCGTGTTGATGCCGCCACGCCGATGCGCTTCTTGGATCCGCTGGCGCATCAAGTCGAAGTTGACGCCGTCGCCGTTCTCAGCAGCACCATTCTCGATTCGAAACACGTCCCAGCCATAGACGGCAGGGTGGCTGCCGCACACGCTCTTGACGTCTGAGCGGTCAGTATCCTCGTTCCAGCCGACGCCGTAAGCCGTGCCGTCTTCGTGCCCGAGTGCGAAGCTTCCGCCCGCTGCCAGCCGCTCGAGGGTCCTCCGCAAGCGGGCGACGGCAGCGCGCGTCGCCTCGCCGCTCGCATCGGGTGGGTGCGGAGCGGCGCTCGTCGCAGCACGTGCTGAAGTGGGTTCGGAGAGCCGGAGATCGGGGCGGGGAGCAGCGCTCGCACACGCCAACGTGCACGCGGCGACTCCCGCCAGTTGCACCTCGAAGAACAGCGGGAAGGCAGAAGCGTGAGCCCGAGTGCGCGCAGAAGTTTGCAGCATCATTGGGTTTTCCGCTTCGCCTTGGGCTTCGCCGGTGTCTTGGGCTTCGCCGGGGCCCCGGGCTTCGCTAGCGCCTTGGTCTTCGCTAGAGCCTTGGTCTTCGCAGTGGGCTTGGTCTTCGCAGTGGGCTTGGTCTTCGCGGCAGGCTTGGCGCGCGATCTCGGCGCCTTGCGGCCGACGCTGTCGGCTTCGAACGCCGACGGACAACGCTTGTTGACGCTGCAGCTGACGCAGGCTGGGCGGATCGCGGTGCACACCCGCCGCCCGTGGAAGATGAGGGTATGCGAGAGGATGTCCCAGTGGCGGCGGGGCGCCAAAAGCATCAAGTCGGGCTCGATCTTGTCAGGGGTCGTGTGCTCGGTCCAACCGAGCCGCTGGCTGATGCGCTGCACGTGCGTGTCGACCACCACACCCTCCGGTTTACCGAAGGCAACCCCGAGCACCACGTTCGCCGTCTTGCGACCGACGCCGGGGAGCTTGACGAGCTCTGCGAGCGTTTCGGGGACCTGGCCGCCGTGATCCGCCACGAGCTTCTTGGAAAGCCCGATCAGGCTCTTGGTCTTTTGGCGAAACATGCCGAGCCTGCCGAGCAACTGTTCCACGACAGTGGGATCGGCCTGGCTGAGCTCGGCCGCTGTCGGGAAACGCTGGAAGAGCTCCGGAGTCACCTTGTTGACGGCGACGTCGGTGCTCTGAGCGCTCAGCACCGTCGCCACGACGAGCTCGAAGGGGCTTTTGTGGTCGAGCTCGCAGTGCGCGTCTGGATGCGCGCGCCTGAGTTCCCGGAACGTGGTGGCGAAAGCCTGACGAGCCTCCGTGCGGGTGGGCTTGTGCCCGAGCACGGCCTCAGTCGTCACCCGGTTCCTCGGAACCCCCGGTATCTTCAGGCGTTTCTACTGCGTCGCCGTCTGCTGCGCCTGCGTCGCCATCTGCTGCGTCGCCGTCCGCCGCTGCGGCAGCACTGCCCCCGTCAGCTTCGGTGTCGGACGCTTCCGAGCCGTCGTCTGGGCTCGCGCCATCGACGTCAACCAGATCGTCAGGGTCGCGCTCCACCGGCTCCATCGCGACCACGCGCTCGTCCTTCTCGACGTTCATCACGCGCACGCCCTGGGCGTTGCGCCCGGTCAGGCGGATCTCATCGACGCGTGTGCGGATGGTCTGGCCGCGGTCGGTGATCAGCACCACCTCGTCCTCAGCCTTGACCATCGAGATGCCGACGACGGGGCCGTTGCGCTCGCTGGCGTCGATCAGGATGATGCCCTTGCCGCCGCGATTCTGAGAGCGAAACTCTTCGAGCTCGGTGCGCTTGCCGAAGCCACGCTCGCAGATCGCCAGCACCTGGGTGCGCTCTGGCTCGGTGTAGGCCAGGCCCACGACTTCGTCCGTGTCCTCCAGCTCGATCGCCTTGACGCCGCCAGTATTGCGACCCATCGCGCGCACTTGTTCCTCGTGAAAGCGGATGCTCTTGCCGAACTTGGTCGCGATCAACAGCTCTTTGCTGCCGTCGGTGACGGTCGCGGTGAGCAGCTTGTCGTCGTCGGCGATCTTCACGCCGATGATGCCCTTGTCGCGGAAGTTCTGATAGTCGAGCACGGGCGTCTTCTTGATTTGCCCGCCGCGCGTCAGGGTGACGATGAACAGGCCCTCTTCGAAGCCCTCGACCTTGGTGATCGCGGCGATGCGTTCGCCTTCTTCGAGGCCGATGAAGTTGACGATGGCCCTGCCTTTGGCGTTCCGGGCGGCCTGCGGCACTTCATAGACCTTCTTGACGTAGAGCTTGCCCCGGTCGCTGAAGAAAAATACGAAGCTGTGCGTGGACGAGACGAACAGCTGGTTGATGAAGTCGTCGTCGCGCGCTTCCATGCCGCGGTTGCCCTTGCCGCCGCGATTCTGAGCCTTGTAGGCCGAGAGCGGGGTACGCTTGATGTAGCCCTCGTGCGAGATCGTAACGACCATTTCCTCTTCCTGGATCAGGTCTTCGATCTGGATCTCGGCCTCGTTGTCGAGGATCTCGGTGCGACGCGGCTCGCCGTGCGCCTCTTTCACCTTTTCGAGCTCCTCGACGATCACTTGCATCAAGAGTGACTCGTCCGCCAAAATCGCGCGCAGGTTGGCGATCCTGTCGGAGAGCTCACCGTACTCGGCGGCGAGCTTCTCTTGCTCGAGGCCGGTGAGGCGGGAGAGCCGCATTTCGAGGATGGCCTTGGCTTGGCGTTCGCTCAGCCGATACTCGGGTCGCTCGCGAGCGGCTGCGACCTCACTCTCCGGGCGCCCTGCGCGCAGCACGAACTGCTCCAGGCCCTTGAGCGGCAGCTCCATCAAGCGCTCTTTCGCGACGTCGGGATCGGGAGACTGACGAATCGTCTTGATCACCAAGTCGACCTCGGTGATCGCCATGCCCAAACCTTCGACGAGCTCGCGCTGCGCTTCTGCCTGGCTCAGCTCGAAGCGCGTGCGCCGGCTCACCACCTCGCGCCGGTGCTCGATGAACACGAGCAAGGTCTGCTTCAGATCGAGTACTTCGGGGCGCCCGTTGACGATCGACAGGTTGATGATCCCGAACGACGACTGCATGTCCGTCAGTCGGAAGAGGTGGTTCAGCACCACTTGCGGGAACACATCCTTCTTGAGCTCGATCACCAGGCGCATGCCGTCGCGGTCGCTCTCGTCCCTGGCTTCGCGGATGCCTTCGATGCGCTTGTCGCGCATCAGCTCGCCGATCTTCGCGTGCAGGCGTGCCTTGTTCACCTGGTACGGAAGCTCGGTGACCACGATCTGCTCACGATCGCTGTTGTGGACCTTCTCGACCTCGGTGCGAGCGCGCATGATGACGGTGCCGCGCCCGGTGCGGTATGCCTGGTAGATGCCGGCCCGTCCGAAGATCTGCGCAGCCGTCGGGAAATCGGGCCCCGGAATCAAGGGCAGCAGGCTTTCGACCGACAGATTTGGGTCACGAATCAGAGCGATGGTGCCGTCGACGATCTCGTTCAGGTTGTGCGGCGGTATGTTGGTGGCCATGCCGACGGCGATGCCGCCCGAACCATTCACGAGCAGGTGCGGGAAGCGAGCCGGCAACACCACGGGTTCTTCGCGCGACTCGTCGAAGTTCGGGGTGAAGTCGACCGTCTGCTTCTCGATGTCGGTGAGCAGCTCCATCGAGATGCGCGCCAAGCGGCACTCGGTATAACGGTAAGCTGCAGCCGGGTCTCCGTCGACCGAGCCGAAGTTGCCCTGCCCGTCGACGAGCATGTGGCGCATCGAAAAGTCTTGAGCCATGCGCACGAGGGCGTCGTAAACGCTCGCGTCACCGTGCGGATGGAAGTTACCCAGCACTTCGCCGACGACCTTGGCGCACTTGCTGTACGAGGTGCCCGGTGTCAGATTCAACCCGCGCATCGCGTACAGGATGCGTCGGTGCACGGGCTTCAAGCCGTCCCGGGCATCCGGGATGGCGCGACCGATGATGACGCTCATCGCGTAGTCGAGGTACGACGTACGCATCTCGTCCTGGATGCTGATCGGTTGCTCTTGGGGGTTCTGGGACGTCGGATCGTCTTGCATGTTCGTAGCTATCTTGGCTCTCGGATCTCTCGGATCGGTCGGGTTCTTCGCGCCCCCTCGGGTGTCGTTCGCGGCCTCTCGGGTGTCGCTCTGGCGCGTTCAGCAGCCCGTCGCCGTACTCTTCGGGTACCCCAGACTTGGTGGCGCAGCAACACTCTGGCCGCGAATGCTTTATCGCCTTTAAGTGTGCGTGAATATTAGGGAAAAATTTGAGAAACGCGGCTTGCGGCGCCGCGTCAACGACTTCGCAGGATCAGCTGCCAGGAGACCGCCAGCACCACGAAGAACAAGAGGGCCAAAAGCCAGTGGATCATGGGTCGAGGCGACGAGTTCTGCTTCTCGAGCAACCGCACCCTGGCTTGTACTTCGACGAGCGCAGTCTCGAGCGCGCTCAGTCGTTTGTGCATTTCTGCATGGAGTTCATCCTCGGGACTGGGACCCGAGAGCAGAGTGTCGGCGTTGTCCGAAACCTCGGGCGGACCGGGGTGGCTCGACTGCGCGTCGAAGGAGGTCTGAGTATCGTGAATCGATTCAAGAGCCTCGCGTGCCTGCGATGGCGTGGGGGGAGGTGCCGTGGGCGTGCTCCGGTCAGCCATAGCGCCTCCGCTCATGCCTCAGAAGAAGTTGCCGATGGTAAATTCGAAGACTTTCGATTCCTCGTAGGGAAGTGGCTTGAACGGGAAGCCGTACTCGAAACGTAGCGGGCCGAGTGGCGAGAACCAGCGCAGACCGAAGCCCCAGCTCGTGCGCATGGTTTTGATGAAGAAATCAGGAGGACAAGGGCTGACTTCTGGGTAGAGCGCTGCGCCGCCGGCCGCGTCGCAGTAGTTGCCCTCCAAGTTCCAGGCATTGCCCGCGTCGGTGAAGATCACGCCGCGCACACCCACGTCCTCGATGATCGGGAATTCGAGCTCGAGGTTCTGGAAGTACATGGCGTTACCGCCGATGTTCGCGCCGTCGGTGCGCGGGCTCGAGTTCGGGTCGGTGGAGTTGAGCAGCGGCATGCGCGGGCCGATCGTGCGGAAGCGGAAACCGCGCACGTCGAGAATGCCGCCCAGGAAGAAGCGCGCGAAGATCGGCACACCCTCCGGGTTCGGGCTCGTGACCAGGCCTGCCTCGGTGTTCAGCTTCAGCACCAAGCCGGCGAACAATGGATAGTAGAAGCGGCCGACCCAGCGATTGCGGATGAACTCGTTCTCCGAGCCGAGCGCCGAGGCGGCCCACTCGCTCGAGAGCGAGAGGTACACACCGGCGGTGGGGAAGAGACGATTGTCGCGCGTGTCGTAGCTCATGCCCGGCCGGATGCTGGACGTGAGCCCGTCGTTGAACAGGTTTGCCAGCGGCAGCTGCGAGAACACGCTGTTGCGGCTCGAAGTGCCGCCGAGCAGCGTCGGCTGAGGCTGCGTGGAGACCTCGTCGAGCGTCGCCGTGTACGACACGGTGGCGTTCAACTCGGGCTCCGAAAGCGGATACCCGAGCGTGAGGGCGCCACCGCGACTGCGCTGTGAAAAGTCGGTGTAGCGCCGGAGCTGGTCGAACAGGTCCGCGCTGAGCGAGAAGCGGCTTTCCAGGAAGTAGGGCTCGACGAAGCGCAGGTTCACCAACTGGCGTAAGCTCGATACTTGGGCTTGCAGCGACAGACTCTGGCCGTTGCCGAAAAGGTTCGCTTGCTGGATCTGCGCCGTGGCGATGAAGTTTTCGATACTCGAGAAGCCGGCACCCACTTGAAAGGTCCCGGTGGGGCGCTCGCCGACTTCGATGTACACGACCAACTTGTCGGGATCGGAGCCTTCCTCGGTGGAGATGTCGACGCGCTCGAAGTAGCCCAGCGCGGTCACGCGCCGGCGCGAGTTTTCGAGCTTGGTTTCGCTGAAGAGCTCGCCTTCCTGGACCTCGAGCTCGCGTCGAATCACCCGATCGCGCGTCTTGGTATTGCCGCGCACCTCGATGCGTTCGAACCTGACCGGTGGCCCGCGCATGATGGGGACGATGATGTCGACTTCGTTGCGCTTGGGGTCGAGCTTGGTCTCCGGGTTGGCCTCGACGTTGGCGAAGCCTTCGTCGCGGTACATGGTGCGGACCGCAGCCAGATCTTCCAGTAATTCCGCGCGATTGAAGTAGTCGCCGGTCTCCGCACGGATCATCATTCGGAGAGCGCGCCGCCCTCCCACCGGATCGACCTCTTGCCCGCTGACGCCGCGCTCGTAGATGCGTAGCTGGCGGATGCGAAAGCGCGGCCCCTCGTTGATCGTGATCGAGATCTCGATGCCAGCGCGGTCGGGCGTCAGCATGATGCGCGGGGTGTTGATCGAGACCTGCAAGAAGCCGCGGTCGTAGTAGAGGCCGCTGATCACCGCGATGTCGCGCTCGAACGCATCTTGACGGAACGGTCCGCCGGAGCCGAAGGCGAAGAAGCCGGCGTTCCCCGTGAACATCGAAGCCTTGAGCTCGTTGGTCGAGATGGCTTCGTTGCCGATGAACGTGATGCGCCGCACGCTCACCTGATTGTGCTCGACGATCTTGAACTTGACGGTGACTTCGTTGTCGCGCTCCGGCAAGAGTTCGCTGTCCGCTTCGGCCAGGAAGAAGCCGTGCTCGGCGTACATGTCGCGAATCTTCTGGATGCTGCGCTGGATTGCCGGGCGACTCAGGATCGAGTTTTCTTTGACCTCGATCGCCTCGGTCAGGTCTTCGGTCTCGATCGTGACGTTGCCCTCGAACACCACCTTGGCGATGTTCGGCCGCTCTCTGACGAAGAAGCGCAGCACGACGCCCGTATCCACGCGCTTGAGGTCGACCTGAATGTCGTCGAAAAACCCGGAGTTGTAGAGCTCGCGCACGTCCGCGGTGAGTTCTTCCGGCTGGAATGTCTCGCCCACGCGCTCGCGCAAGTACGAGCGCACGTCGCGGCCGGAAATGCGGCGGTTGCCGGCGACGTTGATCTCGGTGATGAGCTGGCCGCGGGCCTGCTCGGCTTCGCCCGGCGGCAGGCGCGGTAGCTCGACGTTGGCTGGAGGCAAGCCGCCCGCTCGGTCGTCACCGCTATCCGCCCCCGCAGGTGCTGGCGTGGGTTCGCCGCCCGCCGGTGCGCTCGGGGCCGCAGGTTCGCCCGGGGCCGCAGGTTCGCCAGCAGGTGCCGGCTCGGCGGGTGCCGGTTCGGTCGCGGGTTGCGCCAGCGCATGCCCGGCGGTTCCGAGCACACACAACAAGACGCAGCAGAGGCCCGCGGCCCAGCGCCGAAGCGTCAGCAGGACAACCAGCATCGAGGCGTTGAGCAGCAGGCGCGCACGCGGGCTCTGAGGTGGAGGGCCTGACAATGTTGAAGGGGAAGGGGCACGGGGGCTTTGTTGCCGTTCGGAAAAGCGATAACCCGCCAGGCGTTAGCCCAGAGCGAGCCTTAGCTCAAGCAGTTAGCCTTAATTTCCGGCTCTTGCGACGGGGCGCACCATACGTCAGCGTCTTCGCTCGTGAGTATAAAATCTGGGCGGCCCAAGT
>Ga0315910_10004074_pt1 | contig 12295 bp, 8 predicted proteins | sample EdamamesoilMG_FD_204470 | JGI IMG/M metagenome (GOLD analysis project Ga0315910, IMG submission 204470) | Garden soil microbial communities collected in Santa Monica, California, United States - Edamame soil | ecosystem: Environmental > Terrestrial > Soil > Garden | place: USA: California... | reverse complement strand
GCCGCGCTCCGCGCGGCGGGGTTCGGGAGGCGGCTGGAGGCAGAGTCAGAGCCAGGCTGGAGCCTGGCGGTCCCAGGGGCGGACGAGTTCGGGGGTGCCGTCGCCGTCGAGGTCGCCGGTCCGCGCGTGGAGCCGCGGCGGGGGCAATCCGTAGAGCGGGCCGACGGTGCGCTCGAGCACCGGCCCGCGGCCGAAGTGGAAGCTCGTGCGCGCGCCGTGACCCGCGGCATCGGTGCGCCACACGAGGATCTCCTGGTCGCCGTCGCCGTCGGTGTCGAGCAGCGTCCAGGCGCTGCGCTCCGGCGGGGCCACGCCGCGCAGCGTCAGCGCGCCGACGACCTCGAGGTCGCCGGGCCCGGGCGCGCCGCCGCCGTAGAGCGAGTGCAGCGCGGCCCGGTCGCTCGCGCCCAGGTGCGCGCGCTCGGCGCCGGGCTGGGCGTGCATCACGGCGCGCTCGTCCGGGCTGTGGCCGAGCCCGAGCACGTGCCCGAGCTCGTGCAGCGCGGCGCGGCGCAGCGCCTCGTGGTCCCAGGCGCGCTCGGCGTCGAAGTGGACGAAGGTCCCCGGCCCGACCGGGCCGGCGTGGGCCACGCCCGGGTCGACGCCGAAAGCGAGGCAGGCGCCGTGCTCGCCCGCGGCCCAGGCCAGCACGAGGTCGGGCGGCTCCCCGGGCGTGGCGGGCTCGAAGCGCACGCAGCCCGTCGCATGCCACTCGTCCATGGCCGCGTCGAGGGCCGCGACGAAGGCCGCGCGCGTGAGCGGGCCCTCGCGCGCATCGATGCGGTAGGAGAGGTCGCGCTCGCCCGGCCAGCGCCCGCGCACCGTGAAGCGCGCCGGGAGCTCGTCCGGCGCGGCCCCGGAAGGCGTGAGGCCGAGCGTGAGGCTGGCTGCGACGAGCAACAGGCCGTGACGCGGTGCCAGCACGATGCCCTCGGCAGCGGTCCGCGCGCCTACAGGTCCTCGAGGAAGGCGAGCAGGGCCTGCTTGTCGGGCTCCGGCAGGCGCTCGAAGGCGCGCCGGCTGGCGAGGGCCTCGCCGTCGTGCAGCAGGATCGCGGCGCGCAGGCTGGAGGCGCGCCCGTCGTGCAGGTACGGGGCCGTCGCGCGCACGCCCCACAGCGGCGGCGTGCGGTAGACGCCGGGCGGCGCGTCGGGCTCGCCCATGCCGCGGAAGTCCGCCGGCCACACCTGGTGCAGCAGCAGGTCGGAGAAGAGCCGCACGGGTCCGGCCTGGCTCGGGAGCTCGGGCACGTGGCAGCGCGCGCAGGAAAGACGCTGGAAGAGCAGCTCGCCGGCCAGCACCTCGGGCGCGAGCGAGCCGGCGCGGGCCGGCGGCGCGAGCTGGGCCAGGAAGAAGGCCAGCTCCTCGACCTCGCCGTCGTCGAGCTCGGGATCGGGGTGCGCGTCGGCGTCCGCCAGCAGCGCGAAGCCGCGCCCGCCGTCGGCGCTCGTCAGGCCGAGCTCGTTGCCCAGCGCGTCGCGCACGAAGTCCTGCAGGCTCGGGACCTGGGCCTTCCAGCCGAAGCGCCCGAGCTCGGCCGGGCCGTCGAGGTGCAGCCAGCGCGCGACGCCGCGGATGCCGTCGCCGTCGGCGTCGAGCGGGTCCGCGTTGGCCAGGATCGCGGCCTCGGGCACGAGCTCGATCAGCCCGCCGCCGAAGAGCGCCGGCGTCTGGCGCTGCTCGAACACGTCGGCCTCGGCCGCGACGTACTCCTCGCGCGCCACGGCCCAGGGCGGGCGCAGGCGCGCCAGCACTTGGCCGCCGGGCAGGTCCTCGAAGGGCCCGGCGCCGCCGTGGTCGCGCCCGAGACGCGAGACGTTGAGCTCGAGCGCCCCGGCGCCGCCCACGACTGGATCCTGGTGGCAGGCGCGGCAGGAGTCCGCGTTCATCTCGGGCGCGCCGAGGCCCTGGCTGCGGTGGAAGTCGCGCTCGAACAGGGCCCGGCCGCGCGCGAAGCGCTCGGCCTCGTCGCCGGCCAGGATCGTGCGCGGGCCGCCGAGCGTGCCCGCGGTGGGACGCGCCGGACGGCGCTCGGGGGCCTGGACGGTGCGCGGGCCGGCGGCCTGCAGCGCGACCAGCAGCGTGGCGAGGACGGGGGCGGTGCGCAGCAGCATCACAGGTGCTCCAGGAAGGCGATCAGGTCGGCCTGCGCGTCCGCCGGGAGGGCCGCGAAGGCCTGGCGGCTGGCGCGCGCCTCGCCGTCGTGGGCCTCGAGCGCGTCGCGCAGCGTCTCGGCCCGGCCGTCGTGCAGGTAGGGGGCCGAGAGCGAGACGCCCCACAGCGGCTGGGTGCGGAACTCGCCCGCGCTGGTGGGCGGCGCCAGGGCCGCGGCCTGCGGTACGCCGAAGGCGAGCCCGTCGGCGAGACCCGGGCCGAGGTCGTGCAGCAGGAGATCGGTGTAGGCGCGCACCGGGCCGCGGGCGGAGGGGAGCTCCGGCACGTGGCACAGGCCGCAGCCGAGCTCGCCGAAGCGCGCGCGGCCGCGCTCGGCCGCCGCGCTGAAGGGCTGGAGCGGCTCGACCGGCGCCAGGAAGCGCGTGAAGGCGATCAGGTCGCCGAGGTCGCGCTCGGAGAGCTCCGGATCGGGCCGGTCGTCGAGGTCGCTCGTCGGCAGGTCCGGGTCCGTCGTCGCCTGCGGCGGGCCCGCCAGGCTCACGACCCCGGCCGAGCCGAGGAACGGATCGGTCGTGATGCCCATCTGGTTGCGCAGCGGGGCGCGCGTGAAGACCTCGATGCTGTTCGACTGGGCCTTCACGCCGAAGCGACCGATGGCGCCGGCGTCGGTGTTGAAGCGCCCGCTGATGCCGTCGCCGTCCTCGTCGTTCGGGTCGGCGCGCAGCAGGATCGTGGCGTCGGAGACGAACTCGAACAGGCCCACGCCGAAGAGCGGCAGCGCGTTGCGCTGCGCCAGGGTCAGCCCGAAGTCGTGCCCGTCGAGCGTCATGCGTCCCGCCGCCGTGGTGAAGTCGTCGCCCGCGCCGAAGGCCGGCACGACCGCGCTCGGCAGGCCCGCGAGCGGCGCCTGGCGCCCGGGCACGCCCTCCATCGCCAGGAAGAAGTTGCGGTAGAGCGGGGCCGAGCCGCCCACCGCCGGGACCGAGTGGCAGCCCTCGCAGGAGGTCGCGTTGTAGAGCGGGCCCAGGCCGTCCTCGGGCCGGAAGCGGCGCTGGAAGACGAGCTTCCCGCGCTCGAAGGCCGCGCGCTCGGCGCGCGTGAGGCCCGGCAGCGGGCCGCCGGGGGCCGGACGGGCGGCCTGGGGCTCGTCGAGGCTGCCGTGGCAGGCGGCGAGCAACGCGAGCGTCGGCGCGAGGGACGCGCGGAGTTTTCCGGACATGCGAGCGCGCGGACGGCCCCGGGGACTCCGGAGCGCGGGAGTGGCTGGTCCGCAGCCAAAACCTATCCCGCCCCACGCGCCCCCGCCGTCGCGCCGAGGAGCGGCTCCTCCCGGGACCGCCGCGCTCCCGCGCGGCCCCCGGGTCCGCCACGCTCCAGCGTGGCGCTCCGGCTCGACCGACCGCGCCCCCCGCTCGCCCCTCACCCCCCGAGCACCGGGTGGTGCTCGGCCAGCAGGATCTCGAGCACCTCGCGCGCCTCGCGGTGGCCGAGCTGCTGGAGCGTCGGCTCGAGGTCGTGCAGGACGCGGCGCGCCTCGGCGCTGGAGGGCCCGCGCCGCAGGAGCTCGTCCAGGCGATGGGCGCGGAAGAGCTCGCGCCCGCTCTCGAGCGCGAGCGCTGCCAGGCCGACCTCGGGTGCGACCAGCGAGAGCCCCTGCAGCAGCGCGCGCAGCACGGCGCGCGCGTGCACGTTCAGGCCGTGATGGTGGCGCAGCTGGGCGTGCTGGCGGCGCGCGCGCGCGAGCTGGGCGCGGACGGGTTCGGCACGGGCGAGGGGGCGGAGGGAAGCGGCCGGGCTGGAGCCTGGCGGTCCCGGGGGCGGTTCATGAGGGGCTTCGGGCCCGAAGGGCGAGCGCACGACGAGCTGCGCGCGCGTGGTGTCGACCTCCAGCGCGCCGGGGGTCGAGCGCAGGGCCTTGCCGGCCACGAGATCCGGCTCGCCGTCCGCGAAGTGCAGGTGGTGCAGAGCCACCAGGATCCCGTTGTCGGTCCCGCGCCGGTTCACGACCACGAGCCCGACGAGCAGCACGTGGGTGGGCGTCGGGGGTGGCTCGCGCAGGAGGTCGACGATGGCGGTCTCGGCCTGCAGCACGGCGTGCACGATCGCGGCGCGCAGCATGGCGTGGGGGCTCGCGTCGCCACGCAGGGTCGCCAGGCGCGCGGGCCCGAAGAAGGCCGTGAGCTGGTCGAACCAGGGGAAGCGCACGGCCTCGGCGCTCTCCGGCGCGTCCAGCAAGAGGCGCAGGGCGCCGCAGCAGGGCGAGGCGAGCCCGAAGCGGTCGAGCTCGCCCCAGCGCGTGCCCGCGCTCGTCTCGCGCCGCCCGACGTGCCCGGTGACCTCGATCAGGAGCAGCTTCTCGCCGCTCCGGGTCGAGCGCGCGCTGAAGTGCTGGTCAGCCAGCGCGATCGCGCCGGGCTCGATGCGCCCGCCCATGTTCGCGAGCGCGAAGACGCGCCGCGTGCCCGGGATCTCGGGGGCCGAGAGCAGACGCGCCACGTCGCGCTCGAAGGCCGCGCGCACCTCGCCGTTGAACTCGTCCGAGCAGGCCGCGAGCACGGCGCCGGACTCGACCACCGGCCGGATCGCGTGCGCGGCGCGCAGGACGGTGGCGTGCACGGTGTGCAGCGATTCCTCGCGACCCAGCAGGGCGGCGAGGTCCCTGAGGGCCAGCGAAGCGAGGGCCCGCATCGGGCGCGGAGCCTACCCCGCCGGCGCCGTGCGCGCCTTCCACTTCCCCCGTGATTGTGCTCGAATCGCCGGGATGAGCGCCTCTCCCCGCGCCCTTGCCGCCGCGGCCCTGGCCGCGCTGGCGCTGGCCGGCTGCGGGCGCGAGGAGCTCCAGCGTCCGGCGCGCGTGCGCCTGGTCGAGCTGGCCGGCACGCTGCACGAGCTGCCGCGCGCGACCCCGCGCGAGCTCCTGCGCGAGGAGTTCGACGCGCTGCCGCAGGACTGGTTCGCGATCACGCGCAGCACCGAGGTCCTGGCCGGCAGCGCCGACGACCTCCAGCGCGAGCTCGGCCGGGAGGACGGGCGCAGCTTCATGACGCTCTCCGGCCGGCTCGGGGCGCTCTACCAGCTCGTGCCGGTCGAGCCGGACACGCCCTACCTCTTCCGCGGCACGCTGCGCGCGCGCGGGCTCGTCCCGGCCGAGCGGCCCTTCCACGGGGCGCGCTTCTGGGTGGCGGAGACGCAGAAGCGCGGCGCGCCGGCCGAGCTCTTCTCGGACGACAAGCAGTTCGACCGCCTGCTGCGCCTGCCGGCGGCCGAGAGCGACGCCGGCTGGCGCGACGTGCGCCAGGCCTTCCGCACGCGCGCGACGACGAGCACGCTGATCGTCTCGTGCCTGCTGGCGGTGGACGAGGAGCTGGAGGCCGGCGCGGTGGACTTCGACCGCCTGCAGCTCGAGCGCATCGAGGATCGCGAGCTGTGGGAGCTCCTCGCGGCCGAGGCGGTGGTCGAGGCCCACCGCGGCGAGCGCCTGCCGCCCGAGGGCGACTGGCGCGCGCGGCGCCGGGTGGGGGTCATGCTGGGCGGCGAGCACCGTCCCGCGCTCCTGCTCCTGCCGGGCGAGCGCATCGAGCTCTCCGTGGAGGTGCCGGAGGCCGCGCCGGAGCTCGTGCTGGGGCTCGGGCCCTGGCCGGCCGGCCACGCCGACGGGCGCGGGACGATCACGCACTGGCTGCGCGTGGACGGGCAGGAGCTCCTGCGCGTCGGCGCTCCGGCCGGACCGCTGGTCGAGGAGCGCTGGCGCGAGGTCGCCATCGACCTGGCGCGCTTCGCCGGGCGTCGCGTGCGCCTCGAGCTGGGCGTCGAGGGCGAGCTGCCGGGCGTCTTCGGCGCACCCCAGGTCGTGGCGCGCGGGGCCGCGGCGCCGGGCTGGAACGTGCTGTTCGTCTCGATCGACACGCTGCGCGCGGACCGGGTCGGGGCCTACGGCGGGCCGGCCGGGCTGACGCCGGCGCTGGACGCCCTGGCGCGCGAGAGCCTGGTCTTCACCGACATGACCGCCAACGCGCCCTACACGCTGCCGGCCCACGCCACGCTCTTCAGCGGGCAGTTCCCGAGCGTGCACGGGGTCGAGAACCGCGACGTGCTGCTCTCGCCGCGGCGCACGCCGCTGCTCGCGGCCGAGCTGGCCGAGCGCGGCTGGCGCACGCAGGCCTTCGCCGCGGGCGGCTTCCTGGCCCCCGAGCTCGGCTTCCACGCCGGCTTCGACGGCTTCTCGGTGGCCGATCCGCTGCGCCACCCGGGCTCGCGCTACTTCGCCGACTTCGCGCGCCACTACCCCGACCAGGATCTATCGCGCTGGACGCCGGAGCCGGGCGAGAGCCCCGTGCGACGCTGGCTGGCGGAGCACGCGCGCGAGCCCTTCTTCCTGTTCCTGCACACCTACGAGGTGCACGACTACGACCCGCCGCCCGGCACGGTCGCGTGCGCGGCCGCCGGCTGCACCTCGGAGATGAGCGACTTCCGCGACCTGCTCTTTCCGCGCCAGCGCGAGCCCTTCCCGGGCACGCCGGCCGATCGCACGCACCTCGTGCACCTCTACGAGGCGGCCCTGCGGCACGTCGACCGGCAGCTCGGCGAGATCCTGGAGGACCTGCGGCGCCTGGGGCTGCGCGAGCGCACCCTGGTCGTCGTCACCAGCGACCACGGCGAGGAGTGGTTCGAGCGCGGGCGCCTGCAGCACGGCAAGACCCTGTACGAGGAGCTGCTGCGCATCCCCTGGATCCTGCGCATTCCGGGGCACGCGCCGGGGCGCCTCGACACGCCGGCCATGCAGGTCGACGTGACGCCCACGATCCTGGGCGCGCTCGGGCTCCCGCTCGACCCGCGCATGCAGGGGCTCGACCTGCTGGCCAGCCCGCCGCGCGCGCGCCCGCTGTGGGCCGAGGTCGAGGATCGCTTCGTGAACAAGAGCTGCCTGCGCGTCGGGCCCTGGAAGCTCGTGCACGGGCCCCCGGACCCGGACGTCGTGATGCCGAGCGAGCGGCCCTGGGAGCTCTACGACGTGGGCAGCGATCCGGGCGAGACGCGCGACCTGGCCGCGAGCGAGCCGCAGCGCCTGGCCGAGCTGCGCGCTCAGCTCGAGGGTTTCCAGGAGCACCTGCGGGCCCTGGCGGAGGCCCTGGGGCCGAAGGCCAGCGAGGCGGAGCTGCAGGAGGGGACGCGCAAGCTCCTGGAGGATCTGGGGTACTGAGGCGCGTACGGGCGGCCGCGCCCTCCGCGTCTCCGCGCTCGCCTTCTCCTTCCTCAGCGCGGGTTGGCACCCGCAACCCAAGAGAGGCGCGTCCAATCCACGACGGGATTGCAGGGCCGACGGCTTCCAGAAGGGTTGCTGGTGGCGTCCGGCTTCGCCGGACGCGGCGAGCTACTACCTCCCGCAGAATCGTTGCGGCTCGCGAAGACTCTCGGAGGTAGTAGCTCAGCCCTTCTCGGCGCCGTCCTCGTCCTCCTGCGCCTGCAGGAAGTCGAGGTACTCGCGCTCCAGCTCCTTGTCGCCCTCCGCTTCCCCGCTCGGGCGCGGCAGCTCGGCGTGGGCCGCGGGGTTGATGGCGCGGTCCTTCTCCAGCGCCTCCTGGATCGTGCGGTGCATGTTGGCGGTGCGCTCGATCGAGTCGTCGTAGATCCAGCGCAGGGCCGGGACGCGGCGCAGGCGCAGGACGCGCGCGACCTGCTTGCGCACGAAGCCGCTGGCGTCCTCGAGCATGTGCGCGGTGCGGCTCTTTTCGCCCTCGGTGCCGTAGACCGAGTAGAAGATCTTGGCCGAGGAGAGGTCGTCCGAGACCTCGACGCGCGTGATCGTGATGAAGGTCGCGCGCGGATCCTTGAGCTCGAACCCGACGCAGTGGGCGACGCGCTCGAGGATGCGCGCCTCGATGCGGGCCTTGACGCGGGGATTCGTCATCCTGGGACCGCCAGGTTCCAGCCTGGCCTGTGGAATCGGGGGCGGCGGGGACGAGTGGTAGACGAAGAAGAGGAAGACCAAGAGCCAGGCTGGAGCCTGGCGGTCCCGGGGCTCAGAGCGTGCGCTTGACCTCGACCACCTTGAAGGCCTCGATCACGTCGCCCTCGCGGACGTCGTCGAAGTCCTTGAGCGTGATGCCGCACTCGAAGCCCTCGCGTACCTCCTTGGTGTCGTCCTTCTCGCGCCGCAGCGAGGCGATCGCGCCGGTGTAGACCACTCGGGAGTCGCGCAGCAGCCTGGCCTGGCTCGAGCGGAAGATGCTGCCGTCGAGCACGAAGCAGCCGCTGATGTTGCCGAACTTCGAGGACTTGAAGACGCGCCGGACCTCGGCGTGGCCGCTGACCTCCTCGCGCTGCTCGGGCGCCAGCTCGCCCTCCATCAGGCGCTTGATGTCCTCGAGCAGGTCGTAGAGCACGTCGTAGACCTTGATCTCGACCGCGCCGCGCTCGGCCATGGCGCGCACGCGCGCGTTGGCGCTGGTGTGGAAGGCCAGGATGCGCGCCTTCGAGGTGGTCGCCAGGTCCACGTCGCTCTCGGTCACGGCCCCCACGCCGGCGTGCAGCAGGTTGACCTGCATCTCGGAGTGGGTGAACTGGGCCACCTGGTGCTTGAGCACCTCGACCGAGCCCTGCTTGTCGGCCTTGACGATCAGGTTGATGGTCGGCTTCTCGGCGTCGGCCACGACCTGCAGGATGTTCTCGTGACTGACGGCGCGGCGCTCGACCTGCGAGAGCTGGCGCGCGTTGCGGGCGCGCTCGGTGGCGACCTCCTGGGCCTTCTCCAGGCTGTCGACCACGTAGAAGTGGTCGCCCACGGTGGGCAGCTCGTTGAGCCCCGTGACCTCGACCGGCATCGACGGCCCGGCCTCGTCCAGGGCGTTGCCGCGGTCGTCGTGGATCGAGCGCACGCGCCCGTAGCCCTCGCCGGCCAGGATCACGTCGCCCTTCTTCAGGCTGCCGTCCTGGATCAGGAGGTGTGCGACCTTGCCCTTGCCCTGCTGGATCTCGGCCTCCAGCACGATCCCGGAGGCCGGGCCCTGGAGGTGGCACTTGAGCTCCAGCACCTCGCTCTCGAGGAACACGCGCTCGAGCAGCTCCTCGATGCCGGTGCCCTTGAGGCCCGAGACCGGCAGCATGGCCGTGGTCCCGCCCCACTCCTCGGGCTGCAGGCCGAGGGCCGCGAGCTGGCTCTTGACCTTCTCGGCGTTGGCGCCGGGCTTGTCGATCTTGTTGAGGGCCACGACCACCAGGGTCTTGGCGGCCTTGGCGTGGTTGAGGGCCTCCTCGGTCTGCGGCATGACGCCGTCGTCCGAGGCCACCACCAGCACCACGATGTCCACCGCGTTCGCGCCGCGCGCGCGCATGGCGGTGAAGGCCGCGTGGCCGGGCGTGTCGACGATCGTCAGCGTGTGCCCGTGCTGGGTCCTGACCTGGTAGGCGCCGATGTGCTGGGTGATGCCGCCGGCCTCGCCCTCGGCGATGCGCGACTTGCGGATCGTGTCGATCAGCGTGGTCTTGCCGTGGTCGACGTGCCCGAGGAAGGCCACGCAGGGCGCGCGCTTGGCGAGGTTCTCCTCGCCCACGGCCTTGCGGCTGGCGGCCAGCGCCTCGATCAGCTGCGTCTCGGCCGCGATCTCGGTCTTGATCTCGAGCTCGACGCCGAACAGGTCCGCCAGCAGCACGGCCGTGTCGCCGTCGATGATCGAGTTGATGTTGATCCCGAACCCGACCTGCTTCATGGCCTCCTGCAGGACCTGGTTCTCCTTGACCGCCAGGGTGTTGGCGAGCTTCTTGATCGTGACCGGCGAGTCGATCGCGACGGAGCTGCCGGCCAGCGGCGAGCCGCCGCCCGCGAGCTCGCGGCGGCCCTCGCCGCGCCGGCCGCCCGGGCCGGCGGCCGGCCCCGTCTGGGCCCGGCGGCGGCGCAGGAAGCGGCCCTGCTCGCGGTCGCGCAGCTCCTGGGCGGTCATCGTGCCGCGCGTCGTGTCACCGCGCACCACGCCGGCCTTGCGGTCGCGGCCGAGGGTCGGCATGACCTCCGGCACGACGTCGTCCGAGGAGCGCAGGCGGCGCGACTCGGGCCGGGTCGGCTGGGCGCGCGCGAACTGGGCCGGGTCGATGAAGCCCAGGACCTTGCCGCCGCGGCGCTTGGCGGAGGGGCGCACGATGTCCGGCCCGGGCTCGGTCGCAGTGGGGGAGGGACTGGCCTCGGCCGCGGCCGCGGCGGGCTCGGGCTCCGGCTCCGCGGGCTCGATGGCCTCCTCGACGGGTTCCTCGAGGGCCTCGGGCACCTCCGCGACCACCGGCACCTCGGGCGGGGCCGTGGCCTCGTCCTCGAGAGCGACGGGCTCGGGCTCGCTCGGCGCGACGTGCTCGGCGGCCGGCGCCACGGGGGGCGCGACCGGCTCGGGAGCCGGAGCTGGCGGGGCCGCCGCCGGCGGCGGCTCGAGGGCGGGCGCCTCGGCCTCCTCGACCGGCTCGTCGCCGCCCGCCTTGCGCTTGCGCTTGATCTTGAGCCCGCCGACGGTCGTGACCTGGGCCGCCGATTCGCCGACGATGCCGTAGGCCTCCAGGCGCGCCTGGATCTCGAGCAGGTCGCCATCCGACAGCGCCGTCATGTGGCTCTTGATCTGGGTGAAGCCCAGATCACGGAGCTTGGCCGCCAGCTCCTGGCCGGTCATGCCGTACTCCTTGGCGATGTCGTAGACCCGCTTCTTGGCGCTCAAGGGCTGGTGGAGGGAGTGGGAGGGGGGTGAGAAGGGCGAGGGTCGGGAGTTCAGGAGTTGGGGGCGCGCTCGCGGGCCAGGGCCGTTGGCTCGTCCTGGGCGTCCTCGCCCGGTTCGCTGCCGGGATCTTCCCCGGGCGTGGAGCCCTCGTCGGCCGGCGCGCCGCCGTCCGAGCGCGCCATGCCCTCGGACTCGAACTCCTCGCGCGTCTTGATGTCGATGTCCCAGCCGCACAGGCGGCTGGCGAGGCGCACGTTCTGGCCCTTCTTGCCGATGGCCAGGGACTGCTGGTCCTCGTCGACGACCACGATCACCGAGTGGTTGTCGACGTCGGCGTAGATGTTGTCGAGCTGGATCGAGGCCGGCTTCAGGCCGTTCATCACGAGCTGCTCGAGCGAGTCGCTCCAGCGGATGATGTCGATGCGCTCGCCGCGCAGCTCGTCGATCACGGCCTTGATGCGCGAGCCGCGCACGCCCACGCAGGCCCCGATGCAGTCGATCTTCGGGTCCTGGGAGATCACCGCCATCTTGGTGCGGTAGCCGGGCTCGCGCACGACGCGCTTGATCTCGATGATGTTGTCGGCGATCTCGGGCACCTCGAGCTCGAACAGGCGCCGCACCAGGTCCGGGTGCGTGCGGCTGACGATGATCTTGACGCGCGGGCCGTCCTTGCGGACCTCCAGCACGATCGCGCGGATGCGGTCGCCCGGCGCGAAGGTCTCGCCGCGCACGCGCTCCTCGCGCGGCAGGTAGGCCTCGGTGCGGCCCAGGTTGACCACCAGGGCGTCGTTGTCGAAGCGCTGCACCGTGCCGTTGACCAGGCTCCCGACGCGCGTCTCGTACTCGTCGTACAGCACGTCGCGCTCGGCCTCGCGGATCTTCAGCAGGAAGGCCTGCTTGCAGGCCTGGGCCGCGATGCGCCCCAGGTCCTGCAGGTCCATCTCGTACTCGCCGTCGGCGTCCTCGACCCCGATCTCGCCCGAGTGCCGGTCGATCTTGACCACCAGGTCCTCGCCCAGGCCCAGGCGCTTGCGCACGGCCGTGGCGATCGCATCCTCCAGCCCGAGGAACAGGGTCTCCTTGGGGATGTCCTTCTCGCGATGGAGGACGTCGATCATCCTCAGCAGGTCTTCGGGGTTCATTGCGAGGTGTGGGGGAGGGCGTGGACGGGGGGCGAACAGACTAGGGCGGTGAAAGCGGGTGCGGATCCCGCTTCCTCCGCCCTACGCGCGCCGGTTCGCCCGGCCGTGGTCCGGCTTTTAAGGAGGAGGAGTCTGCTATATAGGGGGGGTGGCCGTCAACCGAGGCGAAGGCGAGCGGAGGGCCCCCGCGGCGCGCGGAAACGGCGCCGAATCCAGCGCGGATCCCTTCCTGGGAACGAGCCCGGCGCTGGTCGATTTCCTGGCGCGCCTGCGGCGGGCGGCGGAGAGCGAGAGCACCGTCCTCCTGACCGGCGAGAGCGGCACGGGCAAGGGCCGGGCGGCCCG
>Ga0315910_10004073_pt1 | contig 12296 bp, 8 predicted proteins | sample EdamamesoilMG_FD_204470 | JGI IMG/M metagenome (GOLD analysis project Ga0315910, IMG submission 204470) | Garden soil microbial communities collected in Santa Monica, California, United States - Edamame soil | ecosystem: Environmental > Terrestrial > Soil > Garden | place: USA: California... | reverse complement strand
ACTCGTTACGCCAGCACCTGCGCCACGGCGAAGCCATGCAGCGGATCCGCTCCGGGCGCTACACGCACGTGGTGCTGCAAGGTCACAGCCTGAGCGCCATCGATCATCCCGATGAGCTCGCCGAGGACGCGGAGCGGTTCAAGCAAGCCATCGACGCGAGCGCCAGCCGCACGGTGTTCTACGCTACTTGGGCGCGCAGTCCCGAGGTCAGCCTGTATCGGACGCACCGCTCCGTGCACTCGTTCGCCGAAATGAGCACCCGCGTCAGCTCCACGTATTCGACGATCTCCCAGCGCTTGGGCGCCGTGCTCGCGCCTGTCGGCAGCGCGTTCGAACGCGCGCTCATCCATCATCCCAAGCTCACGCTCTGGAGCTCGGATGGTTCTCACCCCACGCTGGCCGGTTCGTACATGGCCGCGTGCGTGCTGTACGGCGCGATCACCGGCGCGGACCCGAGCCTCACCAGCTTCGTGCCTGCCGGTATGCGCGAGAACGACGCGGCGTTGATCCGCCAAGTGGCGAGCGAGAGCCTCACGGCGCTACAGCCTGCGGCGCTCATGCTGCGCGCCGCGCAGAGCGCGCAGCTGTTCGCGCCGATGTGAGCGGCCGCGCGGCGCGGCGCCGCCCGCCCCCGCCGCTCAGCCGAGCGCGAGCACGCGATCGATGGCAGCCAACACCTCGGGCACTTCAGCCCGCGAGTTCGGGAAGTGCGGCGTAAAACGCAGGACCCCATCCGGGGCGCTGCACACCACGCCGTGCGCTTGCAGCCGCCCGGCGAGCACGGCCGCTTCCGCGACGGATGGCGGCGGCGTGACACCCAACGTGCAGGAGCGCCGTTCGGGGTCGGGCAGTCGCAGCGAGGTGAAGCCGCGGCCGACCAGCCCGACCTCGAGCTCGTCCAAGTAGGCATTGACGTGTGCGTAGATGCGCTCGGGTCCGAGCGCGAGCAAGAGCGGCACCGATGCGCCGAGCGCGCTGCAGCTCACGCTGCTCAACATGCCGCCTTCGAACACGCGCGCCTCTCGGCGCAACGCGCGGTCGTAACGCAACTCGCCTGCGTGCGCGAAGATCTGCTCGCCGTCGACGTAGCTCATGGCGCCGGCCACCGCGGGCTGCAAAGCCGCCAAGCGTTCGCGCCGCACGTACAACACGCCCGCGCCGTCGATGCCCATGAGCCACTTGTGCGAGCCGGCAGCTGCGTAGTCTATGCCGAGCTCGTCGACATCGAACGGGACGCTGCCTAGCGCCTGCACGGCGTCGACCGCGACCTCGGCCCCGTGCGCGTGACACAACGCCGAGATACGAGCCAGCGGCATGCGCAGACCCGTCTGAAACTGCACGGCGCTCACCGCACACAGCTGCACGTCGCCGCGCTGGAGCTCGCGTTCGAGCGCGCTGCAGTCCGGGCCCTCGGCGCGCGCAAAGTCGGCGAGCGGCAGCAGCGTGAGCGTGAGCCCGAAGCGCTCGCAGGCGCGCTGCCACACGCTCACGTTGGTCGGATACTCCCCGCTGAATGCGAGCACGCGCCGGCCCGCGCGCCAGGGCAAGCTCGTCGCGAGCACCGCGAGCCCGTAGAGCGTGCTCGGCACGATCGCGATCTCGTCGCTGTGCGCGTGCAGGAGCCGCGCGAGATCTTCGCGCAGCCGCGCCCGCTCGACCAAACGCTCGCCGAACGCCGCCGAGCCGCGCGACGCGCCGTCTTCGAGCACCCGCGACGCAGCGGCCCGCACCGGGTCCGAGATCGGCGCGATGGCCGCGTGATTCAGGTACGCGGTCGCGCGCAGCTGCGAGAACAAGCTGCGATCGCCGAGCCGAGGTGAAGGATGATCCGGGCTCACGCGGGCGCTCCGAGCGGCAGCTCCTCGAACACGATGCCGGCGCGGGACAAGCGCTCGATCAAGACCTCGCCAAAGGCGGCGGCGCTGGTGATCACACCGGCTTGCGCGGGCAGACGCTCGCGGTCTTCGGCCAAGCACAGCGCAGACTCGGCCAGCATCTTCGCGGTCTCGCCGTAGCCGGGGTCGCCGCCCCGTACCTCGCAGCGCACGCGCTGCTCACCGGCGCGGCCCAGGAAGGTCACGCGAAAGTAGCCCTTCGCGCGCTCTTCCGCGCTCGGCCCGGCGCCCGAGGGGCGCAGCTTGGCGAGCCACTCGCGCGTCAGTCGCAGCTTCGACAATCCGATCACGGAGGCAAAGCCCGCTGTCATGCCGATCATCTGCGGCAGCCGCTTGAAGCCCATGTAGTGCGCGTAGGCGAAGTCTGGACCGTACGCCTCGAGCAGCTGCGCCGAACGGCACACGATCTCGGGATCGATCGTGGGCAGCGGCATGCTCCACACGCCCAGCTCCGGGCGAAACGCGAAGCGCCCCGAGCGCTGTCGAATACGGCGGCCGGGCAGCGACGGCTCGGGCGCACGCGTGAGCGGCTCGCTCATGCTCAACAACGCCGATTGCCATGTCCCACCCGAGATGCTGCCCTTGCCGCGCACGATGCCTTCGATCTGGACGGGCGTGTGAGCCAGCGTGGCCAGCGGCATGCGCCGTTCCAGCGCGCGGATGGTAAACAGCACGCCGAGATCGTGCGGGATGGAGTCGAAACCGCATGCGTTCACGATCTTGGCGCCGCTGGCGACAGCTTGCGCGTGATAGCGCTCGATCATCTCGCGCACGAAGCGCGGCTCACCGGTCAGATCGACGTAGTCGGTACCTGCCTTCGCGCATGCGGCGACCAGCGGCTCGCCGTAGCGAATGTACGGCCCCACAGTCGTAATCACGACGCGCGTATTCGCAGCTAGCTCGGCGACGGCCGCGCGATCGTTCGCATCGACGACGACGATCTCCGGCTGCGTAGTCGTGGGCAGCCGCAGGCGCTCGCGAACCGCCTCGAGCTTCTGTCGGTTGCGACCTGCGAGGGCCCAGCGCAGCCCGCCGCCCTTCCCGGCCGCACCAGCCAGATACTCAGCGACGAGCCCGCCCGTAAAACCCGTCGCACCAAACAACGTGATGTCGAACTTTCGTGAACCTGACATGGGCTGTTCCTCACCTTCTCCAGATGCACCCCGAGCAGTAACACCGGGGCCAGCGTTGCGGAACTGTGCAGTCGGAGCTACATGAGCGGCGGAGCGCTGTGCGCGCTCGAACGACGCTGGATGGGGTGGCGATGGCGGCGAAGCGACGCATGGCAAACGTGCTGCGGGCGGTGTGGGTGCTCGTTGGGCTCAGTTCCGGCTCCCTGACCCGTGCAGAGGTCGCCGAAGCGCAGCCGGCGACGTCGGATTCGGAGTATCGAACTCTCGTCGAGCAAGCGTTGCGCGAGTACCAGCTGGGCAACTTCAGCGAAGCGCGCGCATTCTTTGCACGGGCACACGAGATCGCGCCAAACGCGCGCACGCTGCGCGGCCTCGGCATGTCAGCCTACGAGCTGCGCAATTACGTCGAAGCCATCGATCATTTTCGGCGCGCGCTCGACTCGAATGAACGCCCGCTCACGCCGCAGATGCAGCGCGAGGTCACGCAACTGCTGACCCAGGCGCGCTCGTTCGTCTCTCGCCTTACGCTCAGCGTGCAACCAGCACACGCCGAGCTGCGCATCGACACGCGCACTGTCCGGCGGGAGCCCGACGGCAGCGTGCTGCTCGACCCGGGCACCCACGAGCTCTCGATCGAAGCACCAGATTACGAGACGACTACCCGCACTTTACGCACGGACGGCTCCGAGACGCTGACGCTGAACGTCTCGCTACATCGAGCCAACCAAGGCCGGGCCCGGCCCGAACCCGCGGAGACCTCCGGGCCGGTCGCCCTGGGCCTCGAGCTCTCCGAACCCACACTGGCTCAGCCGACCCCGCCGGCCCACGAGTCGACGGAGGCAACGGAGCCAACGGCAACCGGGTCAACGGACAGCGGCACGGGCAGCGGTGCGGCGCCGTGGATCTTGATCGGCGCGGGCGGCGCGGTGGCGGTCGCAGGCGGCGTGTTGCTCGCGGTCGCGCTCAGCAACAAGCGCGCCGTGGAGAACCCTAGCGGCAACGCGCCCGCCTGGAGCGAATACAGCGCGCGCAACGACTCCGTGTATCCGCTCTCGCTCGCAGGCATCGCGGCGCTCGGTGTCGGCGCGGCGGCCGCCATCGGCGGGCTCGTGTGGAAGGTCACCGCCGACGGCACGCCCGAGCGTGCACACGCACAGCTCGAGCTCACACCCAGTGGCGTGCGCGTGCACGGGAGCTTCTGAGAAGTAGCCGAGCTCAGGCCAGACGCTCGAGCACGCGCGTCAGATCGGGGGCCCGTCGTTCGAGGGCGTCGAGCAACGCCAGCTGCACACGCGCGCGCACCAGGTTGTCGTCGGGGCGCGCGATCTTGAAGTAGGCGTCGCCGCGCACGTAGTCGCTCAAGAACCGCATCGCGAGCTCCAGCACGATCCAAGCTGCACCGCGCGCGAGGCTCGCGTGCTCGCGCGGCGTCAAGCGCCCGCGTACCTCTCCCAGATAGCCGGTCGCCAGCGCCTCGAAATGCTCGAGCTGCAAGCCGACCTGGCTGAGATCGCGGCTGTCCTCCGCCGCCGTGCACGCGCACGTGCGCACCAGATCGCCGAAGTCGAAGGCCAAATAGCCGGGCATGACCGTGTCCAGATCGACCACGCACAAGGCGCGGCGCGTCTGCCGATCGAACAAGACGTTGTTCAGCTTGGCGTCATTGTGCGCGACGCGCAGCGGGATCTCGCCCGTGCGCGTCCAGCTGTCGCACTCGTACGCCAAGGCTTTGCGCTGCGCGATCGCGCGCCACTCCGTCTGCACCTGGCCGGCCCGGCCCACCGGGTCGTCTGCGAGCGCCGCCTCTAGCTGCAGAAAGCGTCGCTCGGGCGCGTGAAAGTCGGGCAGCGTCACGTGCAGCGGAGGCGCAGGCAGATCGGCCATCAGCTCGAAGAATTCACCGAGCGCTCTACCTGCCTCGAAGGCGTCTTCGGCGCGCTCGATGCGCGACAGCGCGATCGAGTCCGCCACGTAATCGAACACGCGAAATACGCGCCCCGCCGCGTCGGTGACGTACGCGTCCCCCGCGCGTGTGTAGCGCAAGCCCAGCACACGCCGTTGCACATCTGCGCTGCCGCGCGCGAGCAGCCGCTGGCGCGCGTGCGCGGTCACGCGCGCGATGTTCTCCATCACGGCGGGCACATCCGTGAACACTTGCGTGTTCACGCACTGCAGCACGAGTTGCTCGCCGGACCGAGAGCCGCCCAGCTCCACCAGGAAGGTCTCGTGCAGGTGCCCCTCACCCAGCGGCTCGATGCGGCTCGCAGGCTCGGACACGAAGTGATGGAGTGCGTGTCGTAGGTCGGCGGCAGGGATGTTCGGCACCTCGACCAAGATACCGAAAGCCGGAAAAAGTCGCGGCGCGAAGTGCCACGGCGTGGAGGTAGGCTACCTCCGCCGGCGCTCCCCTATGCGCGCCGGAGCATCGGCCCGCTTCATGCATCGAGAGCGCGCCAAGGCCCGGGAGGCCATTGCTATGAAGCGACGCGTACTGATCATCGAAGACGACGCGAACATGCGAGACATGCTCGCGGTGAGCCTACAAAGGCGTGAGTTCGACACGGTGTGCTGTGACGGCGCCACGAGCGCGCTCTCGGCGCTGTCCGAAGCCAGGTTCGATATCGTGGTCACGGACATCAACATGCGAGGGACCGACGGCATCGCGCTCTGCCGCCAGCTATCGCAGAGCCATCCGGACCTTCCGGTGATCGTGATCACCGCATTCGGCAGCATGGACTCGGCCATCGCGGCGCTGCGCGCCGGGGCCGCGGATTTCCTGCCCAAGCCCTTCGAGCTCGAAGCCCTGGCCGCAGCCATCGACAAAGCGCTCGAAGCCAAGGCCACCCACAAGAGCGCGGCCGAGGAGGTCCAGAGCGATGACCACTTCATCACGCTGGATACCCTCGAACGGCGTTACATCCTGCGCGTGGTCGAAGCCTTGAATGGCAACCGCTCCCTCGCTGCCCAGACGCTCGGTCTCGATCGCAAGACGCTGTATCGCAAGCTCCTGCTGTACTCAGGCCAGACCAAGGCGCGGTCGCGCCCTCAAACCGCTCAAGCGACAGACGACGCAAAGTGACCAGCCGTCCGAGGCATGGGTCTGGTCGGCGGACCTCTTCATTGAGGTTAATCGCCTCGTGACTGGCGCGAATTGTCCCAGTCCCCCGGCGCTGCCGGCGAGCCTCTTGGGCACTTCTAACCAATCCTAAAGCGAGGTCAGCGGCCCGCCAGCACAGGGGGCTGCTGCTCGACTCGAGCCATCCGGTGCACCGAGGCGTCTATACTCGGCGCCCGATGGGTGAGGCTTGGTAGGACAACGCCCCAACGTGCGCTTCGCCGCCGCGCTGTGTCTCGCGCTTGCTCTGGGGCTGTGGCTGCAATGGCCAAGCCTCAGCGGCGGTTTCCGGGGCGACGATTACGTCCAGCGCGCCATGCTCCGGGGTGAGTTCCCCGCCCCGCGCTCCGCGTTCGATCTGTTCTCGTTCGCCGCCGGCAGCAGCGCCGACTATCGACGCTTGGTCGACTTCGGGCACCTGCCGTGGTGGAGCCATCCGCAGCTGCGCCTGCGCATGTTCCGCCCGCTGGCGAGCGGGCTGATGGCGCTCGACTTCACGTGGTTCGATACGCGCGCCGAGCTGCATCACGCGCATTCATTGCTCTGGTTCAGCCTGCTGTTGTGGGCAGCGGCGCGCCTTCTGTGGCGCGCCTTGCCGGAGCGCACGGCCGCGCTCGCGCTGCTGATGTTCGCGAGCGCGCCGTGTCACACGCTGCCGGTAGGCTGGCTCGCCAACCGCAGCACGCTGGTCGGCTGCGCGCTCGCGTTCTTCGCCGTCGCGCTCCACATTCAGCCGCCCGCGACGCGCTGGCGCACGCTGATCGTCGCCGCCGTCAGCGGCATGGCCTTGTTGTGCGGAGAGTACGCGTTGAGCGCGCTGCTGTACGGCCTTGCGTTCTCTCTCTGCACGCCCGGGCAGAGCTGGCGCGCGCGACTGAGGTCCGCGCTGCCGGTGCTCGCACCCATCGCCGCCTACCTCGTGCTGCACTCGCTCGTAGGCAGCGACGTACTGCACTCGGGCTACTACGTGAGCCCCGTGCGCTCTCCGCTCGCATTCGCGCGCGCGCTCGTGACGCGCGTACCCGTGCTCGCCGCCGATCTGCTGCTCGGCCTACCCAGCCTGTACTGGAACGCCGCGCCGCCTTGGCGCGCCTTCTTGCTGCAATCCGGGCTGATCCCGCCTGCGCTGTGGTTGCGATTGCCGAGCTGGCCGACCTGGCACGTGCTGATCGGGTACGTCTCGCTCGCGCTCGCTTACGTGGCCTACCGCTGGCTGCGGCGACTTCCCGAGCATCAGCGCGCCCCGAGCTGGCTCGCGCTAGGCGCCGGACTCTCACTCTTGCCATGCGCAGGCTCGTTGCCCGAGGACCGCCTGCTGGTCGCGGCTACGCTCGGCGCGTACGCCTGGATCGCGAGCCTGCTGACCCAGGCGCCCGCGTTATGGCCTACGCTGCGCGGTCTCGGGGCGCGGGTCGGGCTCGGCGGGTTATGGCTGCTCGCCGGCCATGTCGCGATCGACGGGCTGCGCCGCAGCTACGACGACGTGCGCGCAGTCAAGACCGGTAGCGAGATCGCGCGCGCATTCTGCCTGGACGCCGACATGCCGGTGCACGACGCCCAGCGCACGCGCGTGTACGTGTTGGCCGCCGCAGACTTCAACACGGCAGTCAACTTGCCGTGGCTGCGGCTGCTCGAGCAGGGCCATCCCATCCCGCGCTCGTACCGCCGCCTGAGCCCAGGCCCGCTGCCGCTCGACGTGACGCGCACCGGCGAGCGCAGCCTCGAGCTCACCGTACTGACGAGCGATCTGCGCGGCACCGCCGTGCCATCGCTCTACCGCGCCGAGTCCGCGCCCGTGCGCAAAGGCGAACGCCACGAGCTCGACGGGCTACGCGTGGAAGTGCTGGAAGTCATGGACGACAACCCGGAGCGCATGCGCTTCGAGTTCGATCGCTCGCTCGACGACGAGAGCTTCTGGCTGCTGATCGCCACCGCACATGGCCTGCGCCGTCAGCACCCGCCCGCCATCGGTGAGACGCTGCGCGTCCCCTTCGCACAATTCGTAGACCGGCGTGCACCCGCAACGGCAGCCAAGTAGCAAGCCTCACACAGGCGCGACCGCCGCGACTGCGCCGGCGCGCTCGCGTCGCGCGGAGCGCGCGACTGTGCTGTACTAGACCGTGGGTTAAGCACGCCTGCCGCGCAGCTGGCGGCTGCGGAACCGAGGCTCCTATGTCGATGCTCAGCAGCAACTCCCGCCGCTTCGCCGGCGCACACGCGCCCGCTGAACCAGCCACGGAAGCGCGTGTCTCGAACGCACGGCGCACGCTCCTACACATCGCCGATCGACTCGAGCGCCGCCGAGACCTCTTCGAGCGCGCACACGACTGCCGCTGCGTATTCTCCCACGCCTTCGCGAGCTCTACGCTGCGGCTCGCGAACGCGCTGCCCATGCTGGGCTTGCGCGATCCCGACTGGGTGGCGGAGCTGACGCTGCGCATGGCCGAGCACTACCTTCGCGCCCTCGAGGCCAACACGCTGCGCACGCTCGCGCACGGAGCTTGGGCGAGCGTGTTCGAAGCCGACGAGCGCAGCGAGACTACCGTCCGCGAAGCGTTGGTGCTCGGGATGACGACGCATATCGTCCATGATCTGCCGCTCGCGCTGTGTGAGGTCGGGATGTACACGCAGACCGGCAAGTCGCGGCTGCCCGACTATCACGCCTTGAGTGAGCTCGCTGCCCCCGCCGTCGAAGACGTCGCACGCGAGATCGGGCAGCGTTATGCGTCTTGGTTCGGCCCGATCGGGACCGCGGATCGGCTGGACACCTTCGATGAAGCCATTCTGACCAACGCAGGCATGCGCGTCGCACGCGCGACCGCCTGGTACAACGCGCAGCGCCTGCTGGAGCCCGAAACGGAGGCGCATGCGCGCGCTGCCATCCGGCGTTGGCCGCAAGTCCTGCTCGACGAGTTGCTGCGTCCGCCCAGCTGGTCGCTGCGCCGGCTCGCGCGTGGAGCCCGGCTGGTGTCCGCGCTCACCCGGCGCTGGCCGCAGCACGACTGACGCGGCCAGTGCCAGTCCGCGGCCGACGTGTGACGACACGCGCTGAGCAGTCTCGGCGCGCATGAGAGACGTGGTGCGCGCAAGCGTGCTAAGCGAGCTGTCGGCATGCGTCTGCGCTGTTCACTCGCTCGGCTCGGCGCACGAAACTGCGCCGCCTTCATCGCCACGTTCACGACCAGCGTGGCGGTGGTCGTGGCGTGCTCGGCATGCCCGGCACCGCTGCGAGCCCAGCTGCCCCCGAGGCTCACACCAAATCCAGAAGAGCTCGAGACCGAGCCCTGCGCCGAGATGAGCGCCGTACCGGCCCCGATCCCGATGCTCGACGTGGTGCGCGCGGCGCTCGAACCGGCCTACCTCGCCTATCCCATCGGCCTCTCCGGCCTCGATCCGCTGATCTTCGAGTCCAACGTCGTGGCGCACTTCGTCGTGACCCAGCCGCGCTGGCCTTTCGCGCTGGTGCTCACGCCAAAGATCGTCGTGCGCATGTTCAACGAAGAGTCGGCGCCGGTGAAGAGCCCGAGCTACATGCCGCGCGTGACGGCGTACGTGTGGTTCAGCCAGACGCTGCAGCGCGCGCCGACATTTTACGCCAGCTTACGCCTCAGCCATCACTCGAACGGGCAAGCCGGCAGCTTCTTCGACGAAAACGGCGAGATTCGCCACGACGGCGGCAGCTTCTCCACCAACTACTTCGAGCTCGCGATGTACATCACCGGGTTCAAGGGGCACTGGTTCGGTTGGAGCATGGTGTCGCTGGAGTGGCATCCGAACTGGAACCAGACGCCCGAGCTGCGCGGGCGCTACGGCTTGGTGCGCGCACACATCGCGTCAGCCGTGCTAGCCAACCTGCCGCTGAAGGGCACGCTGCGCATCGAGCTGACGGCGATCCTCGATCGCTTTCTCCGCACCGGAGAGAGCTCGTTCATGCGCGAGCTGGAGCGGTTTCCGATCGGAGCGCGTTACACCATCTCGGTGCCCGGCATCGATCTCGGCCTCTACGTCGGCTACTACCTGGGCCACGACTACTACAACATCTACTTCGATCGCATCGTGCACACGCTGCAACTCGGCATTTCGGGCAGCGTAACCCCTTCGGTGTTCTCGCAGTATTGAAGCCGTCCTCGAGCACCACACAGCGCAGCGCTTCAACCACTGTGACCTCAAAATCTGACGGCAGGGCCAGTGTTCCGGCAGCTCCCGATGTCATGGCAACTGAAGCGCTGCGCTCTATAGTCTCGGCGGACAACAGGCAGAAGCTGCAAGTTCAGCGCCAAGACGGCGAGCGCGCGCAGAACGCCGGCTTTCGAACAGAGCGCGAGTGTTTCGAGGCTCGTCGCCACACTGAGGCAAGCAGGTGAACTCGGCGCACACGCATGGACATGAATCGAGCACTCCGCAGTGCACGACGCATGCGCGCATGCACGCACTGGACACGCCGACACCGATCGGTCCACAAGCTGCGCACGACCCGCGTGGCGCCGTTGTCACAGCCGAATCAGGCGTACCGCACGCAGCGCCGATCGCCGCTCACGGCATTTGCGAGCGCGAGCGCTCGAGAACCCGCGCCATAAGCGCGCATTCACCGCCCGAGGCCGCTCCCCAACACGGGCGGGCGGCAGCGCACGCGATCGCGCCGCTAGGAGCGGCGAGACTCAGCTTCCCGCTACGCCGTGCCGGTTGTACACAGCGCGCAGACAACGGCACACGCGCCCGCTTGCACATCGAGGCGTAGTTAGGCCCAGCACAGCCGAAGCTTTTCGGTACAATGCCAGCACGCCATGCCTGCCTGATGGCGTCTCAGAAGGAGTGAAACGTGCCTTGGGATAAGGAGTACGATGTCGTTGTCGTCGGTAGCGGCCCCGCAGGGGAAGGCGCTGCCATGCTGGCAGCCAAACAGGGTGCCAGCGTCGTGGTCATCGAGCGCTTCCATGAGGTAGGAGGCGGCTGCACGCACTGGGGCACGATCCCGAGCAAGTCTCTGCGCCATTCGGTGAGCGAGTGGTTGCGATACCGCAATAGTCCGTTGTTCGCGGAGCTCGGTCAGCGCAATGAGCTGAGCTTCCCCATGCTGCTGCGCGCAGCAGCAGGCGTGATCGACAAACAGGTCACGCTGCGACGCGATTTCTATCACCGCAACCAGGTGCCGATCATCCATGGCACCGCGTGCTTCATCGACCCGCACACCATCGAGGTCGAAGCCGGGCCTGCGCGTCGGCGCCTCCGAGGGCGCAAGATCATCCTGGCCGTCGGCAGCCGCCCCTACCGTCCGCCCGAGATCGACTGGAACCACCCGCGCATCCGCGACAGCGACACGATCCTGACGCTCGATCACACGCCGCAGACGATCACGATCTTCGGCGCCGGCGTGGTGGGCTGCGAATACGCCTCGATGTTCCGCCAGCTCGGCGTGAAGGTGAACCTCATCAACTCGCGCGACAAGCTGCTGAGCTTCCTCGACGACGAGATCGTCGACGCGCTCGCGTACCATCTGCGCGACCAAGGTGTGCTGATCCGGCACAACGAAGAGTACGAACACGTCGAGGCCTACGATGACGGCGTCGTACTGGTGCTCAAGAGCGGCAAGAAGATCCGCAGCGACGTGCTGCTGTGGGCGCAAGGGCGCACGGGCAACACACAGACGCTCGCGCTCGGCAATGCCGGCCTCGAAGCCGACTCTCGCGGCCAGATCAAGGTCGACGAGCTCTACCGCACCTCGCAGCCCCACATTTACGGTGTGGGTGACGTCGTCGGGTACCCGAGCCTCGCCAGCGCGAGCTACGACCAAGGCCGTTTCGCCGCTACCCACGCGGTTACGGGCGTGTGCAACGCGAAGCTGGTCGAGGACATCCCGACGGGCATCTACACGTCACCCGAGATAAGCAGCGTCGGGCGAACCGAGCGCCAGCTTACGGCCGATTGCGTTCCATACGAGGTGGGCCATTCGTTGTTCCGGTCGCTCGCGCGCGCGCAGATCACGGGCAACGACGTCGGCATGCTGAAAGTGCTGTTTCACCGCGAGACCCTGCAGATCCTCGGCGTGCACTGCTTCGGCGACCAGGCGGCAGAGATCGTGCACATCGGTCAAGCCATCATGGCTCAGAAGGGCGAGGCTAACAGCCTGCTCTACTTTGCCAACACCACATTCAA
>Ga0315910_10004072_pt1 | contig 12299 bp, 12 predicted proteins | sample EdamamesoilMG_FD_204470 | JGI IMG/M metagenome (GOLD analysis project Ga0315910, IMG submission 204470) | Garden soil microbial communities collected in Santa Monica, California, United States - Edamame soil | ecosystem: Environmental > Terrestrial > Soil > Garden | place: USA: California... | reverse complement strand
GTTCCCATTGTGCCGATTGACCTGCGGCAGGACGATTGGACCATCGGTTACAACGTCATGCGGCCCCGCGCCACAGCCGACCCTGCCGTCATCGTGACGAACTTCGTGCAGGCCATGTCGTATGTCTGGGGTGTGGACGGCACGGCCCAAACCCCCCTGTTCGCACGCAATGGCAGCAACCTTCTGTGGACGTTGTATGAAAAGCAGATGACGCTACTTGAAATCGAGCATCTCGTTGACCGCACCAACAAGCGAATGCGCATGGAGTTGACCGCAGGCCTCTCGAAACGTTCCGTGGTGCAGGACTGGGCATATACCAACAGCCTCTCAGCACGCGATTTCGACGCGCAGATTTCCAGCACGCTCAATCGCTTCCATACATTTTTGCAGACCGAACGATTGCGTCTCATGTTCGGCCAGAACGGCGCTTCCCTCGATCTAGGTAAGGCGCTCGAAGAAGGCTCAATCATCATCGTGAACCTGTCCACTGAGCGCGCTCGCGTCTCCGAGGAAGACGTGGCCCTGTTTGCCACCTTGCTCTTGAGCGACCTGTGGACCGCCGCCAAGGAGCGTGGCAAGGGCACGAGCGAAAAGGAAGTGAAGCCGTTCTACGTTTACGTCGACGAATTTCAAAACTTCATCACTCCGACAATAGCCAAGAATCTTGACCAAGCCCGCGGCTTTGGGCTTCATCTGACGCTCGCGAATCAATTTCCACGACAAATACTTCACGCCGGAGCAAATGGACCCCAGGTGTATGACTCCGTCATGGCTAATGCCCGCAGCAAGGTGGTATTCGAACTCAATGATGAGGAGAATTTACGTCCTCTTGCCACAGACCTCTTTATGGGCGTGATGAACCCCGACGAGATCAAGCATGAGTTGTATGGCACGAAAGTGATGAACTATGTTGAGGAAACGCGCACCGTCCGGGGCACGAGCGAGACGTGGAGCGATGCTGACGGTCATTTCATCGGAGAGACTGCAACCGAGAGCGAGAGCGGCCAGATTCTGGCTGACTCACCGGAAGACCCCAACGCATGGAATAAGTCGAATGCCGCCTCGGACGGCACATCGCACATGCGGGTGCGTGGTGGTAGCACGAGCGAATCCGAAGTTCCCTTCTTGCGACCAGTCATGGGCAAAGAATTAACAAGCGTGCAATTCCGGCCGTTAGAGGAGCAAGTGTTTCGTGCAATGGCCGTCCTCCATGACCAGAAGCAACGGCATTGCATAGCCCGGCTGGTTGGAATACCGGGGCCGGTGAAGATTGTCACGCCCACGATTGAGAAGACACCGGCAGACGGGAAGATGGAGAAATCCTTCTTAACTCGTCGCTATAAGAAGCTACCGTTTGCCCTGCCAACTGCGGAGGCGCACAAAGCAATTGCGGATCGTGAACACAAAATGTCGGCGGCGCTTCTGCAAAACTCTGCCGAGCCGACAGCAATCAAACGGCGAGTTGTGCAGGAAGCGGACAAGCCAGTAATAATGAAGCGGCGCACGCGGTGATACCCTTGCCCACTTGCGCGTTTTAGTTGTATAATCGCGCCATATGCCACAGGGTTCAAACGAGGTTTTTCCCCGGATTCTAGTTGCTAAGGCGCTGGGGGAAAGTTGCTGGAATCTGCTCTATTCCCATCAGGTTCGTATTGAACTCAATACCGATACAAGCCGCACCCGCACGGACGCCCTCTTTCAATCCACGTTGCACCGCGCCTTTAACGGAAATTTATGACAGTCGGGACGAGATTCGCACAATTCTTGTCAGCACTCATGCTAACGCCTGATCAGCAAGCTGACGGTCAGAAGAAGCACACCGGTGTGAGACAGTGCTTGGACCAGTGGTATTACGACAGTTCTTACGCTGGAAATGGATTTCTTGTTGGCTCGTGGGGAAAATCAACCGAAATCCGGCCGCCCCGAGATATTGACATAATGTTTGTGCTGCCAAAGGAGGTTTACGACAGGTTTGAAAAACATACCGGAAACAAGCAGTCGCAACTTCTGCAAGAAATTAAGTATGTATTGAGCCGAACCTATTCGAATACGGAGATGAGCGGTGACGGCCAGGTTGTTGTAGTTCCATTTTCTTCCTATGGAGTGGAAGTTGCCCCTGCATTTCCTTTGCAAGGCGGGCAATATTGGATTTGCGATACTAACAATGGAGGCCGCTACAAGATCGCCGACCCGACCGCCGAGATTAGGAAAGTCAAAGATTCCAACACCGCGACAAACGGTAACACTCGCGATTTGATTCGGATGCTGAAGCGCTGGCAGGAATATTGTGCTGTTCCCCTCAAATCGTTTGTGATTGAGCTCCTTGCGATAGAATTTCTCACGGCTTGGGAACATCGCGGAAAGAGCACTGTTTACTATGATTGGATGGTTCGAGATTTCTTTAATCTTCTAAGAAATAAATCATCGCGGAGTTCGGTTACTGTGCCTGGCACTTACGAGACGATCTATTTAGGTGACACTGGCTGGCAAAGCCGAGCCGAATCAGCATATAATAGAGCGGTCAAGGCTTGTGAATTCGAATCACAAGAGATGCCGTATTCAGCCAGCACGGAATGGCAAAAGATTTTCGGCACTGACATTCCTATGGGGTAACTTTTATGAATGAAAAAACCGAACAACTCATCCAAGAATGCAAACGGCAATCGGAGGGCTGCCTTTATACCTCAACCTCGTTATTTATTTGGTTGCGCACGTTGCGCCTTCTAAAGGTAGTGTTTATTATCGCCCCACTAGTTCTCGGCTCGCTTGCTGGTGGAAAACTGTTGCTCGGCAATCCAACAGACGCCAGAGCGTTTTCTGCAATTTGTGCATTTTTCGCAGGTTTGCTTCCGTCCATTTACGCGGCCCTAAAATACGACGATCGTCTCAAGGAATGCACCCTGCTCGCATCGGAATTCAAGAATCTTCAAGACCGATTCAGACAGGCGGCGCTGGTTGCCTCGCAAAAACCATTTGCGGAATTTGAAGCTCACTTCAATGAATTAATGAATAGGCTTGAACTTGCGAGGAAGCCAAGCTTCACCGCCCCTGAGTGGTGCTTTCGGAAAGCGCAAAAGAAAGTGAAGAAGGCTGACTACCATTACGATGTTGATATCGCGAAGGGGATTCCGCAGTAGCGACCTCTTTACGCGTTCTTTTCGCCCATGCCCGAACCAAAGCCATTGATTGACCTCCAAGAACGCGATCTTGCACTTCTGCGCGGGTTGTTTGAATGCCGCATCATGACAGCGGCGCATGTCGCAAAGCTCTACTTCAGCGGCAAACAGGAATACACCAAGAAACGGTTGCAAAAGCTCAAAGCCGCCGGTTTCATTGGTGAGCGCACGCGTCGCGTGAATGAGCCTTCGATTCTATTCTTAACCCGTAGAGCCTTTACGCTCCTCAATCGCGAAGGACACTTGTCCGACTTGCCGCAACTGAGCGCAAACTCTTTCGAAGCCCGTGCTGACGTGAGCGAGCTTACCGTTCGGCATGAACTTGAGATCATGGACGTAAAGGCCGCGTTCCATGCCGCGCTTGCTCCGGACAAACGGTTCTCGATTATTGAATTCAGCACGTGGCCGTTGCTCAATCAGTTTGAAACCTTGCGCAACGGTTACGGCTCCGCGCTGGTGAAACCCGATAGTTTTCTCAGTATCTGTGAGCCCATACCTGGAACTCAGAGCAGTGACCGATATGACTTCTTTTTGGAAGTGGACAGGTCCAGCGAAGTTCAGGATGTGCTCCTTACAAAGGCCAACGACTACCTTAATTATTACGTCTCCGGCGGCTTCGCAGTGCGCAACGGCGCGACTGCTGCGGACAAGAAGTCATTCCCCTTTCGCGTGCTCATCGTCTTGAAATCAGCCGAGCGCCGCAACAACACGGCGGAACGACTCATGAAAAGCAATCCACCAATTCTAACGCTGACCTGGCTCACGACGCTGGCGGAAGTCACCAGCGATCCATTGGGTGCCATCTGGATTCAACCCAAGTCTTACCGCGAAGCCATTACCGGCACGCCGTTCGATCCGGAACGAAAACTGCCCAGCGGTGCATATCGTCGGCGGTCGGAACGCGAGGCGTTTGTTGAGTCCAAGATTCAGAAGCTTCACTTGCTGGAAAGTTAGGCGGCGGCTATTTCCAGTTGCGACAGCTTTCAACGAACGCAACGAAATCGTCGTTTTGAAGAGGCTTCAATTTTTCCCACACCTCGCTTGGAATCGGCAGCGCGAAGAATTGCGCAATGTCGCGGCGCAGCCCCTCGAGCTTCACAACCAGTTGATCGTTCATCGCCTGATACACGCTGTTGACGTGCTGGATTACCATTCCGACGAATACTCTTTCGGCATCGGTGGTTGGGTTCGTCGCTATATTTGTCGAAGCATCACGCACCCGTGCCAGTGCTTTGTTGTGAAGAAATATTTTCCAGACCTCGCGGTGATTGGCGGTAACGGCCAAGAGGTTGGCAATTCTGCGGGTCTTGGTTTCCGAGCGAAGGGAAACAGCCGTGAAGCACAAGCTGGCAATCACGCCAATGGCGCTTATGAGATCGAATGCGTTATTTGAAAACCAGTCCCCAAAACCCATGCACGCATTCTAGCACGAATCAAATGCGGTCGGGAATGTCGCGCTTAGCGTTCACCAGCAGATTGCGCGGCAGCAAGATTATGCGCTCGCCTGGCCCGCAACCCGCCGAGGCGGGCAGCGTAGCTTTGGCCGCAGCCGTGATATCCACACCAATGACTGCAAAATCGCCGGATTCGAGTTCCCAAATGTCCGGACATCCGTCGCACCCCACGCACAGCGCATTGGCGGCGTGCGTATCAGTCCCCAGCCGGCGGCGGAATTCGACACTCACATTCATGGCCGCCACCATCCGTCCGAGCGCCTCAAAACGCAAGCAGAAAATACAGTGCATATACTGTGGTTTGATTTCACGCTTCCCGGTTCCGTTATGCAGTGGTTAAGATTCCAAAACATCGGAAAATCTTGGGCGAAAACATCCGGACACACCGGCGGAATCTCAAATGGAGTCAGGAAACACTGGCAGAGAAGTCCGACCTCCACCACAACTATATTGGGGACATTGAACGTGGCGAGGAAAACGTATCAGTTGATGCGCTGATGAGGATTGCGGCTGCAATGAAATTGCGCTTGAGCGATTTGGTGCGCGATGCTTGAAATTGCTTCGAAATTGAACAACGCCGGGCAACAAGATTGATTTAACCCAATACATTGCGAATTCGTTGAAGCAAGCGGGGTTGGTTCTTCTGGGTTAGCTCGTGCTGCCAAATTCGTAAAACAATCCAATTATTTTGCAACAATGTTCGACTCACGAGTCGATCTCGATCCTTGTTGCGGGCAAGTTTTTCTTGCCAAAATAGACGATTAGTCGCCGGCCGTGTTGCGTGTTTGGGGCAACCGTGCCAAAAGCAACCATCGACAAAGACCGCGACCCTTAGCCGCTTGAAAATGAAATCCGGCCTACCAAAAACCTTTTGGTTTCGGCGCCAGCCGAAAATGCCGTGACGCCGCAGTAATTTTGCAAGTGCTAGTTCAGTGGCCTTATTGCCACGTCCACGAACCCGTGACATCACTTCCGACCGTTTCGTCTTCGTAAAAACATCAGCCATTTCTTATACAGGCTTTCGGTCAACGGTAACGTAATTGCCTGTCAAAAAAACTGTATGAAGTTCAGCGGAACGCTGACCGCCCTTGTCTCGTTCAATAGACGAAAGCCAAAACCAAAGCGGCTTGCACGCGCATTGGTGCTCGTCCTTATCCGTCATAGAAAACAACTCGTTGCACGTAAGACATCGCACGTGGAAACGGCGGCAACGGTCACATTTCCCAACGTAATGCACATATGGAGCGAGCAGACGTGTCCCAAGTTTTCCAGTCGGTTGAAGGGTCACAGTAAATTCTGGATAGCCATCCCAAAACACCTGACCTGAGGAGCATCGCATATTTAGACACTTGTCCCAATTCCAGTTAGTAGGATCAAAATGCTGGAGATGTTTCAGCGGCAGGAGGCAAACGGTTATTGCTCTTTGCGCACGCCTCTCAGCTGCTTTTGTGTACCCCGCTGGACAAACAAGATAACCATGCGAGGCGCGAACCTCTTCCATCAACCCTTTAAAGGCCTCAACTTGAACAGTGTCAATCTTTCGATTCCGCATCTTGGCGTCGATGATTATCCTTCGAGAATTGTCCGTATCGTGCCTGCAATCAATCACCACATCTACCTGTCGTTTTCGACCAGTTATCTTACCTTTGATGCGTGCATTAAGTGTAACACATAAATCCGTTGATGCCTGGTTTGCCGCAAGACGTGCGACGAAGCGTTCATACAATTCCCAGTTCTTTGGCGACTTCTTCATACCGCCCAACAACGCCTCAGGCCAAAGCAGCTTTGCTTCGTTCGTGAATTGTTGTTTGCACCGGCCCTGGATAATCTGGAACGCCAAGGCCAGAGAGAGTTTCTAAAAGAGTATCAATAAACGGTGTCAAAAATGGTTCGGAAATCGTGCAAGCTCGCTCGAACTCGTTGAAATGTTCGTATGAAAGCGATGAATTCCGAATTTTGTCTACATCGCCACCTGCGTTTGCTGGATCAGAGAGCCCGATACTTGTTATCTCTTTTGGAAAAACAAGAAAGTTGAGAAATTCTTTTCCGATTGGCACAAACGGCAAGAGGAGTGTTCCATCGGCCAAACTTTTCGGTGTCTGTGTTAACGAGCTAATCCTGTAAATTGCGTCAGCCTTAATTTTGGCCAAGCGGAAGCGAGCAGTCAAATTTAGGCAGTCTTTCTTAAATTGGAGGGCAGGCATAAGATTGACGTGCCCATAATTCTTCTGCCAAAGCTTATTCAAATCACAGTCGGCGGTAACCACTGTAAAATACTTCCCGTCCGATTTCCGTTTGATTATGTCACCCCGTCTCACTCTGCTGTCTGAGGGCCGGTGGTAAAGACGATATGACCACAAGCTTGCTGCGGCCTGTGCCACCTTGAGGTCAGTGGCTTGAACCCCGCCTGGGTTCGACTGGACCAACTGAATGTCCGCGGAGTTAAGATCATTCCTAAGTTTTTCCGCAATGAGGTCAATCAGGGCTTGCGCATCGCTTCCGTTAATTTTGCGATCCTCCAAAAATTTCACCAATGTTTCATCTTCTCGAAGGTGGTTGCGAAGTTTTTCTACAAGAATTCCTTTGAAGTCACCTTCTGTGGTTGCGATTGTGTTCAGAAGCGCCATCACTTCATCAATTGAGTTTCTTCCCAACGAAATAAGTATGTCCTCCAACGATTCAAGGCTAGTTCGTCGGAGTGTAGAGCCAAACTTGTAGGAGAAATTGGATTCTTGTTTGTCTTGGACTTCCTTCAGCAGGGCATCGGCGTCAACTTCGCTTTTCTTGGAAACCGTAACCCGTGATTGATACGCCAGAAAGCGTTCCTTGTTTAGCACCTCCTTGACTTCTTCAATCTTTTCAACGCCTGTGTAAATGCGAACAAGACAGTAAGTCCTCTCCAGGAACTCAGCCAAATAGTCCTCAGAGGATTTTGCCAGACCCGGATAATCCCAATCGAAAATGAGAACGTCCGGTCTGTCCAACGAGTTCTCGAAATTCTTTAAGAATAACTCCGGATTTCGCGCTGCACTGACTCGCCATTGAGCATTGCCCGCTGCTTTCTCAAGGAGATCTCTAACTGGAGGTTCGCCCCAATCCAGGTTCTTATCCTGCAAAAGATGACGCAATGTTGAATCGCCGATAATATCTTCATTACGCAACGGGCCTTCGGCGAAAGTTGGCAAAGCGTCGTCGCTCAGGTAGAATTGGTACGCAGTCATGCATTTTCTTTCTGCGACGGAACGCGCGCGAAGTCGACGATGAACTGCGCTCCTTCAAGTTCTTTAATCCTATCCCTGATGGCTGCTTCGTAAATATCGCCACCAGCTGTGCGCATATAGTGTTTGCAGATGTAAAGACCCAATCCGCTGGCAGGCTCACGCAAACTGTAACTCGCTTGGAATAAGTATGGACGTATGGATTCGTCAACGCCTGGACCTGAATCACTCACTTGCAACGTTCTTGTTTCGGAAGAAATGTGCGCCTGGATCGTTCTGCCTGCTTTGCCCTGTGTATCAAGCCAGTAACAACTATTGTCTAAGAGATTGCTGATTACTTGCACAACTGCGCCAAAGCGTGCGCAAATCTTAAAGTCTTCTTTCGTCTCAATAGAAAATCTGATTCCTAGTTTTTCAAACCGTCGCTCAAATAGAGAATGACAGTATTCGATAGCGCTTTTTATTCCGAAGACTTTCGGCTGTTCATTTTTTACGGCTCGAAGTGGCCCAAGTCGTTTCAGTTCGGAGTTCAATGACTCCGATGAATCTCGTAATTTCTCCAGTTCCGCTTTGTCGATGGACTTGGCCTTAATCAGATTGGAAACACTATAATAAAAATTGGATGTAATCTTCGCCAATTCATGAACAGACACGGCGATTGAAAGGCCGTAGCCAGCCTGTTCGGCCAAGACATCCTGAACCTCCTGCATCATCTTAAGACTTTTTTGCAGATTTTTCAGCGAGCGATTCAAGTCAATCAGCTTTTCTGCGCGTTGCTCAGCCGGACCAAGCTCGAACAGCAATTGGAGCGGATCTTTTTCAACATCATACTTTGCTGCGATGTTCCCGATAAGGGTGGCGCTTTGTCTTGAAACATCGCCAAGTTTTTTGGGCTCGCGAATCAAACCAGATGTTAAATCAGCGTATTTGTCCCTCTTTCCTTGATATTCAAGTTCGAGGAAAGAAACCAACGCCCCAACAAGTTTCGCAAGGTCTTGGTAGGCCTGGTTCTTAATCATCCCCTGACGATCCGTCTTATCAATCAGGCCAAGATTACTTGTTTGCTCAATTTCTAAGTTACCGATCATTTCACGATAAGACAGCCGGTCTCCTTTCCGAATATGGCGCTTAGTCAGTTCTAACCAATCAACTTCAGACCCCCATTCTGCCGGAAATATGTTCAAGCCATCTCGGAAAATTGAGATGCCACCGAAAGCGTCAAGATAATCAATGAACGGAGATTTTTCCGGGCCATCTATCCAAGGCGTTGCGCGATACCAAACATCAATGTGGAGAAAGAACCCACCACACTTTGGCTTCTTAAATTCCTTGCCGGTTTTTTCTAGCAACCAGTAATCTTTGTTTCCTTGCAACAAAGAATAATTTTTCTTGTTTATGGTTTGCGAGTTCAGAGGAACAGAACGAGGCGGATTAAAAACCAAATCAAAGTCTGCAAAGCCCTTCTCATCAACCAGCGCATCAAGGGTAAATATTGGCGGAAACAGTGTTGAGTAGGACGTTTCCTTTGTATCGGGCACTTGAGGACACTGGAAATCAATATCGAAGTTGCCAGGTCCGCGACTTGGTGATCGCAATTTATTCACCGTTCGCGCCACCTGTCTGATGGTTGACTCGGTTAATGGATATTCAGGCCGTCCCGAGTAAATAATGATCTCAGTGCCCGAACGCTTCGGCCCATAATCACGCGATGGGGGTTGGCGCGATAAGGCAACTCCCACTGCGTCCAAGTCAACAAACTCTCCAGAACTGGATGCTTCAAATTCATCCCAATTGATTTTGAGCACGTACTCATGCTCTGAATCAATGGTCTTAGTCTTTATGATGACGTTTCGTCCAAGTCTGTGTGTTGCAAATCGTCCGACCCCTTTTTCTCCAAGGGGAATTCTCCCGCCATGTTCTTCTTTCAGGGCTTTGACAAGTGCCTTAAAAGTGGCGAGTGAACCTTTTTCAACTGCTTTTTGCCTCTCTTGCTTCAGTCGTTCTTTAACATTCGTTTTGATCGTGGAAGCAGGTCGTAACCATCCGTGCTCGATAGCAAATCGATCCATTCCATGTCCGTCATCTCTGATAACAATTACTGGCCCGGCAAATTGTTTGTATTCGTATTCTGCCGTTCTGGGAGGAAGTGATGGAATACTCTCAACTCTTACAACACACTTGCTCGCGCCTGCGTCATAGGCGTTTTTCACTAATTCAAGAATTCCAACCTGCTCTGTTGCGATCAATTGTTCGCCGAGCACTGTTAGAAGATGAGCGTCAGCCTTGAAGTTCAGGACAATGCCGCCATCCAGGCAGATACCGTCAAGGACATCGGGAGGAAGCCGGCGCACCGCATTTTGTGAATTGTAAGTTGGACCCTTTTCTCGCGCCTCTCCATTCGCATTACGAAATTCGACTGGTTTGGAAAACGGCTTGTAACCAACAATTTCTGCGAAGAAGCAACCGGCCTCCCGTCTGTCAGGAAAAACTTTCGCAATCTTGCCGTATCCGAAATAGACGCCTTTTCCCTTTTTCTCCGGCTCGTAATAAATGAACTCCAAATTTGGATTCGAGAAGAAGTTCAAATACTTTTTCGGAAAATGGTAAAACTTCCCAATAAAGTCGTTGTATTTTGTGTCCTTCCGGTTTTGCAGAAGAACAACACAGTGCCGATTTGTAGCCGGTTGTTTCAAAAAGTTTCTGGCGTTTCCGATTATGCTCGGCGAAGTCGAGTTTCAGCTAACGACTTCTGCCTAAGGCTCTGAATTACCCGGATCGCGTGCCTCCGTATGAATTCCGGTGGTAGCGCATTGCCAATCATTTGTGCTGCAGGACTTTTTCCACGTTCAACTGAAAAGAAGTAATCAGCGGGGAATGTTTGGAGTAATGCAGCTTCACGAAGCGTGATAGCGCGATTTTTCGTTGGGTGGAGAAAACGTCCCTTGGATGGGTTGAAGCAACCCCCGGTAATTGTTGGACTGACGTCATCCCACGCCATGCGTCCATAAACGTCTTTGAATCCATTACACCTTTTATGACATTTAAGCTGACGCTTTTCCCCCAAGTCCAAACGACTGCCACCGTTACGTGGAATCTCACGAATGATCTGCTTAACTTTGTCGGTTCGATTTTCTGGTAAATTATGCAGTTCGTCTTTTTTGGCGCGACAGCCAAGTTTGGCAAAGAATTCTCTTACGGTTCGTTCGCGCCATGTGCGGGCGCCAAATGAAATTTTTTTTCCCTGACCAGCGACCAAAATTAAGCGCTTGCGACGTTGAGGAACACCATAGTTCGCTGCGTTGAGAACTGCATGGTTAATTTCGTATCCTAGCTTCTGGAGTTCGGTACGCAGTGTCTTAAAGCGACGATTCTTGGCAAGTTTTGGAACGTTTTCCAGCATGATCGCTTTTGGACGCAGCACTCTGGCGAAGCGCAAAAACTCGAAAACCAAATCGTTTTGTGCTTCCTGCCCGATACGACCGTTGAGGGTGGTCATCGTCGAGAAGCCCTGGCAAGGTGGGCAACCCGCCAGCAAATCAAGCTGTCCCCGACAAAGTCCTAACTGGCGCATGACTTCCACGCCGGAAACTCTTGAAATATCTTTTTCCCAAATTACTACGCGTTTATGATTAGCTCTATAAGTCTTCGCTGCGAGCGAGTCAATTTCGACTGCTCCAACGACACGAAAGCCAGCTTGCTTCAAACCCAACGTAAGTCCACCACATCCTGAAAATAGATCAATGGCTTGGGGTTTCTTCATGGCGCAAGATAATGTAAATTCCTTTTAGCTTCGTCGAGAAATGATTCGCAAGCTTCTAATGAGCAATTGCTTAAGGGTTGTCAACCTTGAATTCTGTGTTTGATTCGCCAACAACTACAATCACTATCCCGCCAGCACGTTACAATTGTTAAAAAAGCGACCCTTGCGGATCGCCGTGCGCTTCAGAGCGCGAAGCACCGTTTCAATCGTTCCCTCAACAAGCCCGTCGGCTGTTCGCCGTTGGCCATTTTCACCCATCGCACGAGGCGATGAGGTGAAATCCGTAGCAGCAGCGTTTGAGCATGACGCTCACCCGCTGCGTCGCCATCAGGCGCAATCCAGACGCGACCGTCCGGCTTGACCAAGGACACTATGAGTTCGGCCTGTCGCTCCGAGCAGTCCGCACCCATCGTCGCGACCACGTCCGGCAGCCCGTTTTGATCGAGCCACCAGACCGAGGTGAAACCCTCGACGACGATGAGATTGTCCACGGGCGCTTTGAGCCGGTAGCCGTTGTAAAGAAACTGCGTCTTTCGGAATTCGTAGGTTTTCCCGTCGCGCTTACGCTCGCCGGGAAAACGATACCGTGGATTGTCCTCGTTGATCGTTGCGTCATCCGCCACGCGTCCCGCGTAGCCAATTAGCTTGCCAGCCGCATCAAGGAGTGGGATTGCCACGCGGCCTTTCAGCC
>Ga0315910_10004071_pt1 | contig 12300 bp, 8 predicted proteins | sample EdamamesoilMG_FD_204470 | JGI IMG/M metagenome (GOLD analysis project Ga0315910, IMG submission 204470) | Garden soil microbial communities collected in Santa Monica, California, United States - Edamame soil | ecosystem: Environmental > Terrestrial > Soil > Garden | place: USA: California... | reverse complement strand
GCTAGTTTTTTAGAGAGTATCAGCAACACGAAGTACTTAGCAAATCATTTTTGCAGCAGCCACCTTCAAACTTTCAGTCCGGTGCGTTTGATCCAGCGGATAGTTTAGTAACATCAAAATCGATCCGGATTTTCGGGGCTGCTGAACCGGTTAGTCAGGCAAAAATGATGGCTCAGATACTGCAGGAGCAACTGCAGTTGGGTATTGATCCGGATGATACGTTGATTGTTTTGCCTGATGAAAAGCTTTTGTTACCGGTATTGCATGGCCTTTCTGGAAATATTGAGAAACTAAATGTTTCGATGGGTTTTCCGGTGAGCAACACTCCTTTGTTTAACCTGGTGGAGTTGCTGGTCGAACTGCAGATAAAGAGAAAAGAAGACTTTTTCAATCATCGGCAGGTTATAGCACTATTGGGGCATCCTTATGTTGTTGCCTCAGACCCTGCTGTGGCAAATGCGAAGCGTAAGGAGATACTCAACGATAATTGGGTACAAGTCCCGAAAAGTTTTCTGGCTTCTTCTATTGACCTTCATCGGTCCATTTTTCGGGAGGTTGAAACGGACATTTTATCTTATCTACGTGAAATACTTACCATTATTGGAGCACTGGATTCCATTAACGACTTTGACAGGGAGTATACTTTCCATTTCCTCAAATTACTGAATAGGATGGAAGAGGTTATTGGTTTTGGGTATAGCGAGCAGACGGTGCCCAGTGATAAGACGAAGGGTGCGGTGAAGATGAAACAACAGGCGTTAAAGTCTTTCCTTCGTCTGTTCCGGCAATTGATTCAAACCAACAAGATCCCATTCTCAGGTGAACCGCTTAAGGGATTGCAGGTAATGGGTGTTCTTGAAACCCGTAACCTTGATTTCAAAAATGTTCTGATATTATCCTTAAATGAGGGGGCGTTTCCGTCTTCATCAAACAAAGGGTCCTATATTCCGCTCAATATCAGAAGGGCCTACGGGTTACCAACCGTCGAGCATCAGGATGCTATGTATGCCTATCTTTTTTACAGAGTGTTACAACGCGCGGACAATGTGATGTTATTTTACAACGCGGAAACAGATGTATTGGGTCAAGGCGAAATGAGCCGATACCTTCAGCAATTGTTGTACGAAAGCGGATTAAAAATTGAACGTAGGGTGTTGCATAATCCAATACGGCCAAACCCGATTACTCCGATTGTTGTAAAAAAGGATAAGGGCGTGATGGAAAGCCTGGCCAAAGTAATCGAAGGGAATGTCCGGTATAGAGGAATTTCACCGTCGGCGCTCAACACGTATATAGAATGTCGCTTGCGATTTTATTTGCGACATGTGGTGAAGATCAGGGAAGCGAACGAAGTGGAGGAAGATCTCGATGCCCGTGTACTCGGTAATTTTTTACACGAAGTTATGGAGCTGTTTTATAAACGAATCGCGGAAAGGAAAAACAGCAAGCTGATTGAAGCGGGTGATTTCGCTGGTTCAGACTCCGTAATCGAAAAATTGATCGATGAAGTATTTGTACAAACCTATAAACTCGACCCTCAGAAAGTAGTACAGTACGAGGGACAGCGACTGGTAGTCAGGGAGGTGGTTAAACGTTTTGCGGGCAGGATTGTGGAAATTGACCTCGGCTACACGCCTTTTTTTATGGAGGCTCTTGAGCAGGAGGGCTTGGTTCATGCTGTCAAACTGGATAGTTCACCTTCGGTATTAATAAGCGGCAAGATTGACCGCGTTGACCGCAAGGAAAATAAGGTGCGTGTTATTGATTATAAGACCGGAAGAGATCAGCTTGAGTTTGATACGGTAAGTTCGTTGTTTTCCCGGGAGGGGAAGCGCAATAAAGCGGCATTCCAAACCTTACTTTATGCTCTTTTGTATAAATCGAATACGGACTGGAGAGGGTTCAGTATCGTACCAGGGCTGATCAACAGAATGAATCTTTTTGACAAAGACTTTCGGTTCGGCTTAAAACACGGGAAGAATTATATTGAGGATGTTGATCCGATTATGCCTGAGTTCGAGCATCATTTGAAACTGCTCCTGGAAGACCTTTTTGATCCGGAAGTTGCGTTCAGTCAAACCGACAATGTTGAGACATGCCGGTTCTGCGAATTCCAGGGAATTTGTTACCGGTGAAAAGTGTCGGTTAATGGATTAATTTCCTACGACTTCTCATCAATCAGTTTTTGAATGGCCATAAATTCGTCACGCAGTTTGGCGGCTTCCATAAACTCTAATTCTTTGGCGGCTTTCTCCATTGCTTTACGGGTGCGATCCAGCATTTTGCCAAGGTCTTCTTTGCTCAGATAAGCTACAACCGGATCGGCCGCCAGCGTTAAATCTTCATTTTCAACATAATAATTTTTAGTCGATCGTTTGGAATCAGCCACTTTCGTTTGCCCGAGAATGGATTCCTTTGATTTAATAACCGTCTGGGGAGTGATTCCATGTTCCGTATTGTAATCAAGCTGAATTTTGCGCCGCCGATCTGTTTCGTCGATAGCTTGTTGCATCGACTCCGTGATATTGTCTGCGTACATGATGACCCTTCCGTTTGCATTGCGTGCAGCGCGCCCGATGGTTTGAACCAGTGAGCGCTGGTTTCGGAGGAAGCCTTCTTTATCCGCATCCAGAATGGCAACGAGTGATACTTCTGGCAAGTCCAGACCTTCACGAAGTAAATTCACACCAACCAGTACATCAATAACCCCGAGACGAAGTTCCCGAAGGATTTCCACCCTGTCCAGTGTAGTTACTTCCGAGTGGATATACTTGCACTTGATACCTACACGTTCCATATACTTGGTCAGCTCTTCAGCCATACGTTTGGTGAGTGTAGTAACCAATACCCTTTCATTTTTCTTCACGCGCTCGTCAATCTCCTCGAGTAGATCATCGATCTGATTCTTACTTGGACGAACATCTATTTCCGGGTCTAGCAAGCCGGTCGGGCGAATGATTTGTTCAACGACAATACCCTCCGACTTCCGGAGTTCATATTCAGAAGGAGTTGCACTTACATAGACAACCTGATTCATTAACGTTTCAAATTCGTTAAAAGTCAAAGGGCGATTGTCCAATGCTGATGGAAGCCTGAACCCATAATCTACCAGATTAACTTTTCTAGACCTGTCGCCACCCCACATAGCCCTTACCTGAGGGACCGTAACGTGGCTTTCATCGATTACCAGAAGGAAGTCATTGGGAAAGTAATCGATCAGGCAAAAGGGACGCGCACCGGGTATCCTACGGTCAAAATAGCGGGAATAGTTTTCAATCCCGGAACAATATCCTAACTCCCGCATCATTTCAAGGTCAAACTCAGTGCGCTCTTTTAAACGCTTAGCCTCCAGGTGCCTGAGTTCTCCTTCAAACATTCCTACCTGGGCTACCATGTCTGCCTGAATTTCACGGATGGCCTGGTGTAACATGTCCTTTCCGGTTACAAAGAGGTTAGCAGGAAAGATCGTGACGATTTTTTCGTCGGAAATTTTTTTGCCACTCTGCGGATCGATGCGTTGAATGGATTCAATTTCATCTCCCCAGAAGTAGACCCGTATGGCATAATCTGCATAGGCCAGGAATATATCGACGGTATCGCCTTTGACCCTGAACGTACCACGTTTAAACTCAACCTCTGTCCGGTTATAGAGGATATCCACCAGGGCAAAAAGCAGTTTATTCCGCGACACGGTTTCACCCGTCTTGAGTTTGATTACATTTTTTCCGAATTCTTCGGGATTGCCAATGCCATAAATACAGGAAACAGAAGCGACAACAATAACATCCCGTCTTCCCGTGAGTAATGAGGAGGTGGCACTCAGCCGGAGTTTTTCGATCTCTTCGTTGATTGAAAGATCCTTTTCAATATAAAGGCCTGATGATGGAATGAATGCCTCGGGCTGGTAATAGTCATAGTAAGAAATAAAATATTCGACCGCATTTTCAGGAAAAAACTGTTTGAATTCTCCATAAAGTTGTGCTGCAAGAGTTTTGTTATGACTCAATACAAGGGTCGGCTTGTTCGTATTAGCGATGACATTGGCAATGGTGAAGGTTTTACCCGAGCCTGTTACACCCAGCAGGGTTTGGTGAGGCTCGCCGCCCTCTACGCCCCGTGTAAGTTGTTCAATTGCTTTTGGTTGGTCTCCGGCAGGTTCGTATTCACTGGTCAGTATAAAGTCCATTGGCTGAAGGTATAAAGAGTCTGTGAATCTTTAATCGAAAAAACGGACCAATTAGTTTCTATGTCGGAAAAAAAATCGCCCGGTGACATCGGGCGATTTTTTTAATTGATTTAGCTGTACCGTGTTAATTGTTCCAGATCATCCACGACTTTTCTGCCTGGATGTGGAGCATTTCCAGTCCATTCTTTATCGTGGCGTTCCGCATTTCAGCCTTCTGAAGGAACATGGTGCGCGCCGGGTTATAAATGAGGTCATACACATAATGTTCAGGAGTGATTTGTTCGAAATCAATGGGTGGCATCGTCTCTGTGTTGGGACTCATACCGAGCGGTGTTGTGTTAATCACAAGAAGTGAATCAGCAATGATCGGCGGATTTTTCTCGAGGTCCTCATACGTCAGATCACCTTTCTTGGCCTTTCTTGATACGACCTTATACTCAATACCAAGTTTTTTTAATGCTTCCTGAACGGCTTTGGAAGATCCTCCGGTACCCAGGATGAGGGCCTTGAATGTTTTGTCTTTAGGTAACCACTTTACTATAGTTTCATGGAAAGCATCCGAGTCAGTATTGAATCCTTTTAGTTTTCCGTCTTTAATTTTGATGACATTAACCGCTCCAATTTTTTTTGCGAACCCATCAACTTCATCGAGGTATTTGAGCACTTGTTCTTTGTAGGGAATCGTTACGTTAAGTCCTGCCAGGCCTTTTGTGTCTTTAAGTAATGCCTCTATCTCTTTGATATTGTTTAGTGGGAATAGTTCATAATGAAAATCACGAAGTCCTTCGCGAAAGAATTTCTCATCAAAATAGGCCTTTGAGAACGAATGACTAACGGTTGCACCGATTAGCCCGAATACTTTTTCCATGTCAGATTTTTGTTTTAAGTCTTACTGCAATCTTTTCAATTAATACCACTAAAAAAACACTAAGGGCCATCATCAGGATAGCCTGCAAAACCTGAGGGTCTTTTCCGGTTGTAGCGAAGTAGTGCCACGGTAAAATACTTTTGTCAAATGCAGGCACTTGTTCTCCCTTGCTATTGGTAACGTACTCCAAAATTTCCCGCCAGGGCCATACTTTGTTAAGTGATCCTAGCATTAAACCGGACAACAAAGCTATGGAAGCGCTCCGGTAATTGTGCAGCATCCACCTTAATAATCGGGAAAATATTAACAGACCGATGACACAACCTGCGCTAAAGGCTATTATCAAGGTTACATTGAGGGAAATAAGGCTATTGATGAGGTATTGGTACTTGCCGATAATTAGCAAAATAAATGATCCGGATATACCGGGAAGTATAAGTCCGCAGACCGCCAGGGCACCTGCGGCGAAAATAAAAAATATTCCCTCTGGAAGTTGCGAAGGTGGAATTAATGTCAGCGAGAAAGTAATACCCACGCCCAGCAGGAAAGTAATTATCAGTGTTATATTCCATTTTCGTATTTCACGCAAAACGAGCGGCGCAGAAATCAGAATTAGTCCAAAGAAAAATGACCAGATAAGAATGGGATGATGGCCTAACAAATGCGTAACCAATTTGGCCAGGAAAAGCAGACTAGTGACAATTCCGGCAAACAGGGTGGCAAGAAAGCCACCGTTAATTTTTGTCCAGAATTCACGGATTCTCCACTTAACGAGAAGCCCGACCGATTCCCGATCGATACAATTAAGGCTGTAAAGTAATTCATCATAAATAACCGTGATGAACGCAATAGTACCTCCTGAAACGCCTGGAATAAGATCTGCAACCCCCATACTTATTCCTTTGAAGTAAAGGAGAATATAGTCTTTTGGTTTTCTCAAGGGATAACTATTAATCAACCTCAAACGGAGGTGCAGTGTTGGTATTCTTTCTTTCAATACCAAGGAAATGCAGAAAGGTATCACCCCGAAGTCCAAGCCGAATGGTCTCAAGGGGTATAACTTCTTCAGGCGCGATATTGCCCAGATTGACATTTGCACCAAGAAGTTTAATAAACCAGACCTGTTGTGCTTTCTGGGGTGCCTCCCAGATTATCTTCTCAAACGGAATTTTTGTTAGAATTTCCTGAACAAGACCAGAACGTACTTCACCGGTAGATCTGAATAGCCCTACGTTGCCTCCTTCTCTCGCCTCCCCAATTACCTTCCACGCCCCGGCATCAAGTTCTTTTTGCATCAATTCAATCCACATATAAGGTGGTATGATCTTATCTGCATCTTTAGACCCTACTTCTGATAGTACGGTTACCTGCTCAGAGAGTTTTGTGATATAGTCACATTTTTTGTCATGATCGATATCCATGGAGCCATCCGATACTTCTGCGAACGACAATTCAAATTTATCAAGGATTCTGCGGTACTCATCAAACTGATCGCGGATTACAAAGGCTTCAAAAAGTGTTCCACCGAAATATACTGGTAAACCTGCGTCTTTGTAAACTTGCAACTTGTCCTTCAGATTGGGAGTGACAAAGGATGTACCCCAGCCAAGTTTGATGATATCAACATGATTAGCCGAAAGGCTCACAAAATCTTCGGCTTCGCGTATGCTCAAACCTTTGTCCATGGCCATAGTAAAGCCGTATTGCCTGGGCTTCGAAGTGCGCTCAGGCAGGTTTTTAATATCGTAATTCATTAGTTGTTTTCTTTTCTAAACTGTTCGATGATTTTGTACAAGGCCTTTTGGGTTTCAATTTTTGGAAAAAAATCAAATAAGGCAGTATGACCATCAAAGTCCAAAATTAAAGCATTTTCCAAATAATTAAAGGCCTCCTTGAAGCGACCAGCTTCAATCATGTACACGGTCATACGGTAGAATATTTCTGAATCATCAGGAATTTCATCAAACCCTAATGATAATGTGTCTATAGCTTTTTCATAATCTCCTTGTTCATAATAAATAAAAGACCAATTTAACCAGATCTCCTTATCATCCGGCTCCAGTTTACTGGCTTCTTCATACGCATCGATGCTCGATACGGTGTTGCCTACCTTAAACTCAGCGTGCGCTACAGATTTCCAGTACTCAGCATTTTCTGTGTTTATTTTAAGTGCCTTATTATAAAAGTGCAATGCCTGATACCATTTCTCCTGTTTTTCAAGGCAGGCACCCGCACCAAACCAGGCTTCATCATACAGGGTGTCAAGTTTCGTGGCCTTTTGAAAATATTTCAGACCCAGATCGTATTGTTCCAGGCTTTCATAGGCGGCACCAAGGCAGCAGTAAACTTCAGGGCTCGGACCCTCAATTTCCAGCGTCTTCCGAAAGGAATCCAGAGCCTTTGTGTATTCACCCATGTTCATGTAGGTGTTGCCCGTATTAAAATAGGCAGAAGCAAATGACTCATCAATCGTTAAGGCATAATCATACGCCTGAAGCGCTTCCTGAAATTTTTCAAGCTTATTATAAACAATACCCAGGTTATACCATGCAGCAGTAGAGTAGGGATCCTCATCGATAAATTTCTGATAGTACTCTATGCTGCCTTCCAATTGGCCGGTAAGGTCGAGACAAAAAGCAAGCTCATATAAAGACCCTTCATGATTGATGTTAATTTCAATAGACCGCTTGTATGCTATGATTGCTTGTTGGAAGTCTTCCATGCTCTGATGAGCAAGGCCGATGCTGTAGTATACTTCATCTTTATCGTCGGCAAGCAGCAGCGCTTGCTCATAATTTTCTATAGCCTCAGCATGGTTACCTTGCAAGGATAGTATTGAACCCTTTGTCAGAAAGATCTCGGGGTCATTGGGTTGTAACGCATGGGCCTGGTCAAGCAGTTCAATCGCCTGGCTATACTCCTCAAGATTAGAAAGTATCTGTGCCTTGAGGGTGATTAGTTCTGTTGAAAATGGATATTGACTTATTGCCTGATTTACAGCCTGAAGTGCCTTGTTATGCTTGCTGCGCAGCATATAATGATCAATGATCTGTTCGTAGGCATCTAAATCAAAAAATTCTGCTTTCTTTTTCCGGAGGTCGTCTTCAAATCGTTTAATCAGCTCATTTCCTTCTTCTCTCTTACGATATTCTTTCGCCATGGACTAAAGGTTTTCCTAAAATAGGTAAATCTGACGTAAAGCTAAGGCCTTTCAGGCTATTTTTTAGGTTTCGCTTTCATAATGTAATATCTGCAGCACCTTTGCAGTGTTTTGTCGATCTCCTGAAATTCGAAATTGAGCATATTTCTAATTTTTGTGTTTTCAAAGAGAAATTCAGAACCGGCTAAACGTGCTGTTTCCTTCGTTAAGCGGGGTTCAGCACCCACTATTTGTGCATAAAAAGTCTCCAGTATGGCACCAAATTTCAGGAATTTGGCGGTGAGCCGGATAGAAGGTGGTTTTTTATTAAACTCTTTTGCCAACTTTCCAAAAAAATCCTTATAAGAAATCTTCCCTGCCGAAACAATAAGTCGAACCCCCTCAATATTGCTGAATAACAGCTTATGGGTTAACTCCGAAACGTCCCTGACATCAACATAATTGACAAAGCCATCGAAATAGAATGGTTTTTCATTCCAGACATATTTAAAAAGTTGAGCACTGCTTATGTTCCAATTAGCCTCGGCGAGAATTAGTGAGGGGTTGAGTATAACTGAACTGACGCCCTCTTCCTGGCCACGAAAAACTTCCAGCTCACCGAGATATTTTGATTTCGCGTAGACACTGTTCCACGAAGATTCGATCCATTTGTCATCTTCGTTAACAACTCGCTGACCTTTTTGCCGTCCAAGGGCTGCTACAGAACTGATGTGAACGAGTCGTTTTATTCCCAAAGTCAGACACGTATTAACTACGTTGCGGGTTCCCTGAACATTAATGTCCATAACTTCCTTTGCCCGCGTTGGGTTAAAGGAGACAATAGCAGCAGTGTGTATGACATGCGAGACACCTTTGAATGCATCACTCAAGGCTACTGGATCCAAAATATCGGCATCAATCCAGGTGATTTTTTCTTTCACATCTTCAAGTAGCGAGATATCACTGTTGTGGCGCTTCAGTGCTACGAATGATTCGTTGTGCTCGATTAATTTTCGTACAATAAAACTCCCCAACAAACCATTTGCACCGGTAACTGCTACCATAGTTTGCTGTTTAGAGGTTAATCCCGATTAGCATTATGGCGGATAAATCCAATTTCATGCTAAAGAGAGTTGTTGAGGAGAGGTAAGGACAAAGCCTTTTGAAAGTATTTGAGTTGTTGGGCCTCTTCTACGAGCCTGACGTGTTGAAGATGATGGCAGTCGCTTCCAAGAAGATGAACCCAACCGCGGTCAATAAGCTTATTAGCGGTGGTCTGCACAATTTTGGAATAAAATCCTGTAATCGAACTTATATTAATTTGAAACAGTACGCCCCGGTCCAGCAGATCCTGGGCTTTGTCGAGATTATCCTGCAAATAGAGATAGCGCTCCGGATGCGCCAATACTGGCTTGAACCCTCTTGTTGTAGCAAGAAAAATAAACTCCTTCAGGTTAATTGGCTCGTTGAGAAAATTAGTTTCAAAAAGCAGGAAGTTTTTGCCGAAAGTCAACATCTTCTGGTTTGTTTCAACCATTCTGAAAACCTGTTCATCCAGATAGTACTCTGCGGCAGCATCAATTTCCATGTCAATTTCCTGATTCTTCAGGTATATCCTGAGTTTATCAAGTCTTGCTAAAATTCTGTCTGCTGTGTTTTTGTACGTGTCACTCATTACATGGGGAGAGGTAACGAGTTTCCGGTATCCCAATTGTTGAAAATGTAGTATAATATCCTCAGACTCCTCATAAGACTGGACTCCATCATCCAATCCTGGCAGTAGATGTGAATGTATGTCCACCTGTAGTGGGGTGACAATCTTGCTTGGCTCTTTCTTTTTTACCCAGTCGAACACTATCTTTTAAAAATTTTCTTTAACCAGTGAAGATTCCTCGGCTCTTCGTAATAGCCATATCCATAACTCTGATCACCTCTGTTTGGTAATGCGTTGAGCAAGGTAGTAATATTAGAAAATTTATTGATGTTGATGATACGTTGCAGTGCGAAAAGAAAATCTTTTTTCGAATAGTTTGCCCTGAAGATATAGATCGAAATATCAGCACGTTTCATAGCCATAATTCCATCCGTCACCAGTCCCACGGGTGGTGTGTCGAGAATGACATAATCGTAGATTTCCTTCAGCTCATTCAGCAACACTTCAAACTCGTTATGCATCAGTAGCTCGGAGGGATTCGGCGGGTGCGGGCCGGAAGGGATATAATCAAAATTCTCAAGCGATGTTTTTACAAGGCACTCCTGCCAGGTGTTTTTCCGGATCAATATCGTGCTGATACCCCTGGTCTTGGTTTCCTGGCCTGTGGCCAGAAGGTCTTTGGGTTTTCGCATATCGAGGTCCAGCAGAACTACTTTCTTGTTTGACAAGGCGAGCACACCGCCGAGGTTCATAGCAATGAAAGATTTTCCCTCACCAGATACGGTGGAGGAAATCGCGATAACTTTTTGATTCCCTTGTACATTGAAAAATTCAAGATTGGTCCTCAGCGTTCGGATGGCTTCACTTACCATTGACTTGGGATGTACCAGAATATGAAGCCCTGCCTCATCCAGATATTTTGATGAAGGTACGACACCTAATATCGGCAGGTTCTCTATTCTTTCAATTTCACTCAGGCTTGTAATCCTGTTATTCGTTAAATAGAGCGTACCCACCAGAAAGAGGATCAACATTACGCTTGCAACAAATCCTATCCCGGTAATCATGAGATTGTTCGGTGAAATCGGACTAACGGGCATGGTTGCCGGAGAAAGAATCTTGAAGTCCGGGATACTGCCAGCCTGTGTTATCTCGAATTCAGATTTAGACTGCATCAGCGACAAGTAGAACTGTTCATTTAACTTGTAGAACCGAAGATTCTTTGAGAATTCGGTGGATTTGTCGGGCATGTTAGCAAACTCATGCTCCAGCCTCGCCTTGTTTTGGTTTGCCTGCTGAAGTCTTTTAAGAGACTCAGCCTTCAGTTCAATAAGCTGGTCAAGCGTTTTTTGACGGATCGTTTCAATTTCTTTTTGTTTTGACCGATAAGCAAACGTAATCTCATTATAAGAAAGCTTGAGTTTTTCCTGCTCCATATACAATTGCTCAAGCATTTCCAGATCCTGGGTCAACCCTGGCGGAAGGAGATGCCGTCTTGCCAGTGATACATAAAAGTTATCGGAGTGAAAACCATCAATCAGGGCATTTACTTCGTTAATCCTCTGAGTCAATTCAAACCGAAGTGTATCAATACTATTGATCAGTTTTACGGTTTCGCGCAAGTCCCCATCAAGGTCGTTGGTTCTGTTTTGCAGCGTGAAGTTCTCAAAATAGTCTTCGAAGTTTTCCATCTTCGCTTCAATGTTGACCAGCTCACGCGAAATCCAGTCGATCTTCTGTTTCGTGGCAAGATTCTTTTGTTCATTGCTGTATTGAAGGTAAATGGTATCAATTTTATTGAGTATGTCGCGGGCTTTGTATGCATTATTGTCCTTGAAGGATATCCGGACTGTGTTCGCATTGAAGTTCAATGGCTCGGCAGTCAGATTCCCAAGCAGATAATCCAATAGAAATTCCCTGGAGTTAATCACAAAAAAATATCCGATCTCGTCGCCCTTTACAAAATTTCCGTGTTTCCGAAATAAGAGCTCCAATCCGTCAAGCATAACAGGCGCGTTGTATCTTCCTTTGATCTCCTCGCCACTATCACCAATTCTCAGGCTGAAGTTGTTTGGACCTGTCTCATCAAAATAGATGGGCTGGTTGAACAGGTGCTGATTGGTTGCTTTGTACTCTATGGTAAACGGCTTACTTTGGAACAATTCATCATTCAGTACTCTTCCGATACTGTAGTAGCTCACATACAAGGATGCAGAATCAAGCACCCGGTTCAAAAAGAGCCTGGACTGTATGATTTCAATTTCGCCCGAAATCAGCGTCAAATTTTGATCATCCATAGCAGCCTTGATTCCAAATTCAGAGGCTTCTTTTTTGATATCCAGTTTTAGAATGGAGGACGATTCGTATAAATTCTTGGTGTACCGTACGATGAGGTAGGCAATAGAATTAATGATGAGAAAAATTGAGATTAGCCATATCCAATTGTAGAGAAC
>Ga0315910_10004070_pt1 | contig 12304 bp, 3 predicted proteins | sample EdamamesoilMG_FD_204470 | JGI IMG/M metagenome (GOLD analysis project Ga0315910, IMG submission 204470) | Garden soil microbial communities collected in Santa Monica, California, United States - Edamame soil | ecosystem: Environmental > Terrestrial > Soil > Garden | place: USA: California... | reverse complement strand
GCCATTGTGCCGCATGGATTTTTCAAAAGGAATTCCCGCTGAGTCGCGCACGCTGGTAGTTGTACCAACCCTTATTGCGTCATTCCGGCAAATTGAAAAACTGGTAGAAGATCTTGAAGTACGGTTTCTGGCAAACCGTGATACGAACCTGGTCTTTGGATTACTCACAGACTATACGGACGCATCTGCGCAAACCCTTCCGGATGATGAGGCACTGGTGAATCACGCGAGCGATCTCATTATTGGCCTTAATCAAAAGTATGGCCGTGCATTGCACGATACGTTTTTTTTGTTCCACCGGCCCCGGACCTGGAATCAGGCAGAAAAAAAATGGATGGGTTATGAACGTAAGCGCGGAAAGCTGGAAGCGCTGAATCAATTGCTTCGCGGTAAAAACGGAGATGCATTTCAAACGATCATCGGTGACCAAACCACCTATGAAACCATCAAATATATTATCACACTTGATACCGACACCCAACTCCCACGAGAGGCAGCATGGAAACTAACCGGTATTATGGCGCACCCCCTTAACCGTGCGGTATATTCTGAAAAGAAGGAACGCGTTATCGAAGGGTACGGCATCATACAACCCAGGCTTGCGATAAGTCTTCATGGTGCCTCGCGTACGCGATTTACACGGCTGCATGAAACGGATGCCGGCATCGATCCCTATACCCGTATTGTTTCAGACATCTACCAGGATGTTTTTGATGAAGGGTCTTTCATTGGAAAAGGAATTTATGATGTCGATATCTTTGATACCGTTCTTAGCAGGCGCTTCCCCGACAATCGTGTATTAAGTCACGACTTACTCGAAGGTTCGTATACACGTTGCGGTTTTGCCAGCGATGTTCAGTTGTATGAAGATTATCCATCACACTACAGCACCGATGTAAACAGACGGCACCGGTGGACACGCGGTGACTGGCAGATTGCAAACTGGTTCCTGCCTTTCGTCCCGCATCGAAATGGAAAATTCCACAGCAATCCGATATCTGCGCTTTCGCGATGGAAGATCTTTGACAACCTGAGACGAAGTCTGGTACCTATTGCCCTGACGGGTTTGTTGATGATCAACTGGCTCATATTTCCTGCGTCATGGTTCTGGACGATTTTTGTTTTAGGTATAGTATTGCTTCCGCATTTGATCACTTCGGTATGGAGTGTCATTCGCAAGCCGGAGGAAATTTCGATCAGCCAGCACGCACGGTATTCCATACAAGCATCCTACAAGAATTTTCTGCAGAGCGTATTTACCTTAATATGCCTGCCCTATGAAGCTTACCTGAATATTGATGCCATTGTACGAACACTTTGGCGTATCACCATAACGCGAAAAAAACTACTGGAATGGAATCCTTCCGGGTTTGTCAATAAAAAGAATGAAAGCCTTTCCAATGCCTATATCACCATGGGGTTTGCGCCTGTGCTTTCGGCTGCTCTTCTTTTATTTCTGGTGTATAATTATTACCCCTACGCTTCCCTGGCAATACCTTTCCTGGTCGCATGGATCGCTTCACCGTATATTGCCTGGTGGCTTGGCCAACCGCTCCCCTCACCCGGCAAAAAATTAAGCGATGATCAGAATATAAACCTGCGGCTTTTAGCCCGCAAGACATGGTCCTTTTTCGAAAACCTGATCGGTCCCGAAGACAACTGGTTGCCTCCGGATAATCTTCAGCAATATCCAATCACCGTTATTGCGCACCGTACGTCACCTACCAACATCGGGCTATCCTTATTAGCCAATCTTACTGCGTTTGATTTCGGATACATTACCGCACCGCAGTTACTGGAGCGAACTCAAAATACATTTGCCACGCTAGACAAAATGGAACGCTTTCGCGGGCATTTCTTTAACTGGTATAACACTACCACGCTGGACACCCTTCACCCCCGATACATTTCATCGGTTGACAGTGGTAACTTTGCCGGGCACCTGATCACCCTGCGGCAGGGTCTGCTTGAACTCCCGAACCAGAAGATCGTGTCGCAAAATTTCTGGAAAGGTATTCAGGATACCGTAAGAATACTTAATGAACTTACGGACAACAGCAATGCATTTCAGGATCTTAAAAATGATTTTTGCACCAGCGCTCAAAATCCTCCCTCTTCCCTCCCGGAAATTAACCAGCTGCTCGATAAACTTCTCATGAGGTTGGCAGGCGCCATTAAAAATGTAAAGATCGAGGCAAGCCCCGACACGCAGGAATGGATACAAAAGCTAAAAAATCAGATTAAAAACCTGCAGGCGGAAATCACCCGATTTGCTCCGTGGACGAACACACCTGTTCCTGAAAAATTCAAGACGTTAAAAAGCGTACGCGGTGAATTCTCCCTGCACGCCATAGCTACTGAAAACGAACTACTGGACGAAATAAAATCGATCTACATTAATGAGTTGACCACCGAAGAAAAATTGTGGCTTGAGAAATTCAGAACAGCAGTTCCCGAAGCAGCAAAACGCGCACGCGACCGAATGCTGCTTATACAATACCTGGCAGAACAAAGTACAGCCTTTGCCGACATGGAATACGATTTTCTTTACGACAAATCGCGACATCTGCTCTCCATCGGTTATCATGTAGACGATCGTCACCTGGACAACAGCTTTTATGATCTGCTTGCTTCGGAAGCCAGACTGGCATCTTTCGTTGCTATTGCACAGGGAAAAATTCCGCAGGAAAACTGGTTTGCACTTGGGCGCAGACTTACAACTACATTAAGCGGTACACCTATTTTATTATCATGGAGTGGATCCATGTTTGAATACCTCATGCCGGTGCTGGTGATGCCTACCTATCAAAATACATTGCTGGATGAAACCGTGAAGGGTACTGTGCTTCATCAAATAGAATATGGCAGACAACACAATGTACCCTGGGGAATTTCAGAGTCATGTTACAATATTGTCGATGCAAGCCTGACTTATCAATATAGAGCATTCGGTGTTCCGGGAATTGGGTTCAAACGCGGGCTTAGTGAGGACCTGGTTGTAGCTCCCTATGCTACCGTATTGGCGCTGATGACCAATCCGCAGGCTGCTTATGACAATATTGAAAAAATGAAGAAGGAAGGATTCGAAGGTAAATATGGATTCTTCGAGTCCATTGACTACACACCTTCCCGGTTGCCCCGGGGACAGTCGCGGATCATCATTCAGACTTTCATGGCACACCATCAAGGCATGGGTTTCCTGGCGCTGGCCTATTTACTTCTTGATCAACCTATGCAACGCAGGTTTGAAGCCAATGCGGAATTTCAAACTGCCTTGCTGCTTCTTCAGGAGCAAGTACCGAAAGCAACCTCCTATTACTCCGCAGCTACTGAAATTGCCGAAGTGGTACCGGTTCTTCCGGTTGCCGAGATGCGTGTTATCCCTACCTCCGATACACCTGTTCCTGAGGTACAGCTGCTGTCGAATGGTAGGTACCATGTGATGGTAACAAACTCCGGTGGTGGCTACAGCAAATGGAAAGACCTGGCGGTTACACGTTGGCGCGAAGACACGGTATGCGACAACTGGGGGACGTTTTGTTACATTCGAAATCTTAGTGACGGTGAATTCTGGTCTACTGCACATCAGCCCACAACGAAGGAGGCCACCTCATACTCGGCCGTATTTTCGCAGGGACGGGCAGAGTTTCGAAGAATGGATCACGGTATCGAAACGCACACCGAAATTATTGTATCACCCGAGGATGATATTGAAATCCGCAGGGTTCACATCAGCAACCGTTCACGCAAAAAAAGAAAAATAGAAATTACCAGCTATGCCGAAGTAGTTCTGGCTGTACCCGTTGCTGACGCAGCACATCCTGCATTCAGCAATCTTTTTGTTCAAACGGAAATTCTTGAAACTTACCATGCTATTCGCTGTACCAGGCGGCCGCGATCAAAAGATGAACGCCCGCCATGGATGTTCCACCTGATGAAACTCAACGGCAAGCAGGCAGATGCCATTTCGTATGAAACGGATCGCGACAAATTCATCGGCCGTGGGAATACGGTTGCTAATCCGAAAATACTGTTTACACAGGAACCCCTGAGTGGATCACAAGGCCCGGTACTTGATCCTATCACTTCCATTCAGTACCGTTTTACGCTTGAAGAAGATGAAACCATAACGCTGGATATCATCACCGGCATGACGCAGACAGTTGAAGAAAATCAGATCCTGCTTGATAAGTATCAGGATCGCCACCTTCGTGATCGTACCTTCGAATTGTCGTGGACACACAGCCAGGTTGTACTACGGCAGATCAACGCAACCGAAGCCGATGCACAATTGTATGGTCGTTTAACCGGGTCTGTTATTTACAGCAATCCATACCTTCGCGCTAATCCCAATGTGTTGATTCGTAATCAACGCGGGCAGTCATCTTTGTGGAGTTATTCCATTTCGGGTGATATTCCCATTGTGCTGTTGCGCATTTCGGATTCAACCAATCTTTCACTGGTAAAACAAATGATCCAGGCGCGTGCGTACTGGCAATTGAAAGGACTGGTGGTAGACCTGGTGATTCTCAATGAAGATCACAGCGGTTACCGGCAGGTATTACAGGATCAGATTCAGGCACTGGTAGCGACAGGTACAACCATTAACACGAGTGATCGCCTTGGCGGAATTTTTGTCCGCCCGGCAGACCAGGTGTCAAACGAAGACCGCATCCTGCTTCAAACCGTGGCACGTGTCATCATCAGCGACAGTCGCGGCAGTTTGGAAGATCAGATCAACAAACGACTTACACCTAAAGGAAATATTCCGCTTCTCACACGGGCTTCCAATCAACCGATTTTACGACATGATGTGAAATCAAAAATTGATTTACAATTTCACAACGGTATCGGTGGCTTCTCGCGCGATGGCAGGGAATATGTAATCACTACTGCAGCGAATCAGCGGACGCCACTTCCCTGGATTAATGTTATTGCCAATCCTCATTTCGGAACAATCGTCACGGAAAGTGGTCCTTCGTATACATGGGCCGAAAATGCGCATGAGTTCCGGCTTACACCCTGGCATAATGATCCGGTAACCGGCAAGAGTGGTGAAGCTTTTTACCTGCGTGATGAAGTAACCGGTAATTTCTGGTCACCATTTCCTTATCCGGTTTCTGATTATGGTGTGTATACTACTCGTCACGGATTTGGCTACAGTATTTTCGAACATGAACATGACGGTATTTCAACCGAAGCTACCGTACACGTTGATCTTGAATCACCTGTGCGCTTTGTTACATTGAAAATCCACAATCAATCCGGAAGGCAACGCAAACTTTCTGTCTCGGCCTATGCCGAATGGGTGTTGGGAAGCGTACGTGATAAATCCGTAATGCACCTGATCACCGAACATGAAAATGACGTGATCGTGTGCCGCAATCCATATCATCCTGAATCACCCGGACGGATTACTTTCCTGAATACGTTTGAAAGCAAATACAATTTCACCTGCGACCGATTGGAGTTCATTGGCAGAAACCGGTCCTTGCACGACCCCGATGCCATGTACCGTTTGAAACTTTCCGGTAAATCAGGTGCTGGCCTCGATGCATGTGCCGCGATACAGGTGCCGTTCCAATTGGAAAGCGGCATGACCCGTGAGATCGTATTCAGCATGGGTGCCGCTAATGATCTGAACGAGGTGCATGCACTACTTACAAAATTCAAAGCGCCAAAAGCCGTAACGGCATCACTGGAACAAGTGCACGAATTCTGGAAAAGAACATTGGGTGCTGTTCAAATTGAAACGCCTGATGCTTCGCTGAATATTCTTACCAATGGCTGGTTGATTTACCAGGTGCTGGCATGCCGGCTTTGGGGACGAAGCGGTTTTTACCAATCCGGTGGTGCATTTGGTTTCCGAGATCAACTACAGGATGTGCTTGCGCTCATGCATACCGCACCGCATCTTACACGGGAACATATTTTGCTGGCCGCATCCCGTCAGTTTAAAGAAGGTGATGTACAACACTGGTGGCATCCACCGGTGGGGCGCGGAGTCCGCACCGCTTGCTCGGATGATTTCCTCTGGCTACCCTATGTTATCAGTCGCTATGTTAAAGCAACAGGCGATACAACTATTCTCGATGAAAAAATTTCTTTCATTGAGGGAAGGCACCTGAACCTGAATGAAGAATCTTACTACGACCTGCCACTTCATTCTGAACAGCGAACGGATCTCTATGATCATGCTAAACGATCCATTCAACATGGGTTGCGTTTCGGTGATCATGGGTTACCATTAATGGGCGCAGGCGACTGGAATGATGGTATGAACCTGGTAGGTATCGAAGGTAAGGGAGAAAGCGTATGGCTGGGATTCTTCTTGTATGATGTATTGGTTCGGTTTATTCCGGTAGCTGAAAGCCGCGGAGATACTACCTTCGTTGATCTATGCCAGCAACAGGCCGCGCAGCTCAAAGCGAATCTCAATGCCAATGCCTGGGATGGAAACTGGTTTGTACGAGCGTGGTTTGACGATGGTGAGAAGATCGGTTCCGCTCAAAATAAGGAATGCCGCATCGATTCCATTTCGCAAAGCTGGTCTGTTTTGTCGGGTGCCGGCCGCGCGGAGAAATCAAAAAAAGCGATGGAGTCGGTGAACACCTTTTTAGTTAACCGGAACAAAGCGTTGATCCAACTTCTTGATCCGCCATTCAACACGTCTGATGTAGATCCCGGATACATCAAAGGGTATGTACCAGGCGTACGCGAAAACGGAGGACAATACACCCACGCTGCTATCTGGCTGGTGATGGCATTTGCAAAACTTCATGAACGTGAACGCGTATGGGAACTGCTTAAAATGATCAACCCGATCAATCACGGAACATCTGCAAAGGAAATTGCTGTATACAAAACAGAACCGTATGTTGTTGCTGCGGATGTGTACGGTGTTCACCCGCATACGGGTCGTGGCGGTTGGACCTGGTACACCGGATCAGCCGGCTGGATGTATCAACTGATTCTTGAATCGTTCCTGGGATTGCGCAGATCGGGTGATGTACTTCATCTTGAGCCATGCGTTCCCGAAGATTGGGATTCATTTGTTATCCATTATCAATTTGGAAATTCTACCTACCGCATTCGATTCGTTCAGCATGATAAAGAAGATACCGAGGAGCCGGTTAAGACTTTAAAACTCATTGACGATGGTGCTGTACATGATGTAACTATAAAAGCAACCGCAAGCGAAAAAATGCAACGACATCAAGTTGTCAGAAATGAGGAATAAACTCCTCAATTTATTTAATATGTATAAGTTTCATGAAGATAAACATTGAATTTAGCCCAGATTAGAGGGATAAAGTTGGTAAGTCATTTTAATCGTTGATAAAAGACAAGAGGCAGGCGAACTGTGATACAATTATGAAAAGAAAAAAAATACTCCTGATCGATGATGAAGAGGATTTCGGAATACTGATGAAAAATTTTTTTTCATCCCGGAATTACGAAGTTTATCATGCGCAAACTATTGAGGAAGGAATGAAAATGCTGGCTGAAACAAAGCCTGAATATGTACTATTGGATAACAACCTTCCGGATGGTTTGGGGTGGGGCAAAACGGAATATATTTTAGTTAACTACCCCAAGACGCAATTGAATTTAATCAGTGCTTACCAGGTTCCAAAAACTTCGTCTTCTAGTTTTCGCATATTGGAGAAACCCCTGCAACTGGAAGAGCTCAGCAAGTTGTTTCAATAAGGCTCCATAAAAACAGGAATTATCAGTCAGTTTCGTGATCGGTAATTTTTACGCCCCATTGGTAAGCGGATCAATAATCCGCACGTAAAAAAGAAATTGTCTTTCTCCATTTTCGAAATAAAAAAAGAAGGATTCCCCGTTAGAGGAATCCCCTGGAGTTCTTTTATTTCGTTTACCTGCGCCAGCATTACCTGGTTCAAGCATTTGGAGTTTATTCTCAGCTCTATATATTTTTCAAGATATAAAATTAAGCACCCCCACGAATTAAAAAGATTCCACTTTATATAACTAAAAGATAATACCAGCATATGCCCATCCTATTTTTCGCTAATTAGGGAGGAAACTAGCTGTAGTGAGAAATACTTTAATCACATCGTGAACATAAATCACCAATCGGGCTCTCATTTTTCTTGTTGATGCCTTTTAATTCTTATGACCCGGATTAGTCGAATAAACGAGCATGCGATTCTGAATCACCGCTCAGGTAATAGCACCTTTATCATCATTCAGTTTTGTTCCACCGGCAGTGAAATGATGAATGTTGCCCCCTCGTTTACCTTACTTTGTGCAGAAAGGTAACCATGGTGCTGCTCCACAATCTTTTTGCAGAGAGCAAGACCGATTCCGGTTCCTTCAAACTCCGAGGAGCGATGAAGCCTTCTGAACATTCCGAAAATTTCCTCTGCGTATTTTTGATCGAATCCAATACCATTGTCTTCGATTAAAATATGACAGTATTGTCCTTCACCTCCATTAAGCGGGGTTACTTCTTTTTTTGTCCTGATTTGAATTTCCGGGGGTATTCCCTTCTTACAATACTTTAGTGAGTTGCTGATAAGGTTATGGAACAACGGCCGCATCAATCCCGGATTAACAGGAAGTGAAGGGAGTTTATCTACTTTAACCAGCGCTTCTTTCATTCTTACATCTTCTGACATTTCGCTGAGTACTTCCGCCACCAGATCGTTGAGATCGTATGGTAAAAAAGAAACCTTCTCAGCTGACAGCTGTGAGAACGCCAGAATATCGCTAATAAGATTCTGCATGCGTTCGGCCGCATTGACGATCCGATTGAGATCGTTCTTGCAGTCATCATCCAATACATCCCTTGTCTTTGACCATAAGCGGTCACAAAACACACGTATCTTCCGGAGCGGTTCCTGCATATCGTGTGAAGCCATGAACGCAAACCGATCCAGGTCGCGGTTCGCTGCCTCAAGACTGGCGATATTTTCCAGCAGTTTATAGTTGAGCTGTTTTACTTTATCCTCAGACGCCTTCCGTTCCATAACTTCAAGTTCAAGACTTTTGTTGATGGCGGTTAATTTCAGCTCCTGTGCCTGCAGCTTCTGGGTCTTCATGTACAATTCCACGAGCACGGATACTTTGGCACGAAGAATTTCGGGATTGATCGGCTTATAAATGTAATCAATCGCGCCTGCCTGGTATCCTTTAAAGATCGTGGCTTCGTCTTCGCTGAAAGCCGTGACAAAAATGATAGGGATATTCCGGAGCCTTTCCCGTTGATAGATCATGGTTGCTGTTTCAAATCCATTCAATACGGGCATTTTTACGTCCATGAGTATGAGCGCAAAATCAAATTCATGAAGCAGAATTTTCAATGCATCCTTTCCTGAATTCGCTTTTAGGATCCGGTATCCGTCCTTATCGAGCAGACTCTCCATGGAAAGGAGATTGTCTGCCCGATCGTCAACCAACAAAATTTTAGCCTGCATAGACAAATAAACTCTTATTTACAAAACCACAAACGCATTAGCGACAATAACTGGTCGATTTTAAGAGGCTTGGTGATGTAATCCGAAGCACCCGCCTCAATACATTTCTGTCTGTCACCCTTCATAGCTTTTGCAGTTACAGCAATGATCGGCAATGTGCTGTTTTTATGTTCGCGTCTGATCTTCTGTGTGGTTTCATACCCGTCCATCTCGGGCATCATAATATCCATTAACACCATTTCTATTTTGGAATTATCATTCAATATCTGAATAGCATCCTTTCCGCTTTCCGCAGTAATGGTGTTGATATTATATCGCTCAAATACCGTAGTTAGTGCAAAAAGATTTCGAACATCGTCATCTACTACCAGTACCGTGCGTCCACTGAGGATATCTTCTTTTCTGCGGATATTCTCGATGATCTTTCTTTTCTCGGGCGCCAGGTAGCTGTGGTTGATATGAACGTGTGCAATGGTCTCTTCCAGCAATTGCTCAATCGAGTTCACACCCTTGGTAAGTACCGCGCTGGAATTCTGATTCAGTGCTACGATTTCATTTTTATCAAAATCACGTGCCGAGTAAACAATGACGGGTGTATGTTTCTTCTTCGCCCGGTTTACTTTGTGCAACATATCCAGACCAGAAATATCGGGCAGGGAATAATCCAGAATGATACAATCAAAATCTTTCTTGCTCATCAACTCCGCTCCGTCTTTTCCAGTCTCAGCAATACTGATCGACATTCTTTCGTCCTGAAGCATTTTGGCGATCTGTGACGAATCCAGTTCATTATCTTCTACGATCAGAATATTCTTCACCGGATTCTTCGCGCTGGAAACAATATCCTGGAATAATTCCTGAAGGTCGTGATTACCCATTGGTTTGAGGTGGAAGCTTCGTGCCCCACGTTTTATCGCCAGCTGACGATTCTCTTCTCCGGAAATCACATGAATCGGAATGTGACGGTAAGTCAGATCGTTTCGCAGCAATTCGATTACCTTCCATCCACTTGTATCCGGCAACTTGACATCAAGGGTAATGGCAATAAGCGGGAACCGGCTGATGAAGTCAAAAACCTCCAGGTAGTTAGTGGCGAGGATGGCTTTCAACCCCACCTCGTGTGCCTTCTCAATTAATATCTTGCCAAAACGCAGATCATCTTCCACCACAAGAATCACGTTATCCTGCGGTTGAATATGATTCCGGTCATCACCGGTATCATTAATCATCTCATTGACAATTTCGAGGCTGCGATTCTCGATTCCCTCATTTGTTACCCGAAGCGTGTTCAACAAGGTGTCTATCTCTTTGGTCTCTCCCAATTGCAGCTGTTGTATTGCCTTCAGACTTTCAGGAGTTCCCCGGCTGGTTGATGTTCCTATGAGATTATCCAGCGGGAGGAATAAGGTAAACGTACTCCCTCTTCCGGGCTGACTTTCAAGTTCAATGGTACCTCCCAGCAATTCGGCAAGACCGCGACTGATGGAAAGCCCCAGACCCGTTCCTCCATATTTACGACTGGTAGAACCTTCTGCCTGCTGGAAGGCTTCAAAGATGATGGATTGCTTTTCCTGTGGAATGCCGATACCGGTATCCGTGATGGAAAATCCGATAACATTCTTCGCGTTGTCGAGCGTAGGGATACCTGCTTTCCAGTTACCTCGCTTTGCTTCACTGATCTTCAGATTAACCTCTCCGCGTTCAGTAAACTTGAACGCATTGGAAAGCAGATTCTTCAGGATCTGATTCAATCGCTGAATATCTGTTTCCATCGAGTGCGGCAGTTTGGAATCAGTTTGAATTCTGAAACGCAGGTTGCGCGCATCGGCAATGGGCTTGAAGGTTGTTTCCACAAAACCTGAAATCTCGGCAAATGTAACCAACGATATATTTGTGGATATGAAACCAGATTCAATTTTTGAAAGATCGAGAATATCGTTAATCAGCTGGATCAGGTCATCACCGCAGGAGTGAATGGTCTTCGCATAGCGGATCTGTTTTTCGTTCAGGTTACCTTCCACATTTTCATAGAGTTGCTGCGCGAGAATAAGCAAGCTGTTCAACGGAGTTCGCAATTCATGCGACATGTTTGCCAAAAACTCTGATTTATATTTTGATGTAAGGGTTAACTGTTCTGCTTTTTCTTCGAGGGATTTTCGCGCTTCTTCTACTTCCTTGTTTTTGGCTTCCACTTCGTTTTTCTGCTTCACCAACAACAAGGCTTTGTCCTGAAGTTCATCATTGGTTCTACGCAACTCCTCCTGCTGAACTTTAAGTTCGCTCGCCAGCGATTGCGATTGCGTGAGCAGTTCCTCGGTACGTGTATTCGTTTCAATGGTGTTCAACACGATACCAATACTTTCCGTTAACTGATCCAGGAAGTCAAGGTGTGTTTCGTTAAATGCTTCCAATGAAGCCAGTTCAATAACGGCCTTCACGTTATTTTCGAATAGCACCGGAAGAATGATCACGTTTGCCGGTTTGGCTTTACCCAATCCTGAATTTATTTTAATGTAGCCCATGGGGACATGCGTCAATAAAATTCTTTCTTTCTCAAATGCACATTGTCCAACGAGGCCTTCACCGATAGCGAATTCGCGCGGAATACTTTTTTCATTTGAATACGCATAAGCCGCAAACAGCTTGAGCTTGACTTGAAGTGTCTCTTCATCCTGCTTCAAAATATAGAATGCACCGTGGTGTGCAGTTACCACCTGTGCCAATTCGGAGAGAATTCGTTTTGTCACCGTATTCAGATCTTTTTGTCCCTGCAACATCTGCGTGAATTTCGCAAGGTTGGATTTGAGCCAGTCCTGATCCTGGTTACGCAATGTCGTAGCACGCAAGTTGGCGATCAT
>Ga0315910_10004069_pt1 | contig 12305 bp, 13 predicted proteins | sample EdamamesoilMG_FD_204470 | JGI IMG/M metagenome (GOLD analysis project Ga0315910, IMG submission 204470) | Garden soil microbial communities collected in Santa Monica, California, United States - Edamame soil | ecosystem: Environmental > Terrestrial > Soil > Garden | place: USA: California... | reverse complement strand
CGTCGTGAGCAAAGAAGAAGCCCGTTACAAAGCTTCTAACAAAGACAGCTTGTAAGGAGCCCAATCATGGATCGCGAACAAGGAATCAAGCTGATGCAGGACCTTCTGCGTCGCGTCGTCGACAAGAAGGCCTCCGACCTGTTCATCACCGCGGGATTCCCGCCGGCGATCAAGATCGACGGCGAGGTCCGGCCGCAGTCCGAGCGCGCGCTCACCGCCGAACAGTCGGCCGTGCTGGTACGCGCCATCATGAACGACCGGCAGACCAAGGAATTCGACGCGACCAAGGAGTGCAATTTCGCGATCGCGCCTCCGGGCATCGGCCGCTTCCGCGTCAACACCTTCGTGCAGCAGGGCAACACCGGCTGCGTCATCCGCCTCATCAATTCGAAGATACCGACGCTCGAAGAGCTCGACCTGCCGGGCGTGCTGAAAGAGGTCGTGCTCTCGAAGCGCGGCCTCGTGATCATGGTCGGCGGCACGGGTTCGGGTAAGTCGACGTCGCTCGCCGCGATGGTCGGTTACCGCAATGAAAAGACCCGCGGCCACATTGTCACCATCGAAGACCCGGTGGAATACGTGCACCAGCACAAGGGCTGCGTGATCACGCACCGCGAAGTGGGCGTGGACACGGAAAACTGGCACGCGGCCCTCAAGAACACGCTGCGCCAGGCGCCCGACGTCATCCTGATCGGCGAAATCCGCGATCGCGAGACCATGGAATACGGCATCCAGTTCGCCGAGACCGGCCACCTGGTGCTGGCAACTCTCCACGCCAACAGCTCCAACCAGGCGCTGGACCGCATCATCAACTTCTTCCCGGACGAGCGCCGCGAGCAGCTGCTGATGGACCTGTCGCTCAACATCCGCGCGCTGGTGTCGCAGCGCCTGATCCCGCGCGAGTCCGGCTCCGGCCGCATCGCGGCCATGGAGATCATGCTGAACTCGCAGCTGATCCAGGACCTGATCTTCAAAGGCAAGGTGCAGGAGATCAAGGACGTCATGTCGCGCTCCACCCGCATCGGCATGAACACCTTCGACCAGGCGCTCTTCAACCTGTACGAGACCGGCTTCATCTCCTACGAAGACGCGTTGCGCAATGCCGATTCCAAGAACGAGTTGCGCCTCAGGATCAAGCTGGAGAGCAAGCGCGAGGTCAAGAATCTCGACGACGGCGGCGCGCTCACCATCATCGACGAAGAACAACAGGGACGTTCGTTCTAAGCGACCGTTTCTTTTCCCAGCAGGGTGGGTATGCCAGCAGTGAACGAGAAGCTCATCGAGACGGTCGAGGTCGAGAGATCGGCGGGCGAGTCCGCGCCGATGGTGCTCAACACCCGGCCCCTGTTCAAACTGATGGTCGAACGCAAGGCGTCGGACCTGTTCTTCACCTCGAATTCGCCCATCAAGGTGAAAATCGAGGGGCAGATCATGCCCATCAACAAGCAGGTGCTGTCACCCGAGACGGTGCGCCAGGCGGCCTATGGGCTCATGACCCCGGACCAGATGGAGAGCTTCAAGCGCGAGCTGGAAATCGACTTCGCGATTTCGGAGCCGGGCCTCGGGCGGTTCCGCGTCAACGTGTTCTACCAGCGCGGTTATCCTGCGATGGTGCTGCGCTACATCAGCGCCGACATGCCGAGGCTCGAGACGCTCGGGCTGCCCGACATGTTCAAGGAACTCATCATGATGAAGCGCGGGCTCATCCTGATGGTCGGCGCCACCGGCTCCGGCAAGTCCACCTCGATCGCCGCGATGATCAATCACCGCAACGAGGTGTCCTCGGATCACATCGTGACCATCGAGGATCCGATCGAATTCCTGCACACCAACAAGCGTTCCATCGTCAACCAGCGCGAGGTGGGGCTCGACACCAAGAGCTTCGCGCGCGCGCTGCGCGGCGTGATGCGCGCCGCCCCGGACGTCATCCTGATCGGAGAAATCCGCGACAAGGAGACGATGGAGGCGGCGATCAACCTTTCCGGCACAGGTCACCTGGTCCTCTCGACCCTGCATGCGAACAACAGCGCGGAGACGCTGGACCGCATCATCAACATGTTCCCGCAGGACCAGCACAAGCAGGTGTTCCTCGACCTGTCGCAGTACCTGCGCGCCATCCTTTCGCAGCGACTGGTGATCGGCAAGGACGGCAAGCGCATGGCCGCGATCGAGGTCATGCTGAACACCCCGTACATCACCGAGCTCGTGAAGAAGGGCGACGTGTCGGCCATCAAGGAAGCCATCGTCGCCAGCTCCGAGCGCGGCGTGCAGAGCTTCGACGTGGCGCTGCTGAACCTCTACAAGCAGAACAAGATCGATCTCGAAGAGGCGCTGGTCAACGCCGACTCGCGCGCCAATCTCGAGGCCAAGATCAACTTCGGCTGACGGCCTTCCGGTTCCGGCGCCCCGGGAACTCGGGCGCGCTTCGGCACCGCTCCCTGCGAATAGTTCCCGTGTCGCGCAACCACTGGCGCGCCGGGAACCAAACTACTTTTCCCCCGGTCTGTCCTTCCCGGTGCGCGCAATGCGCATCGCATGGACTAACTACGGAAGGGAACTATGCGCAAGCATCGCAATCTGATGGTGGCCGCGCTCGCCACGGTCGCAAACATCCTGCCGCTCGTCGCGCGGGCCGACGACTACCGCTGGGACACCGGCATCGACTACACGCGCTTCAGCGGCCCCGGCGAGGACGTCGACTACTGGAGTCTCGGCGGCAGTTACTACCTGCGGGACGTGGCCACCGACGGTCTGCCGCTGCAGGAGGCCGCGTACCTCGGGCGCGCGAGCTCGGTCTCGGCCGCCGTATCCCGTTTCGATTCGCCCTTCGGCGACTTCGACCAGTGGCGGCTGTCGGGCGAGTTCTACGTGCCGAGCGCGTGGCTGTATTTCTCCGCGGGCCTGACCGGCAGCGACACCCTCGGTATCGCGGTCGACGACGGCGGAGACGTCACGCTTACGCGCGGAAACGACACCGCGTGGAATGCGACCATCGGCATCACGCCGTTCGACGGGCTGCGCCTGTCCACGAGTTTCTACCAGCACCAGGACTACGAGCCCAACCTCGACGTGAAATACGTCGGCAGGCTGGGCAACGACCATTGGTACGGCTTCGGCGTGAACCTGGTCGATCCCGATGGCGACGACCTGACCTATGCCGTGAGCGGCGACTACTTCATCGACCGCACGCTGCGCGTGGGAGGGGAGCTCGGCGAACACCACTGGGGCATCTCGGCCGACAAGTTCTTTACGGAGCGGCTGAGCGTCGGCCTGCGCTACCGGGATTTCGACGAGGGCGACGGCGATACGCTCACGCTGCGCGTCGCAATGCGTTTCTGAGAACCCGCGAAATCATGCTTGACAACCGGCAGGGCAGGCCTAGAATGCGCGCCCCTATGCATCCTAACTACCTCAAAACCACCGCGCTGGCCGCCGCCGCGTCGCCGCAAGGAACGATTCTGTCGAATCGGGCCGGCGACACCGTGTGCGCACGACTCGACGCGAGTGAACGGTTCGTCTTGATGCGTTAGCTCTTCGGTGACGGAGAGCGCGTTCAGGCAGCTCTCCGCAAGGTTCTCCCACGAGGCCCCGGTCAGCCGCCGCTGATCGGGGCCTTCAGCTTTTCAGGGCCCCTTTGAAATTGCGCGCCCACGGGCGCGACGAATTCGGTGCGTTGCGCGAGCGACACGCCGTCAGGAGGTCTTTGTCCCGAAATTTCGCAAAGGTCCGGTTTCGAACGGCCGGCTGGCGCGCTCGCACCTGCAGAAGTCGTGCGTGCGTGTACCGCGAGAGTTCGTGGCAGTTACCACCACAAGCTAGCTCAGTTGGGTAGAGCAACGGTTCAGATCCGTTTGTCGCGGGTTCAAATCCCGCGCTTGTATCAGCCTGAAACGCTGACTTGTTGGAGAAGACGAAGCGGGACTCCGGTCCCGCATCGAGGTGACCCGGTGATGCGGCCGCGGAGGCCGGCGTGAACACGCGCGATTGCGAGTCGCACATCACGGCGCGCCCGGCGCCATGAGCCGCCGGTACGCGCGGTGCCCGACCCCTGGGGCGCCCCGACGTTGCACCGCATGTCTGCACGACATGCGAAGGCTACGGGACCGAACAGGGCGACGGCATCGCGCGGCCGGCGGACCGCGCGGGGGGTGTGGGTATCACCTCGACCTATTGGCAGCGCCCGTGGGCAATGGGGCCCACGGGCCGGGGACGGAGAAGGAGAACGACCATGTTGGGATTGAAGCGAGTGAAGGTGGCGCTGTACGAGCGCGCGCTGGTGTACCGAGACCGCAACCTGGAGCGCGTGCTGGCGCCGGGCAAGTACTGGCTGGTGGGCCGCGGTGTCGAGGTACAGGTGTACGACGTGAGCAAGGTCGAGCTGGACCTGCCGCGCGCCGACGTGCTGATCGGCGAAGCGCGCGGCACGCTGGAGCCGTACGTGCAGATCGTAGAGCTCGGCGACAGCCAGGTAGGCCTGGTGTACGCGAACGAGCGCCTGGCGGGCGTGCTTCCGCCGGGCAGTCGCCAGCTGTACTGGCGCGGACCGGTGAACGTTCGCGTCGAAGTGCGCGACATCTCGACCGGGTACGCGCTGGATGCGCAGACGGCGCGCGTGCTGATGCGTGCGCTCGGCGCCACGGCGCTCGCGAACGTCGTGGGCGTGGCGGAGGTGCCCGACGCGTCGGTCGGCCTGCTGATCGTCGACGGCGAGATGCGCGAGCTGCTGAAGCCGGGCGTCACGGCGTACTGGAAGTACCAGCGCAACGTGCGCGTCGAACTCGTGGAGCTGCGCCTGCAGGCCATGGAAGTGGCGGGCCAGGAAATCCTGACCCGCGACAAGGTGAGCCTGCGCCTGAACCTGACCGCGCTGTGGCAGGTGACGGATGCCGTGAAGGCGCGTTCGGTGGTGAGCAATCCCGCCGAGTACGTCTACAAGGAGCTGCAGCTGGCGCTGCGCGAGGCGGTGGGCATGCGCACGCTCGACGAGTTGCTGGCCGACAAGAACGCGATCGACCGCGAGGTCGCCGCGTCGGCGGCCCGGCTCGAGGCGAGCGGTCTCGCGGTGCGCTCGGTGGGCGTGAAGGACGTCATCCTGCCGGGTGAGATGAAGGCCATCCTCAACCAGGTGGTCGAGGCGGAGAAGATGGCGCAGGCCAACCTGATCCGCCGCCGCGAGGAAACGGCCGCGACGCGTTCGCTGCTGAACACCGCGCGTCTCATGGAAGAGAACCCGACGCTGATGCGCCTGAAGGAGCTGGAGACGCTGGAGAAGGTCACGGAGAAGGTGGAGAAGATCACCGTCTACAACGGCCTCGAAGGCGTGTTGAAGAACATGGTGCCCGGCCTCTCGTAGGCCGGGTATCTGATGGAGAATGAGAACAATGAAGTCTGAACACTACGAAGTACTGAACGTCGAGGGCGGACGCCACGTGAAGATGTGGACGCGCGGCGTGCCGGTCGATGAGCAGGCGAAGACACAACTCGCCAACATCGCGCGCATGCCGTTCGTGCACTCGCACCTGGCGGTGATGCCGGACGTGCACGTGGGCAAGGGCGCGACCGTGGGCTCGGTAATCGCGACCAAGGGCGCCATCATCCCGGCGGCGGTGGGCGTGGACATCGGCTGCGGCATGATGGCCGTGCAGACCACTCTGAACGCGCAGGATCTGCCCGAGTCGCTGGCGGCATTGCGTTCGAAGATCGAACGCGCCGTGCCGCACGGTGCATCGAAGTTCCGTGGCCGCCACGACCGCGGCTCCTGGGGCGATGCGCCTGATGCGGTGCGTATCCGCTGGGGATCGCTCGCGGAGCGTCACGCGGCCATCGTCGCGAAGTACCCGCGCCTGAAGAACAAGGAGCCGCACAAGCAGCTCGGAACCCTGGGTGGCGGCAACCACTTCATCGAAGTCTGTCTGGATACCGAACAGACCGTATGGGTGATGTTGCACTCGGGTTCGCGCGGCATCGGCAACCTGATCGGCCAGCTGTTCATCGAGCTGGCGCGCAAGGACATGATGAAGCACTTCATCAACTTGCCGGATCAGGACCTTGCGTACCTGGTCGAGGGAACGGATCACTTCGACGACTACGTCGAGGCGATGACCTGGGCCCAGGACTACGCGGCCGAGAACCGCCGTTCGATGATGGATGCGGTGCTGCGCGTCATGCGTGAGGAGCTTCGTGCATTCAGGTTGGGCGAGGTGGCGGTGAATTGCCACCACAACTACTGCACGCACGAAACGCACTTCGGCGAGGATCTCATCGTGACCCGCAAGGGCGCGGTGAGCGCGAAACAGGGCGAGCTTGGCATCATCCCGGGATCGATGGGTGCGCGTTCGTACATCGTGCGCGGGCTTGGAAATCCCGAGAGCTTCGCGAGCTGTTCGCACGGCGCGGGTCGCGTGATGTCGCGTACCGCGGCACAGAAGCGCTTCACGGTCGAGGATCACATCGCCGCGACCGAAGGCGTCGAGTGCCGCAAGGACAAGGACGTCATCGACGAAACGCCGGCCGCGTACAAGGACATCGACGCGGTGATGGCGGCACAGCGCGATCTCGTCGAGATCGCGTACACCCTCAAGCAGGTCGTCTGCGTGAAGGGGTGAGTTTGGAATTGGGGACATTCCTCATTTTGTTGTAACAATCGACGGGTTTGCGATGCGCCCGGCTGTTCGTAGATTGTTACAGCGAAATGAGGAATGTCCCCATTTCCTCTTTAATTTATGCCGTGACGTTGCCGGCGGTATCCCGCGCGCGCGGCCGGCACATCCGGTTGTGCATGACCATTCGATACACGGCCCGGCAGTCGCGTATGAAACCCTGCGCGTCGTAACCCACGTGCTTCAGCACCCGCCGGTGATCGAAATAGACGATCAACGCGCTGACGGTGAGCAGCACGCGATGCGCCTTCTCCACCAGGCGTCGCAGCAGCGGGCCGCGTTCGCCGCGCAGCGTCATCAGGAGCTGCGTCTCGTAGCGCAGGTGCACGGATTCATCGGCGCACATGCCGCGGCAGATGGCCTTGAGGCAGCGTGATTCGGTGGCTCGCGCGAGCGCGCGGTAGTACACGAAGCCGATCATCTCGGCGGTGACCAGCACCGTGACCGCGGCTTCGAATCCCGCGAGTTTGCGCAGCACGCGGAAGATCGAATCCGTCCAGGATTTCCTCTTGAGCCGAATGCCGTTGGCCAGCATGAATTCCTTGAGCTGCGCGGCATGGTGCTGTTCTTCCTTGATGAACAGCGCCGTGACGGCGGGCAGCGCCGGGATGTCGTGTCGAGCTGCGAATTTTCTCGAAAAACGCAGCAGCGTGCGGCCTTCGGATTGTTCGCCGAGCTGGAACGTGGCGATGGATCCGGCAATGCGGTCACACTCCTCGTCGCTGAGCCAGTCGTCGCGCGTGGGATGGCGCATGCTCAACTGCGCGGCGCGCTTGGTGAAGATCTCGAGCCAGTAGTTCCAGTCGAACATGCGCACTCCCCGGGCACGACCGTGTGACGGGCGCCAGTGTGCGAAGCGCATCGAGCGCCATGGTGATTTCTTCTGGCTGGAAACGGGCGAATTGTGGCGGGCGATTTGAGCGCAGCGCCCGCTATCTTCACCGCCTCGAACTCAGGTCGGGACTGACACGCGACAGGTAGTCGGCGACGCCGCGCAGCTGCTCCGCGGACAGGCCGTGCAGCAGCTTGACGTGTGAATCATCCATGCCGGGGCGTTGGTTGATGGCCGTCTCCTGCAGTTGCTTCAGCAGGTAGGCGTAGTGCTGGCCCGCGAGGCGCGGCCGGCGACGCAGTAGATCCCCCTGTCCGAGCGGGCCGTGGCAGTGCTCGCATTTGCGGAAATAGATTTTCGCGCCTTCATTCAGGTTCGTGCCGTCGCCGATGGCCGTGGCGGTTGCCGGGAAACGCGGCAGGCTGGCGATGTAGGCGGCAACGTCGGTGAGATCCTGGGCGCCCTCGAGGTGGTGGCGGTCCGTGAAGTTCTGCATGCGCTCGTCCCAGCGCTGCTCATGGCGGAAGTCGGTCAATTGCTTGAGCAGCACGCTGCCATGCTGTCCCGCGATCGCCGGTACCTGGCCATCGGGCGTGCCGCGGCCGTCGGCGCCATGGCAGGCGGCGCAGGTTTCGAACAGCTTCGCGCCATGGGCCAAGTCGGGTTCGAGCTGCGCGCCCGCCGCGAATTCGCGATCGCGATCCGCGCGGGCTTCAGGCGATTGCGCCACGGCGACGCCCGCCATCATGGCCAGCAACGACAGCAGGAGGAATGGCGGACGCATGGCCGCCAACTTGACAGCAGGGCATGCGCTGCGGGATCGAGGCGACTACGTATGCGAGTGAGTGATCGCCGCAGTGCTATCCGAAGACGGCGCGCGAGTCGAAAACCGGTCCGTCGACGCATACGCGTTTCATCGCGGGGCCGTCCGGAGTCATGACCTGCACGGTGCACCCGGCGCAACCGCCGACGGCGCAGGCCATGAATTCCTCGAGCGACACCTGGCAGGGCACGCCGTGTTTCGCTGCGACCTTGGCCATGGCTTCGAGCATGGGCGTGGGGCCGCAGGTGAATACCTCGACTTCCGCTTTCGCCGCGGCGTCCAGGCTACCTAACCACTCATCCGCGAGCTGCGTGACGAAGCCGTCGTAGCAGCCCGGAAAACCCGCCTTCGACGCGAGCCGGCTGGGCACGCCCCAGCCGTCGAGCAGCGGCATGGCGCCAATCGTGCCGGCGGGGATGCCGGGCACCAGGATGGTCGACGGCCGCGCCTTGAAGGGAAAGGGAATTTCCGAACCCATCAGCACCAGCGGTTTCCACGGCTTGCCCGGCTGCTCGCCCATCCACTCGGCCAGGAACACCATGGGTGGAATGCCGACGCCACCGCCGACCAGCAGCGCGCGCGGTCGCTTCGCGTCGGGGCGGAACGGCTGGCCGATGGGACCCAGCACGCTGATCGCGTCACCCGGACGGCGCCGGCTCAGCGCGCGCAGGCCGGGGCCGACGATCTTGTAGAGAATTTCGATCCAGCCCTCCGCGGCATTGGCCCGCTGGATGGACAGCGGCCGGCGCATGGGCACGTCGGGATCGCAGGTGAGATGCACGAAGCTGCCGGGCAGGGCGCGCGCCGCACACCGGGACGCGCGGATGCGCAACACGAACTGCTCGCCCGGCCAGGCGTCCTGGGAAACGATCTGGCCGTCTTCGAGGCAGATGCTGCCGCGATGCGCGGGATGTACGCCGTGGTGGCGGCCTGCTTCCTGCTCCGGCAGGGCGCTCACTTGCGGCCCTCGATCACGGCCTCGAGCACGGCCATGCGCACCGCGACACCATTGCGCACCTGGTCGCGGATCACGGATTGCGGGCCGTCGGCGACGTCCGAGGCGATCTCGATGCCGCGGTTCATGGGCTGGGGATGCATGACGATGGCGTCGGGCTTCGCCTTCGCCAGCCTTTCCGACGACAGTCCGAACTTCGTAAAGTAGCGGTCGGCATCGGGTATCTGCGCGGTGGCCATGCGCTCCTTCTGGATGCGCAGCATCATGACCACGTCGACGTCGGCGATGCCGCCGTCGAGGCTGCTGAAGCGTTCGCAGCCGGCGAATTCGCCGGCTTCCGGCATCAGCGCGCGCGGCGCGACGACGCGGATCTCGGCGACCCCGAGCGTGCGCAACACCTGCCACGCGGAGCGCGCCACGCGCGAATGCCTGACGTCGCCGACGATCGCGACTTTCAGCCCGTCGAACTTCTTTTTCGCCTGCCGGATGGTCAACGCGTCGAGCAGGCCCTGGGTGGGGTGCGACACGCTGCCCTCACCGGCGGACAACACGCTGATGTGCGGCTTGACGTTGTCCGCCACCAGCCCGGGCACGCCGGCCTCGGCATCGCGGATCACGAACACGTCGACGTGACAGGCCTCGAGCGTGTAGATGGTGTCGAGCATGCTCTCGCCCTTCACGCGCGAGGACAGCTGCACCTCGAGATTCACGACGTCAGCGCCCAGGCGTTTGGCCGCGAGCTCGAACGAGACGCGCGTGCGCGTCGACGGTTCGGTGAACATGTTGGCCACGGTGATGCCGGCCAGGGACTTCTTCTGCACCGGCGGTTCGCCGATGGGCCTGACGAACTTCTGCGCGCGATCGAGCAGGGCTTCGAGCTGCGCACGCGTCAGGCCTTCGAGGGTGAGGAGATGGCGCAAAGTGCCGTTCGGGCGGATTTGTTCTGTCATGTTGCCTATCGTGTCTCGAACCAGCGCTCCAGGATCACCGCGGCAGCCGACGCATCGACATCCGCCTTGCTCACCCGCCGGGTCAGCGTGCCGCCCGCCCGCGCCGCACGCAGCCGTTCCTCCGCGTCCTGCGAGGACCAGCGTTCATCGACGAGATCGACGGGCAGGGAACTGCGCTGTTGGAGCTCGGCTGCGAAGCGGCGCGCGGTCTCGGTGAGGGGACTCGCGCTGCCGTCGGCATTATAGGGCTCGCCGACCGCCAGTCGCGCGGGACGCAATTCGGCGATGAGTTTCTGCAGCGCGTTCCAGTCCGGACCGGCGGGACCATTGTTGACGGTGCCGCGCGGGCGCGCGCTGCGCGTGAGCGTGTCCCCGGATGCGATTCCGATCCTTCTGAGACCGAAATCGAGAGCGAGGATGATCGATGGATTGGGGGCGGCGCCCCGCTCAGGCATGACCGGAGAAAGAAGTGAGCTGCCCGGCCTCGACGCCGAGCAGCCGCAACGAGGCCAGCCAGCGCTCCTCGTAGGGCAGGTCGAAGATCACGCCTTCATCGGCCGGCACGGACAGCCACGAGTTGTCGAGCAGCTCGCGCTCGAGCTGCCCCGCTTCCCAGCCCGCGTAACCGAGTGCGATGAAGGCCTTCTCGGGTCCGGTTCCCACGGCCATGGCCGCGAGCACGTCGCGCGAGGTGGTCACCTGGATCGAATCTGAAATGCGGTGCGTGGAATCCCAGTCACCGCCCGGCCGGTGCAGCACGAAGCCTCGATCCTGGTGCACCGGTCCGCCGCGCAGCACGGGCAGGTCGGCGGCACGGCGGTCGGTCGGCTCGATCTTCATCTGCTCGAATACTTCGCTGAGGGTCATCGACAGCGGCCGGTTGAGGACGATGCCGAGCGCGCCTTTTTCGCCGTGTTCGCAGATCAGCGAAACGGTCTGCGAGAAGTTCGGATCGGTGAGCTGGGGCATCGCGATCAGCAGGTGGTTCGACAGACTCGTGATGCCGGCCATATGGGCGGGATACTACTGTGAATCCGCCGGTACGGTAACCGTTCCCTGCCGGGTGCCTCCGCCGGCGAATTCCCAGCCGTATGTGAAACGCAACAGGCGATAACGCTCGGCCAGTTCCTTGGGGAAAGGATCGAAGGGGCTGGCCAGTTTCAGGATGTCCACGGCGGCCTGGTCGAGCTTCGACGAACCACTGGAGTTCACCACGGTGGCGGATTCCAGCCTGCCGTCGGCCAGGATCACCACCTCGACATCCGGATTGCGCGTTCCGGGTGCGCGCCAGGCCGCCTGCGGGAAGTTCATGGTGCCCAGGCGTTCGATTTTCGTGCGCCACGAGACGAGGTACGGGGCCACCAGCGACTCGCGCGTGTCGGGCGTCACCCACAGCTCGTCGCGCTGTGGGCCACGGAGCTTCTGCTCCTCGGCGTCGTCCACGCCGGACTTGTCGCGCTGGTCATTGCCCTCGGCGAGCACCGGCACCTCGGTCATCTCGGTGAGGCTGGCGGGCGGGGCGAAATACAGGATCTCGGGCAGCGGGTCGCTGGTAGTTAGCACGCGGTCGTCGGCCGTGGCGAGCAGCGCGCCGGCGTCGTCCTGCAGCTTCGTGCCGTCCTCGCGCCCGCGGCTCGCGGCATACTCGGCGGCGGCCCGCGGGCTGCGCGCCTCGGACGGATCGGTGGCGGTGGCGGAACCCAGCTGCGTGCGCTGCGCGAGGTAGGTGGCCTCGGCGTTGTGCCGCGCCTCGGGCGCGTCGTTCGAAACGATGATTACTTCCAGCCCCGGCGGCGAGCCGGTCTTGTCGCGATTGCCGGCGCCGAAGGTCACGCCGACGATGATGACGCCGTGCACCAGCGCCGCCATGAAGACGGTGGTGGTGAGCCGGTCGCGCGTGGGCGCGAACCCTTCACGCAGCTGCAACGCGCGCGAAGCCATCCCGCTACCGGGCCTTGTCCTTGTTCCGGGCGCCGATGCGGCGCTCGAATGCTTCAATCACCATGGCCCCGATATTGAGCCCAAATTGCTGGTCGAGTTCACGTATTCCTGTCGGACTCGTGACGTTGATCTCGGTAACGAAGCC
>Ga0315910_10004068_pt1 | contig 12306 bp, 11 predicted proteins | sample EdamamesoilMG_FD_204470 | JGI IMG/M metagenome (GOLD analysis project Ga0315910, IMG submission 204470) | Garden soil microbial communities collected in Santa Monica, California, United States - Edamame soil | ecosystem: Environmental > Terrestrial > Soil > Garden | place: USA: California... | reverse complement strand
CAGCACCGTCCCGCGTTGCTCCGGACGCCCTGCACCACTATCATCGACCCATGCCCGACACTATTTCACCCCGGCTGCGACCGGAGCCGCCGACGCCGACGGTGATCGCCGACATCGTCTCCAGAGCTCTGATGGAAGACCTGGCCGGCGGCGACATCACGAGCGACGCCACGGTCGGGCCCGATGTGCGCGCGCTCGGGGTCGCGACGACCAAGATGCCGCTGCTCGCCTGCGGCAGCCAGGTGGCTGAGGCGGTGTTCAAGGCGGTCGATTCGACGCTCGAGTTCGAGACGCTCGTCGTCGACGGCTCGTGGGTGCCGAGCCAGCGCCCGCTGTGGGAAGTGCGCGGCTCGGCGCGCTCGATCTTGATGGCCGAGCGCACGGCGCTGAATTTCGTTCAACACCTGAGCGGCGTGGCCACCCTCTCGCACCGCTTCATGCGCGAGATCCCGGTCGGCTGCAACACGCGCATCACCGACACGCGCAAGACCACGCCGGGCCTGCGCGCGCTGGAGCGTTACGCCGTGCGCGCGGGCGGCGCGCACAATCATCGCGACGCGCTCGGCGCCGGCGTGTTGATCAAGGACAACCACATCATCGCGGCCGGCAGCATCGCGGCGGCCGTGCAGCGTGCGCGCGCGCGCGCCGCGCACACGTCCAAGATCGAGATCGAGGTGGCCGACATGGATCAGCTGCAGCAAGCGCTGGCGGTCGGCGCCGACGTGATCATGCTCGACAACTTCGATCTGCAGGGCATCCGCAAGGCGGTGGCGCTCGTGGACGGGCGCGCGCTGATCGAGGTCTCCGGCAACGTCACGCTGGAGAGGGTGGCCGACCTCGCGCGCGCCGGCGCGGACGTGATCAGCGTGGGCGCGCTCACGCACTCGGCGCCCGCCGTCGACATCTCGCTGAGCGTGCGCGTGCCGTTGCCCGAGCGCCCCGCGGCCGCGTGAGCCGCACGCCCCCTCGCCCGTTCGATCCCGCGTCTTTTGCCGAGCTCGCGCGCGCGCGCGGCCTCGGCTACGGCGCGCCGTTCCACTACGCGAGCAGCACCGGCTCGACCAACGATCTGGCGCTGGAGAGCGCGCGCGCCGGAGGCGCGAGCGGCGGCGTGTTCCTCGCGGATCATCAGACCCAGGGCCGCGGGCGCCGCGGCAAGAGCTGGCTCGCGGAGCCGAGCCACAACCTGCTGTTTTCGGTGCTGGTGCGCCCGCCCGAGGGCTCGACGGCGCCGGCCGCGCTGACTCTCGCCGTCGGGCTGGGAGTGCGCGCGGCGCTGGGCTCGGTGAGCGCCACGCCGCTGGGCGTGAAGTGGCCCAACGACGTGCTCGCCGGGCCGCGCAAGCTGGCCGGCATCCTGTGCGAGGGTCTGTTCGAGGGCAAGCGCCTGAGCGCGGTCGTGATCGGCATCGGCATCAACGTCTTCCGCCAGCGCTTGCCCGCCGAGCTCGAGGGCCAGGTGGTGGCGCTGGAGGAGCTCGCGCCGGACGTCGAGCTCGAACGCGAGCGCCTGCTCGCCGACGTGCTCCACGCCGTCGAACGGCGCGTCGAGACCTGCAACCAAGCTGGCTTCGCCAGCCTGCTGCCCGAGTTCGCCGAGCTCGACGCGCTCGCTGGCGAACAGGTCGAGGTCAGCGGCCCCACGCCGCTGAGCGGGCGCGCGCGCGGAATAGACCGCGAGGGGCGGCTGCTGGTCGACAGCGACGGCATCGTGGTGCCGGTCTACTCGGGCACCGTGCGCGTGCTCGGGCGCTGAGTCCGCGCGGTAGCGCGCGTTCAGGCGCTCAGCGGCGCACGAGCCGCAGCGACTCGCGCAGACCCGGCGGCGGCGCCGAGGGACCCGTCGAGACGCCCTTGCCGAGCTCGGCGGGCTTCGGCGCGGCCCGCATGTGCTGCGCGACGGCGCTCTCGGGGTAGGCCTGGAAGAAGCGCTCGAACTCGACGGCGGGCAGCGGCCGGCTCACGTAATAACCCTGCAGCAAGTCGCAACCCAGCGCTCGCACCGCGTCGGCGTCCGCGCGCGTCTCGACCCCTTCGGCCACGACCTTGAGCCCGAGGCCGTGCGCCAGGTCGACGACGGCGCGCACGATGGCCGCGTTGCTCGTGTTGGTGTCGATGTCGCGCACGAAGCTGCGGTCGAGCTTCAGCTCGCAGGCGGGCAGCGTGCGCACATAGTTGAGCGAGCTGTAGCCCGTCCCGAAGTCATCGATGGATAACCCGAAGCCGAGCCCGCGCAGCCGCTCCAGGATGCGCGCCGCGCGCTCCGGGTTGGCCATGACCCCGCTCTCGGTCACCTCCATCGTCACGCACTCGGGCGCGACGCGGCTCGTCTCCAGCAGCTCCGCGAGCTGACCCAGCAGCTTGTCGTCCGAGAGCGAGCGCGCCGACAGGTTCACGGCCAGCGAGATCTCCATCTTGCGGCCGTGCCACTCGCCGAGCTGCCGGAACGCTTCGCCCAGCACCCAGGTCGTCAGCGGACGGATCAAGCTGGTCTGCTCCGCGAGCGGGATGAACTCCGAGGGCGAGACCAGGCCGAGATCGGGGCTGTTCCAGCGCACGAGCGCCTCCGCCCCCACGATCTCGCCGCTCTTCAGATCGACCTTGGGCTGATAGTGCAGGCGCAGCTCCTCACGCTGCACGCCCGTGCGCAACCAGCCGAACATCATCAAGCGACGGCGCGTCGGGGCGTCGTCCGCCTCGTGATACAGCACGTACGACTCGCCGCCCTCCTTGGCCTCGTGCAGCGCCATCTCGGCGCGACGCAACAAGAGGTCGGGATCGTCGCCGTGCTCGGGATAAAACGCGGCGCCGATCAGCGCCTCGATCTCCACCGGCACGCCGTCGATGTGGAACGGCGCCAGCATCAGCGCGAGCACCTTGTCGACCGCCACCGGCGCCGCCTGTGGGCCCACGGTGCGCAGCACCAGGCCGAACAGGTCGGCGCCGAGCCGCGACACGGTGTCCGACTCGCGCAGCCCCTGTCGCAGCCGCGTCCCGACCAGCGCCAGCAGACGATCGCCCACCTCGTGGCCGAGGGTGCTGTTGATCATCTTGAACTCGCGCAGGTCGAGCACGGCCAGCGAGAACTGGCTGCGGCTACGCTTGGCGATCTCGATCTCGTGGCGCACCCGCTCCAGGAACAAGACCCGGTTGGGCAGCCACGTGATGGGGTCGTGCAGCGCCTGGCGCTCGAGCTCGCGGTGCGCCAGCGCGCGCGCCTGGATCTCGCGGTTGAGGGGGCGATACCACACCGCGTACACCACGGGCAGCACGACCGACACCAGCAGCACGGCGTTGAGCGCGCCTTGCCACGGCGAGAGCTCGCGCGGCAACCGCGCCAGCACGAGCGTGAGGGCGAGCTCCACGCTGGAGATCACCGCTCCGGTGATCAGAAGCAACTTCAGGGGCGACGGGCCCGTACGCCGTTGTCCCGACGGGACGCGATCCGGGTCCGCTCGCGGGCTGCCCACCTATCAGGGAACGGCGGCCCCCTGCCAGGCCTTAGCGGCGCTAGCGTCGGGTTCGACGCGAAACCGGCGCACTCGTCGCGCGATGCCCCACTCTCCCGTCGCGCCCTGTCGCAGCGGCGCGCGCGCCGCATGGAGGATCATGTGTGCTCGTCAGCGCCGCGACGGGCCGCGCAGCGCCGCGGCTCGCGCACCATCTTGCCCCGTGTCCGCGCACGGAACACTCGAAACGGCGCAGCTTGGCACTCCGAGCGCCGCGAGCGCCGCGGCGCTCGGGCGCGCGCGGACGGCTGCCTCGAGCGCCAGCCCGCTCGAGACACGGCGTGTGGCTGGCGCGCACGCGCACACCCGACGGGCGCAGGGAAAGCCCCGGGCCGGCACGCACTTTGCTCTACCAGCGACGATGACGGAAGACACGCTTCAGATCTCGTTTCATGGGCTGGATCACTCCGACGCCATCGAGGCACGCATCCGCGAAAAAGCGGCCACGCTCGAGCGACTCGCTCAGCACGTGATCGGCCTGCACGTCACGGTGGATGCACCGCACGGGCGGCATCACAAGGGCACCCTGTACTCCGTGCGCATCGACCTGAGGCTGCCGAACGGAGAGCTCGCGGTGAGCCGCACCCACCGTCACGATCACTCGCACGAGGACGTGTACGCCGCGATCCGCGACGCCTTCGACGCAGCGTCACGCCAGCTCGAGTCGCACCTGCGGCGCCAGCGCGGCATGGTGAAGCACCATGACACGGTGCGAGGGATCGGCGCGCCCAGCACGGGCCGCATGACCCGCCCCTGACCGGGTCGAGGGCGCGCGGGCGCGGGCACGCCCCGTTCAATCGATGGGTGTGCCCGCCCAGCCGTGCGCGTCGATCAACCTCGAGAGCAGCGCGCGCAGCTCCGCGCGCGCCTCCGGTTCGAGCACGCCGAAACACTCCGAGTCGTTCTCGTCCGCCAGCGCCGCGAGCTGCGGCACCAGCGCCCGGCCCTGGCGCGTCAGCGACACCACCTGCTGCCGACCGTCGCTCGCGCTGGCGCCGATCTCGATCAGCCCCTTGTCCGCGAGGCGCTCGTTCAGCTTGGAGATCGCGCCCCGGGTCAGGCCCAGCGCCAGCGCGACCTGGCTCGGCGCGCTCGCGCCGAGGTCCATCAGCTTGCGCAACACGACCCACTCCGCGACCGTGACGCCGCGCTTCTCCAGCTTCAGGCGGAAGCCGTGCGACACCTGGTTCGAGACCAGCCGCAGCCAGTAACCCAGGTGCGCCTCCAGGGCGCTCGGCGGCGACTTCACGCGCGGCTCCAGACGCGGGCCATGAGCGCAGCATACGCAAAATGGTTGACAAGGCAACTATCGGCGCTACAGTTTCCTAGGAAACCAATTGGGCTCCCCTCGAGCGGCGAGCCCGAACGCCCGCGCGCGCTCCCCGCGCGCCGGCAGAGAAAGGCCAACACCCATGGATGCAGCCATCAAGAGCGTCGTCGTCGCCTGCACGCGTGACTCGGACGCAGGAACCAGTCGCTTCCCCGAGATCGTGGCGCGGCTGGTGGCGGCCGGCGTCGAGCGCTACCACGCCGATCTCGTGCGCGCCGAGAAGACCTACTACTTGCCGAGCGGCGAGTCCGAGGTCGTGCCCGACGAAGCGCTGCGCGTGGCCCCCGCGCTCGCCTTCACCGCCGCCGGCGTCGACGCCGCCGTGCGCGCCAGCCAGGCTGGCTCGATCGACTACCGCGAGTTCTGTCGGCGCATCGCGGCCGCGGGCTGCACCGGCTACTTCGTCAGCCTCAGCGGGCGCCGGGCGCTCTACTACGGGCGCACGAGCGAAACACACGTCGAGCCGTTCCCCGCCGCGCGCTGAGGGTAGCGAGCGTCCTGGGAGGTCTGCCCGGGCAGACTCCCTCCGTGCGAGCGCAGTCTCACCGAATCCGGTGCTCCGCGCTGAATCCGTACCCTATCCGTCACCCCCGCTCGCGTAGGTCTTGGCCATCGTCTAGCTCGGGCGCGGCTCGCGAGGGCGTTCGCGAGGCAAGCACGGGCGACGGTGGAGGGGCCATGGCCGAGGACAAGAGCGCGCTCCGCGAGCGGCAGTCCGGTGAAACGCCGCGCGCGCCGACGCGGCACCATCGATCGGTGGCAGGCAAACGAGCCGGGTCGGCGCCGCCCGCGGCGTGCCCCGAAGGTCGCTTCCGCCGTCTGCGCTGCCTGGGCGCGGGCGGCATGGGCGTGGTGTACGAAGCCGTCGATCGGCTGCGTGGGGAACGCGTGGCGATCAAGGCTCCGGCGCGTCACGACCCGGGCGCGTTCTACCAGCTCAAGCGCGAATTTCGCCGCCTGGCGGGCATCCGACACCGCAACCTGGTGCGGCTGCACGATCTGATCGTCGACGGTGCCGACGTCTTCATCAGCATGGAGCTGATCGAAGGGGTGGATTTCGTGACCTTTTGCAGGAGCTCTTCGGACGCCGCTGGCTGCGACGCAAAACGCGCGCGCGGCGCGCTGCGGCAGCTCTACGACGGGTTGCGGGAGCTCCACGCCCAGGGTCTGGTGCACCGCGACCTGAAGCCGGGCAACGTCCTCGTCGACGGCGCCGGCCGTGTGGTCATCATCGATTTCGGGCTGACCACCGTGCTCGGACGAGATGAAGACCTGACGCTCGGCGAGGCGGTGGCAGGCACCACAGCGTACATGGCGCCCGAGCTGGCGCACGGCGGAAGCAAGGCCCGTCCGGCAGCCGATTGGTACGCGGTCGGCGTCATGCTGTTCGAGGTGCTCGCGGGGCGCCGGCCCTTCGCAAACTCGATGGCGCCCGTGCTCGGGCACGAGCCGCGCGCCGACGCGGCCGACGTCTTCGCGGGCTCGCCGGCGGCGCCGCGCGACCTGGGCGAGCTCTGTAACGCCTTGTTGCATCCGGATCCAACCCGCAGAGCCGACGCGACGCAGGTGGCCCGCGTGCTCGCCGTGGCCCCAACACTCGCCTCACGACCTCGCGCCGCGCAGCGCCCTTCGGCGTGGAGGGCCGAGCTGGCGGCGTTGCGGCGCGAGGTCGCGGCCGCCGCCCGCGGCGAACGCCGCGTGGCAGTGGTCTGCGGCCCCGCTCGCAGCGGCAAGACCGCCCTCCTCGATCGCTTCGTGCGCAGCGTGGAAGCGGGCAGCGAGCGCGCGCTGGTGCTGCGCGGGGCTTGCCATCCCCGCGAGCGCATCCCGTATCGAGCACTGGATCCCTTGCTGGACCAGCTGTGCGAATTCTGGCGCCGCCTGACCCCCCGCGAAGCGATGTACCTGCTGCCGCGGCAACCGGAGCTGCTGCTTCAGGCCTTTCCCGTCCTCGCGCGCGTCGACGAGCTGCGGGACGCTGCCCGGCCCGAGCTCGTCAAGGGGCCCGGCCGCGTGCAGCGTGTGTGCAGCGAGGTCCTGGAGCGCCTGGCACGTCGGCGGATCCTCGTGCTGGTCATCGATGACGCCCACTGGCTCGACGCAGAGAGCGCGGGCGTCTTGCGGGTCTTGCTCGGCTCGGAGGCCCGAAGCCCCGTGTCACTCGTCCTGGCTCGCTCCGCGACGGTCGCTTCCGCCACTGCTCGCCGACAGCTCGCGCTGCTCGAACGAACTGCGCGCTACATTGCGCTCGAGCGGCCAGGCCGCCCGGGCCGCGACGAGAAAGCCGACCCGTGACCACGTCGCCAGCGACCGCCTCCTTCGCGAGAAACGCGCCCGCACCTGCCCGGCGCCACGCTTGCCTGGTGCTCGGCGCGTGCTGCCGGCGGCCGAGCGAGACTTCCCCCATCCTGTCGCTCCGCGACATCGAGGAGGTCGTGCTGGGGCGCGCCTCGGGCACGGCGCTGGAGCTCGAGCGCGGTCTGCGCACGCTGCGGATCGGTTTACCCGATCCCTGGCTGTCGTCGCGCCACGCCGTACTGCAGCACGAGCACCAGCTGTGGGTGCTGTACGACCGCGGCTCGAAGAACGGCTGCTTCGTGCGCGGCGCACCCGTCGACTCGGCGGCCCTCGCTCAGGACGACGTGATCGAGCTCGGCTCCTCGTTCATGATATTTCAGAGCGCGCGGGACGAGCGCTCGCTCGCCGCGCTCGAAGCAGCGCCCGCGGCCGAGCGCGCGACGTTGCACGAAGCGCTGCATCAGACCTGGATCGGCCTGGAGCGCGCGGCGTGCTCGGAGCTGCCCATCCTGATCCGCGGCGAGACGGGCACCGGGAAAGAGGTCACCGCGCGCCGGATCCACCGTGCCTCGGGGCGGCCCGGCCGCTTCTGCGCGATCAACTGCGGCGCGATCGCGGCGTCCGTCGCCGAAAGCGAGCTCTTCGGCTACAAACGCGGCGCCTTCTCCGGAGCGAGCAGCGATCGCCCCGGGCTGATCCGCGCCGCCGAGGGCGGCACCTTGTTCCTGGACGAAGTGGGCGACCTGAGCCCCGAGCTGCAGGTCAAGCTGCTGCGTGTGTTGCAGGAGCGCGAAGTGCTGCCGGTGGGAGACACGGAGCCGAAGCGTGTCGACCTGCGCGTGATCGCCGCCAGCCATCGCAGCCTGCACGAGCTGGTGGAGCGCGGCCAGTTCCGGGAAGATCTCCTCGCGCGACTCGGCGGCTATGTCGTGGAGCTGCCACCGTTGCGCGAGCGCGTCGTGGACATCGGCATCCTGCTCCGTGAGCTGGCCTGGAAGAAGCTCGGGAGCGACGCGAGCCGGCTCAGCTTCGAGCGCGAGGCGCTGCGAGCCCTGTACGCGCACCACTGGCCACACAACGTGCGGGAGCTCGAGCGCGCGCTCGAGGTGGGGCTCGCGCTGCGCGACGGGGACGAGATCGGCCTACGGCATCTGCCACGCAGCCTGGTCGCGCCCGCGGCGCGTTCTGGCGCGCTCTCGGGAAACGATGCGGCTGCGACGCCCACTGCAGCCATCGCAGCAGGCGTCTCGCCCGCGAGCCTCGCCTCGGACGACGACCTGCGCACGCTGATGACGCGCCTCTTGATCGCGCACAGCGGCAACATCAGCGAGGTCGCGCGGCAGCTCGGCAAAGACCGCGTGCAGATCCGGCGCTGGTGCCGTCGCCTGCAGCTCGACGTGCGCGCACACCGCGACCTCGAGCGTTAGCCGCTGTCCCGGGACAGAGGCCCAGGGACACACGGCTCGGCGCTCGCGACCGTCAACGGCCACGGCGCGTGCGCATGTCGCGCGCGGAGCGTGAGACACGGAAAAAACGCGCACGCGCGCACACGGAGCGTACGCGCCGGCGTTCGAGCGCGCTGCGCGAACCTGGCATCGCCGTTGCATTGCTCGAGAGCATGAGCGTCGAATCACTCGACGCGAGCTCTGCGAGAGGAACGCCAATCATGCGATCAAAGAAAGAACGACGGGAACTCCGCGCGGCCAGGCGGAAGCGTGCCGGCAAGGTGCTACGCGACATCGGCAGAGGGGTGATGAAGGTCCTCGAGCTGGCAGCCGCCATCGTGACCTGAGCGCACTGCCAGCCCAAACATCCGACAATTTGAACCATAGCGAACGGAAAGGACACCAGCAAATGACGACAAACAAACCCCCGAGCAACGGGCAAGACATCGAGTCCGCGCTCGACAGGGCCGGCACGCGATTCGCCAACAAGGCGCTCGGCAGGCCGCTGAACGACAGCAAGGTGGAGGAATTCATCGCCGGACGTCTGGCACGAGCGAGTGAAGATGACCGCTACTCTGTGGCCGATGCGCTGTGTACCGCCCTGGCCGTGGTGAACGTAGCGCGCACGGTCCTCGCCGGCGGAGTGACCAAAGACGAGGCCCTCGACGTGGGCGAAATCCTCGAGGTGCTCGAGGAAGACGTCGTCGGCGCGTTGCAAGACCTCGCCCAGTGACATGGCGCTGGGGCCCGCTCACGTGGGCCCGCGGGCGACAGCTCGGTGACGGCGCTGGATGAACACAGGCCACGGGGGCAGGCCGTCGCGGACGACTGCACCCGTGGCCACCGGAGTCTTGGGGCGCGCGCTTCGAACGGCATGCCGTATACTCGCGGGACGATGGTCGCTCCGATCCGCCCAGACCCCGCCACGCCACCGGCGACGAGCGGGGAACGTCGCCAGCGGCCGAGCCACTGGCGCCTGGTCATGCTGGGCGCCTTCTTGCTGGCGCTGGCGCTCGCCGCCCGACGGAGTGGGCTCGTCGAAGAAGCTGGCGTGGTTACAATTCGAGACGCCGTGCGCTGGGCAGGCCCGTGGGGCATCGCGGCCTACGTCCTCGCCTTCGCTGCAGGCCAGCTCGTGTACTTGCCGGGCATGCTCTTCGTCGTGGTGGCGTTCGGGCTGTGGGGAAAAGTGGCCGGGCTCTGCATCGCGCTGCTCGGAGCGCTCGTCTCGGTCAACGTGAGCTTTCTGGTCGCTCGCGCGCTCGGCGGGCGGGCCCTGGCTCAGCTGCGGTGGGCGTGGGCGCAGCGCTGGCTCGAGCGAACGAGCCAGCGTCCGGTGCGCACCGTCGCGCTGCTGCGCAGCGTGCTCTGGATGTCGCCGCCGCTGAGCTACGCGCTGGGCCTGTCGCCGATCGGGTGGCGAGCGCACGCGCTGGGCTCACTGCTCGGTCTGATCGCGCCGCTCACGGCCGCGGCGCTCTTGTTCGAGTGGCTCGTCCAGTAGGCGCGACGAGCCGTGGTGTGCGCCAGAACGCGCGTCAGCTGGCGGCGCGCCGGCCACGCGCCGCCGCGAGCTTCTGCCGCGCCGCGCGCGCATCGAGCGCCGCGGCGACCTCGCCGCGCTGCTCGAAGTGGCGCTCGAGCGCCTGCGCGAGACGCTCCGAGCCCGGCTCCGCATCGAGGCCGCGGCGCAGCAGGCGCTCGGCGTCCGCGAAGCGCTGCGTGAGCTCGAGCTCGTGCGCGAGCGACAACGTGTGCCGCACGAACAGCTCGGCGAACCGCTCGCGCGGCGCGACCGCCCACCAGGCGTGCACGTGGGGTAGGAAAGAGGTCTCATACAGCTCGAGCAGGGCCCCGAACGGCGCGCTTCTCCTGGCCAAGGAGGCGCCGAGCTGCAGGCTGTCGACCCAGACCTCCGCGGGGGTCAGGCTCAACGCCAGGTCGGAGCGCTCGATCGCGTCGCTGCCGATCAACTTGCGCAAACGATGCAGCGTCGTCGACAAGGCCTGGTGGGCGCTGTCGCCGTCCGAGTCGGGCCACAGCGCCTCGCAGAGCACCTGCTCCGGCACCTGCTTGCCGCCGAACGCGATCAGCGCCTGCAGCAGCTCGAGCGGACGGCGCTGCGCCTTGCCCGCAAAGGTGATGCGCTGTCCCTCCCTGAGCACGCGAAACTCGCGCGTCAGCGTGTACACCTCGAGCCGCCAGGGCCAACCGAGGACGGCGCCGCTGGACGGGCGAAAGCGCCAGCGCCGGATCCAGCGGGCCACGAGGGCCGTCTCGATGCCTTCGCGCAGCGCGCGCTCGCACAGCGAGCTCATCATACCGCGCGACCAACGCAGCAGGCAGTCGTAGCCGTGCTCGCGCGCCAGCCGCAGGCCGAGGCGGAGCGCGCCGAGGCCGGCCTCGGTGTGGCCCAACGCGAGCTCGACGTGCGCGCGGCTCATGGCCACGCGAGCGCTCACGAGCGCGCTGTCCATCCGCCGAGCGATAGCGTCGGCTCGGTCGAGGTGTTCGAGCGACTCGGCGCTCCTGCCGCCCGCGTGACAGATGTCGGCGCTGCCGATGCGCTCGACCGCCTCGACGAACGCGAGGCCTAGACGTCGTGCGGCGTCCAGCGCGACCTCCTGATGCCGCTCGGCGCGCGCGAGCTGCCCGTCGTCCAGCGCGAGCTGCGCCGCCAGGTTGTGATACGCCTCGAGCTCCAGCAGGCGCGACGGGTGCGTCAGACCCGCCAGCGCCGTGAGGTAGGAGCGGGCCTGCTCGGCGTCGCCGCACAACCTGGCGCCGAACCCGGCTCAGCCGATCAGCACGCGGTCCCAGACGTGGATCCCCGCCTGCCGACCGAGCTGCAGACCGCGCTCGGCCGCTTCGATCGCCGCGGCTCCGTCCCCCGTCACCACGCCGTGGGTCACGCGCATGTGGAAGCAGATCAAGCGCGCGACCGGGTCGCTCTCTCCGTGCACGACGCCCTCGAGCGAGCGCAGCAGCGCCCCCGCCCGAGCAGTGTTGCCGCGCCACAGATCGTGATGGAACAGCCCCTGCGAGAGCAGCACGTAGGACGACGTATCGAGAAGACGCGCGAGCGAGACGAAACGACGCACGCGCTTCTCCCAGAACGGCAAGCTCGACGCGTCCGGGCGCCGACAGACGAGCGCGGAGTGCATCAACGCCGCCACCCGCGCCCGGGTGCGGAGCGTGCCAGGGCGCCCGCGCTGGAACAGAGCCGGCAGCGCGTCAATCCACGGGTCGAGCTCGGCTAGGCTACCCCAGCCGAGGATGATGGCCTCGGTCGCGCCCGCCCAGGCCTCGAACGTCAGCGCCACGGGCCCCTGCATGGCAAAGGCCTCGTACGCCGCCTGAAACAGCGACGCCGCGCGCGGCGGATCGAGCGGCAACAACGCTCGCGCCTCCCAGAACGCGACCGAGGGCGCCGGCGCGCCACCCAGCTCGCGCAGAGCGCCGCACCAGGCGCGGACCAGGTCGTGCCGCCCCTGGCCGAGCAGGCCCTCCGCACCCGAGACGATCAACGCGGACAGGCCCTCCGCGTCGCTCGCCTCGCTGAACAGCGACGCCGCGGCCTCGACGCGGCCAGCGTCTGCCAGGGCTCGAGCGGCGCGCGTGCGCACGCTGGCGAGCCCGGCGCCGCCGAGCCTTCGCTCCGCCTGTGCGAGCAGAAAAGAGCGAAACAACGGATGCAGGCGATAGGCCCGCATCCGTTGTTTCG
>Ga0315910_10004067_pt1 | contig 12307 bp, 11 predicted proteins | sample EdamamesoilMG_FD_204470 | JGI IMG/M metagenome (GOLD analysis project Ga0315910, IMG submission 204470) | Garden soil microbial communities collected in Santa Monica, California, United States - Edamame soil | ecosystem: Environmental > Terrestrial > Soil > Garden | place: USA: California... | reverse complement strand
CTGGCGGGCGGGGTGGTCGATTTCCACTACGACAAAGTGCTCCAAGTATCCAGCGGTGCCGCGGTGATCCACAACGCCGGACTGTGGCGCAAAAGCGCGGGCAGTGGCACGAACACCATCCAGCCGAACTTCCAGAACACCGGCATCGTCGAAGTCCAGAGCGGAACAATGACGTTCGGCGGCGGGGGCACGCTCGGGGGAGTTTACGTCGCCGCGCCCGGGGCCAGTATCCGGATTGCCAGCGCGGTGACTTATTCGGGTGTGGCCCCGCTGAATCTGGCAGCGGCGCAATTGGTCACCAGCGGCACCCTGACGGCCAGCGGGCCGATCACCAACCTGACGCTCAACGGCGGGACCCTGGCCGGCACCAACACCCTGTCTGGCTTGGTGACCTGGATATCGGGAACCGTCAGTGGAGCGATGACGCTGGCGAGCAATGCCGTGATGCGTTGGCAAGCCGGAAACTTGACGGGCCCGCTAACGGCTCAGTCAGGTAGCTGGCTCTCGCTGGAAGGCACGGCCAACAAGCAGATCCTCAATTCTGGTGTGTTGACCAATGCGGGATTAGTGACCTGGACCGACACGGGCGATTGGTTCCTTTACAGCTCAGTCGTGCGCCTGGTGAATCTGGCGAGCGGCGTGGTGGATTTGCAGAATGATGAAACGCTTCAGATAAACAGCGGCGCTGCGGTGATCCACAATGCGGGACTGTGGCGCAAGAGCGCGGGCAGCGGCACGAACGTCATACAACCGAACTTCCAGAACACCGGCACCGTGGAGTTGCAAAACGGCGCCTTCAATTTTACCGGCGGCGGAACAATCAATGGCAGTCATGAGGTTCCAGCCGGGACGACATTGCAATTCGGGGGCGGCAACTGGACACTTGGAGCAACCACGGAATTCACCGGTACAGGAAACGTATTCATTACCGCCGGCACGACCACATATTCGGGAGTGACGGCGCTGGATTTGGCGCGGGTGCAGGTGATGAGCGGCGCCACGCTGACCGCCAATGGCCCCATCACCAACCTGACGCTCAACGGCGGGATACTGAACGGCACCAACGCGTTGTCAGGTCAGGTGAACTGGAATGCCGGAACCGTGAATGGAACGCTGAGACTGACTGGCAACGGGACGATGCGGTGGCAAGGCGGCAACCTCTCTGGTACGTTCACAGTGCAAGCCGGTAGTTGGCTGTCGGTGGAAGGCTCGGGGCTTAAGCAGATACTCAACTCCGGCGTGTTGACCAACGCCGGACTTGTCACCTGGAGCAACACCGGCGATTGGACTCTGGTCAGCGCGGTGGTGCGCTTGGTGAATCAGGTAGGCGGCGTGGTCGATTTCAAGAACGACAAGGTGTTGCAGGTCAACAGCGGCACCGCTGTGATACAAAACATGGGACTATGGCGGAAGAGCGCAGCGGGTGGCACCAGCACCATCCAAGGCAACTTCCACAACACCGGCACCGTCGAAGTGCAAAGCGGCACTTTGATCTTTGCCGGCGGCGGAACGCTCGGAGGACTTTATACCGCCGCACCAGGTGCCAATATTCAGCTTGCCAGCGCAGTGACGTATCCGGGTGTAACACCGCTGGATCTGTCAGATGTCCAGCTGATCACCGCCGGCACGTTGACCGTCAACGGGCCGATCACCAACCTCACCCTCAATGGTGGCACGCTGTCAGGCACAAATACACTGTTCGGACTGGTTGACTGGCTTTCTGGCAACGTGAGCGGTTCGCTGAAGCTGGCGAGCAATGCGGTGATGCACTGGCAAGGTGGCAATCTCACTGGCGGATTCACGGTGCAAGCGGGTGGTTGGTTGTCGCTGGAAGGCTCCGGCACGAAGCACATCCTCAACTCCGGCGTGCTCACCAATGCCGGGTTGGTCACCTGGACGGATACCGGCGATTGGATCCTCTATACCGCAGTGATCCGGCTGGTCAACCTGGTGGGTGGCGTGGTCGAGTTGCAGAACGATAAGATCCTTCAGACGCTGATGGGCAATGCGGTGATTCAGAACGCAGGACTGTGGCGCAAGAGTGCCGGCAACGGTACCAGTACCATCCAACCCAACTTGCAGAACACCGGCACCGTGGAGGTCCGCAGCGGCACACTCTCGTTCGCGAACACTTACAGCCAGACCGCCGGGCTCACAATGCTGCGCGGGGGTAACATCACCGCGGCCTTTCCTTTCCAGTTGCTTGGTGGTGCACTCAGCGGCACCAACACTTTCACCGGCAACATCACCAATCGAAGCATTGTCAGCCCGGGCACCTCGCCGGGCGTGTTGACCATCGCTGGCCATTACACGCAGGCCACGAACGGAACCTTGCTGGTGGAACTGGCGGGCACTTCACCGGGCTCTGGTTACGACCGGCTGGCAGTCACCGGTACCGCGAATCTAGCCGGGTCGCTCGTGGTGACCCTCACGAACAACTTCATGCCAGTCTCTAACGCGCTGTTCAATATCCTCACCGCCACCGTGCGCTCAGGCACGTTTAGCACTTTCAGCTATCCGTCTAATATTATAGGGATGCAAGCCACTTACACTGCCACTGATGCGGCGGTATTGGTCACCGGCTCGTCGGCAAATGCGGTAACCCTCACTCCGTTGGCTTTCACCAACGGTCAATTTGTCATCCGGGTAGCGGGCAATGTGGGCCCCGCCTACACCCTCCAGGCCACAACCAACTTCACCAGTTGGACCAACTTGACCACGACCAATCCGCTGGTAATGCCATTTGTGATCGTGGATCAATCTGCAGGAAGCTACTCAAAACGTTCCTACCGTGTTCTCATCACGCCGTAGCGAAGCAACGGGCATAGAGCCGTCACTTTCTACTCCCCATCTTCGTCTTTCACGCCCTGCATGCGTTTCAGCGGTTGGCCTGCGCGTAACCAGCCGTTAACAAACGCATCGAGGTCACCATCCATTACTGCCTGGACATTGCTGGTCTCAACCCCGGTGCGCAGATCTTTGACCATGCGATAAGGCTGGAACACATAACTGCGGATCTGGTTGCCCCACGAGATGCTGCCCTTTTCACCGTAGAACCGCTCCTGCTCGGCGCGTTGTGCGTCTTCGCGTTGCGCGAGAAGTTTTGAGATCAACATCTTCATCGCCGTGGCACGGTTCTGGTGCTGCGAACGCTGGTTCTGTGATGCCGCTACTGTGCCAGTCGGAATGTGTGTGATGCGGACGGCAGTTTCGACTTTGTTTACGTTCTGTCCGCCTTTGCCGCCGGAACGATATGTGTCCACTCTGATCTCGACCGGTGGGATCACGATTTCCCCTTCTTCCTCAACTTCTGCAATCACGTCCACGCTGGAGAAACTTGTATGGCGTCGCTTGTTGGAATCGAAAGGCGAAATACGCACCAAGCGATGTACCCCACGCTCGGCTTTGCAAAAGCCGTAAGCGTTCTCGCCTTTGATGAGCAGGGTGACACTCTTGATGCCTGCGCCTTCGCCGGGCAGCGCGTCTTCCACTTCAACTTCCCAACCGCGCGACTCCGCCCAGCGCTGATACATGCGCATGAGCATTTCCGCCCAGTCCTGCGCCTCGGTGCCGCCCGCGCCGGCATTGATGCTGAAGATGCAGTTGTTCCGGTCGTGTGGGGCGTTCAGAAATATGCGGAGCTCGAAAGCATCCAGGTCCTTGATGAACTTGGCGACGTCGCGCTCGACCTCCTGCTGGATTTTCAACTGCGCTTCCGACGGCTCGGCTTGGCCGAGTTCCACCATTACCTTTAGGTCGTCGAGTTGCTTCTCAAACTGCTGCAGGGGATCAAGCTTGCTGCGGAGCGCGTTCGACTCGTCAATCAGCTTCTGCGCCTGCTCCCGATTGTTCCAGAAATTGTCCGCCGCCATCAACGAGGTCAACTCGCCGAGGCGTTTGTTTAGGCCAGGGACGTCAAAGAAACCTCCGTAGATGCGTCAGTTTGCCCGCAGCCTTTTCAGTATCAGAAACAATCGTCTCAAACATAGTCTCCAAGCCTAGCAAAACGACCGACGGGAGATAAAGTTGGAAGTGCGAGCGTCCCTTCTGCGATGGAATTCTAACCGACCATGACCGCCCCAATGGCCTTGTGAAATAAATCACAAAACCGGCTTGCCTGCTTCTAATGGCACAGTTAGTTTGGCTTTGTCCGGTGGCTTGCATGAAAAACACCCAAGAATTCGGCTACGATTCCAGAATTGAAGGCGATGTTATCCACACCACGGTGGATGCCGCCATCAATTGGTTTCGCAAGAATTCCATCTGGCCGATGCCGATGGGATTGGCGTGCTGCGCCATTGAATTGATGGCGACAGGTGCGAGTCGCTTCGATATTTCCCGATTCGGCATGGAAGTCATGCGGTTTTCTCCCCGGCAATCGGACGTGATGATTGTGGCGGGCACGGTCACCTACAAGATGGCCATGTCGGTGAAACGCATCTACGACCAAATGGCCGAGCCGAAATACGTCATTGCCATGGGTGCGTGTGCCTCGACGGGCGGCATGTATCGCAGTTACGCGGTGTTGCAGGGTGTGGACAACATTTTGCCCGTGGACGTTTATGTGGCGGGCTGTCCGCCCCGACCGGAAGCGCTGCTCGACGCGCTGATGAAACTTCAGAACAAGGTTCAACGTGAGCCCTTGGTGGCCACTTTGAAGAAACCCGGCCCGGCGCTGGCCAAAGCCTGATTTCCTCGAAGTGAACGCCACAGAACTCGCCAATAATCTCCACGAAAAGTTTGGGGAACTCGTTTCCGCCCCCGCTGAATTTCGCGGCGAGATTTCGGCTAAAGTTACTGATTCCGAGCGGATTGTAGAGGTTTGTGCGTTTGCGAAGAAGGAGCTTGGCTTCGACTACCTCGTGGACGTTTCCAGCTTGGATAACTGCGGCGAAGATCCGCGCTGGACGGTGGTCTATCACCTCTACGGAATCGGCTCAAAACAGTATCTTCGCCTCTACGTTAGCGTTACCGAAGAGAAATCTGAGCTTCCGACGGTCACAACCGTGTGGCGGACGGCGGATTGGCACGAGCGTGAGATTTACGACATGATGGGCATCCGCTTTCACGGCCATCCCGACTTACGCCGCATTTTGATGTGGGAAGGCTATCCTTATTTCCCTCTGCGCAAAGACTTTCCGCTCGCGGGTAAGCCAAGCGATTTGCCGGAAGTAGCGTTCTCGAAGCCTGCTCCACTGGAAGGTGGGCCGTTCGTTACTGTGTCCGGCGGGAAGGATTCCATTGAGCGCGAACCGCGCGTTCGCACCCCGGAGAATTGATTTCCATGGCTGAAGTTCAAGAAATCACGGTTCGCGACACCGCTGCGCGGGCGCAGACGGCGGCGCAATCGCTGCCGCCCGCCGAGGATTTGCAGGACATGCAGGGCGAAAAGATGGTCCTCAACATGGGACCGTCGCATCCGTCCACGCACGGCGTGTTGCGCATCATCTTGGAGCTGGACGGTGAAATCATCACCAAGGCCATCCCGGACATAGGTTATTTGCATCGCGGTGACGAAAAGATCGCCGAGAACATGACCTACACCCAGTTCATCCCTTACACGGATCGGCTGGATTACCTTGCGCCGCTGGCGAACAACGTCGCCTACGCGCTCGCGGTGGAAAAGCTTCTTGGCATCCACGACAAACTTCCGCCGCGCTGTCAATACATCCGCGTGATTTGTTGCGAACTGGCGCGCATTTCGTCGCACTTGCTGGGCGTCGGTTGCTTCGCGATGGACGTGGGCGCGATGACAGTCTTCCTGCTCACGTTCACGGAGCGCGAAAAGATTTACAACCTCGCCGAAGCGCTGAGCGGCGCGCGGTTCACGACGAGTTACACGCGCATCGGCGGCGTATCGCGCGACACACCGCCCGGTTGGTGCGCGGCAGTGCGCAAGTTCATCAACGAAGTTGTCGTCAACATTGACGAAGTCGAGACGCTGCTCACGCGCAACAAAATCTGGGTGGATCGCACGAAGGACGTCGGCGTCATCTCGCGGGCCGACGCGATTGATTTCGGCTTGAGCGGTCCGAACCTGCGCGGCTGCGGCGTGAATTACGATCTACGCAAGGACCAGCCGTATCTTTGCTACAAGGATTTGCAGTTCGACGTGCCGCTTGGCGAAGTCGGCGATTGCTATGATCGCTATCTCGTTCGCATGGAGGAAATGCGCCAGAGCGTGCGCCTCATCCATCAGTGTCTCGACAAGATTCCCGGCGGCTTCGACAACGCGCCGAAAGAGCCCGTCAACGTGGCCGATGGCAAAATTGTTTTGCCGCCGAAGAACAAGGTGATGTCGAGCATGGAGGAGTTGATCCATCAATTCATGCTCGTGACGCAGGGCGTGAATTGTCCGCCCGGCGAAGTTTATTTCGGACACGAAAATCCGAAGGGCGAACTGGGCTTTTACATCAACAGTCGCGGCGGCGGCACGCCGTATCGGATGAAAATTCGCAGCCCCAGCTTTGTGAACCTGAGCATCCTGTCGCATCTGTTGCCTGGCCACATGATGAGCGACACGGTTTCGATCCTGGGTTCATTTGACTTTGTGATGGGAGAATGTGACCGATGAGTTTTTCCGTTCCCGCAAATCTTGAAGCCGAGATTGACGAGCTGATCACGCATTATCCCGTGAAGCGCAGCGCATCGCTCATGTTGCTGCACGCGTTGCAGGAACATTTCGGCTACATCTCGCCCGAAGCGACGGAGTGGGTCGCCAAAAAACTTGGCCTGCAACCCATCAACGTGCACGAACTCGTGACGTTCTATCCGATGTTCCGCCAGCAAGCACCGGGCAAATATCAGATCAAGGTCTGTCGCACGCTCAGTTGCGCGCTCGGCGGCTCGCACAAGTTACACGAACATTTCTGCACGAAGCTCGGGATCGACCCGCACGCGCACGGTTTGCAGACGTCGAAGGACGGCAAGTTCTCGGTCGAGTTCGTGGAATGTCTCGCCGGTTGCGGCATGGCGCCGGTGATGATGTGCAACGAGGATTTTTACGAAGGCGTCACGAACACCAAGGCGGACGAAATCATGGGAGGCTGCAAATGAAAGTTTGGTTGCCCGACATGGATTTGAACCATGACAAACAGATTCAGAGTCTGCTGTGCTACCGTTACACCATCGGGCAAACCGACGTGTCGCATAGGCTAGATATTTCCCTTTCAGAGTCAAGAAACTGATATGCCGCAAGAGTTCAAACTCATCCTCAAGCACGCCGATGAACCGGGTTACACGCCCGACATCGAATGCTATTTGCGGCATGGTGGTTACGATGCGCTGAAGAAGGCGCTCGCCATCACGCCGAAGGATTTGCCCGACGGGAAAAAAATGTCGCCTCAAGAACAGATCCGCGAAGACGTGAAGCTGTCTGGTCTGCGCGGTCGTGGCGGCGCAGGTTTCTCGTGCGGACTCAAATGGAGCTTTGTGGACCGCCGTAGCGGCAAGCCGATTTACCTCATCTGCAACGCCGATGAATCCGAGCCGGGCACGTTCAAGGATCGCCAGATCATCCACAAAGATCCGCACCAGCTCATCGAGGGGATGATCATCTCTTGCTTCGCGAACGACGTGAAGCTCGCTTACATTTATGTTCGCGGCGAAATGCCCAAGGGCGCGAAGCTCTTAAACACCGCGTTGAAGGAAGCGCGCGCGAAAGGTTTCCTCGGCAAAAATATTTTGGGCAGCGGCGTCGAAGTTGAAATCCACGTACATCGTGGCGCGGGCGCTTACATTTGCGGCGAGGAAACCGGACTCATCGAATCGCTCGAAGGCAAGCGGCCTTATCCGCGCATCAAGCCGCCGTATTTCCCGGCGGTGCTCGGGCTCTACATGTGCCCGACCATCGTCAACAACGTCGAGACGCTCTGCAACGTGAAGCACATCGTCGCCATGGGCGGCGCGGAATTCGCGAAGCTCGGCACGCCGAACAACACCGGCACGCGCATCGTCAGCTTGAGCGGCCAGGTCAAGCGTCCCGGCTATTACGAAATCGAAGTCGGCAAAGCTACCATCGGTCAGCTCATCAACGATCCTGCATTCGGTGGCGGTTTGCTGGACGGAAGAAAATTGAAAGCCGTCATTCCCGGCGGTTCGTCCTCGAAAGTTTTGAAAGCGGGCGAGAAATTCAAACTCAAGCGCAAGGTGGACGGCAAAGATGTCGAGGTTGAAACCGACGTGCTCGATCTGCCTTATGACTTCGATTCGCTGCTGCAAGCCGGGACGATGTCCGGTTCGAGTGCGATCATCGTTATGGACGACAGCGTGGATGTCGTCGAAGCGCTGGCGAACCTCAGCGAGTTTTACGCGCACGAGAGCTGCGGCCAATGCACGCCCTGCCGCGAAGGCTCGCTCTGGATGAGCAAGACTCTGCGTCGCCTCACGCACGGTGAAGGTCGCAAGCAAGACGCAGATTATCTCGTCAAAATTGCCGACAACATTCCCGGCGGCCGCACGATCTGCGCGTTCGGCGAAGCTTGTTCGTGGCCGGTGCAAAGTTTCGTCGCGAAGTTCAAAGATGATTTCGTCGCGAAAGGTGCAGCGGATGAAGAGCGCAATAAGCTAGCCGCGCCCACGAGGGAAAAAGAATTGGCCGCCGCACATCACTGATGAGCCACCAGTTCACAATCCAATTTACGGAAGAGCATATCAAATATGCCTGCCGCAAATTCTTTGTGAGATACGTGGGGATTGGGTTGCCTGTAGTTGGGGTATTGATGGTGGCTGCTTTCGTTCAACGATTGTCTTATGGGAAAATCGATTTCTTGGCGGGTTGCTGTTTGGCTGTCGTTGCTATGGGAGCGAGCGTGTTCATCGCCGCGTATTTGCAAAGGCGCAGCTATTCCCTTTCGCAGTTTCGAAAATATGGGAACACCGTCAGTTATGAGTTGTCAGAGGAATTCTTCAAGGCCAAATCGGAAATGGGTGCGACTGAACTGAAATGGGAGAATTTCAAAGGCATCTGGATTTTCCCAAAGGTTTGGTTGCTGATGTTTGACAAGGCGGGTTATCTGACTTTGCCCGTGGATCAAGTGAGCGGCGAAGTGAAAGAGTTTGTGAAACAGAAAGTTATTTCCGTCGGCGGAAAGATAAAATGAGCGGCGCACTTACACCTGAAGTTAAGCCCGCGCCGCCCGCGATCGAGAAGATCAAGGTGAAGGTGGATGGGCGCGAAATCGAAGTGCCGAAGCTCTCGCCGGATCACACCGGCAAGCTCGTGCCCACGACGATGATTCAGGCGACGGAAGCCGCGAAGACGGATGTGCCGCATTATTGCTATCATCCGAAACTGCCCATCGCGGGTAATTGCCGCATGTGCCTCGTCGAGTTCGGCACGCCCGCGCTTGGCCCGGATCGCAAGCCGGTGATGAACCCCGACGGCACGCCGAAGATCGCGAAGTCGCCGCGCCCGGCTATCGCCTGTGCGACGCCGATCTCGCCCGGCATGGAGATTTACACCAAGACGCCGAGCGTGAAACAGATGCGCGAGGGCGTGTTGGAATCGCTGCTCATCAATCACCCGCTCGATTGTCCGATCTGCGACCAGGCCGGTGAATGCAAGCTGCAGGAATATTCCGTGGACTACGGCCAGAGCGGCAGCCGCTTCGTCGAAGCGAAGGTTCACAAGCCCAAGGCCGTTGATCTCGGACCGCGCATCATGCTCGACGCGGAACGTTGCATTCTTTGCACGCGCTGCATCCGCTTCACGCGCGACGTGGCGGGCGACGACGCGCTCGGCATCGTGAATCGCGGCAGTTACAATACGATCGCGACGTATCCCGGGATGCCGTTCAACAACAACTATACGTTGAACACCGTGGACATCTGCCCCGTGGGCGCACTCACGTCGAAGGATTTTCGGTTCCAGATGCGCGTGTGGTTTCTCAAGGAGACCAAGAGCGTCTGCACGAGTTGCGCGACAGGCTGCAACGTCCTCATCAGCTCGCGCGAGGAAAAGATTTACCGCTACACGCCGCGCGATAACGATGGCGTCAACGGCCCGTGGATGTGCGATGCCGGCCGCTTGAACTACAAGTGGATTCAGCGCGAAGATCGCTTGAAGGATGTTTTGGTGCGTGGCGAAAAATCGTCGTGGACCGCGGCGCTCAGCGAAATCGCCGACAAACTGAAGCAAGCTCCGGCGTGTTCGGTGGCCGTCGTGGCTTCGGCTCGTCAGACGAACGAGGAACTTTGGTTGTTGAGCAAGCTCAAGGCGAAACTCGGCGCGATCAGCGATTCCGTCGAACGCACAGGCGACGCGGATAAATTACTCGTCAGCGCTGACAAGAATCCAAATACGAATGGGGCCCGGCTCACGGGAATCTGCTTCAGTGAGGTCGGTATCAACCTGCCCAAAATCGCGGACGGCATCACAAAGGGAGCGATCAAGACGCTCGTCGTATTCGGCGAAGACGTCACCAAGCATGGCATCAGCGTAGAATTACTCGGCAAACTGGACACGCTCATCGTCAGCGACATTTTGCCGAACGCCACGACGGCGAAGGCGCATTACGTTTTGCCCGGCTGCGCGCATGCGGAGAAGCGCGGTTCGTTCACGAACACCAAAGGCCGCGTGCAGAGGTTCATGCAAGCGGTGCAGCCGCAGGGCGACGCGCGCGCCGAATGGGATTTCCTGCACGACCTGGTTTACAACGTCACCGGCAAGAACGGCTTCCTGACCATCGAAGGTCTGTTCAACGAGATGGCGAAGGATGTTCCGGCGTTCAACGGCCTCACTTGGGCCGGCCTCGGTGATACGGGCGTCACAGTGAAGATTTAATGGTAGGATCGGCGCGCTGCGCCGACCGGACGTCGCAGCGCGGCGTCCCTACCCAGTAGAAAATTTACGATGTTTGATTGGTTCAACAATTTGGATGCGACGACACAGTCCGTGATTTTCACGGGCATCAAGATCGTCGTGTGCTTCGCGGTCATGATGACCATGGTGGCTTATACCGTGGTGCTCGAACGCCGGCTGTGCGCGTGGATTCAAGACCGCATCGGCCCGAATCGCGTCGGGCCGTTCGGTTTGTTGCAACCTGCTGCCGACGGCATCAAGGCGTTCTTCAAGGAGGAAATGACCCCGGCACACGTGCGCAAGGTTCTCTTCACGCTGGCGCCGATGATTGCGCTCATCCCGGCGATTCTAAACCTCGCCGTGATTCCGTTCGGCTCAACGCTCGGCAACCAGCCGATGGTGCTCGCGAACCTGAACGTCGGAATCCTCTACACGTTCGGCATCGTTTCGCTGGGCGTTTACAGCATCGTGCTGGCGGGCTACGCGAGTAATTCCAAGTTCCCGTTCCTCGGCGGCATCCGCTCCAGCGCGCAAATGATTTCCTACGAAATCTCGATGGGCATGAGCGTCATCCCGATCTTTCTCTACGTCGGCAGCTTGAACTTGAGCGACGTCATCACCGCGCAGACCGGCACACAACTCGGCTTCCTGCCGAACTGGTTTGTGCTGCAGACGCCGATGACCTTTCTCGCGTTCTGCATCTTCCTCGTCGCGTCGTTCGCGGAAACCAACCGCACGCCGTTCGATTTGCCCGAAGCCGAGCAGGAACTCGCCGGCGGTTACAACATCGAATACAGCTCGATCAAATTCGCAATGTTCTTCATGGGCGAATACGCCAACATGATCCTCGTGTCCGCCATGATGGTGACGTTGTTCTTCGGCGGCTGGACATTGCCGTGGTTCGGTCTCGATCAACCGGCGACTGATTTGATTCACGGTGTGCTGCACATCGGTATTTTCCTTGGCAAAGTATTTTTGTTCCTCGTGTTGTTCGTGTGGATTCGCTGGATGTGGCCGCGTTTCCGTTACGATCAACTCATGGACCTCGGCTGGCGGAAATTCATCCCCGTCGCGCTGGCAAACATTCTGATTACGGCCATCTGGCTTTGGTACAGGAGCGTAAAATGAAACAAAAACTCGTCACCATTTATCTGGAGAGTATGGCTTACGCCAAAGATACAAAGCTTTTTGGCTCACTTGCCGATAAACACGGCCTGGTTGAAGAACATTTGCAATCGTATCTGGATGACGGTTGGCGCATTGTTTCGGTTTCCGGTTTCGGTGGTAGCTCCGACGGAACATACGCGCGCAGCTGGTTAGGAGTTGTTTTGGAAAAATGATCGTCAAACGCAAACCACTCAATCTCGCGGAACGGCTTTATCTGCCGGCCATCATCGGCGGTTTCAAAGTCACGCTGCGCCACCTCTTCAAGAAGAAGGTGACGATGCAGTATCCCGAAGAGAAATGGGTCGTGCCCGAAGGTTATCGCGGTGCGCCGTATCTCGT
>Ga0315910_10004066_pt1 | contig 12311 bp, 11 predicted proteins | sample EdamamesoilMG_FD_204470 | JGI IMG/M metagenome (GOLD analysis project Ga0315910, IMG submission 204470) | Garden soil microbial communities collected in Santa Monica, California, United States - Edamame soil | ecosystem: Environmental > Terrestrial > Soil > Garden | place: USA: California... | reverse complement strand
TGTTTAGCCATGACTGATCCCTTGAAAGTTTTAAGAATTGGGTACGCCCAGCCTCATCGTCGGATGGGCAACAGGACTCACGTCCGAAACAAATTCGTAAGATTCTCGACCCGACTCCAACTAATGGAGCTCAGCGTATTTGACTTACGCTCTTTGATTCGACATTGACCCCTGCAGTGCGGCGAAGCCTACTACAGCGTCCACGCAACAAACAACCTTGGATGCGACGAGCCGATTTGGGGCTGCATCGGGAATTTTCATCCTTATTTTTCAATCAGTTAAAATTCGCGCCCTAATACAGGGCCCCAAGACGTTGTACTCAGACCACATCATGCCCCGCAAAGTCGCAGCGCTTTCCGACACCCCCGCCTGCAAAGTTATGCTAGCCGCCGCGCGCGGAGGGGCGACTTGAAGAGCACCACGAGGAAAGTCGCACGACGTCAGGTCGCGCGGTCGGATGGCGATGCCCGACTGCGCGCACTCACGGAACACGCGCTCGAAATCATCACCGTCCAGGACGCCACCGGCTGCTTCACCTACGCCAACGAAGCGATCGAGCGCTACCTCGGACACCGTGCGCGCGACTTGTTAGGCAAGAACGCGGTCGATTTCCTGCATCCCGAGGACGTCGAGGCGATGCGCGATCGCTTTCGCAAGCTGCTGGCCGCGCCCGACGACCAGCCGGAGCGCAATCGCTTCGAGTATCGCTTCCGCCGCCACGACGGCAGCTGGTGTTGGCTGGAGAGCATCGCGGTCAACGCGATGTCGAACCCGAGTGTCGCGGGCATCATCGCCCACTCGCGGGAGATCACGCGGCGCAAGGCCAACGAGGCCATCCTGTCGCTGAACTACGCGCGGTACCGCACGGTCGCCGACCTGTCGGCCGGCGCGGTACACGAATACATCATGAACTCGCGCGGCGAGTACGAGCTCGAGTGGGCGCTGGGCACCGACCGTGTCTACGGCTGCAATGAAGAAGAGTATCGGCGCCGCGGCTGGCAGAGCTTCCACGTCAGCGAGAACTGGAAGGAAGACAGCCTTGCGCGCACGCGCCGCTACCTCGCGGGCGAGACCGTCGAATTCACGGTGCAGATCCGCAGGACCGACGGGCACCTGCGTTGGGTCGAGGTCAAGAACCGGCCATTGGCCGATCCCGCCACCGGGAAATTCACGCGCCTGGTCGGCGTGGTGATCGACATCACCGAACGCAAGCAGGCCGCCGACGCGCTGCGGGAAAGCGAATTCCGTTACCGCACGGTCGCCGAGCTGACTTCCGGCTTCGTGTACGAGGCGACCGTCGACACTTCCGGCGAAGCCCAGGTGGTGTGGGCCAGCCCGGGCTGGGAGCCGTTCTTCGGTGGCACCTTCGAGGTGCTCAACAAGCTCGGTTGGCGCCACGTGTTCTTCGATCATGACCATGCCGGTGCAATCGAACGCCGCCAGCGCCTGCGTCGCGGCGAACGCACCGAGATGGAGCTGGCGCTGAAGACGCTGCGCGGTGACACGCGCTGGGTGCATCTCGCCAACCAGCCCATCGTGGGTTTCGACGGCGCGGTCGAGCGATTCATCGGCGTGGTGCACGACATCACCGATCGCAAGACCAGCGAGGAAGTCCTGCGCAGCCAGGCGCTGGCGCTCGAGGTCATGCACGAAGGCGTGGTGCTGTCGGACAGCGGCGGCGTCATCCGCATGACCAACCCGGCCTTCGACCGCATGTTCGGCGTCGTCACGGGGTCGCTGATCGGCAAGCACCTGCGGCAACTGCCCTGCGACCCGCCGCTCGATCGCCTGGTCGCGGATTTCGCCGACGAAGCCGCGGCGCGTTCCGGCGCGCCGCTGGTGAGCGAGCTCGCGGTGCGCGGCGCGCAGGACGGCGACGGCACCTTGTTCGTGGAAGCCGGCATCACCTCCCTGGTACTGCGCGGCGAACGTTTCTGGCTGACCATGCTGCAGGACGCCACGGCACGGCGACAGCTCGAGCGCGAAGTGCTCGAGGCCAGCAACCGCGAGCAGCAGCGCATCGGCAATGACCTGCACGACGGCCTCGGCCAGGAGCTGACCGGCATCGCGTTGCTGCTGCGCGGCCTCGAGAATCGCGCGGAACGCGAGGCGCCGGCGCTTTCCTCTTCGATCGAGGAAATCGCGCTGCTGGTGAACGACGCCATTTTCACGACGCGTGCGCTGGCGCGCGGCCTGTCGCCGGTGACCTTCGACCGCGGTGGCCTGTCGATGGCGCTGGTCGAGCTGGCGCGACGCCTCTCGGCCATGTTCCACATCAACGTGCTGTGCGAGGCCGACGAGTCACTGGACCATGGGCTCGCCTCGGTCAATGCCCTGCACCTGTATCGCATCGCGCAGGAAGCGGTGACCAACGCCGCGCAACACGGCTCCGCCGGCCAGGTTCACATCACCCTGTGCAGCGACGGGGAGCGCGGACTGCTGCGCATCGAAGACAACGGCAGCGGGTTCAACCCCGCGGTCACCCAGTCGAAGGGCCTGGGGCTGCGCATCATGCATTACCGCGCGCAGATGATGGCCGGCAGCCTGCGCATCGAGAGCGGCCGCACGCGCGGCACCATCATCAGCTGCTGGTTCCCGCGTTCATGAGACGGTGCCGGAGCATGCAATCCGGCAAAACTCACCGAGCTCCGAACCATGCGCCGGCCCGATCGAGTTTTGCCGGATTGCATGCTCCGGCACCATCTAACTTCTGACCTTGATGCCGGCCGCGATCTTCTGCGTCCACTCGGCCGGGCCGGTCTGGTGCACCGAGGTGCCGTTGGCGTCGACGGCCACGGTCACGGGCATGTCCTCGACCGTGAACTCGTAGATGGCTTCCATGCCGAGGTCTTCGAAGGCCACGACGCGTGACGCCTTGATGGCCTTCGACACGAGGTAGGCCGCGCCGCCGACGGCCATGAGATAGGCCGCGCGATGCTTGCGGATGGCGTCGATGCCCGCCGGGCCGCGCTCGGCCTTGCCCACCATGGCGATGAGGCCGGTCTTCTCGAGCATCATCTCGGTGAACTTGTCCATGCGGGTGGCGGTGGTCGGGCCCGCGGGTCCCACGACTTCGCCACGCACCGGGTCCACCGGACCGACGTAGTAGATGACGCGATTGCGAAAATCCACGCCCGCGGGCAGCGATTCTCCGCGCGCGAACAGGTCGGCGATGCGCTTGTGCGCGGCATCGCGGCCCGTGAGCATGCGGCCGTTGAGCAGCAGCGACTCGCCAGGCTTCCAGCTGGCGACTTCCGCCGGCGTCAGCGTGTCGAGGTTCACGCGACGCGCGCCGGGCGCCGGGGCCCAGTCGACTTTCGGCCAGTCCGCGAGCTTCGGCGGCTCGAGCACCGCCGGGCCGGAACCGTCCAGCGTGAAATGCACGTGCCGCGTGGCCGCGCAATTCGGGATCATCGCCACCGGCTTGGACGCGGCATGCGTCGGGTACTCGAAGATCTTCACGTCGAGCACGGTAGACAGGCCACCCAGGCCCTGCGCGCCGATACCGAGCGCATTGACCTTGTCGTACAGCTCGATGCGCAGCTCCTCGGTCTTCGACGCGGGTCCGCGCGCCTTGAGCTCCGCCATGTCGATGGGCTCCATCAGCGATTCCTTCGCCAGCAGCATGGCCTTCTCGGCCGAGCCACCGATGCCGATGCCCAGCATGCCCGGCGGGCACCAGCCCGCCCCCATCAGCGGCACGGTCTTGATGACCCAGTCGACCAGCGAATCCGACGGATTCAGCATCGCGAACTTCGACTTGTTCTCCGAGCCGCCGCCCTTGGCCGCGACCGTGATCTCGACCTCGTCGCCAGGCACCAGCCGCGTGTGGATCACCGCCGGCGTGTTGTCGCGCGTGTTCCTGCGCGCGAAGTTCGGGTCCGCGACGATCGAGGCGCGCAGCTTGTTGTCCGGATGTAGATAGGCGCGGCGCACGCCCTCGTTGACCATGTCCTCGAACGACAGCTGCGCGTCCCAGCGCACGTTCATGCCCACCTTGGCGAACACCACCACGATGCCCGTGTCCTGGCAGATCGGGCGGCGCCCCTCGGCGCACATGCGTGAATTGGTGAGGATCTGCGCGATGGCATCGCGCGCCGCGGGCGACTGCTCGAGCTCGTAGGCGCGGCCGAGCGCGCGGATGTAGTCCGGCGGATGGTAGTAGGAAATGTACTGCAGGGCGTCCGCGACGCTCGCGATCAGGTCGTGCTGGGTGATGGTGCTCATGGGAATTGCGAACAAAAGGTACGCGGCAATTTTAGCGCGCCGTTGCGCGGGCGTTTCGGCTAAGTTTTGTCCCCATGAGCATGAAGAAGGTCATCGTGATCGGTGGAGGATTCGCGGGACTCACCGCCGCGCGCAAGCTGGCGCGCGAGAACCTGGCGGTCACGCTGATCGATCGCAGCAACCACCACCTGTTCCAGCCGCTGCTGTACCAGGTGGCGACCGCCGGCCTCGCGGCGCCGTCGATCGCGGCGCCGCTGCGACATATCCTGCGCCGCCAGCGCAACGTCACCGTGCTGATGGGCGAAGTTTCCACGATTGACCCCGGGGCCCGGACCGTGAACGTATCGGGCCAGTCCCTCGACTACGACTACCTGCTCGTGGCGACCGGCGCGACGCACGCCTACTTCGGCCACGACGATTGGGAACGCTTCGCGCCCGGACTCAAGACACTCGACGATGCCTTCGTGATCCGCCGCTGCATCCTGCAGTCATTCGAGCGTGCCGAGGCGACGAGCGACGAAGCCGAGCGCGACGCCTGCCTGACCTTCGCGGTGATCGGCGCCGGACCGACCGGTGTCGAGCTCGCGGGCACGCTGGCCGAGATCGCGCGTCACACGCTGGCCAACGAGTTCCGTCACATCGATTCGCGCAAGGCGCGTGTGCTGCTCATCGAGGCCGGCCCGCGCGTGTTGTCCAACTTCGACGAGAAACTGTCGGCGAGCGCGCTGCGCCAGCTGGAGAAGCTCGGTGTCGAGGTGCACACGGGCAAGGCGGTCACCGCGATTGGCGACAGCCAGCTCGAGTTCGGCGGCACGCGCATCGCCGCACGGACCATCCTGTGGGCCGCGGGAGTTTCCGCCTCTCCGCTGGGACGCCAGCTCGGCACCGAGCTGGATCGGGCGGGCCGCGTGCGCGTGGCGCCGGATCTCAGCCTGCCCGCGCATCCGGACATCTTCGTCATCGGCGATCTCGCGAGCGTGTTGCAGGATGGCAAGCCGGTGCCCGGCGTGGCGCAGGCGGCGAAGCAGATGGGCGCCACGGCGGCGCGAAATGTCCTCGCACGCATCGCCGGCCGGCCGACGCAGGACTTCCGGTATCGCAACCTGGGCACGCTCGCCACCATCGGCCGGCATTCGGCCATCGCGGAGCTGCCGTCATTGCGGTTGTCCGGAATCCTGGCGTGGTGGTTCTGGCTGGTGCTGCACATCTATTTCCTGATCGAGTTCCGCAGCCGGTTGATCGTGCTCATCAACTGGGCCTGGTCCTATTTCACCTACGCGCGCGGAGCGCGCATCATCATCGGCAACGAAAGCGAGCGAGATCTCCATGGCAGCGAAGAAGAAATCAGCGCCCAAGAAAAAGGGCAAACGCGCACCGAAGCTGGCCCCCAGCGCCGTGAAGCGGGGTCTGGGCGCCACTGAAGTCGCGCTGCCCATCGATCATCCCGAAATCTCCGCGGTCGTCGAACTGGTCCGCAAGGCCGGCGGCGCGCCGCTCGGCGCCTACCGCGAACCGCTCGGCGGCCGGCCGCTGCTGCTGGCCTCGCTGCCCTTCAGCGCCGTGCAGCCGACGCCGTTCCAGCGCGACCTGTCACCCACGCACGCCAAGCGCCTCGCGGGCGCCATCGAGGCCACCGCGGCGTTCCTCGATCCACTCATCGTGGTGCGCGGCGAAGACGGCCGCTTCTGGACGCCGAACGGGCGTCATCGCCTCGCCGCCGCCAAGGTGCTCGGCCTCAAGCAGATCACCGTGCTCATCTCCCCGGACGAATCGCTGTCGTATCGCATCCTCGCGTTGAACACCGAGAAGGCGCACAACCTCAAGGACAAGTCGCTCGAGGTGGTGCGCATGGCGCGCAACCTCGCCAAGCGCGAGCCCACGCGCACCGAGGCGTCACTCGCAGCCGAGTTCGAGGCGGCCGAACTACTCACGCTCGGGCTGGTGTACGAGGAGAACCTGCGCTTCGGCGGCGGCGCCTACAGCCCGGTGCTCAAGAAAGTGGACCGCCTGTCCACGAAGAAACTGCCCGAAGGGCTGCGCGAGCGCGCCGCGTACGCGGCCCGCCTGCAGGAAATCGACAACGAAGTGAAACGCATCGTGGGCGAACTGCAGGCGCGCGGCATGAAGTCGCCCTACCTGCGCAGTTATGTCGTGGCGCGCATAAACCCGGTTCGTTTCCACAAGATGAAAGCGGGCGACAAGAAGCCCGCCATGCCGATCGCGCAGGCCTTGCTGCGCATGGTCGCCGCCGCGAAGAAGTTCAATCTCAACAACGTGAACATGAGCGACCTGGCTTTCGTCGCGGCCGGCGCGGAGTCGGCCGAGTAGCAGTTCACACACTGTCCGCGCGGACACCCTGGCGGACACCGCGGCGGACACAAGTTCCTTATCGCTTCGGCGCTGGTCGTACACGCGCCGGCGCATCGCTGCAATTTTCCTTGCAACCCTTTTCAGGGTCCGCGCGTCTATCTCGACGTTCCGATAGACACGTGCGGATCCGACTCCTACGCCGGCAAGCGCTGGGTCGACGCGTCATCGGCTTATTCCAGACAACCGGAGAATCAGCCATGACCCAGTCCAATTCCACGCTCGTGACGCAGCGCGTCTTCGAGCGATTCACTTCCACCGTCGGCGCGCTGGTCCTCACCGCGTTGGCATTCGTGGCTTCGAATGCGCATGCCGCCACGCAGTCGGAAGGCATCACGCTGCGCTTTGCGCGCACCACGCTCAGCTCGCCCGGCGATGCGGCCAGGCTCTACAGCAGCATCAAGTCGGCGGCGCGCCAGGTGTGCGGGCTCAAGGCCGGCCGGCTCATCCTCACCGAGTACCGCCGCGCGCAGAGTTGCTATCAAAAGACGGTTGAAGACGTGGTGAGCGAAATCAACCAGCCGCAGCTGACCGCCGCGCACCAGTCCTCCGGCGGCAACGTCGGATGAGCGGCCGGCGCCGCGGGCCAGGGGGCCGGGAGGCCTAACCACTCCCGTGCCCTCGCCGGCCGGCGGAATCGCCGCGGTAACCTGACCGCAATCCCGTCTTCATCAACGCGAGTAAACGCCGCCTTCCGGGCGGCGTTTTCATTGATGCGCCGTGTTCGAGGAGTGTCCGCCGCGGACACTTTTCAGCCCTGCGTCCGCGGCCCTTCGTGCCGGCGATTCGTTCGAATCATTTGCAACCGTTTCACGGACTCGCGCGTCTATATCTACGTTCCGATAGACACGTTTCTGGATTCGCCTCTCACGCCGGCAAGCGATGAAACAGGCACGCGTCATCGGCTCGTTTTCCGCCCCAAAACACGGAGGATTGGCCATGACACTCGATACTTCCGCTTTCTTGCTGCGCCGCGCCTATGAACACCTGACGGCTGGCGCCGGCGCCCTGGTCCTGACCGCGTTGTTGTTGATCACTCTCAACACCGCGCATGCCGCGACGCCTCGCGATGTGACGCCCAGCGTCTCCATCCTGGTGCCGACGGTCACGATCGAAACGGTGAACTGATGCGACGGGCGTCGATGCACATCGACGCCCGTGCGCGTTGGCGTGCGGCCGTCATCGATGCGAGTCGGGATGCGAGTCAGCGATACAGCAGGATGTCGGAGCGTTCTTCTTCCCACGCCGATTCATCCTGGCTGGCAAGCTTGTCGAGGTCGGCCGGTGTCGCCGCCGGATCGTCCACCCACTGGCGCAGCAGCTCGCTGCCGTTGATGAGATCGATCGCCAGTCGCGTCTTCTCGTACTCGTAGTGGAAGTCGCGCCATAGCGGGTACTCCCCGCGCAGCCGCCGGATGCACTTGAACGCGCCGGCGACCAGGCGCCACGGACGAAACTCCCCGTGCACGTACGCGCCGTCATCCACGTGGATCTGGAACCCCGCGCACAACTTGCCGCTGTGTTTCTGGAACGTGGGTTCGAACCAGCAGGGCCGCAGGCGGCAGCCCTTGATCCAGGCCGGCATGATGCGATCCATGGCCGTCAGCAACGAACGCGGATCCAGGCCCGGCGCGCCCAACATTTCCAGCGGCCGCGTGGTGCCGCGACCCTCCGACAGCGTCGTACCCTCCAGCATCACCGTGCCGGCGTAGGCACGCGCCATCGGCAGGTTGGCGGCGTTCGGGCTCGGATTCACCCAGCTGCGTTCGCCGACGGGCCAGCCGTACCCCGGCGCCTCGTCCGGCTTCCAGCCGCGCATCGGGATCACGCGGTAGTCGACCGCCAGTTTGAAATGGCTCACGAACCAGATGCCGAGCTCGCCGAGCGTGAGGCCGTGGCGCATGGGAATCGGCCCCGCGCCCACGAAGCTTTCCCAGCCTTCGCGCAGCTTCAGGCCCTCGACCGGCCGGCCAGCCGGATTGGGCCGGTCCAGCACCCAGACCGTCTTGCCGTGCTGCGCCGCCGCCTCCAGCACATATAGAAGAGTGGTGATGAAGGTGTAGATGCGGCAGCCCACGTCCTGCAGGTCCACCAGCAGCACGTCGAAGTGATCGAGCATCTCCTCGGTGGGGCGGCGCACCTCGCCGTACAGGCTGAACACGGGGATGCCATGCACCGGGTCTCGGAAATCCGGCGACTCCATCATGTTGTCCTGCTTGTCGCCGCGCAGGCCGTGCTGTGGGCCGAAGGCCGCGGTGATGTTCAGCCCGCGTATGCCGCGCAAGGCGTCGAGCGAATGCTCGAAGTCAGCCGTCATCGACGCCGGGTGCGCGAGCAATGCCACGCGCCGGCCCTCGAGCTCACGCTGCAGGTTGATGTCGGCCAGGAGCCGGTCGATGCCGAACTGGATCACGCGCAATCCTTCACGGGGCGCGCAGTATGACACAGGCGCGGTTGCCTGCCGCGCTGCATGGCCGGCGCCCGCGCGGGCCGTGGCTCAGCGCTGGTCCAGGCTCGCCAGGAAGCGCGCCAGGCTGGCGCGCTCGCCGGTAGTTAGTGGCGCGCGCCGCAGGCGCGGATCGGCCGACGGATCGGCGGCCAGGCGCTCGTAGTGGTCGAGCACAGCCTCGACCGTCGTGAATCGCCCATCGTGCAGATAGGGCGCCGTCCGACCCAGGTTGCGCAAGGTGGGCACGCGCACTTTCGTGCCGGTGCCGGTGTCGGCGAACACCGCCTCGGCGCCCGGTTGGCCCGCGTCCACCCAGGGACCGGAGAAGTTGATGCCGCCATGGCAGGACGAGCAACCGCTGCGCTCCGAGAAGAACAGCTGCATGCCGCGCTTCTCCTCCTCGCCGAGCGCGTCGTGGACGCCTCCGAACACGTACCGGTCGAAGGGCGAATCCCCGGCGAACAAGGTACGTTCGTACGCGGCGATGGCGCGAATGACGTTGTCCATGCGGATGGGTTGAGCGGGAAAGGCCTCGGCAAACGCACGCGCCATGTCCGGGTCCGCGGCGAGCGCGGCTTCGACCTCGCGTTCGCGCCCGGACAGGCCAAGCTCGGGCGGATGCCGGTTGAACATCGGGCCGCGCATCTGCATTTCGAGCGTACGCACCCCCTCGTCTTTCCAGCCCAGCGACGGCTGGTAGGCGACGTTGAAGAGCGTGGGTGCGTTGAGCGGCACGGTTTCACCCGTGGCGCCGCGCGAGAGCGGCAGCCCATCGGTGAACGCGCGCATCGGCGAATGACAGCTCTGGCACGAGTACCGGCCGGTGACGGAGAGCCGCGAATCGGAAAACAGCCGCGCGCCCAGCGCCACCTTGGCCGCGCTCATCGGGTTGTCCGCGGGAACCGCGGGCACGGGAAATCCCCGCGGCAGGTCCCACACGTAGTCGGACGCGCCGAATGCGGCGGCCGCCATGCCCAGGAGCATGGCGGCCAGCGGCACGAGCTTGCCCGCGACTCGCGGAGACATGGGCCTTACCAGCGAGTGCTGGCGCCTTCGCGCGTCAAGCTGGCGGTCTGCGCGGCGATCGCGCTGCGCTCATCGACCCAGGAGGCGAACGCATCGAGCGACGCGGCATCGACGCCCGCGGGGTTTCCGCGATGCGTACCGACCCACTCCTGCATGCCGACCAGCAACTGCGCGGCCAGCTGACGATTGCTGCCGAACAATGCGAGGTAGGCCTGTTTCGCATCGTTGATGCGGTTCAGGCCGAGGTAGGCATGGCCGCGGTATTCGATGGCTTCCGGAAATCCCGGCTTCAGCGTCAGGGCGCGGTCATAGGCGGAAAGCGCCGCCTGGTAATCGCCGAGCTTGCGATTCGTGTAGCCCAGGTAGTTCCACGCCTCGGCCAGGCGCGGGTTCATCTCGGTGGCGCGCGCGAACTTCTTCTGCGCACCCGCGTAGCTCGAATGCGCCTTGTCGAGCATCTTCCGCTGCTTGCGGGCGTCGGTTTGCCGCGCCGCGTCAGCGGTGAGCGTGTCGGCCTTTTCGACCGAGCGCACGCCGGTGTTGTAGGCAGCGCGCGCCTGTTCCTCGGGCGAGGCCGATTCCACGCGCGGCATGGACGGCATGGAGCCGCTGCCCGCCCCGAATGCGGTACCCGCGGCCACCAGGACAAAGGCAATCAGCGGTTTGACGAGTGTGCGCATGGGAGCCCCCGTTTCAATGTGTCGCCAGGATGAGTAACGGGCGCGCTGGAAGCGGTTCCGGGCACCGGCCCGCGTTTCGCATAATGCGCGGCAAGGAGGAATCCATGAAAACCCTGACGCTGAGCTGCCTGCTGCTATTCACGCTGCCGGCCATCGCGGCCGACGCCGCCATCGAGAAGTCCATCGCCAGCGCCGAGCGCAGCGCCGGCGACCGCGAACGCGACGCGCGCGAGAAACCCGCCGAGGTGCTGGCCTTCGCCGGCGTGAAGCCCGGCATGGTGATCGCGGACATATTCGCCGGCGGCGGCTACTACACCGAGTTGTTTGCCGGCGTGGTGGGCGACGGCGGCAAGGTACTGGCCATCAACAACCTGCCGTACGCCACCTACGACAAGGACGCCATCAAGGCGCGCTTCACCGAGGGCCGGCTGAAGAACGTGGAGCGCCGGCTGGTCGAAGCGAGCTACATGAACATCGCGCCCGGGAGCGTCGACCTCGCGGTGATCGTCATGTCCTACCACGACGTGTACTGGCTGGACGAGAAGAGCGGCTGGCCCGAGATCAACGCCACGGGTTTCCTCGACTCCATCAAGCGCATGCTCAAGCCCGGCGGCAAGCTGCTGATCATCGATCACAACGCCGCGGCCGGCACCGGCAAGGAAGCCGTCGCCAAGCTGCATCGCCTCAACGAGGAGTGGGCGAAGAAGAGCCTCGAGTCGAACGGCTTCGTGCTCGAGAAGAGCTACGACGGGTTGCGCAATCCGCAGGACCAGTTCGACAAGGGGGTGTTCGATCCGGCGGTCAAGGGCAAGACCGACCGCTACGTGCACCTCTACCGGGTGAAGTAGCTAGTCCTGCTTCGGGAGTCCGGCGCGCGCCGCGGCCACCAGCGCCGCGTCGACCGCCGGGGCGCCGCCGCCGAACTTCTGCCGGATGTAGGTGAGGATGGCGGCGAGGTCCTCGTCGCCGAGCTGCGCGAACGGCGGCATCACGTTGTCGACCGCGCTGTCCTTGCGCTGCGCGCTGTCGAAGCCGCCGGTCATCACGAAAGCCGCGAGCGCAGTGGGATCACCCTTGACCCAGGTGCCGCCGGCGATCGCCGGCTGCATGTTGGGCACGCCGCCACCATCGGCCTGGTGGCAGGAAAGACAGTGCCGCGCGTACAGCCTCTGGCCCGCGGGCACGCTCTCCGGCGCCTGCGCCGCGGGCGGCGTTGCGGCCGGCGGCTCCGCGTGCAGTAAGCCGCACGCGGCTGACAACATCACGCCAGCCAACCACCGCAGGCGCATCGCCATCACTTGCCCGTGTACGTGATGCGCCAGATGCGGCCCTTCTGCGAATCCGACACGTACAACGCGCCGTCCTTGCCCTGGGCCAGGCCCACCGGGCGGTATTTCGCGTTGCGCGGATTGTTGTCGGCCATTTCGCCGGCGAAGCCATCGGCGAACACCTGGTATTCGCCGCTCGGCTTGCCATCCATCATCGGCTGGAACACGACCTTGTAACCGGCCTGCGGTTCGGGGGCGCGATTCCAGCTGCCGTGGAACGCGATGAACGCGCCG
>Ga0315910_10004064_pt1 | contig 12313 bp, 12 predicted proteins | sample EdamamesoilMG_FD_204470 | JGI IMG/M metagenome (GOLD analysis project Ga0315910, IMG submission 204470) | Garden soil microbial communities collected in Santa Monica, California, United States - Edamame soil | ecosystem: Environmental > Terrestrial > Soil > Garden | place: USA: California... | reverse complement strand
CATCGCCGAGCACTTCATGTACGAGGAGGGGAAGGCGACCCTCTGCGTGTACGACGACCTCTCCAAGCAGGCCGCCGCGTACCGCCAGCTCTCGCTCATCCTGCGCCGGCCCCCGGGCCGCGAGGCGTACCCGGGCGACGTCTTCTACCTCCACAGCCGCCTCCTCGAGCGGGCCGCCAAGATCTCCGAGGACGCGGACACGGTGAAGCTCGACCCGCGCATCAAGAAGCCGGGCGGCTCGCTCACGGCCCTCCCCGTGATCGAGACCCAGGCCGGCGACGTCTCGGCGTACATCCCGACCAACGTCATCTCGATCACCGACGGGCAGATCTTCCTCACCACGGACCTGTTCTACTCCAACGTCCGTCCGGCCGTGGACGCCGGCATCTCGGTGAGCCGCGTGGGCGGCAACGCGCAGATCAAGGCGATGAAGCAGGTCGCCGGTCCGCTCCGTCTCTCGCTGGCCCAGTTCCGCGAGCTCGAGGCCTTCGCCCAGTTCGGCTCCGACCTCGATGCCGCCACCCAGAAGCAGCTGGCCCGCGGCGCGCGCCTGGTCGAGATCCTCAAGCAGCCGCAGTACTCGCCGGTGGCGGTCGAGAAGCAGGTCGCGATCATCTGGGTGGTCACCAACGGCCACCTCGACGACGTGGCCGTGAAGGAGATCCGCAAGTGGGAGGCCGACTTCCTCCACTGGCTGGAGACCTCCAAGCCGCAGATCCTGGAGACCATCCGCACCAAGAAGGCGATCGACGACGCGCTGACCGCCCAGCTCAAGGACGCGGTCGCCGCCTTCAAGCCGATGTTCCGGGGCGCCTGAGATGGCGCAGACCAAGGCGCTCCGGGGGCGGATCAAGTCGGTCCAGAACACCCGGAAGATCACCCGGACGATGGAGCTGGTCTCCACGTCCAAGCTGAAGCGGGCGCAGGACCGCGTGGTGGCCGCGCGGCCCTACGCCCAGGCCCTCGGCGACGTGATCGCCGACCTCTACACGGCCGAGCTGGCCGAGTCGTTCCCGCTGCTCCGCACCCCGGCCTCGCCGGCGCAGGGCGGGCCGACGCGTGCCGTCGTGATGCTGGTGACGTCGAACCGCGGCCTCGCCGGCGGCTTCAATTCCAACCTGATCAAGGAAGCGAAGCGCCGCATCGAGGAGCTGGAGAAGGCGGGGTATACCGTCGAGCTCCACGGCGTCGGCAAGAAGGGGATCGGCTACTTCAAGTACCTCGGCCGCACCGCGGCGGTGCAGCGCACCGATATCGGCGACAAGCCGACGGCGGCGCACGCCTCCGAGCTGGTCACCCAGCTGATGGCCGACTTCGAGGCGGGGAAGCTCGCGAGCCTCGACCTGGTGCACGCCAAGTTCGAGAGCCCGATCAGCACCCCGCCGACCACGCTCCGGATCCTCCCGGTGCCGGCGCCGGCCAAGCAGGGGGTGCGGCCCGACTACCTGCTCAAGCCCGGGGCCGACCAGATCGTCTCGTCGCTCCTCCCGCTCTACGTCCGGAACGCGGTGTACCGCGGCCTGGTGGAGACGGCGGCCGGTGAGCACGGCGCGCGGCGCACGGCCATGAAGAACGCGACCGACAACGCGGGGGAGATCATCCACTCCCTCAAGCGCACATACAACCGTCTGCGGCAGGCGGCGATCACGCAGGAGATCAGCGAGATCGTCGGCGGGGCCGCGGCGTTGCAGGACTGACCCTCGAGGAATGAACATGGCAACCGCTACGCACCAGATCGGCAAGATCATCCAGGTCATCGGCCCCGTGCTCGACGTCGAGTTCGAGCCCGGACACCTGCCGGAGATCTACAACGCCCTCGTCGTCGAGAGCACCTCGGGCGCGGTCCCGGTCCGTCTCGTGGCCGAAGTGCAGCAGCACATCGGCCAGAACCAGGTCCGCGCGGTGGCGATGAGCACCACCGACGGCGTCGTCCGCGGGATGGACGTCATCGACACCGGCTCCGCGATCGCGGTCCCGGTCGGTGACGCGCCGCTCGGCCGGATCCTGAACGTCCTCGGCGAGCCGGTCGATGGCGGCGCCCCGATCCCGGCCAGCGTGCAGCGCTGGGGGATCCACCGCCCGACGCCGAAGTTCACCGACCTCGAGCCCAAGACCCAGGTCTTCGAGACCGGCATCAAGGTCGTCGACCTGATCGCCCCGTTCGTGAAGGGCGGCAAGATCGGCCTCTTCGGCGGCGCCGGCGTCGGCAAGACGGTCGTCATCCAGGAGCTCATCAACAACGTGCAGAAGGGCCACGGCGGCCGGTCGGTCTTCTGCGGCGTCGGTGAGCGGACCCGCGAGGGGAACGACCTCTACCTCGAATTCAAGGAAGCCGGCATCCTCGGTTCCGTGGCGCTGGTGTACGGCCAGATGAACGAGCCGCCGGGCGCCCGCCTCCGCGTCGGCCTGTCGGGCCTGACCATCGCCGAGTACTTCCGCGACGTCGAGGGCCAGGACGTGCTCCTCTTCATCGACAACATCTTCCGCTTCACCCAGGCCGGCTCCGAGGTCTCCGCGCTCCTCGGCCGCATGCCGAGCGCCGTGGGCTACCAGCCGACGCTGGCGACGGAGATGGGCGACCTGCAGGAGCGGATCACCTCGACCACCAAGGGCTCGATCACCTCGGTGCAGGCGATCTACGTGCCGGCCGACGACCTCACCGACCCGGCCCCGGCGACCGCCTTCGCCCACCTCGACGCGCAGGTCGTGCTCTCCCGCGCGATCTCGGAGCTCGGCATCTACCCGGCCGTCGACCCGCTCGACTCCTCGAGCCGCATCCTCGATGCGCAGTACCTCGGTCAGCGGCACTACGACGTCGCCATCGGCGTGCAGCGCCTCCTGCAGCGCTACAAGGGGCTCCAGGACATCATCGCCATCCTGGGCATGGACGAGCTCTCCGAAGAGGACAAGCTGGTCGTGGCGCGGGCGCGCCGCGTGCAGCGCTTCCTGTCCCAGCCGTTCCACGTGGCCGAGCAGTTCACCGGCTTCCCGGGCAAGTATGTCAAGCTCGAGGAGACCATCTCCTCGTTCGAGCGCGTGCTCGCCGGCGAGTTCGACCACCTGCCGGAGCAGGCGTTCTACATGGTGGGCGGCATCGAGGACGCGGTGGAGAAGGCCAAGAAGCTGGCCTCGGCGTGATGCACGTCACCGTCATTTCCCCGGAAGCCTCCATCTTCGACGGAGCGGCCGACGCGGTCACCGCGCCGGCCTATGATGGGTCCCTCGGCGTGCTGCCCCGGCACGCGCCGATGATGACCCTCCTTGGCGAGGGTATACTTACGGTCCGCCAAGGGGATGGTACCCGCCGCTTCAAGGTCCGCGGCGGTTTCCTGCAGGTGGTCCATGACACGGTCCGTGTCGTGGCAGAACACGTACAGGAGAATCCGACCGATGCGTAAGCTCTTCCTCGCGGTATCACTGCTCGCTCCGGCCACCGCGGCCGCCCAGTCCACGGGCACCCCGGTCTTCGCCGCGCCGTATCGTGCCTTCCAGAAGTCCGAGTTCGCCGCCTCGATCTCCGATCCGGGGGCCGGGATGGCGCTCGAAGGGTCCTACAAGTTCGGCCACAAGACCTGGGACATCGGCTTCCGGGGCGGCTTCCAGGACACCAACGGCGGGAGCACGCCGATCCTCCTCGGGGTCGATGGCCGCACCCGGATCATCACGCACAGCGAGAGCTTCCCGCTCGACGGGGCGCTCACCCTCGGCGTCGGCGCGCTGCTCGCCGACGGCGGCAACGTGATGCTCATCCCGGCGGGCATCTCGCTGGGCCGCCGGCTCGACCTGGACGGCAGTGACGTCAGCTTCGTCCCGTACTTCCAGCCGCTCTTCCACGCCGCCTTCGCGAGCGGGGACAGCGACATGGGCTTCTCGGTCGGCCTCGGCGTCGATGCCAAGGTGAGCCCGCGGCTCGACCTGCGGCTCTCCGGTGCCATCGGCGACTACGAAGGCGTCGGCTTCACCGTCGCCTTCCTGCACTAGCCCGCGGCTGAATTGACTTCGCCGGCGCGCCCGCGGTAGGTTGCGGCGCGCCGGCGGTGTTTCCGGCCTGCATCACCCCTTCGGAGGATCAATGCGCCGTCCGCTCGTCCTCGCCGCCTTCGCGGTGTGCTCCCTTGCTGCGCCCGCGTCCGCGCAGGTCCTCGGTCTCCCGGTGTACAACCACGGGGTCGGCTCCGGGATCTCGGTCAACGGCGATGTGGCCTACCCGAATGACGAGCACGTCGACGCCGAAGGGACGGTGTACGCCGTGACCGGCGCCGTGGCCCTCGGGCCCGTCGGGCTCACGGCCACGATGGCGAGCGGTGCCCCGCACGACGGCGAGAGTCACAACTCCCTCGGCGCCACCGCCAACTTCAAGCTCTTCGGCGGGCCGCTCATCCCGATCGGGATCAACTTCCAGGCCGGCGCGGCGTGGACCACCATCCCGGGCGCCAACCTCGGCGGGACCGACCTCGACATCATCAGCGTGCCGGTCGGCATCGGGGTGAGTGCGACCATCCCGACGCCAGGCGTCTCCATCAAGCCGTGGATCGCCCCGCGGATGCAGTACACCCGCTCCACCGGGGATGTCGACGACTCCGCCACCGACTTCGGGCTCTCCGCCGGCGTCAATCTCGGGCTCCTGATGGGGCTCAACGCGCGGGTGGCCTACGACTACGTGAACACCGACGCCGGCCGCCCCTCGACCTGGTCGTTCGGGCTCGGGTGGAACTTCAACGTGCCGGGCCTCCCGGGGATCTGATCGTCGTGAATCGCACCCTCTCTCGCGCGCTCTTCGCGGTCCTCCTGCTCGTCGCCTCCGGCTGCGCGCAGTCGTTCGATGCCACCACCGTCGGGGTCCCCGTCACGATGGCCAGCGACGCCGGCCAGGTGCCCCAGGGGACCGCGTTCAAGGTCGAGGCGACCGCGCTCTGGTTCATGTGGGGGATCGTCCCGATCAACAACCCGTCGCTGCAGAAGACCCTCGCCGCCGAGCTGGTCGGCGGGCGGAGCGTGGCGAACCTCAAGATCCGGACCCACACCTCGCTGATCGACGGTCTCGTCACGGTCCTGACGGTCGGGCTCCTGTCCCCGAGATCGGTGACCTACGAGGGAGTGATCGTCGGGGCTCCCCCCGTCACCCCCTGATCGCACACCGGTCCTGAAGCACCAAGGCCGACGGGATCCCGTCGGCCTTCGTGTCGTGCACCGTTCACCGTCGTCCGATCACCGCGGCGGGAGTCCTGCCGCGACCAGCTCCGCGCTCTTCCGGCTGGCGCCACGACCTCCCTCGACGATCGCGCGCGCTCGCGCCCCGCGGCGGGCCCGCTCCGCGTCGTTCGCGAGCCACTCCGACCAGCGCCGCGTCATCTCGGCGATGGCCCCGGGCCCGGCCGGGAGTCCCACCGCCCCATCGGCGTCCCGGAGCGCCACCGCGTCACGGCTCTCCGGCCACCCGGGCCCCATCAGGATCGGAAGCCCCCAGGCGGCGGGCTCCAGGACCGAATGAAGGCCGGCCCGTTGATAGCCGCCCCCCACGTACGCCATCGTGCCGCCGCCGTAGAGCGCCATCAGGACCCCGACCTTGTCGACCAGGAGGAACGGGGCGGGGGAGGTCGCGGTGGAGAGCCGGACCGGCGCGGCGAGGCCGCTCGCCGCCGCGGCCCGATCCACCTGGGCGAGGTGCGCCGCGGTCGGCTCGTGGGGGACCAGGATCAGCCGTGCCGCCGGGTGCTCCTTCCGCACCGCCGCGAACGCCGGGAGGATCACCGCTTCGTCCCCCTCCCAGGTCGAACCGGCGACCAACGTGCCTGCTCCTCGACCCCAGGCCACCAGGGGGTCGTCGGAGCGCACGCCGGCGACCTTGGCGAGGACGCTGTCGTAGCGAGGATCGCCGGTCACCACGATCCGGTCGGGGCGAGCGCCCAACGCGGAGAGCCGTACCGCATCGGCGGGGTCCACGGCGCCGACGGCATCGAGCGCGGCATAGCCGGGAGCGAGGAGGTCGCGGGCCGGCCAGCCGAGGCGGCCGCTTCCGGGCCGCACCGTGGCGGCGACCAGGACCACACGGACCCCGCGCGCCGTGGCGCGGGTCGCGAGCTCGGGCCAGAGGTCGAGCTTGGTGAAGGCGAGCACCGAAGGCTGCAGGGCATCCAGCAGGGCGTCGACCGCGCCAGGGGTGTCCCACGGGAGGTAGTCGGCGTAGTCGGCGCCGATCCGCGCCGCGAGCGCCTCGGCCGACGGGGAGAAATGGGTATACGCCAGCTGGCACCCGGGATGCTGCTCCCGGAATGCCGTGATCACCGCCTCGGCCTGCAGCCCCTCCCCGACCGACGGGGCGTGGAACCAGACCAGGGGACGGGAACGGTCTCTCGCGCGGGCGCCCCAGGCCTTGGCGCGCGCCAGCACCCCCGACCGCACCGCGCGCGCCTTGGCGAGCTTGGGGTCCAGCAGGGCGGCGGCGGGGAGCAGGGTCGTGGCGAGGCGGACGGCGCCACGATAGAGGAGGGAGGTACCGGACATGCCGGAAAGGTCGAGGGGGTGGCGCGGCACGTCAACGGCCCGCTACCAGTCGCCCAGCGAACTTCGTACATTCACCATCCTCCCCTCCCAGGGCGACACGCATGACCCGTCGGCCGTCCACCGCTCCCTCCCCCGCCGAACCGGCGCGCGGGACCGCGCGGAGTTTCCGCGTGCTCGTCACCGACGAGGTCGATCCGGAAGGCGTCGAGCTCCTCACCGCCGAGCCACGGCTCGAAGTCGACGTGGTGCCGACGCTTCCGGTGCCGGAACTGATGGCGCGGATCGCCGACTACGATGCCATCGTCGGCCGGAGCGCCACGAAGATCTCGGAGGAACTCCTCAAGAAGGCGACGCGCCTCAAGGTGGTGGGCCGCGCCGGGGTCGGGGTCGACAACATCGCGATGGACGCCGCGACCTCCCTCGGCGTCGCGGTGATCAACGCCCCCGCCGGGAACACCATCGCGGTCGCGGAGCTCTTCTTCGGCTCGCTGCTCTCCCTGCTCCGGCACCTCCCCGCGGCCGATGCCTCGATGAAGGCGGGGCGCTGGGACCGGAGCCAGCTGCTCGGCCGTGAACTGCACGGCCGCACCCTGGGCGTGGTCGGCGTCGGGCGGATCGGGGGCGAGGTCGCCATCCGGGCCCGCGCCTTCGGGATGCGGGTGATCGGGTACGATCCTTACGTCGGTGATGCGCGGTTCCAGGGGCTGCAGGTACAGCGGGTCACTTCATTGGAGACCCTCCTCGATTCCTGCGACATCGTCACCGTGCACACGCCACTCACCGACGAGACCCGCGGCCTCCTCGGGAAGCGCGAACTCTCCCGCCTCGCCCCCACCTCCATAGTGGCGAACCTGGCTCGCGGCGGGATCGTCGACCAGGACGCGCTCAGCGAGGCGCTCGTGGCGGGCCGGCTCGGCGGCGCCCTTCTCGACGTGTTCAGTGCCGAGCCCCTCCCGGGGGATCATCCGCTCCGGGGCCTCCCGAACGTGATCCTGACACCGCACATCGGCGCCTCGACCAGCGAAGCGCAGCGGAACGTCGCGGTCGATACCTGCGTCGCCGTCCGGGATGCGCTCCTGCACGAGGAGCTGGGGCGCTCCCTCAACGTCGCCTCCCTCGATGGCGCACGGTGGACCGAGCTGCAACCGGCGCTCCAGCTGGCGCGCCGCACCGCGACCGTGGCGCGCGCCCTCCTCGCCGACAAGGGGATCCGGATGGTCGGCCGCCTCAGCGTGCGGCTCGGAGTGGAGCTCACCGGCGGGCGCGACGCCTTCCTCGCCGCCGCCGCCCTCGGCGCCCTGGAAGGGGTGGTCGAGGCGGAACGGCTCAACCTCATCAACGCCCGCGCGGTCGCCGAGGCGCGGGGGCTGGAGATCGCGGTGGGGGATGTCGCCGACGTGGAACACCCCGCGGCGATCGAGGTCACGGTCGGCGGCGGGATGGAGTCGGTGACGGTCGCCGGGATGGCGCCGCAGGGGGCCGCGCCCCGGCTCACCCGGATCGAAGGGTTCCGGGTGGATGTCGCGCCGCGGCAGACCCTCATCATCCTCACCAATCACGACGTTCCCGGCGTCATCGGACGGGTCGGCACCCTCCTCGGCGCGGCCGGGGTGAACATCGCTGAGTACCACCAGGCCCGGCTCCGGCAGGGTGGGGAGGCGCTCGCCGCGATCTCGGTCGACGATCCGGTCGGCCAGGAGCTCCGGCGCCAGCTCCTCGAGCTCTCCGACCTCCGGTCCGCCACGATCGTCACCTTCCCCTCGGCGTGAACGCCCCGGCCCTGATCCGCGATCCCGGCGTCCTGGCCGGGTTCGCGCGCGACGCATCGGGGCTCGAGCTCATCCCGGAGTTGCTCGCGAGGCCGACGAGCGAGGCGGAGGTCCAGGCACTGCTCCGCCAGGCCGCCGCCGACCGTACTCCCGTCACCCCCGCCGGCGGGCAGACGAGCACCACCGCCGCTTCCATCACCGACCAGGGGCTCCTCCTCTCCCTCCGCGGCCTCGACAAGGTCGTGGAGGTCGACGCGCGTGCCGGGACGGTCCGCGCCGAGGCGGGGGCGCTGGTCGGCGAGGTGAAGCGGGCCTGCGCCGCCGCGGGGTGGCTCCTCCCGATCGACCCGACCAGCGAGGAGGAGTGCACGGTCGGGGGCGCGGTCGCCTGCAATGCGACCGGGGCGCGGTCGCTCCGCTACGGCGATACCCGCCGCCACGTCCGCGCGCTCACCGTGCTCCTCGCCGACGGCACCCGCCACGAGTTCCGTCGTCGCCGGCTCGAAAAGAACACCGTCGGCTACCTGATGGCGCAGGAGCCGGTCGATTGGTTCATCGGGAGCGAGGGGACCCTCGGCGTCGTCACTGCGGTCGAGTTCGAGCTCCTCCCTCTCCCGGCCCACGTCACCGGGCTCGCGATCCCCTTTGCGACCGATGCGGCGGCCCTCGCCTTCGTGGTAGCGGCACGGAGTTCCGGGACGCTCGATCCGCGCTGTCTCGAGTACCTGGATACCGGGGCGCTCGCGGTCGTCCGCGCCCACGCGACGAGCGCCGGATGGACCGGCGAAGCGGTGGTCTACGCCGAGGAGTGTGGTGACGAAGGGTGGAGCTTCGATGCCGATCCCTGGCTCGCACTCGCCGAGCGGCACCAGGCGCTCGCCGACGACATCCTCACCTTCGAGACCGAGGGGGCGCTCCGCGAGGCGCGCCGGCTCCGGCACTCGGTCCCTGCCGCGATGAACGAGCGGGGGGCGCGGTGCCGGCCGGCGGGGGGGAGGAAGGTCTCCACCGACTGGGCGGTCCCCTACGCGCAACTCGCAGAGGTGCTCGCTTACGCCCGCCAGGTCGCCGCTAAGGCAGGGGTGGAGCCCCCCGTCGTCTTCGGCCACGCGGGGAACGGGCATCCGCACCAGAACTACATCGCCAAGGACGCCGCGGAGCTGGAGCGGGCCGAGCAGGTGGTGGGGGAGACGCTGAAGGAGGTGCTGCGGCGCGGCGGGACGGTGGCGGCGGAGCACGGGATCGGGAAGATCAAGCGGAAGTGGACCGGGTTGCAGCTCTCCCCGCTGCAGCTCGGCGCGATGCGGGCGCTCAAGCGGGAGCTCGACCCCGACGGACGGATGGCCCCGGGGAATATCCTCCCGTGACCCGCTTTCGCGCTGTCGCCTTCGACCTCGATTCGACGCTGAGTTCGTTGGAAGGGATCGACTGGCTCGCCGCGCGCCGCACCCCGGAGGTCGCTGAGGCCGTCGCCGAGCTGACCCGGAAAGCGATGGACGGGGAGCTCAAGATCGACGAGCTCTACGGTCGCCGGCTCGAGCTGGTGCGTCCCACCCGCGATGAGGTCGCCCTCCTGGGGGCCGCCTATGTCGATGCGGAAGTGTCCGGGGTGCGCGCCGCGGTCGGGCGGCTTCGCGCGGAAGGGATCAGGATGGTGATCGTGAGCGGCGGGCTCCGGGAAGCGATCCTTCCCTTCGCGGCGACGCTGGGGTTCGCGGCGGACGACGTCCACGCCGTCGGGATCCGGCACAACGGCGACGGGAACTACGCCGGATGGGAGACCACCAGCCCCCTCGCCACCCCGGCCGGGAAGGGAGTGGTGCTCCGCGCCCTCGCCCTCCCGGCCCCCCTCCTCGGCGTGGGGGATGGGATCACCGACCTCGCGATGCGGGACGCGGGTGCCGCGATCGCCGCCTTCACCGGGGTGGTGAGTCGTCCGGGGGTCGTGGCGCAGGCGGACCACGTGGTGGCTACTTTCGAGGACCTCCAAGCTTTGGTGCTCGCGTGACCCAGTTGCTCGACGACGGCCATTTCTTCCTTCCCGGACCCACCGAGGTCCGCGCCGACGTGCTGGCGGCGATGACCCGTCCGATGATCCCGCATCGCGGCCGGGCCTTCGAGGAGATGTTCGCCCGGATCCAGGGGGGACTGCAGCAGGTCTTCCGCACCGAGCGTCCGGTCCTGGTGAGTTCCTCCTCAGCGACCGGGCTGATGGAGGCGGGGGTGCGGTGCGCCCCCCCGGGCCCGGTGCTTGCGCTCGTGAATGGGGCCTTTTCGGAGCGCTTCGCACACGTCGCCAGGGCCTGCGGGCGCACCGTCGAGGTGGTAGAGGTCGCCCCGGGGGAGGTCGTGACCCCCGAGATGGCCGAGGACCGGTTCCGGGAGAAGCGCTTCGCCGTGATGACGGTGGTCCATTCGGAGACCTCCACCGGCGCTCTCACCGACATCCGCGCGATGCAGACCGTGGCGCGGCGGCACGGCGTCACCTGCCTCATCGACAGCGTCACAGGGGTGGCGGGAAGCCCGGTGGAGACCGATACCTGGGACCTGGACTACATCTTCACCGGGTCGCAGAAGGCGCTCGCCCTCCCGCCGGGTCTCGCCATCGCGGTCGCCTCGGATGCGTATCTCGCCCAGGCACGGAGTGCCGCCGCGCGCGGACTCTACTTCGACCTGGTGGAGTTCGAGTCGTTCGCCCGGAAGGCGCAGACCCCCAACACCCCGGCGCTCTCCCTCCTCTACGCGCTCGAGGTGCAGGTGGCGGCGATCGCGGCGGAGGGGATCGAAGCGCGCTGGGCCCGCCACCGCGCGATGGCGGAGCGGGTACGTGAATGGGTCGGGGAGCACGGCGAGTGGGGGATCCTGGCGCCTCAGGGCGCGCGGTCGGACACGGTCACCGCCATCACCCTCCCGGAAGGGGTCAAGGGAACGGAACTGGTCGCTGCCGTCGAGCGCGCCGGGTACGTGGTCGGGACCGGGTACGGGAAGCTCAAGGAGCGCACCTTCCGCATCGGCCACATGGGGGACCACACCCTCACGGGGCTCGACCGGTGCCTCGCGGCGATCGACGGGATCTGAGGGGGCCGTGAACTACTTCCAGTTGAGCAGGTCAGCGCGCTACTCGATCCTCTTCGCGGTGCCGCTGCTGCTGCTGTATGAGGGGCTCGCCTTCCTCATCGGAGGGAGTGCCACCAGCGGGGTGCGGAACGGTGCCGACGTGATCCTCAAGTCGCTCTTCCTCTCGATCGGCGGCCACAACGGGTTGCTGATGTTCAACCTCGTCCTCCTGGCGGTCGGCGGCACCCTCGTCTGGCGCGACCGGCACACCGGCGGCCCGCTCCGCCCCGCCTACTTCGCGATCATGCTCGGCGAGTCGGTCGGCCTGGCGATCGCCTTCGGCGCGGTGGCGGGGCTCCTGACCGCGATCCTCCTCCGGGGCCCCGCGGCCCTCGCGGTCGGCGGGCTCTCCCAGTTCGGCTTCGGGACCCAGCTGATGCTCTCACTTGGCGCCGGGATCTACGAGGAGCTCCTCTTCCGCGTGATACTCGTATCCGCGCTCCTGTTCCTGGCGCGCCGGGTCCTGGGATGGCTCCCGGGGGCGTCGAACGTCGCGGCGGTGGTGCTCGGGGCGCTGATCTTCTCCGCATTCCACTACATCGGCCCCTACGGTGACGACTGGCAGCTCGCCTCGTTCACCTTCCGGTTCGTGGCGGGGCTCCTCTTCAGTGCGCTGTACGTGGTGCGGGGATTCGGGATCACCGCCTGGACCCACTCGCTGTACGACGTGTTCCTGACGGTGGCGGGAGTAGGGTGAGAGGGAACTGCCAACAACGTGAGAAGTGAGAGGGCCGCTCGAGGAGATCTCCCCAAGCGGCCCTCTTGCCTTCTATGCCGTGGCGTTTCCCGCTTACCTGCGCGGAGCGCTGGTCTTCACCGCGTAGATCGAGTCCAGCACGTGCCGGAACACTTCCACCGGGTACGCGCCGGTCATCAGCGCCCCTTCGACCAGGAAGGTCGGGGTGCTGTTGGCACCGATCCGG
>Ga0315910_10004063_pt1 | contig 12315 bp, 15 predicted proteins | sample EdamamesoilMG_FD_204470 | JGI IMG/M metagenome (GOLD analysis project Ga0315910, IMG submission 204470) | Garden soil microbial communities collected in Santa Monica, California, United States - Edamame soil | ecosystem: Environmental > Terrestrial > Soil > Garden | place: USA: California... | reverse complement strand
CCGCGCCGTGGAACTCGGCCTGCCGCGCGAACGCATCATCCTCTCGGCCAAGGTGAGCGGCGTGCAGGATCTCATCGCGATCTACCGCCGCCTCGCCGAGCGGTGCGACTGGCCGCTGCACCTCGGCCTTACCGAGGCAGGCATGGGTAGTAAAGGTATCGTCGCCTCGACCGCGGGCATGGCCGTGCTCCTGCAGGAAGGCATCGGCGACACCATCCGAGTCTCGCTGACGCCCGAACCTGGTGGTGATCGCACCAACGAGGTGATCGTGGCGCAGGAGATCCTGCAGACCATGGGCCTGCGCTCCTTCATTCCCATGGTGGTCGCCTGCCCCGGCTGCGGACGCACCACCAGCACCTACTTCCAGGAACTGGCGCAGTCGATCCAGTCCCACATCCGTCACCGCATGCCGGAATGGCGCAAGTCCTACGAAGGCGTGGAGGACATGACGGTTGCGGTCATGGGCTGCGTGGTGAATGGTCCGGGTGAGAGCAAACACGCCAACATCGGCATATCGTTGCCCGGCACCGGCGAACGCCCGGTGGCGCCGGTCTACGAGGACGGCGAGAAAACCGTGACGCTCAAGGGCGAGCGGATCGCCGAGGAATTCCAGGAGCTGGTGGAGAAGTACGTGGCGCGGCGCTTCGCGCGCAAGGAGATTCCGGCATGAGCAGCAGCACCGACGACACCCTGATCAACAAGAAGTGTGTGCCCTGCCATGGCGGGGTCAGTGCGTTGAGTCCCGCCGAGGCACAAAAGAAGTTAGGCCTGCTCGAGCCAGACTGGAAACTGATCGAAGACGGCAAGGCCATCCGGCGCGAATTCAAGTTCGCGGACTTCTATCGCAGCATGAGCTTCGTGAATGCCGTCGCGCACATCGCCAATGTCGAGGATCACCATCCCGATATCGAATTCGGCTGGGGATATGCGCGCATCCGGTTCCAGACGCACTCAATCGGCGGGTTGCACGAAAACGATTTCATCTGCGCCGCAAAAATCGATGCGCTCGGGATGGCCTGATCCCCGACTCTCACCTGGTCAGCGACCTGAACCCGAGGCGCACGCCATTTGCGAAGGACGCGACCCGGCGCGACATCTTGCCGGCACCACTCGCGTATACCGATTCGGCAAAGGCCTCGTGACATCCGCCCCTGCCGAGGTAAATGCGGAAATGATGCAGCGCGGCCGCCGCCCGCTCCGGCACATTCTCTTTCTTGACGTAGTGCTTCAGCGCGGGTGAATCACGCACTTCCGCCACCGCCATGTCGCACCCCTGGATGAGCCCCGGCACGCACTCGCCCTGCGGCGTACAGCGATGCCAGCGCAGGCGGTGAAAATGGATCAGGAACGGCGGCAGATCCGTCATGTACACGGTCAGCAACGACTCGCGTTTTTGCAGCCCAAATGTGCAGCGCTCGAAACGCTCCGTATCCATGGTCGGCAGCAGGAACTTTGGAATGACGTCGATCGGCATGGCGCGAGTATCGCCAAACACGAATGAGAGGCGAACGCGGCGCGTTGGAAATCTGCGCTGCGTCGCGAAATCAGGGCTTGTCGACAGGCGTTATGGCGCGCTGCGTCTCGAAGCGCAGCAGGTAGATGCCGCTGGCAATGATCAGCGCGGCACCTGCTAGGGTACGCACACCGGGCACCGCCGCCCACACGGCAAAGTCGATCACCATCACCCACGCCATCCCGGTGTATTCGAGCGGGGCAACACTCGCCGCCGGCGCGTGTTTGAACGCCACCGTGATTCCCCACTGACCGATGGCGCCGGTGACCGCGACTCCCGCCAGGATGGGATAGTGCCCCGATGCAATGGGTTGCCAGCCCGGCAAGGCAATCAGCGTCGCCCCGAACGCCAGCATCCCGGTCATCCAGAACATCATTGATTGCGTGCTGTCGGTGCGCCCGAGAATTTTCACGATGACCGAGGACACCGAGTAACACACCGCGGTGCCGAGCACCGCGAGCGTGCCCCACCAGCCGAATCCGCTGGTTTCGGGCTTGAGCACGATGAGCACGCCGGCGAATCCCACGGCAATCGCGCCCCACTGCACGCGTTGCACGCGTTCGCCGAGCATCACGATCGACAGCAACGCGATCATGAGCGGCGCGATGAAGAAGATCGAGTACGCCTTGGCCAGCGTCAGCGACTTCAGGGCATAGGTGAAGGTCACCATCATGAACACGGACATGACGCCGCGCACCAGGTGCAGGGGCCAGCGCACCTGGACGAGCTGACGCACACCACCCGAATACATCGACCACGCAAACACCACCGGAAGCGCGGCGAGTCCGCGCAGCGCCGCCACCTGCGCGGCAGGGTAATGCGCGGTGAGCAGCTTCAGTCCCGCATCCATGAACGAGAACGCGGCGACACCGACCAGCATTGACGCCATGCCGGCAAGTCTTTCGTTACGGAAGCCCAGCATGAACAGGAATCAGCGAGCAGCGGCGGGCAATTCGCCGGCCAGGCCCATGGCGCGCTCGATAAAAGCGCGCTTGACGAGCCCTGAGCGACCCACCCACGGCATGCCGCGTTGTGCGAGTTCGGCGATACGCCCGCTGCCGCGTGCCAGCAGCCGGTCGAAGGCGTCGATCGCAGCGCTCATCATTTCGTTCTCGCTGCGCCGCCAGCGCTCGTAGCGCCGCAGGATACGCATGGCGCCGGGATCTTCACCGCTCGCCAGCCCCTCGGCGAGCACGTCGGCGAGCGCCGCCGCATCCAGCAATCCGAGGTTGGCACCCTGTCCGGCGAGCGGATGAACCACGTGCGCGGCGTCTCCGACGAGCACCACGCGCTCGTTCACATAGTTCTCCGCCGACAATCGCCACAGCGGGAACTTCAGCCGGTCGCTGTTGAGACGGCAGGTTCCCAGCGCCGTGTCGAAGTCCTTGTCGAGCTCGAGTTCGAAATCCGCTGGCGGCGCCGCCAGCAGTTTTTCCGCACGCGCCATGGGCAGAGACCACACGATGGAACTCTGACCATCGGCCAGCGGCAGAAAGGCCAGCGTGCCGTCGCCGAGGAACCGTTGCCAGGCCGTGCGCTGGTGAGGCTTTGACGTAGCCACCATGGCGACGATGGCCACCTGGCCATACGAGGCGCGCGCCGCAAAGACCCCCGCCAGTTCGCGCACGCGCGACTGGGCACCATCAGCGCCGACCACCAGGCGCGCGCGCAGCCCGCGCTCCCCTGCATGCAGCACTGCTGCATCGCGAGCGATGTCCAGCGCCTCGATCTCCGCCTGCACGAGCGCGATGCCAGCGCGGCGCGCGGCCGCCGCGAGCGCCGCCTGCAGCACATTGTTCTCGGCGATCACCCCGAGGTCGGCCTCGCCAATTTCCGCGGCGTCGAATACCAGCGCGTCGCCGCCATGCGGGGGAACATCCGCATGCCACACCTGCATGCGTTCATAAGGACTGGCACGTGCCGCGCGGATGTCGGCCCAGGCGTCGGACACTCGCAGGATCCGTTCGCTGGCGCGCGACAGCGCGAACACCCGCAGGTCGACCGGCAAGTTGCGGGGATCGACCGCTGGTGGAATGTGCCGGTCGACGACCGCGATGCGGGACGGACTGATTCCCGAGCGAGTGGCGAGCAACATCGCGGTGCTGAGCCCGATCGGCCCGGCGCCCACGACCACGACTTCGAAGTCGGTGCTCATTCCAGCGGCAGGCCGCGCGCGAGACGCGGCATGCGGCCGGCGAATCCCCAGCTGACGCGCGACAGTGCGCGCTTGGCGGCCGGGCTCATGTCGAACAGCAGCAGGCCGAAATTGCGCACCATGCCCATACCCGGCAATTCGCTGCCGAAGAGTTTCACCAGGCCATCAGTGAAGCGCGTCACGCCCTTGCGATCCTCGGCGCGCCACGCGGCGAATCTCGCTAGCAACTCGCCAAGGTCCGGTTCGGCGGCAGCACCGGCGAGCATTTCGGCGAGCGTCGCCGCATCGCGCAGGCCCAGGTTGAATCCCTGGCCCGCCACCGGGTGCAGTGCCTGCGCGGCATTGCCGATCAGCACCACGCGGCCGGCCACGGTTTCCGCCGCGCGCGATAATGCCAGCGGATAGGTGTTTCGCCTGCCAACACGGGTCCAGCGCCCCACGCGCCAACCAAATGCGGCCAGCAGCTCCGCCGCGAATGCCTGGTCGTCGAGCGCGGTGAGCTCGGCGGCTCGTTCGGGACGCACAGCCCAGACCACGGTGTAGCCGCCACCGGCCGTCGGCAACACGGCCAGCGGCCCGGAAGGCGTGAACCTCTCGAAGGCCTCCCCCGTGTTGGGCCTTTCGGTGGCGGCGTTCACCACGATGGCCACCTGTTCATAGTCTTCTATATCCGCATCGATCCCGGCGCTGGCTCGCAGCACCGAACCCGCCCCGTCGGCGGCTACCGCGACGGCGGCGCGAATGTGTTCGGTATTGCCGTCTGCGACGACTTCGAGCTCCACGGCTTCGTCGCGCAGCGTTGCCGCCTTCACCTGCGCGGGAACCGCCACCCTGACATTGGGCGCCTCGCGCAGCGCCTTCCACAGGACGCGGCCGATGGTGCGATTCGGCACTACGTAGCCGAAGGCCGGCACACCTTGCTCGCTGGCATCGAGTCGCGCGACGCCAAACCGTCCCGCATCGGAGACATGAATGGAACGTATCGGAGAGGCATCGACCGACATCGCGTCCCAGACGCCGAGGCTTTCGAAAATCTGGCGCGAGCCATTGCCCAGCGCCGTGGTGCGTTCATCGAAGCTCGGCTGAGCCGTGGAATCCGGCGCAACGCCTTCGATCAGCAGCGTGCGCAATTTCGTGGTCCGCAGCGCCAGCGCAAAGCTCGCACCAACCATGCCCCCGCCGACGATCACGACGTCCCACTGTTTCATGCCACCGAGGCCATGAGTCGTTCGATGGCTACGGCTTCCTTGGGGACTCCGTCGGTGAGCACTTCGCAGCCGTCGCGCGTGACCACCACGTCGTCTTCGATTCGAATGCCAATGCCATGGAATTTTTTCGGTGCGCCGGGCGTCCCCGGCGCCACGTAGACGCCGGGCTCGATGGTGAGCGCCATGCCGGGCTCGAACACGCGCCACTCGTTGCCGATCTTGTAATCACCGACGTCGTGCACGTCCATACCGAGCCAGTGACCGGTGCGATGCATGAAGTACTTGCGATACGCCCCCGACTCTTCGAGCTTCGCCGCGCGACCCTTCAGCAGTCCCAGCTTCATCAGGCCCTGGGTAACCACCCGGACCGCTGCCTCGTGGGGCTGGTTCCAGTGGTTGCCGGGTTTCACGCGTTCGATCGCGGCGTAATTCGCGTCGAGCACGATCTGGTAGAGCGCGAGCTGCTCCGCCGAGAAGCGCCCGTTGACGGGGAAAGTGCGGGTGATGTCCGAGGCGTAACAATCCACTTCGCAGCCGGCATCGATGAGCAGCAAGTCGCCATCGCGCAACGGGGCATCGTTCTCGCGGTAGTGCAGGATGCAGCCATTGGCGCCACCACCGACGATGGGCAGGTAGGAAGTGTCCGCGTTGTGCAGGCGGAATTCGTGAACCACCTCGGCGGCGATTTCGTATTCGCGCTTGCCTGGCACGCAGGCACGCATGGCACGCACGTGCGCACGTGCCGCGATGCGCGCGGCTTCGCGCATGGTGTCCACTTCGGCGCGACTCTTGAACAGGCGCATGTCGTGAAGCACATGGTCGAGCGCGACCATCTCCTGCGGCGCGTGCCGGCCATTGCGTGCCTGGGTCCTCAGGCCATTCACCCAGCCGACCACGCGCTGGTCGAACTCGGGATGCGTGCCCATCGCATAGAACACCTTGGCGCGGTTTTCGATCAGTCCGGGCAGGATTTCGTCGATGTCGGTGATGGGAAAGGCGTGGTCGGCGCCATAGTCGCGCGTCGCGCCCCCGGGGCCTGCGCGCCTGCCATCCCAGGTCTCGCGGGCCGGATCGCGATCACGCACGAACAGGATGTATTCGCCCTGCGGACGGTTTGGCACCAGGACCGCCACGGCCTCCGGCTCACCGAATCCACTCAGATAAAAGAAGTCGCTGTCGGGACGATACGCATATTCCACGTCGTTATTGCGCAGCCGCACCGGCGCGGTCGGCACGATCGCAATGGAATCGCGGCCCATGAGTTTCATCAGCGCGCGGCGCCGCCGCCGGAATTCCTCGCGACCGATGGACGCCACCCGTGCGGCGCTGGCCGGCGCTCTTTTGTGCCTGGCTTTAATGAATCGACGCGGCGCCGGGCGCCGGCTCCTGGCCACGTGCGGACGCGAATTCGACGAACAGCAATTGCACGCCCACACGAACAAACTCGACGACTTCGGCGAAAGCGATTTCGTTCTCTTCGTTCTGCTCATCCGCGTCCACGCCCACGTGCGTGATCTCGGTGAAGTCGCGAATGATCTCGCCCGCCTCCGTCGACACCTTGGATGGATCGGCAGCCGGGCCTGAACCGAGTCCGTACAGGAAGCCCTGGCACCACAGGCTCAGGGCATCGGCGCGTTCCGCGAGCGGCACATCGTCGTCGGGCAGCAGCGGCGCGAAGTCAGCGTCGTTGCCGGCGAGGGTACGCACCATGGCGTCGTAGACCTTCTGCAGGACCGAACTCTGCAATGCCTCGCCTTCGGGCGAGTCGTCGGGGAGGATCTCGTGAACCCACTCCAGCAGGCCGTAATCGCGCGAACTGCACAGAGCCCCGGCAAGGGTGCCATGTGCTTCGGCCGGCTCCGGAAGCGCGCGCGCTTCCCTGAGCACACGTTCGAACTCGTCGTAAGTGGCGGCCAACATGGGGGAATTATGCCCATGTTTTCAGGGGCTGTGCCCACGACGGAAAACGCCGCCGCAGCGGCGGCGTGCGTGAGGTTCGGCCGGTTTGCCGGCCCGGTACCGTCTGCCCTATAGTCCCCCGCCATGAACGACAACAACAAAACCGGCTTCGAAGCAGAGTTTGCGCGGCTCGAACGCCGTATCGAAGAACTTCTGATCAACGTCGACGCTCTGAAAGAAGAGAACCGCGCGCTGCGTCAGCGCCAGGAATCGCTCACGGCGGAACGCTCTGCGTTCGCCCAGCGAAATGACCAGGTGCGCGCCCGCGTGGAGGCCATGATCGGCCGCCTCAAGACGATGGAGCACACTGCGTGAGCGACAAGGAACCGGCGCACGTCACCGTACGCATCCTCGAGAAGGAATACTTCGTTTCCTGCCCGCAGGAAGAGCGCGCCGACCTGCTCGACTCCGCCGAGTACCTGAACAAGAAGATGCGCGAAATCCGCGACACAGGAAAAATCGTCGGCGCGGATCGCATCGCTGTCATGGCCGCGCTGAACATGGCTAATGAGTTGTTGCGACTGCGCAAGCAGGACGCGGAGCTGCAAGGCAACGTGAGTGGGCGTGTCAAACACATGCGAGAACGAGTCGAAGGCGCGCTCCAGCGCACACGCCAGCTTGATCTGTAGAAGTATGGGGACACCCCCCATTGCCCCGCGAGCGGGCGAAAGGGGACGCGCCTCTACATTCTCAAAACCAAATGTGTGAGAGGTGCGTCCCCTTTTGCTTGGGAAATGGGGAGTGTCCCCATTCTTCATCGGTTACGTCGCATTCCTACATACCGGTTGTAGTAGAGTGACTCCCGCGCTGCCTGCGGTGTTCGACAGTGGGTCGGGTTACCTCTCGACCGTAATGTAAACACCCAGGGACCTAAGCCTTGCCGGCAGTATTGTGCAGGTCCGCTTCGAGCGGAAAGCCTTAAATGTCGGGGTCGGTCCCACCTTGTTGCTCTGGTTCGAGAGCAACGACTCGCACCGGCATTGTGGGTAGCGCTTTTCTTTCTCCTTCGTCGTGATAACGAAGCAATCCCTTCGCAAAGAACTCATGGCGCGGCGACGTTCACTGAATGTCGTGCAACGCGCCCTGGCCGCACGCGCGGTTGCCGACGCCATCGCGACCACCCACTGGCTCGGGCCCGGCAAACGCATCGGCTTGTATGCCTCGATGCCCCAGGAACTCGGCACGGCACCGTTGATCGAGCTCGCGCGGCAGCGCGGCTGCAGCATCTACCTGCCTCGCATCACGAATTTTCGCGCACGCCGCATGCGGTTCGTGCCCATGAGCACCAGCACTCGACAGCATTCATTTGGAATGCACGAGCCCGAAGGTGATGCGTGGATCGGCGCGCGATTTCTCGACACGATCTTCGTTGCCGGCGTTGGTTTCGACCGCCGCGGTGCGCGCCTCGGGCATGGCGCGGGGTTCTACGATCGCGCGCTCGCCTTTCGGCGGCAGCGAAACCACTGGCGTGGCCCCCGCCTCGTGGCACTCGCCTATTCATTCCAGGTCGTACCATTCATTCCCGTGGCCGAACACGACGTGTTCATGGATTTCATCGTCACGGAGAGGGGAATCGATGAATTACTGGCTGTTGAAAACTGAACCATCGACCTTTGGAGTCGATCATCTCGCCAAGCGCCCCCGCAAGACCGCCATGTGGGACGGGGTCCGCAACTTCCAGGCCAGGAACATGCTGCGTGATGACTTCAGGAAGGGGGACCTGGCCTTCCTCTATCACTCGAGCTGCGACATTCCGGGAATTGCGGGTGTGGTGAGCGTGGTGCGCACCGCATATCCGGATCCAACGGCCTTTGACCGCAAGCATGAACACTACGATGCGGACAGTGATCCGAAGAATCCGCGCTGGTATGTGGTCGACGTGCAACTCAAACGCCGCCTCAAGCGCGTCATCACCCTCGATGAACTGCGAAAGCATGAATCACGCGCACTAGATGGGATGTTGCTGTTGAAGAGAGGCAACAGACTCTCAATCACACCGTTGAGCGAGGCTCACTGGAACTTCATTCTCACGCTCGAGTGATGATCGAGAGCCATGTCGATGTGATTCACTCGTTGTGGTTCGATGGCACTTGCTTGAAATTTGTCAACGCCTGCGTATACTCGGCCTCGGACTAACCCGTAACTACTGGAGATGCGCCATGGCGAAAGCCAAGAAAAAGGCCAAGAAGAAAGCCAAGAAGAAGTAATTCTTCGGCCTTGGTCGATAAGGCGAGCGAGAAACTTTCTCGCTCGCCGCTTCAAATTCGAAGACACTGCCCGCTACCAAGCGGGCAGTGTCGTTTCAGGGGCCAGATTTCCGGAGTCACGCAGTGAGTGCCCAAGAAGTGAACAAGAACACTGGAAAACAAGCCTCCGCGCGTGCTGCGCTGGAATTCGTCGTCGAAGGTTCAGTCCTGGGTGTGGGTACAGGTTCCACGGTGAACTTCCTCATCGATGAGCTCGCGTCGCGTCGCGTGAAGCTCGCAGGCGCAGTGTCGAGCTCCAATGAGTCGACGCGCCGGCTGGAGGCCGCCGGCTTCCGGGTCATGGACCTGAACGAGGTCGGGGAGATCGAGACTTACATCGATGGCGCCGATGAAACCAACCCCAGGCGCGAACTCATCAAGGGCGGGGGTGCCGCCCTTACGCGCGAGAAGATCATCGCGGCGGCGGCGCGTCGCTTCGTCTGTATCGCCGACGAAGCCAAGCTGGTGGACACGCTGGGCGCGTTCCCCCTCCCCGTCGAGGTCATCCCGATGGCACGCACCCACGTGAACCGCGCGCTGGAACGCCTGGGTGGACGGCCGGTGTGGCGCGAACGGGTCACCACCGACAACGGCAATCACATCATTGATGTTCATGGCCTGCGCATCGCGGAACCGGTTGCGCTCGAGAACACCATCAATCAAATCGTCGGCGTGGTGACCGTTGGCCTGTTCGCTGCACGACCCGCCGATCTCGTCATCCTGGGTGGGCCCGCAGGCGTTCGGCGCTTCTAAGCGTCATCCCGCCGCTCCCGCCGCGACTTCGCGGCTGCTCATGCATCACGGTATCAATCGTGAACACAGGAGCCGCCATGAAACGCCGAAATTTCGTCCTCTCAACAGTTGCCGCATCGCTCGGCGCACTATCCCCCGCCAGAGCCGCTGCGACCGTACCGGCGCTGCCGCGGCGCAGCCGCATCCGCGTGGCCTTCATGCTGGGCAACGACACCAATGTGATCGATACCGCCGGACCCTGGGAGGTATTCCAGGACGTCATGGTCATGACGGAAGGTGCGCACTCGAATCCATTCGAGCTGATCACGGTCGGGCCCTCGCGCGAACCGCTGGCCATGACCGCGGGCCTCAAGGTGGTTCCTCTATATACGTTCCAGGACGCGCCCCGCCCGGAGGTCGTGGTCGTACCGGCTCAACGCGCCGATGACGCGGCCCGGACCTGGCTGCGCAATAGCGCGAAACACGCGGACCTGGTCTTCTCGGTATGCACGGGCGCCTACCAGCTCGCACGAGCCGGATTGCTGGACGGGCTGGCCGCCACAACTCATCACGACTTCTGGGATGACTTCGCACAGCAGTTCCCGGCCATCCGGCTCGAACGTGGGCCGCGCTTCGTGGATAACGGACGGGTCGCGACCTCTGGTGGCCTGACCTCCGGTATCGACCTCGCCCTGCATGTCGTTGCGCGCTACTTCGACATGACGACCGCGCGTGCGACGGCGCGTTATCTCGAGCACGAGAGCCCGCTATGGCAATGAGTTGATCGTACGGACGTCCGCGCCACTGTCCGGTGTCCGCTCACGGACACCTTGTGCAGGTCGCCGGACGTCCGTCGCTGCGCACTCTTCCCGGGATATTCAATCAGTTAAGTACGGGCTGCAGCAGTTGGCACGGCGCGTGCTCTGTCTCTGGTATGACCATGATGCTTCGAGACGTTTCGATGCGCGGCACCCAGGCGCAGGACCGGGTGGTTGCCGAGCCGAAGAGCCACAAGACCCTGATCAAGCGTTACGGACTGCCGGCGGGCATCGGTCTGGTCGTGTTGCTGCTGGCAATCTGGAGTGCGCACGCCTGGCTGTCGTCCGAAAAGGTCATTCCGCGCGATCGCGTACGCACCGCCGCCGTGGAGCGCGGCCCCTTCGTGCGCGATGTCGCCGCTACCGGCCTGGTCGTTGCGGCCGTGAGCCCCACGCTGTTCGCCGAGGCGCCCGGCACCATCATCTATAAGGTGCGCGCCGGCGATGCCGTGAACGCGGGCGACGTGCTGGGCGTTGTCCAGAGCGCGTCGCTGACCAATGAATACGAACGCGAACGCGCCAGCCTCGCGGCCGTCGAAGCCGCCCTCAACCAGCAGACCATCGAGGTCCGCCGCCAGATCCTCAAGAGCAGCCAGGACAGCGACCTCGCAAAGGTGGCGATCACCGCCGCGGAGCGTGAGTTCAAACGCGCACAGGATGCCTGGGACATCCACGTGATCCCGGAGCGCGACTACCAGCGCGCGCGTGACGACCTCGAGACCGCCAAGTTGAACTACGCGCACGCCGTGGAGACCGGCAGCCTGGAGAAAGACAGCCTGCAGCTGGAACTGCGCGGCCAGCGAGCGACCCGAGATGCGCAATCCCTGAAGGTCGCGCGCCTGCGCGAACGCGTCGATGCGCTGACCCTCAAGTCCCCGGTGCCCGGCATCGTTGCGACACTCGCCCAACAGGAACGCGCCCAGGTCGCCGAGAACGCACCGCTGGTCACCGTGGTGGACCTGACGGCCCTGGAAATCGAATTCCAGGTGGCGGAGTCCTATGCCAACGAGATCCGGCCGGGCATGAATGCGGAGGTCACGCTCGATGGCCGCAAGCTCATCGGCACGGTCGCCGGCATCTCGCCCGACGTGCGCAACTCGCAGGTCACCGGCCGCGTGCGCTTCACCGAGCAGCCCAAGGGGCTGCGCCAGAACCAGCGCTCCTCGGTACGCATCGTGCTCGACGAACGCAGCGATGTGCTCAAGGTGGCGCGCAGTCCTTTCAACGATTCGGACACGCGCTTCGTCTATGTGATGCGAGACAGCGAGGCGGTTCGTGTCCCGGTGGAATTCGGCTCCGCGGCCATCGGTGAAATGGAAATCCGCAACGGGCTGCAGGTCGGCGACGTCGTCGTGCTCTCCGACATGCGTGACTTCAAGGACGCACCCACGGTGCTCATTGGTAATTAACGAGGAAACATCTCCATGCTTTCGATGACCAATATCAGCAAAGTATTCCGTACCGATCTCATCGAGACACACGCCCTGCGCGATTTCTCGCTCGAGGTGAAGGCCGGGGAGTTTCTCGCGGTCACGGGTCCGTCAGGTTCGGGCAAGACCACGTTTCTCAATATCACCGGGTTGCTCGAGCCCTATGACTCCGGCACCTACAAGCTCGATGGCGTCGACGTCACCAGCCTGTCCGACGACGCGCGCTCGCACCTGCGCAACGAGAAGATCGGCTT
>Ga0315910_10004062_pt1 | contig 12319 bp, 6 predicted proteins | sample EdamamesoilMG_FD_204470 | JGI IMG/M metagenome (GOLD analysis project Ga0315910, IMG submission 204470) | Garden soil microbial communities collected in Santa Monica, California, United States - Edamame soil | ecosystem: Environmental > Terrestrial > Soil > Garden | place: USA: California... | reverse complement strand
GCGATCCAGCCCCTCGGCGCGCCCGAATGGAGCAGCACGCGCAGCATGGGGCCCGTGCGCTGCGTCGTGATCAGGTCCTCGTCGCCGTCGCCGTCCCAGTCGACGCGCGCCGTCGCGCGACCGTCGTCGACGAGGTCGAGCCCGGCCGCGCCCGCCACCGCGGCGAACTCGCCCTGACCCAGGTTGAGGAAGGCGGCGTCGCGCTCGTGGCCGTTCCAGGAATAGCCCTGGCGCACGAGCCGGTTCACGGCGCGCCAGCCGCGCGGGTAGACCTCGCCGGTCTCGCCGGGGCCGTCGGGCGAGCGCAGCACGACCTGGCGCCAGAAGTAGCTCGCGAGATCGTCGTGGCGCGCGCCGCTGACGAAGCCGTTGGGCGCGTAGAGGTCGAGGCGGCCGTCGAGGTCGAGGTCGAGGAAGAGCGCACCCCAGCCCCAGCCGCCGCGGGCCGTGCCGCTCGTCTCGGACGCGTCGCGCCAGGCTCGACCGCGCTCGTTCAGGAGCAACGTGTTGCCCTGGGCGTGGTGGCGATAGGCGCGCCGCGTCGCCGCGTCGGAGCCCGGGCGAAAATCGGCCCGCGCCGTCAGCCGGCCGCCCGCGGCCGAGTGCATGTTCGTGACGTAGAGATCGGGCCAGCCGTCGTCGTCCACGTCGCCCCACGCGACGCCCATGCCGGCCGCCACGTCGAGCGCGCCCTGCTCCTCGGCCACGTCGCGGAAACGCCCACCGTCGTTCCGGTACAGGTTGTTCGCGCCGAAGTCGTTGGCCACGTACAGGTCGGGATCGCCGTCGTTGTCGTAGTCCTCCCAGGCCGCGGCCAGGCTGAAGCGCCGGTTGTTCGCGTCCAGGCCGGTCGACTCGGTCTCGTCCGAGAAGCGCCAGGCGCCGTCGTTGCGGTATAGCGCGTTGGCCGCGCCGTTCTCGGCCGCGTGGTAGGGGACGGGCAGGCCGCTCTGCTCGAAGGGCGACACGTAGGCGCAGGCGTACAGGTCGAGGTCGCCGTCGCCGTCGTAGTCCGCGGCTGCGAGCGAGGTGGAGAGCGCCCGTCCCAGGCGCAGGCGCGGCTCGAAGCGGCCACGGCCGTCGTTGGCGAACAGGGCCAGGCCCGAGCCCGTGGCCACCGCGAGGTCGGCGTCGCCGTCCTTCTCGAGGTCGACGAGCAGCGCGCTCGAGGAGTAGTCGAGCAGGTCCACGCCCGCCGCGGCCGAGGCGTCGCGCAGGCCGTGCTCGCTCGTGTGCAGGAAGAGCTTGTTCGGCAGGCCGCCCGGCCGGCACCAGTACACGTCCTCGAGCCCGTCGCCGTCGACGTCGGCCACGGCCAGGCCGTGGTGGCCGAGGGCGCCGGGCTCGAGCGACGAGGCCAGCACGCGCCGCCAGTCGTCGAGCCCGGGCGCCACTTCCTCGCGGAAGACGCGCTCCTCCTCGAAGGCCGAGGCCGTGACGTCCTCGAACAGGCCGCGCGGACGGCCCGCCAGTGCGACGGCCTGGAAGCTCTCCAGCGCGAGGCCGGTGAGCACGAGCGTGGCGCGCGCCCCCGCACCGGCCGCGGGCGGGGCGAGCCGCCAGGCGCACGTCCACTCGGCGTTGTGCTGCAGGCGCGCCTCGCGCGACTCGCTTTGGGCTCCGCTGGCGCTGAGGGCGACCCGCGCGCGCAGCTCCGGAAGGCGGTCGTCGATGGCGAGCACGGAGAGCTCGAGACGCGCGTCGTCGCCGAAGGCCGCGCGCCAGGCGGAGAGCGCCGCCGCCAGCTCGAGCTCGGCCGCGGCCTCGGGCGCGCGCGGCGTGCGCGCGACGCTCCACGGACCCGGTGCCGAGGAAGCAGCGGGCTCGGTGAAGAGCGGCGCGACGCGGAGCTCGCTCCGGATCCAGGGCGCGCGCGCGAGCTCCTCGCCGCGCCCGCTCTCCCAGGCGCGCGCGAGCTCGCCCAGGCGGCTCTCCATCTCGGCCGCCCAGGTCTCGACCGGCCAGGCGTCCGCGGCGGGCTCGACCTCGGTCAGGCGCTTCTTCAGCTCGGCCTCGAGCCCGCGATCGGGGTCGCGCGCGATGCGTGCGACGCCCTCCTGCGCGGACAGTCCCGGGCACAGGAGCGTGAAGGCCAGAACCGAGCGTTTCACCCCGCTCCATTGTGCCGAACGGGGTGCCCGACGGGTGGGCCGAGGACAGGGGGCGGGCGCGTCGGCCCCCACATCGGCTCGTGGATCGCCGGCGCGCCTCCGCGTAGGCTCCGCGCCCGGGGTCCTCGGCCACGTGAAGCGCATCGTCCTCCTGGCTCTATCGGCCCTGGTCCTGGGCGTCCTGTGGGGGGCCTGGCGTTGCAGGAGCGTCACCACGCCTGCACCGGCCGCGCTGCCGCCCGTCGAGCTCCTGCTGGCGCGCGAGCGCGCCACGGCGCACCTCGAGGCCGGCGATATTGCCCGGGCGCGCGCCGCGCTGGCGCCCCTGCTCTTGCCGCGCGACGCGGCCGTGGAGGACCTGGTGCGCGCGGCCGCGCTGGAGTTCTTCGCGCGCGACCAGGCCGACCCGGGGCCGATCGACCGGGGGCCGATCTTCGAGCGCCTGCGCGCGCACGCGCCGGAGAACCCCGAGCTCCACTACATGGAGGCGCGCCTCGCGCTCGACCGCGGCGACTTCGAGGGCGCGCTCGCGCACTTCGAGCGCGTGCGCGCCTCGCGGCCCGAGGACCTGGCGACGCGCGTCGGCCTGGCGGCGACGCTGGCCGACCTCGGGCGCACGGACGAGGCGCGCGCGCTCCTGGCCGAGGTCGTGGGCGCGGGCGTCGAGCACGGCGGACACTGGTACGTGCAGGCCGTGTACCGCCTGGGGCAGATCGCGGAGCGCACGGGGCCGCCCGAGGAGGCGCAGCGTCTGGCCGACCTCTTCCTGCAGCTCTCGGAGCTCGGCTACCGCTCGGCCAGCGCGCGCGACCTCGACCGCGGCACCCTGGGCGGCTTCGGCCCGCCGCCGCTCGCCGGTAGCGGGGGCAGCGGGGGCGGCGAGGACGCCGCGCCGGGGACGCCGCCGGCCTTCGCGCCCGGGGCGACGGTCCTCTCCGAGCTCGCGGACGCGCTCGAGCTGCACGCCACCGACCTCGACGGCGACGGCGACGAGGACTTCCTGGCCGCCGGAGCGCGCGGCGTGTGGGCCGGGCTGCGCGGCGCGGACGGGTACACGGCCGTGGCGCTGCTCGACGGGCCGGCCGAGCACGTGCGCGCCTTCGACCTCGGCAACGACGACACGCTCGACCTCCTCGTCGCGCGCGGGAGCGAGGTCGTCCTGCTCGAGCACGCCAGCGGCGCCGAGCTCCTGCTCGATGCACGCGCCGCCTCTTGGGCACCCTCGGCCCTCGCCCTGCCGCCCCTCTCCGCCCCGCCGGCCGAGCTCGTGCCGGTCGACTTCGACCACGAGGGCGACCTCGATCTCCTGCTGGTCGGCCCCTTCGGCGCGCGCCTGTGGCGCGACGACGGTGCCGCGGCGCGCGTCTCCGAGCAGGGCCTCGTCACGCGCGGCGCGTTCGTGGACGCCTCGCGCGAGGCCGGCCTGCCGGACGGCGTCGCGCTCACCTGGTGTGTCACCGAGGACCTCGACGGCGACCACGACGTCGACCTCGTCCTGGGCGGGCCGGACGCGCTGTTCGTTCTGGACAGCCTGCGCGGCGGGCGCTTCGCCGACGTGGCCGCGCGCGTCCTCGGTTCCGGGACGCGCTTCGAGCGCGCGCCGCTGATCGCCGACCTCGACGGCGACGGCCGCCCCGACCTGTTCGAGCCCGGCGCGCCGAGCCGGCTCTGGCGCCAGCGCGCCGACGGGACCTTCGCGCCCGAGGCGACGCCCCACGCGCTCGGACCGCTCGCGCGGCCGACGGCGCTCGACCTCGACCTCGACGGCACGACCGACCTCGCGTGGGCCGGCGCGCGCGCGGCGGTCGAGGGCGTGCTCGGCGCCGGCCTCGCGGTCGAGCGCGCGTTCGCGCTGGGCGACCCGCCCGAGCGCGCGGGAGACGCGCTCGTCTTCGACGACCTGGACCGCGACCTCGACCTCGACTTCGCGCGCGTGACGCCGCGCGGCGTCGAGCTCTCCCTGTGCACGGGCCCGGTGGGCCACGCCGCCCGCCTGGCGCCGCTGGGGCTGAAGGACAACCGGCGCGCCGTCGGCGCCGTCGTCGAGGCGCGCACGCGCGGTCTCTACCGGCGTATCTACTGGCGCGGAGAGCCCGAGCTCGTCGGTTGCGGCGCGCACGCGACGATCGACGTCGTGCGCACGACCTGGCCCAACGGCGCCGTGCAGACGCGCCTGGACGTGCCGCCCACCGAGCAGCCGTTCCTGGACACCGAGGGCGGCCACTTCCTCCAGGCCGACACGCTGATCGGATCGTGCCCCTTCCTCTATGCCTGGAACGGCCAGTCGTTCGGGTTCGTCACGGACGTCCTGGGCGGGACGCCGCTCGGCCTGCCGCTGGCGCCGGGCGTGCTCGTGCCGCCCGACCACGACGAGTTCGTGCTCGTGCAGGGGAAGGAGCTCGTGCCGCGCGCCGGTCGGCTCGAGCTGCAGCTGACGGAGGAGCTGCGCGAGGTCACCTATCTCGACCGCGCGCGCCTGGACGTCGTCGACCATCCGGCCGAGGTCGAGATCCAGCCCAACGAGCGCTTCACCTTCCCGCCCTTCCCCGAGCCGCACGTGCACACGCTGCGCTTCCCGCTGGCGCCGCTCTCCGCGGCGGGCAGCGATGGCGGCGACTGGACGCGCGCCCTGGCCGAGGTGGACGACGTGCACGCGCAGCCGTTCACGCCGCTCGCGCCGCAGTTCCTCGGCCTGGCGACGCCGCACTGGCTGGAGCTCGAGTTCGAGCCGGTGCCCGGCGCGACGCGCCTGCGCCTGGTGTGCACGGGCTGGTTCTTCTGGACCGACGCCAGCGTGAACGTCGCCAGCGCGCGCACGCCCGGCGTCGCCTTCGTGCCGCCGACGCTCTCGGTCCCGGGCCCGGACGGGGAGTGGCGCGTGGTCGGGCCGCCGCTCGGCTTCCCGGCCGGCAAGTCGAAGACGATGGTGATCGAGCTCGGCGACGCGCTCGACCGCGCGCGCCCGCGCCTGCGCCTCTCCTCGACCCTGCGCCTGTACTGGGACTCGATCCGCCTGGCGGTGGACGCGGACGACGCGCCGCGGCGCGTGACCGAGCTCGAGCCGACCTCGGCCACGCTCTGGCCGCGCGGCTTCAGCCAGCCGCTCGCCGCCGCGCGCGCGGACCTGCCCGAGCGCTTCGACTGGAACGCGCTCGCCGCGCACAAGCGCTGGGATCCGCACCCCGGCGACTACACGCGCTACGGCGAGACGGTGGCGCTGCTCGGCGCGGCCGACGATCGCTTCGTGATCCTGGGCAGCGGCGACGCGCTGCACCTGGTGTTCTCTGCCGTGGACCTGCCGGCGCTCCCACCGGGCTGGACGCGCGACTATCTCCTCTACCTCGACGGCTGGGCCAAGGACCGCGACCCGAACACGGTCGAGGCGCTGGCGGTCGAGCCGCTGCCGTTCCACGGCATGAGCGCCTACCCCTACGGCCCGGGCGAGCGCTTCCCCGACGACGAGGCGCACCGAGCCTGGCGCGCCGAGTGGAACACGCGCGCGGCGCGCGCCTGGATCCCGCCCCTCGCGCCGCGGCGCGAGGCCGAGTGGGCCGAGGCCCTGGCCCGCGTTCGCTGATCGGGGACTCGCCGATCGACGCGCGTGCTTCCAGGATCCGAAGTCGTAGAAGGGCTGCGCGCGGCGGCGTCGCCGGAGATCGCGAATACGGCGGCGCTTGCGCGTTCCAAGAACCCGACTCACCGCCGTTATCTAGATATCGTCACTGAAACGAGCGCTTCGCCCAGAGCGAGAGTCAGGCCGGAATCGAGCTCGTCTACACCCGTCGGACAACGACTCCGGATATCGAAAGCGGTCCGAATTCGGACCCATTGCAATTCCATCTTGTGAACGGAGGTTCATCCATTGGACAAAGCGTCGTCCTTAGGATCGGCCACCTGGAGGGCTTCCTTGGGGCAGTGGCCCACTGCGAGGGAGAACTCTCCACCCCCCGAGTGTCACAGGAGTCGATCGCCAATGAGAGCAAGTGCATTCGCGTTCTTTGGAGCGTTCTTCCTTCTCCCGCTGGGCGCCGCATCCGCTCAGCTCGCCGCCGTCGGACCAATCAGCGCCGACAACGGCTTTCCGCTGTGGTATCGCGATGGTCAGGCGCGCCAGCTCGACCTGTGTCTGTCGAACACGGCGCTGTGCCTGCTCGACGCACCGGTGACGCTGACCAATCCGGGCGCGGCGTTCCCGGCCAACTACGGCGGCACGTTCCCCGACGAGGCGTTCTGGTGGGCGGCCGAGGCCGAGATGCCCACCAACAACAACGGTGAAGCGCTGCTCGTGCTGGCGGTCGAGGCCGCCTTCGCGAACGACGTGGTCGCGGCCGGCGATCAGGTCAGCTTCGCGCGCATCCGCATCCGCGTGGACAACCTGCTGCGGGGCCGCACGTACAACGTGACCACGCCGTTCGGCGAGTTTTCGTTCGTGGCCCAGAACGTGGGCCAGCGCGGGATCAACTTCACCCGGGACATCGGCCTGGCCCCGGGCAATTTCAGCGGAGCGCTGAACGGCGGCATCGGGCCGTTCCTGCGCTGGGACAGCGGCCTCCCGATCCTCGACGCGCAGGGCCGGGAGTACATCGGTGATCCCAACATCCTGCACACTGTGACCGGCAGCCCCACGGGGCAGAACCTCTTCCGCATCCAGGGCCCGTCGGTCGGCGGCCCGGGCGTGAACTCGATCTCGACCAACCTGTTCTCGGTGATGGGCCAGGTCAGCCGCCCGGCCGAGGGCGCTCCGGTGGCGAGCTTCACGGCCAATCCGACGACGGGCGTCGCTCCCCTCAGCGTGGCCTTCACCGACACCTCGACGGGCACGATCACCGCGCGCTCGTGGAACTTCGGCGACGGCGGCACGTCGACCGTGCAGAATCCGACGCACGTCTACGCCACGACCGGCACGTTCATCGCGAGCCTGACCGTGACCGGACCGGGCGGCTCGAACACGGCCTCGACGTCGATCTCGGTGACCGCCAGCCCCGCCCCGGTGCTGGGTGAACCCACGCCGGGCCAGGCCAACGAGAACAACACCTTCCGGGTCACGGGCACGTCGAACAACGGCCTCGTCTTCCTGCTCGGCAGCCTGAACCTGGGCTCGAGCAACTTCAACCAGTCGCCCTGCGGCAGCATCCTCACCGGGCTCCAGAACCCGACCGTCCTGGCCAACACCCGCGCCAGCGGGACCACGGCGACCTTCCGCGTCAGCATCAACGGCAACCTGGCCGGCCGCCTGTTCCACACGCAGGCCGTCGACCTGGGCCGTTGCGTCGTGAGCAACATCAACAGCCACGTCTACTAGCGACAGGGACCACGCTCGGGGCGAAACGGACTCTGCCCCCACTCTCTCCTCGGTCCCCCGGCGGGTAGGAGCCTTCCTCCTCTGGCTCCTACCCGCCTCCTCCCCTGTGGAGCAGCGCGTTACGGGACAGGAACGCGCGCGACGGATCCGCGCGGCGGCACGTGGCCGTGCAGCGGATTCCAGGCGCCTCGTGCGCGTGGGACCTCGCTTTGCGCAGGCGCCTCCCGGACTCGTTCCTTTCGTCCGCGGAGGCAGCCGTGACGTTCCTTGCTTTCGTGTTCTTGTCGTGCAGCTCCGTTCCCGTGGCGGCGGCCGTGCAGGGCCTGCCGCTCGCTCCGTCCCTCGCGGGCGACGTGCTCGAGACGGTCTACACGCCCGACGGTCGGCGCGCGCTCTGTCGCGTCGACGGGCGGCCGGCGCACGGCTTCGAGCTCTTCAGCGTCTCGACCCGCGCGCGTGAGGAGCCCGTGCGCGTGAACGGCACCCTGGTCGCGGGCGGCAACGTGCAGTCGTTCCAGGTGGCGGGCGCGCGCGTGGCCTATCTCGCCGACCAGCGCACGGACGGCGTGAACGAGCTCTTCTGCGCGCCCGCCGACGGCAGCGGCCCGGCCGTGCGCGTGAGCCCGACCCTGGTCGCGGGCGGGGGTGTCACGGCCTACGCGCTCGCACCCGACGGGACGCGCGTCGTCTACCGCGCTGACTCCCTGGCCGTCGGCCGCTTCGAGCTCTTCAGCGCCCCCAGCGACGGCAGCGCGCCGCCCGTGCGCCTGAACGCCGACCTCCCGCCGGGTGCCAGCGTGCAGTCGTTCCAGATCGATCGCGGCTCGAGCTTCGTCCTGTTCCGCGCCGACCAGGGCGTGGTCGGGCGCCACGAGCTCCTGCGCGTGCCCCTGCCCGGCGGTGCCGCGCCCGTGCCCCTGAGCGGCCCGCTCGCGGCCGGCCAGAGCGTCAGCGCCTTCCGCCTGGCGGACGACGGCTCACGCGTGCTGTTCACCCTGGTCGACGGTGGCCGCCAGCGCACGTGCAGCGCGCCGGCCGACGGCAGCGCGGTGCCGGTGGCGCTCGACGCCGCGCCGGGCTTCCCGGGCCGCGTGCGCAACGCGCTGTTCTCGCCCGACGGGGCCAGCGTCGCCCTCGTGGCCGACGTGCCCGTGCGCCTCGTGAACCAGCTCTTCGTCGTGCCCAGCGACGCCAGCGCGCCGCCGCGGCTCGTCAGCGCGCCCGTGCTCAACGAGACGGGCGTGCATCCCGGCGAGCGCTCGGTGCGCTTCACCCCCGACGGCCGGCAGCTGGTCTACTTCGCCAACCGTCTGGGACCGATGGAGATCCACGCCGCTCCGGTCGACGGCGGCGCGCCGGCCGTGACCCTGAACGCGCCCTTCGCCATCGGCGGGCAGGTGCTGGGCCTGCTCGCGGGCACGCCCTTCCTGATCACGCCCGACTCGCAGCGCGTGCTCTTCAGCGCACGCCTGGACGGCGCGAGCCCGGCGCGGCTCTTCGTCGCTCCCATCGACGGCACGAGCGCGCCGATCGACCTCGGGCCGGACGAGGGCGCGGTGTCCGAGGGCTCGCCGCGGCTCAGCGCGGACGGCGCGCGCGTCGTCTACGCACAGCTCGCCGCGGGCCGCACGCGCCTGTACCAGACCCTGCTGCGCGGCGCGTCGAACGCGCGGGCGGTGTCGGACGAGTTCGAGGGCGCCGGGCTCCTCGGCGGCGAGCCCTTCGCGATCAGCCCGCAGAGCGACCAGGTGCTCTTCATCTCCGACCAGCTCCAGCCCGGGCAGTTCGGCCTGTTCGTGGGGCTGCTCGGGCACGCCCTGCGCCCGCGCGACCTGCCCCAGGTGTTGGTCGAGCGCTGACGGCTCACTCCGCGCGCGCGCGCAGCCAGGCCAGCACCTCGGCCGCGTTGCGATCGGGTGGGAAGACCGGGTACCAGACGCGCTCGATGCGCGCGTCCTCGCAGTACCAGGCCATGCGCCGGATCAGCGTGGGCGGCCCGCCGTCCACGAGCGGCATCTCGATCGACGGCAGGCGCAGGGCGCGCGTGAGGGCGAGCGCGCTGTCGGAGAGGATCGGGAAGGGAATGTGCATGCGTGCGGCGAACTCGCGCTGGTACTCGGGTGTCTGCGTGCTGACGGCGCACACGCGCGCCCCCAGCGCGCGGAAGTCGGCCAGGAGGTCGCGGTAGCCGCAGGCCTGCGGCGTGCAGCCGCGCAGGCCGGGCACGAGGTCCCACTCGGTGCCATCCGCCAGGCGCGGCGGCGCCCGGCCGGGCACGCCCGTGCGCGGATAGAAGAAGAGCACCGTCGGCCCGCGCGTGAGCTCGGAGAGGTCGAGCGGGTCTCCGAGGGTGCAGGGCAGCGCCAGCGCGGGCAGCGGCGCGCCCGCGAGGTGCGCGGCCGCGCCGTCGTCGATCGGGGCCGGCAGGTCGGCCGGGAGAACCGTCGGATCGTGGGGCAAGGTGGAGCCTCCAGCGACCATCCTAGTCGCGGCGCGCTCGACGCTATGCTCCTCGCCCCATGCGCACGCTGCTCGTCACGGCGCTGCTCGCGCTCGCGCCCGGCTGCGGCGCCTGGCGCTTCCACGACGCCTGGTCGGACTTCGAGCCGAGTGCGGGCGCGTCCGGCATGGAGGGGCGCTGGAAGGGCGAGTGGCGCAGCGAGTGGAACGGCCACTCGGGCGGCCTGCGCTGCCTGATGACGCCCGGCCAGGACGGGCGCTTCGACGCCTGGTTCTTCGCGACCTTCGCCGCGATCCTCTTCTTCCAGTACGAGACCGAGTTCACCGTCGTCGCCGACGAGGGCGGCGTGCAGACCTTCGAGGGCGAGCAGGACCTCGGCAAGACGGCGGGCGGGCTCTACCGCTACCGCGGCACGGTGGTGGGGGACGAGTTCCGGGCCACGTTCGAGGCCGCGAACGGCGACCACGGGGTGTTCGAGCTCCGGCGCGTCGACTAGCCAGGTCCCGCCGTTGGCGGTACCGGCGGCAGCGCGGCCGCGCGCTCGAGCTCGCCCCGCTCTGCTTCGTCGAGCTCGCGGCTGAAGCACAGCAGGCGTGCCAGCAGGTCCTCGCGCTCGAAGTACACCGCCCGGCACTCGAGGTGCACGCAGCCGCCGGGCGTGAAGCGCGCTTCCTCGAAGTAGGCCAGGCGGATGCGCCATGCCCCGCGCGCGATGGGCTGGTGGCAGCTGCGGCACTTGGCCTGCGCGCTCGGCGAGCGCTCGGCGCCGTCGATGCGCGGCAAGCGCCGGTGCGCGAGCGTCTCGCGCCCGGCCCGCTGGAGCGCGTCGAGCTCGGGCACGTCGGGGTGCGCCGCCAGCGCCTCGAGCAGCGGCTCCGGCCGCTTGAATGCGGCGCACAGCGGGTGGAACCACAGCGTCATCTCGCCGTCGGCGAAGGGGTTGGGGAGCACCTCGCCGAAGCGCAGCTCGCCGCGCGCGATCGGCTGCTCGCAGCCACGGCACTTGGCGCGGCCGCTGGCGGCGGGCTCGAAGCGGTGGGGCATGGGTCGAGAGCGTAGCGCGCCCACGAAAATGCCGGGCGCGACCGCGAAGGCCGCGCCCGGCGGGACCCCCGTCCCCAGCGTCTACCGCGGGGCCTACTGCGGGCGCATGACCTGCAGCGCGAGCTCGACCACGCCCTCGGCCGGCACGCGCACCGTGGTCCCCGTGAGGCTCACGGGGCTGCGCCCCGCCGCGCGGGGGAACCTCGGCAGGGCGGTCACCTCGTACGAGCCGGGCTCGAGGCCCTCGAGCTCGAAGCGTCCGTCCAGGGCGAAGCCGCCGCGCAGGTTCCAGCCGCGATCGGGCGAGCCCGCGCTCGGGACGATGCGCAGCTCGACCACGGCCGGCATGCCGCCGGGTGCGTCGCCCAGCACGGGCGGAGCGCCGTAGCCTGCGGTCTTCGTCTGCGTCCCCGGGGCAGCCTTGGGCAGCTCCTGCAGGAACTCGAGCGTGCCACGCAGGGTCGTGCGGCCGCGCGGCTGGAGCTCGAACATCTTGTACGCGCCTTCGGCCAGCGTGAGGCGTCGCTGCAGGCCGCAGGCGTGGAGCCCGCCGTGCTCCATCTCCCAGCGCACGTCGAACGTCCCGGCCGGCAGGCCCTCGAAGCGGAACGCGCCCGCGGCGTCGGTCGTGGCCTGCCGCTCGAGGCCCGTGAGCGCCGTGCGTACGGGCGTGAGCCGGATCGCCGCGCCGGCGCGGGCGTTGCCATCGAGGTCGAGCAGGCGGCCCTCGAGCTTCCCGCGCCCCGCGGCCGTGACGACCTCGATCGTGTCCCCGTCGGCGGGGATCGCACCCGTCGTGGGGCCGCCGATCTGGACCACCGTCGTGCTCGCGCTCTGGACCGCGGGCTGCTGCTCCCGCTCCCGCACCTTCGCGATGCGGGACTCCTCGGTCTCCCGGGTGAGCTCGAGCACGAGATCGTCGCGGTCGAGCCCCGTCACGGTCTCTTCGAAGGGCTCGAAACCATCCGAGCTCACGACGACGCGCACGCCATGCCCGGCGAGGTCGTCGAACCGGAACGAGCCGTCGGCGAGCGTGTACGCATCGAAGCCCGTCAGGTTCAGTCCGTCGATCTCCGCGTTCTCGAGGCGCACCATGGCCCAGGGCACCGGCGCGCCCTCGGGATCGAGCACGCGGCCACCGAGGTGGTGGCTCGCGCCCAGGGAGAGCGTGAGCGGGGGCATCCCCGCCTGGACGAAGAGCTCCTGCACGAGCTGCCCGTGCCCGCGGCGCCAGGCCCACAGGCGTTGCGCACCGGTGGGTGCACCCGCGAGCGTGAAGTGTCCATCGGGTCCGCTCCAGCCGTGCACGCCGTCCTCGTCGCCCGGGTACGCGCCCAGCGCGACGTACGCGTCCGCAACCGGCTCTCCTCCGGCGCTCACGACGCCGGCGACGGCGACCTG
>Ga0315910_10004061_pt1 | contig 12321 bp, 9 predicted proteins | sample EdamamesoilMG_FD_204470 | JGI IMG/M metagenome (GOLD analysis project Ga0315910, IMG submission 204470) | Garden soil microbial communities collected in Santa Monica, California, United States - Edamame soil | ecosystem: Environmental > Terrestrial > Soil > Garden | place: USA: California... | reverse complement strand
GGGCGGCCCGAGATCCTGCGCCCGAGGGGCCGGCCCGACGGGCGCATCCCCTCGGCCGTGCACTTCCCCGCGAGCGGTCCGCCGCTCGTCGGCTGGAGCGCGCGCGAGCGTGCCGCCAGCGAGCCGGGCCGCGCGCTCCTCAGCGTGAAGCGCTTCATGGGCCGCGGCCTGGCCGACGCACGCGCCGACCTCGCCTCGGTGCCGTTCCCGGCGCGCGAGACCCAGCACGGCGTGATCCAGCTCGAGGCCGCCGGGCGCGCGTGGACGCCCCAGGAACTCTCGGCCCTGATCCTGCGCGAGGTCTGGCGCACCGCCAGCGAGGCCCTGGGCGAGGAGGCCCCGCGCCGCGCCGTGATCACGGTGCCGGCCTACTTCGACGAGGCCCAGCGCGCCGCGACGCGCGACGCCGCGCGCCTGGCGGGCCTGGAGGTCGCACGCATCGTCAACGAGCCCACCGCCGCCAGCCTGGCCTACGGCCTGGAGCAGCGCCGCGAGGGCCTGGTGGCGGTCTACGACTTCGGCGGCGGCACCTTCGACGTCTCGGTGCTGGCCATCGAGGGCGGCGTGTTCCGCGTGCTGGCCACGGCCGGCGACACGCACCTCGGCGGCGACGACCTCGACCGCGTGCTGGTCGAGCTGGCCCTGGCCGAGGCCGCGCCGCCCGCCGACCTGGCCGAGGACCCGGCCTTCCTGCAGGGCCTGCGCCTCGCGGCCGAGCACTGCAAGATCGAGCTCTCGACGCGCCCCGAAGCCGAGCTGCACGTGACCGTGCCCGAGCGGCGCCTGGCCTGGCGTCGAGCCGTGCGGCGCGAGGAGTTCGAGCGCCTGGCCGGGCCCCTCCTCGAGCGCACGCTGGCCTGCTGCCGCCGGGCGCTGCACGACGCGAAGCTGCGTCCCGACCAGATCGACGAGGTCGTGCTGGTGGGCGGCTCGACGCGCATCCCCTGCGTGCGCGCGGCCGTGCAGGAGTACTTCCAGCGCAAGCCGCACGCCGAGCTGAACCCCGACGAGGTCGTGGCGCTCGGGGCGGCCGTGCAGGGACACGTGCTGGGCGGCGGGACGCGTGAGCTCCTGCTGCTCGACGTGACACCGCTCTCGCTCGGCCTGGAGACCATGGGCGGCGCCGTGGCCAAGCTCGTGCCGCGCAACGCGCCGATCCCGAGCCAGGCCACCGAGACCTTCACGACCTACGCCGACGACCAGACCGGGATCGACTTCCACGTCGTGCAGGGCGAGCGCGAGCTGGCCCGGGACTGCCGCACCCTGGGGCGCTTCAAGCTGCGCGGCATCCCGCCCCTGCCGGCCGGCATGGCGCGCGTCGCCGTGCGCTTCGCGCTGGACGCCGACGGGCTCCTGAACGTCACCGCGCGCGAGCAGTCGACCGGCGTGGAGGCCTCGATCGAGGTCCAGCCGATGCACGGCCTGACCGACGGCGAGGTCGAGACGATGCTCAAGGAGTCCTACGCCCACGCGCGCGAGGACTTCGACCAGAGTCGGCTGGCCAACCTGCGCGTGGAGCTCGGCACGATGCTGCGCGCGATCGAGAAGAGCCTGCCCGGCGCGCGCGCCGGCCTCGACCAGGAGACCCTGCGCGAGCTGGACGCCGCCGTGGCCGCCGCGCGCGCGGCCCAGCAAGCGGGCGACGTGAAGAGCGTGCAGCGCGTGCGCGACGAGCTCGAGCGCGCCGGCCTGCCGCTGGCCGCCGTGCTGATGGACTCCGTCGCCAGGGCCGCCCTGCAGGGCAAGAAGCTCAGCGAGGTGTGATGGACCTCTCCTTCGGCTGGACCGACGTGCACGAGATCGGCTGGCGCCTGGCCGAGGCCCATCCGGACGTGGATCCGCTCGGCGTGCGCTTCACCGACCTGCACCGCTGGGTCTGCGCGCTGCCGGGCTTCGAGGGCGACCCGAAGAAGTCGAACGAGAAGCTGCTCGAGGCGATCCAGATGGCCTGGCTGGACGAGCGCGAGGGCTGATCCCGCCCGGCTGGCCTCAGGAGCCCACCGCGGGCTGCGGCGCGCGCCGGTTCGTGCGCACGACGTCGAGCGCGACGCCGGCGAGGATCAGCAGGCCTCCCGACAGGGCCGCGGGCGAGAGGCGCTCGCCCAGGGCCAGGACTCCGACCAGGACCCCGCTGAGGGGCTGCAGGAAGATGAAGCCGGCCACGGTGGCCGCGTGCAGGTGGCGCAGGGCGGCGAGCCACAGCACGGTCGCACCGAAGGAGACGAGCAGGCCGAGCGCCAGCGTCCAGCCCAGGGCCGGCAGCAGCGCGGGCCCGGCGCGCCAGGCCGGAGCCTCGAGCAGCGCCGCCGGGCCGAGCACGAGGAGGCTCACCAGGGTGGCGCGCAAGCACAGGTCGAAGGCGTCGTGGCGCCGGCTCAGCGGCAGCGCCAGGGGCGTGTGGCAGCCCCACAGGATGCCGTGCAGCACGAGCAACAGGTTCCCGAGGAAGGCCTCGCCGGCCCACAACGCGCGCAGCGAGGCGCCCTCGGAGACGATCGCGAGCGCCCCGATCAGGCCCAGCGCGAGGCCCAGCACCTTGAGCGGCCCGACGCGCTCACCCAGCACCAGCCAGGCGATGGCCACGATCGTCACCGGCTCGAGCAGGATCAGGATCGAGGCGTTGGCGGCGCTGGCGAGCTCGACGCCCACGATCCCGAGCCACATCGGCAGCGCGTAGGCCACCGTCCCGAGCAGGAACACGCGCACGTGCTCGGCCCGCGTCCAGCCGGAAGGCTCGCCGCCCGCCCGGCGCCGGGCGCGCACGACGAGAAAGAGCGGCACGAGCGCCACCGCGTTGCGCAGGAACCCGACCGTGGCCGGCGGCAGGCCCGCCAAGGCCAGCTTCTGGGCCGGGTAGGCGACCCCGCCCAGCACGTTGGCCAGCACGATCGACAGGATCGCCAGCCCGCGCCCCGCGGTCCGAGGCGCGCTCATTCGAGCAGCGAGACCCCGTCCATCCCGCTCGAGCGCGGGATGTCGGTCAGGGCGCACAGGGTCGGAGCCACGTCCGCCAGGATGCCCATCCTGCGCAGCTTCGCCCCGCGCAGATCCTCCGCGCACAGCACGATCGGCACGGGGTTGGTCGTGTGGGCCGTGTGCGGCTGGTCGTGCTCCGCGTCCCACATCTCCTCGGCGTTGCCGTGGTCGGCCGTGATCGCCACCAGCCCGCCCTTCCGGGTCACGACCGGCACGATCGCCGCGAGGCTCTGGTCGACGGCACGCACCGCGGCGCGCGCGGCGGACTCGATTCCCGTGTGCCCGACCATGTCGGCGTTCGCGAAGTTGATCACGTAGGCATCGGTCTCGCCGCGCTCGAGCGAGCCCAGGATCGCCGCGGTGACCTCCGGGGCGCTCATCTCGGGCTGCAGGTCGTAGGTCGCGACCTTCGGGCTCGGCACGAGCACGCGCGACTCGCCCGGGAACTCCGCCTCCCGGCCGCAGGAGAAGAAGAACGTGACGTGGGCGTACTTCTCGGTCTCGGCGATGCGCTCCTGGCGCAGGCCGCGCGCGCTCACGATCTCGCCGAAGCTGCCCTGCAGCTCCTGGGGCGGGAACGCCACCGGGAACGGGAAGTCGGCGCGGTACTGGGTCATCGTGGCGATCTCGAGGCGCGGGAACACCGCGCGCGGGAAGCCGTCGAAGCTCGCGCTCGAGAGCGCGGTGCAGATCTGGCGCATGCGGTCGGCGCGGAAGTTGAAGCACAGCAGCGCGTCCCCGTCGCGGAGGCGCGCCTCCGGCATGCGCACGATCGCGCTGGGCTCGACGAACTCGTCGCCAACCTCCTTCGCGTAGGAGGCCTGCAGGGCCTCGCCGGCGCTCGCGAAGGGGCTCCCGACGGCGCCCGTGAAGAGGTCGTAGGCCTTCTGCACGCGCTCCCAGCGCTTGTCGCGGTCCATGGCCCAGTAGCGGCCCACCACCGTGGCAATACGGCCCACGCCGGCCCGCTCGAGGTCGCGCTCGAGGGCCGCCACGTACTTCGCGCCCGAGCGCGGCGGCGTGTCGCGCCCGTCGAGGATCGCGTGCACCATGACCTGCTCGCGACGGAGGCCCGCGCGCCGCGCGAGATCCAGGAGGCTGCGCAGGTGGTGGTCGCTGGCATGCACGCCGCCGTCACTCACGAGGCCAAGCAGGTGCAGGGTCGCATTGCGGCGCCGCGCGCCCTCGGCCGCGCCGAGCAGGGCCGGATTCGTGAAGAACCCGCCCTCGCGGATGGCCCGGTCGATGCGCGTGATCTCCTGCCACACGATGCGCCCGGCCCCCAGGTTCGTGTGGCCCACCTCGCTGTTGCCCATCAGACCGAGCGGCAGGCCGACCTCCTCGCCCGAGGCGGTGAGCAGCGTGCTCGGGTAGCGCGCCTGGAGCTCGTGGAAGCAGCGCGCCTCGGCGCGGATCGAGTTGTGCTCGACCGCCTCGCGATGGCCCCAGCCGTCCAGCACGATCAGCAGGGTCGGACGGCGGATCACGGGCCGGCCTCCGCCGCGCGGGCCGAGACGGCGCGTGCCAGCTCGCGGGCCCGCCCGCGCAGGGCCTCGAGCTCGCCGGCCTGGGCCGCGCGCGCGCGCGCATCGTCGAGCCCGGCGAGGTTGGCGCCGGCCGTGAAGGCCGCGCCCTCGACGCAGGCGAGAAGCGCCTGGGCGGCCGTCAGGCCCTCGCTCGCGAGGCGCGGACGGATGCCCGCCCAGGCCTCGTTCAAGCGCTCCAGGCCCGCCAGCGCCCCCTCGGCCACGGCCCTGGGGACGGCGATGGAGTGCGCCAGCGCCTCCGGCAGCTCCCCGCGTCCGGCGCGCGCGTCCAGGTAGCCCTGGTAGGCGCGCGCGTCCTCGTCCACGGCGGCCAGCAGGGCCTGCGCGGAGGCGTCGAGCTCCCGCGCCGAGGCGCGAGCGAGCTCCGGCGCGTGGCCCTCGCCGCGGGCCGCGGCGAGCGCCATACTGCCCAGCGCGGCGCCGAGCGCACCCAGCGCGGCCGCGACGCTGCCGCTGCCCGGCACCGGCCCCGGAGCGGCCGCCGCGCGCACGAACTCGGCCAGCGAACGATCGATGAGCCCTTGCGGAGTCGCCATGGAGCGGAGCGTGAGCACGGCATCCTATCCCAAGTCCCGGCCCGCCCGCCTGCGCGCGGGTCTGGGCCTCGCCCTCGCCCTGCTCGCGAGCGTCGCCTGCCGCACCGCCCCGGTCACCGGGCGCCGGGCGCTGAACCTCTTCTCGACCCAGGACGACATCCAGCTCGGCCAGGAGGCCTACGCCCAGGTCCTGGCGGACGCCAAGCGCATCGAGAAAGGCAAGGAGCACGACATGGTCGTGCGCGTGATGCAGAAGCTCGCGGCCGTCGCCGACGATGCCGGCTACGCCTGGGAGGTGACCCTGATCGACGATCCGAAGACCGTCAACGCCTTCGCCCTGCCGGGCGGCAAGATGGCGGTCTACAGCGGCATCCTGCCGGTGTGCCAGGGCGAGGCCGGCCTGGCGGTCGTGATGGGCCACGAGATCGGCCACGTGGTCGCCGGCCACGGCACGGAGCGCATGACCAGCTCGCTCGGCTCCGAGCTGGTGATCTCGTTCCTCAACCTCGGTGACTACGCCCAGCTCGCCCAGCTGGGCAGCGAGTACCTCTTCCAGCGCCCCTTCGGCCGGCTGCACGAGTCGGAGGCGGACGAGATCGGGCTGATCTACATGGCCCGGGCCGGCTACGACCCCCGGGAGGCGCCCGAGTTCTGGAAGCGCATGTCGGCGGGCTCGGGCGGAGGCCCTCCGGAGTTCCTCTCGACCCACCCCTCCCACGAGACGCGCATCGAGCGCCTGCAGGAGAAGCTGCCGGAAGCCCTGGAGGTCTGGCGACAGGCCGGCGGAGGGGCCCAGAAATAGGGAAGCAATCGGCTCCTAACCCTTTTACTCGCAAGGGCTTGCCCGGGACTTCCGGGCCCCGGGCTGGCATCGTCGGCGGGCATCCCTAGCTTACGAGCGCACCCGCCGGCCCCCGCCTCCGCACCACGTTCCGCCCCCTTCGTGGCCCCGGGGTGAGCGCCCTTTGCGTATCGCCCTCATCACTCCCGAGTACCACTCGCTGGTTCGCCGTACGAACCTGGCGATCGTGGCGGAGTCGCTGGCCAAGGCACTCCACGGGGCGCGCCATGAGGTGGCTGTGTTCCTGCCGCGCACCCGGGACCTCGAGATGGGGGTCCTGAGCGGGGTCGCCGAGCGCACCGAGGTCAAGGTCAAGGAGCCGCAGGGGTTCCAGCGCTTCCGGGTCCTGGAGGGGCGCCACGGCGACCTGCCGGTCTACCTCTTCGAGAACGAGGCCCTCTTCGGACGACGCCAACCCTACGGCGACCAGGAAGGGCCCTACCCGGACAACTGGAAGCGCTACGCCTTCTTCTCCCAGGCGGTGCTGGCGGCTCTCGAGCCGCTGCAGTTCCTGCCGGAGGTGCTGCACGGCATGGACTGGACCACCGGGCTCCTGCCGCTCTATCACGAGCGCTTCCGCGAGGCCCACCCCGACCACCCGCTGAGCCAGGCGGGGACCTACTTCGCGATCCACAACCTGGCCATGCAGGGCGTGTTCGAGCGCGAGATCCTGCCCCACGTCGGCATCCCCCACCGCTATTTCCGCCACATCGAGGGTCTGGAGCTCGCCAGCAAGGTCAACTTCCTCAAGGCCGGGGCCGAGTTCGCGACCATCGTCGGCACGCACTCGCCCAGCCATGCCCTGAAGATCCAGGAGAAGGACCGCGGCTACGGGCTCGAGGAGACCTTCCAGCGCCGCAAGAAGGAGCTGGTCGGGATCTCGAACGGGATCGACTACCAGGCCTGGAACCCCGAGGCCGATCCGGCCCTGCCGGCCACCTTCGGCCCGAACGACCGCGACTTCGCCGGCAAGAAGAAGTGCAAGGCCGTGCTGCAGACGCAGCTACGCATCGACAACGGACCGCGCACGCCGATCGCCTGCACGATGGGCCGCTGGGACGCCGACGGCGGCTTCGACCTGGTGGCCGAGGTCCTGACCGAGATCCTCGAGCGCAACGTCGAGCTCATCGTGATGGGCCAGGGCAGCCCCGAGATGACCCAGCGCCTGGCGACCTGGGAGGGCGCCTTCGTCGGGCGCATGCGCGTGATCGACGGCTACGACCAGCGCAGCGCGCACCTGATCATGGGTGGGGCCGACATCCTGCTCCTGCCCTCGCACTACCAGCCCGCCAACCCGCTGTTCGCGATCGGCATGCGCTATGGAGTCGTGCCGGTGGTCTACGGGCGCTCGGGCCTCGAGGACCAGATCCCGGACTACCGCCAGGACAAGCGCGCCGGCGTGGGCTTCCACTTCCAGCCCTACACCCCGGAGGGCCTGATGGAGGGCATGCACGAGTGCCTGTCGGTCTACAAGGACCCGGAGAAGTGGCGCCTGCTCGTGCGCCGCTGCCTGGCGCAGAACCTCTCCTGGGAGGCGACGGCCGAGGAGTACGTCAAGGCCTACCGCCGCGTCACGCGACGCGCGAAGACCCGTGGCGCGGCCGAGTGAGCCGCGGGGCCTGCTGGGCGGGATCGACGTCGGCGGGAGCGCGCTCAAGCTGGGCGTGCTGGCGCGCGACGGCACGCGGCGCGTGGAGCGCTCGCTGCCGGTGCGCGCGGGTGCCGCGGCGGCGGAGATCCTGGACGGCGCCGCACGCGCCCTGAAGGAGCTCGCGCAGGAGGGGCTGGCCGGCGTCGGCGTGGGCCTGCCCGGGCTGCTCGACCGCGAGGCGGGACGCGTGCTCCACAGCCCGAACCTGGCCTGGCTCGAGCACGCGCCCGTGGCCGAGCTCCTGGCCCCCGGGCTCGGGCTCGCCCCGCGCTCGATCCGGCTCGAGAACGACGCGAACGTCGCGGCCCTGGGCGAGCAGTGGCTCGGCGCGGCGCGCGCGGAGCGCGACCTGCTCCTGCTCACGCTCGGGACGGGCATCGGCGGTGGCCTGATCCTCGGCGGCGCGCTGCACGCGGGTCCGGGCGGCCTGGGGGGCGAGGTCGGGCACGTGGTGATCGACCCCGCCGGCCCGCCCTGCGGCTGCGGCGCGCGCGGATGCCTGGAGCGCTACGCCTCGGCCAGCGCGGCGCGCCAGCGCGCCCTGGCGCACGGCCTGCCGGCCGAGGCCCCGGGCGATCTCGAGCGGCTGGCCTCCAGGGCGCGCGCGACGGCCGGGCCCGAGCGTGCGCTCCTCGAGGAGATCGGCTACGACCTCGGGCGCGGCCTGGCGGCCGTGCAGGTGCTACTCGACCTGCGCCTGTTCGTCTTCGGCGGCGGCTTCTCGGCGGCCCTGGACGTGCTGGAGCCCGGCATCCGGCGCGCGCTGCGGGAGTGGGTCTTCGGGGAGCGCGAGGGCTCGGTGCGGCTCGTGCGCGCGACCCTGGGCCCCAGCGCGGGCTGGATCGGCGCCGCGCGCCTCGCCCTCGGGTAGGCTCACGCGGCGCATGCGCTCGCTGGCCCAGGAACTGCGCGCCCTCGTCGGCGCGGCGGGCGTGGTCGACGAGCCCACGCGCCTGGTGGCCTACGAGTCGGACGCGCTGGCGATGGTCACGTGCCTTCCGGAGCTGGTCGTCCTGCCGCGCGACACGCGCGAGACAGCGGCGGTGATGGCGCTGCTCCACCGCCGCGGCGTGCCGGTCGTTCCGCGCGGGGCCGGCACGGGCCTGGCGGGCGGGGCCACGCCGGTCACGGGCGGCGTGGTGCTCTCGACCGCGCGCATGCGCGACGTGCTCGAGCTGGATCCGCACGACCGCTTCGCGCGCGTGCAGGCTGGCGTGGTCAACGTCGACCTCTCGGGGCTGTGCCAGCACGCGGGGCTCGCCTACGCGCCCGATCCCTCGAGCCAGATGGCCTGCACGATCGGCGGCAACGTGGCCAACAACTCGGGCGGGCCGCACTGCTTCAAGTACGGCGCGACCACGCGGCACGTCTTGGGGCTGGTGGTCGTCCTGCACGACGGACGCGTGCTCGATCTCGCCGCGCCGGAGCTCGACCCGCTCGGCTACGACCTGGTGGGGCTCTTCGTCGGCAGCGAGGGCACGCTCGGCATCGCCACCGAGGTCACGGTCCGGCTCGTGCCGGCGCCGGCGGTGGTCGAGGTCCAGCTGGCGCTCTTCCGCACCCTCGACGGGGCCTGCGAGGCGGTCTCCGACGTCATCGCCGCCGGGCTCGAGCCGGCCGCGCTGGAGATCCTCGACCAGCTCACGATCGACGCCGTCGAGCGCTCGGTCTTCGCCGCCGGCTACCCGCGCGAGGCGGGCGCCGTGCTGCTGGTCGAGCTGGAGGGCGGCGCGGCCGACGTCACGGCCCAGGCGGCGGCGCTCGAGGCCCTGCTCGCGCGCCACGACCCGCTGGAAGTGCGCCGCGGGCGCGACGCCGCGGCGCGCAAGAAGCTGTGGGCCGGCCGCAAGGGCGCCTTCGGGGCCATGGGCCGCATCGCGCCGGACCTCTACGTGGCCGACGCGGTCGTGCCGCGCACGCGCCTGCGCGAGCTGGTGGCGCGCACGGTCGAGATCTGCCGCGAGCGCGGCCTGCGCCTGGCGACCGTGTTCCACGCCGGCGACGGCAACCTGCACCCGAACATCTGCTACGACCGGCGCGACGCGGACGAGGTGCGCCGCGTGCTGGAGGCGGGTCACCGCATCCTCTCCGAGTGCGTCGCCGCCGGCGGCGCGCTGACCGGCGAGCACGGCGTCGGGCTCGAGAAGCTGGCCGAGATGGAGCTCTACTTCACCCCCGCCGACCTGGAGGCCGCCTGCCGCATGCGCGCGGCCTGGGACCCGGAGCGGCGCCTCAACCCGGGCAAGCTGATCCCGACGCACGCCTGCCTGGAGGTGCGCTCCGCACGGCCCGTCGGCGCGGGAGAACCCGCGTGAGCGCACGCGTCGCGGAGCTCCTCGCGCGCGTCCTCCCGGCCGAGCGCATCGGCGCCTTCGCCGGCGTCCACGGGCACGCGCCGGCGCCCGAGGCGCGTCCCTCCACGCCCGAGGAGGCGCTCGAGGTCCTGCGCCTGGCGCGCGCCGAGCGCTGGAGCCTGCTGCCGCTCGGAAACGGCACGCGCCTGGCGGGGATCCGGCCGCGCGAGCGCGTCGACCTCGTGCTCGCGAGCCGCAACCTGCGCGGCATCACGCGCTACGAGCCGGCCGACGGCACGCTCACCGCGCTGGCCGGAACGCCCTGGGGCGAGCTCGTGGCCGCGACCGAGGCGCGCCACCACCTCTCGCCCGAGCTCGCACGCCCCGACGGGACCCTGGGCGGCGCGATCGCCGCCGGCGCGAGCGGCCTCGACCGCCTGCGTCACGGCCCGCTGCGCCACCAGATCCTCGGCCTGTCGGCCCTGCACGCCGACGGCTCGCGCGTGAAGAGCGGCGGCCAGGTGGTCAAGAACGTCACCGGCTACGACCTGCACCGGCTGTGGTGCGGCTCGGAGGGCACGCTGTGCTTCCTGCTCGAGGGCACGCTGCGCCTCTACCCGGCGCCGGCCGAGACGGTGGTGCTGCGCCTGGCCGCGGCCAGTGCGACCGAGGGCGCAGCGCGTGCCCACGCCCTGTGGCGCGCCGGCCTGCAGCCCGTGGCGGCGGTGGTGCGCGCTCCGGCCCTCGCCGGCCCGGCCGAGCTCGCGCTGGTGCTCTCCGGCCGCGCCGAGGCGGTGGCCGACGAGGTCGCGCTCGTGCGCGCCCAGGCCGACGCGGTGGAGGAGCTGCGCGGCACGGAGGCCAGCACGGCCCGCGCCGAGCTGCGCACGGCCGGCACGGAGGCCACGCTCGTCGCCAGCACGCGCCCTTCGCAGCTCCCGGCCTTGCTGGCAACCCTGGAGCGCGCCGCGGCGGCCCTCGGCCTCGCGCCACGTCCGACGCTGCACCCGCTGCTCGCCACGCTCGAGCTCGAGCTCCCTGGCCTCGCGCCGCGCGACGAGCGCCTGCTCGAGCTCGGCGAGGAGCTGGCCGGCGCCGGCGCGCGCCTGCGCTGGCGCGGGCTCGGCGCGCGCACGCCGCGCCTCGCCCCGGATGCGACCGCCTCCGAGCTGATGCAGCGCCTGAAGCGGGCGCTCGACCCCGAGGGCCTCTTCGCGGGCGGGCCGCCGTGAGCGCGCCGCCGACCCCCGAGTCCCGTCCGGCCAGCGCCGCCGCGCTGGTCGACTACGCGAAGAGCCTGGACTGCATCCACTGCGGCCTGTGCCTGCAGACCTGCCCGACCTTCCGCCTGACGGGCCAGGAGCCCTCCAGCCCGCGCGGGCGCATCCACCTGATGCGCGCGGCGGCCGAGGGACGTCTGACGCCGGACGCGGCCTTCGCGGAGGAGATGGACTTCTGCCTGCTGTGCCGCCACTGCGAGAGCGTGTGCCCGGCCGGCGTGCAGTTCGGCGCGATGATGGAGTTCACGCGCGCGGGTCTGGAGGAGGAACGACGCGGGGGAGTGCTGCGGCGCGGGCTGCGCTGGCTCGGCTTCCGCCTCGTGCTCCCCCACCGGCTCGTGCTGCGCCTGATGGGCTCGCTCCTGCGCGCGGCCCAGGTGCTGCGCCTCGACCGGCTGGCCGACCGGCTGCTCGGCGAGCGCGGTCTCGCGCACCTGCCGCGCGTGCCGCCGCTCTCGGCCCGACGGCTGCTGCCGCGCAGGCTCGCAGCCGAGTCGCCCGCACGCGGCAGCGTGGCTCTGCTCGAGGGCTGCGTGATGGCGGAGCTCCACGCGCGCGTGAACCGCGCCACGGCCCGCTCCCTGACACGGCTCGGGCTGGCGGTCGAGGTGCCCGCCGTGACCTGCTGCGGCTCGTTGCACGCCCACAACGGTGACCGCGAGGGCGCGCGCCGGCTAGGCGCGCGCCTGCTGGATGCCTTCGAGGCCGTGCGCGACGCCGCCGGGGCCCCGGCGACGATCGTGACGAACAGCGCCGGCTGCGGCGCGCACCTGAAGGAGCTCGCACACCTCTACGCGCCCGGGGATCCGCGCCACGCGCGTGCCGCCGCCTTCGCCGCGCGCGTGCGCGATTACTCCGAGGTCGTCGCGCCCCTGCTCGCTGCACGGCCGCCGCGCGCGACCCCGCCCGTGCCCCAGCCGGTGGCCTGGGACGATCCCTGCCACCTGTGCCACGCGCAGAAGATCCGGGCCGAGCCCAGGACCGTGCTGGCGTCCCTGCCGGGCCTCGCGCGCGTCGAGCTCGAGGAGAGCGAGTCCTGCTGCGGCTCGGCCGGGATCTACTCGCTTCTGCGGCCGGAGGCGAGCCGCGCGATCTTCGCCCGCAAGGAAGAAGCGCTGGCGCGCTCCGGCGCCGCCACGCTCGTCACCGCCAACCCCGGCTGCCAGCTCCAGTGGGAGAGCGGCCTCGCCCGCTCC